>Ga0187863_10000060_pt1 | contig 94732 bp, 97 predicted proteins | sample June2016WEW_11_1_FD_132975 | JGI IMG/M metagenome (GOLD analysis project Ga0187863, IMG submission 132975) | Peatland microbial communities from SPRUCE experiment site at the Marcell Experimental Forest, Minnesota, USA - June2016WEW_11_10 | ecosystem: Environmental > Terrestrial > Soil >...
GCAAGCCGTTCGATTGCAAGGTGCTCGGTGCCGTGCTGACCTTCCCCTATCTCGGCGAACGCATCGGCGTGACGGCGAGAACCGGCTACAAGCCGCTCGACTACGACGCCCCGCTCGATGTGCGCGGCGTGCCCGTGGTGGCGCTCGCGGGCACCTGCATGGAAGCGGGCAAGACCGCGGCGGCCTCGGCCATCATCGCGCGCATGCGGCACCGGGGACTCACCGTCGACGCCTTCAAGGCCACGGGCGTCTCCCTGCGGCGCGACATTCTCGCATTCGAGGATTCGGGCGCGCGGCGCACGATGATCTTCACGGATCTCGGCATCGTGACCACCACCGAGCGCTGCGGTCCTGCGCTCACCCGCACCATGCTCACGGAAATGGCGGGCGGCGCGCCCGATGTGATCGTGTTCGAGCTCGGCGACGGGTTGCTTGGGACATACGGTGTGCAATCGATCCTGCGGCAGCCCGACATCAAGGACGCACTCACCGCGGTGGTGCTGTCCGCGAACGATCCGGTGGCCGCCTGGGGCGGCGTTCAGCTCCTGCGCGAGCGGTTCTCGATCGAGCCCGCCGCGGTCACCGGACCCGCGACCGACAATCTGGTGGGGGTCGAGATCATCCGCGAGCAGCTGGGCGTGGAGGCCTTCAATGCCGTGAGCAATCCGGCGGAGCTCGGCGACTATCTCATCGCACGCCTGGGTCTGCAGAACGTCGGCGAGGCAAAAGCGGTCGGCGCATGATCGAGCGTACTTCAGGCCCCACCCCGGCGTTCGTGCTGGGCGGTACCGGCTACGTGGCCGGCGAGCTGTTGCGGCTGATCGCCGGGCATCCGCGCCTTGACCTCAAAGCCATTCTGTCGGACAGCCAGCCGGGCGCATCGGTCGGCGCCGCGTTCCCTCACCTGGCGAGCGCCTACCCGGCGCTGCAGTTCGCGGGCGCCGTTGAGATCGAGCGGCTGATCCGCGAGACCCCCGTGAGCGCGTTGTTTTCCGCCGCCCCTCACGGTATCGCCGCGGCGCTCATCGACCGGCTGCTCGGCGCGGCCGAGGCCGCAGGCGTGCAGACGCACTGCGTCGACATTTCGGCGGATTTTCGCTACCCGAGCGCCGCGGATTATGAGGCGGTGTACAAACACGCGCATGGCGCGCCGCACCGCATTCGCGAGTTCACCTGCGCGGTACCGGAACATTTGGCGGCGGCGCCGACCCCGCACGTGGCGCATCCCGGATGCTTCGCGACCGCCTCGCTCCTCGCCGCCGTGCCGCTGCTGGCGCTCGGGCTCACCGAACCCCGGCTGTTCATCGCCGGAATCACCGGCAGCACCGGCTCGGGCCGCAAACCCGTGGACGGAACGCACCATCCGCTGCGCCACGGGGACCTCTACAGCTACGGGGCGCTCGCCCACCGGCATGCGCCGGAAATCGCCGCCTGCGCGCAACGCGCATCGGGTGTCGCCGCCGAGATCAATTTCGTGCCGCACTCGGGACCGTTCGCGCGCGGCATCCACGTCACCGTGCAAGCAGCGCTCAAGAGGCCGCTGTCGAGTGCGGAGGCGCTCGAGGCGCTCGCCCAGTACTACCGCGGCTGCCGCTTCGTGCGCGTGAGCAACGCGGCGCCGCGCGTCAAGGACGTGGCGGCCAGCAACTACGCGCATCTTTCCGCCGTCACCAACGGCTCCTCCATCGCGGTGATGTCCGTGCTCGACAACTTGAACAAAGGAGCCGCCGGTGGCGCCGTGCAATGGATGAATCGACTGCTCGGCTTCGAGGAGAGCCTCGGGCTCACCGCGCCGGCGCCGGGATGGACCTGATGGCCGGTCACCTCGCCAATGTTTTCGCGCAATATCCCATCGAGGTGGCGCACGGAGAAGGGGTATGGCTGTTCACGCGCGACGGCCGCAAGATCCTCGATTTCTACGGAGGCCACGCCGTCGCCGGCTTGGGCTATGGCCACCCCCGCTGGGTGGCCGCGCTCGATCGGCAGGCGCGGCAAATGGCATTCCAGACCAATGCGTTGCCCATGGCGATTCGCGAGCGCGCCGCCGCGCGCCTGGTGAAATTCGCAGGACTCGGCCTCGACACCGTGTTCTTCATCAACTCGGGCGCCGAGGCGAACGAAAACGCGCTGAAGCTCGCGTTCAAGATGACCGGCCGCACCAAAGCGGTGGCGCTCGAGCAGGGCTGGCACGGCCGCACGGCCGCCGCGGGCGCGGTGACCTGGGGCGCGCTGGAAAAATGGTACGGATTCCCGCGCCGGCCCTTCGACGTGGTGTTCGCCCCACGCGATGACATCGAAGCGGCCGAGCGCGCCATCGATCGCGACACGGCGGCGGTCATCGTCGAGCCGGTGCAGGGCGTGGGCGGCGCCTTCGATGTCGGCAAGCCCATGCTGCAAGCGCTGCGCAAACGCTGCGAGGAAGCCGGCGCGGTGCTGATTTTCGACGAGGTCCAATGCGGCATGGGCCGCACGGGCGCTGCGTTCGGCGCCAATTTCTACGGCGTCACTCCCGACATCATCACCACGGCGAAAGCCCTCGGCAACGGCTTCCCGGTCTCGGCGCTGATGCTGTCGAAGCGCATCGCGGAGCGGATCAAGAATGACGACATGGGCACGACCTTCGGCGGCGGCCCGATGGCCTGCGCGGCCGTCGAGGCGGTCATCGACGTGATCGAATCGGAATCGCTGCTCGCCAACGTGCGGCAGGTGTCCGCGTACATCCGCGCGCATTGCATGGTCGGGCCGGTGACGGGATTTCAGGGCGCGGGACTTCTGCTCGGGTTGAAGACATCGCGCCCCGCCAAGGAGGTGCAATCGGCGCTGATCGAGAAGGGGATCCTGACCGGAACCAGCGGCGATGCGCACGTGCTGCGGCTGCTCCCGGCCTATATCGTGAACGAGGGGCACGTCGATCAACTGCGCGCCGCCTTGGCGGCGATTTCCGCATGAAACGCTTTTTGGATCTGGCGGACTTCGAGCGCGAGCAGATTCTCGATCTGCTCGCGCTCGCGGAGTCCTTGAAACGATCGCCGCAGCGCCGGGCTCTTGCGGGCAAGGTGCTCGGGCTTCTGTTCATGAATCCGTCGCTGCGCACGCTGGCGTCCTTCCAGACGGCGATGGCCCATCTCGGCGGCTCCTCGTTCGTGATCACACCCGGCCAGGGCACCTGGCAGCTCGAAACCCGCTTGAACGCCGTCATGGACGGCGCCGCCGCCGAGCACATTCGCGAAGGCATTCCGGTGCTCGCCTCGTACTGCGACGCGCTCGGCGTGCGCGCCTTCGCCGAGGGCAAGAGCCTGCCGAACGATCTGTCCGAAAGCTTGTTCAGGCAGATCGATGCGCTCTGTGCTGCGCCGCTGATCAATCTGGAATCGGCCGTCAATCATCCCTGCCAGGCGCTTGCCGACTGGCGTACCTTGAACGAGCTCGGGACGCCCGAGCGGGCGAAGTTCGTGCTGAGCTGGGTCTATCACCCGAGAGCGCTGCCTTTGGCGGTCGGCTCCGCCACCCTGCACATGGCCGCGATGCGCGGCATGGAGGTGGTGGTGGCGCGCCCCGAGGGGTTCGCGTTGCCGCGCGAGATCATGGATAAGGCGCGCCGCGCCGCCAATGCGTCGGGCGGCTCGGTCACGGAGACCTCGGATCGGGCGGCGGCACTCATGGGCGCCCAGGTGGTCTATGCCAAGGAATGGGGCAGCACTTCGCATTACGGCGACGCCGAGGCGGATGCGCGCCTGCGCGCCGAGCTCAAAGATTGGTGCGTGGGCGAGTCCTGGTTCACCGCAGCCGCGCCGGGCGCCAAGTTCATGCATTGCCTGCCCGTACGCCGCAACGTCGCGGTGACGGACGAGATACTGGACGGCCCGCGCGCCGTCGTGAAGCTCGAGGCCTTCAATCGTCTGATCGTGCAGACCGCAATTCTGCACCGCATGCTGTCCTAGAGACACCCGAGTTCCGGAGACCCATCGATGATCAAGAGCCGACCCGATCCTTCCATCGCCGTGCGCGCGCTCAAAAGCGCGGCACCGTACATCCGCATGTACAAGAACAAGGTGTTCGTCATCAAGGCGGGGGGCGCCGTGTTCAACGACGACGCCTCCATGCGGGCCCTGATCGAGCAGGTCGCGATCCTGCACCAGGTGGGTATCAAGACGGTGCTGGTGCATGGCGGCGGACCGCAGCTCGACCAGCTGCAGGCGACCCTCGGCATCGAAACCCAGATGGTCAACGGCCGCCGCATCACCGACCAGAAATCCATCGATGTCACTTCGATGGTGCTCAACGGGCTCATCAACACCCGCATTCTCGCGATCTGCCGCGCACTCGACATCGAGGCCATCGGGCTGTCCGGGGTCGATTCCGGTCTCGTGCGTGCCCACAAGCGAGGCCCCGTGCCGGTCTCGCATGGATCGAGCGAGTCGATCGATTACGGCTTCGTGGGCGACATCGATTCGGTCAACGTCGCCGTCATCGAGAAGCTGCTCGACATCGGGCTGATGCCGGTCGTGAGCCCGCTCTCGGCGGATGCGAACGGCACCTTGCTCAACATCAACGCCGACACGGTGGCAGCCGCGATCGGTGGCGCGCTGTCCGCGGAGAAGCTGGTGCTGTGCACCGGAGCGCCGGGAATTCTCGAGGATCCCACCGACCCGAGCTCGATCGTCTCCTACACGGACATCGAGGGCCTGAAGCGCCTGCGGGCGCGCGGCAGCCTCACCCACGGCATGCTGCCGAAAGCGCAGGCGATCGAGAACGCGATCCGCGCCGGCGTACGCCGCGTGCACGTGATCTCGTACAAGTCGACCGACAGCCTGCTGGCGGAAGTGTTCACCAACGAGGGCACCGGCACCTTGGTGGTCGCCGATTTGAAGGCGCTCTCCCCGGCGGAACAGACGGCGGCCTCATGACCCGCCTGTGGGACAAGGGGACGCCGCTCGACGAGCGTGTGCTCGCCTACACCGCGGGCGAGGACTACCTGCTCGACAATCGCCTGGTGCCCTACGACATCGCCGCCTCCTCGGCGCACGCGGACATGCTCGCCCAGCAGGGGCTTTTGTCGGCGACGGATCATCAGTCGATTCGCGCCGCGCTCGCCGCCATCGGCGGGGAACATGCGCAGGGCCAATGGCGTATCACGCTCGACCAGGAGGATTGCCAGAAGGCGATCGAGAATCGGCTGACCGAGCGCATCGGCGCGGCCGGAGGCCGGCTGCACGCGGGCCGCTCGCGCAACGACCAGGTGCTCGCGGCGTTGCGCCTGTACCTCGCCGATGCGGCGCGAGCGCTGCACGACGGGGCGGTGGCCGTTGCCGAGGCGCTGGACGCCCTGGCGGTGCGCGACGGCGCCATCGAGCTGCCGGGCTACACCCACATGCAGCAGGCGATGCCGAGTACGGTGGCGCTCTGGGCCCTTGGATTCGCCGCCGAACTGCGCGACGACGCGCAGGGAATCTCGCTGGTGGAGCGCCGCTCCTCCAAGAACCCCCTCGGCTCCGCGGCCGGGTACGGCACGCCGAATCTCAACATCGACCGCGAGGCCACGCGGCGCGGTTTGGCATTCCGCGTCACGCACGAGCCCGTCACCGCGGTGCAGCTCTCGCGCGGCAAGGCCGAGGCGCATCTGTTGTTCGAGATCACGCTCTTGACCCAGGACATCGGACGTCTCGCCGCGGATCTTCTGCTGTTCTATACGCAGGAGTTCGGCTTCGTCGCGCTGCCCGATGCCTTCACCACCGGCTCATCCATCATGCCTCAGAAGCGCAACCCCGACGTGTTCGAGCTCATGCGGGGCCGCAGCGCAGTGGCTCAAGGAGCGCTCAACGAGGTGCTCGGGATCACCCAGAAGCTCTCCTCGGGCTACCACCGCGATCTGCAGCTGATCAAGCCGCCGCTGTTTCGCGGCATCGATTCCTGCCGCCAGACGCTCGATATCCTGCCGAGCGCGCTCGAAGGCGTGCGTTTTCGGCGCGATCACATTCGCTTGGATCCCGGCATTCACGCCGCCGCGGCAGCGAACGCGCTGGTGACCCAGGAGAACATTCCTTTCCGCGAGGCGTATCAACGCGTGGCGGCGAAGCTCAAGGAACGTCCTTGAGGATCCTACGTTGAGCATCTGGCGAAGCCCGCTTTCGCTCGAGACCCTGAATGCGGGGGGCGCCGGCACGCTGATGGGACCGCTCGGCATCGAGTTCACCGAGATCGGCGAGGATTTCGTCCGAGGCACCATGCCGGTCGATGCGCGCACCCACCAGCCGTACGGCCTGCTGCACGGCGGGGCGTCGGTCGCCCTCGCCGAAACGCTCGGCAGCATGGGCGCCAACATGTGCGTGGACAGCACGCGCTACCTCTGCGTCGGCCAGGAAATCAATGCGAATCACTTGAAGTCGGTAAGGTCGGGCCGCGTGACCGGCACGGCGCGACCCCTGCACGTGGGCGCGCGCAGTCATGTCTGGAGCATCGACATCGTCAACGAGGCAGGCGCGCTTGTCTGCGTTTCGCGACTCACGGTCGCTGTCATCCAGCGGCCGGCGGCCGAACCCCCTTAAGGCCTCCCGCGGCACGGGCCACTGGCATTTGCGGTACCGAATGCGTATCGTTCGCGCCATGAAAACACTTACCCGCCGTGTCATTCGCAGCGCCTGCACGGGCGCCATCCTGCTTTCGGTTGCGCCCTGGCTTGGCGCCCAAACGCCCACCTCCACACCGCCTGCCGGCGCACCGGCCGCTGGGACGCCGCCGGCCGCGGCACCGGCCGCGCCCGCGCCGATCTCCAGCGATCAGGCGAGCTATCTGTTCGGCCTGACTTTCGGGGAACAGCTTCGCAGCATCGGCATTGGGAGCGATGTGACCTCGGAGAGCATCTCCCGGGGTCTGAAGGAAGGTCTCACGGGCAAAAAGGCCTCGCCGGCCGAGCGGCAACAGATCCAGGAGTACGTACATACGGTCATGCTCGCCGCGTCCGCGCACAACAAGACGGCCGCGCAGGACTTCCTGACCACGAACGGCAAGAAGACCGGCGTTCAGACCACGGCCTCGGGCCTTCAGTACAAGGTCGAAAAAGCGGGCGATACCAAGGCCGCAGCGATCACGCCCCAGGACGAAGTCTCGGTCAACTATCGCGGCAAGCTGCTCGACGGCAGCGAATTCGACAGCTCGTATTCTCGCGGCCAGCCCGCGACCTTCCCCGTGGGCGGGGTGATCAAGGGTTGGCAGGAAGCGCTGGTGCTGATGAAGCCGGGTGCGAAATGGACCCTGTACGTGCCCCCCGATCTCGCCTACGGAGCGAATCCGCGACCGGGGATTCCGGGCAATTCCCTGCTGATTTTCGACGTGGAGCTGTTGAGCGTGAAGCCCAAGCAGGCCGCACCGATGCCGATGCCGCAGAAGCCCGGGGCAACTCCAACGCCGCAGTAACTCAGCGCGTGAGGTCCAGGGCGTTCGTCAGATCGCCCATGGGCGGCTCGCCGTGCTCGGCCAGTGCGCGATCGCGGCGCACGATGCCGGGCAGCGTCTCGAGGCCAAAGCGTCGAATCACCAGCCGCATGATGGAGCCCGTGTCGTAAGGGGTGTGATCCACGCTCGATTTTTTGGCGAACGGCGAAATGATCAACGCCGGTATGCGGGCCCCGGGGCCAAGTAAATCCCCGGCCGGCGGCGCGACCTGATCCCACGCTCCGCCGAACTCGTCGTAGGTGATGACGATCACCATGTTTTTCCACTGCGGGCCGGCCTGAAGCTTCGCCACCAGATCCGCAATGTGCGCATCGCCGTCGGCGATGGATGCGTATCCGGGATGCTGGTTGAGGTTGCCCTGCGGCTTGTAGAACGCCACGGCGGGCAACCGGCCGGCCGCAATGTCGGCGACCAACTGATCATAGTCTTTGAGGTGCGCGGCACGCTCGGCGCCGCGGGTCGCCGGATCGAAGTCCGCGTAGTAATTGAAAGGCTGATGATGCGGCTGGAAGTCGGGACTTCCGGCCGGGGTTTCGGGCGCATAGATCACGCGGCGTTCCGTAGCGGCCGGTGCGCGGCCGTCGGCGAGCGCCGCCTGCCAGGCACCGGAATACCACGCCCAGGTGACCTGTTTTTCGTTCAAGCGGTCGCCGATCGTGGGATCGGTCTGCGGCGGCAGGGTGGTGCGCTTGGCGGGATCCGCGTAGAGCCCCGCGACATCGGCCGGCGCAGGCGGGTTGCCGCTCGGCTGATACGGGGGCTGCATGGTGTTCACCGCGCGGAACTTGCCGTCGCCGAAGTAGTTTTCGGGCGCGATGTTGCCGCTCATTGCAAACTGCGGCGGCCCATCGAGCGCGGAGGCGGGAGAGCCGGCGGCAACTTTCAAACGCGGCAAAAAGTGATCGCCGGCGCTGTCCAGGATTGCGATCGACGGCTTGGCGGGCGAAGTACCGGCGTTCGGATACTCGGGTGCGCAGGCGCAGATCAGATACTGATGGTTCAAGAAGGAGCCGCCGAATGCCCCTTGGAAGAAATGGTCCGCGAGCACGTACTGACGGGCGAGTCCGAACAAGGCGGAGCCCGAGTAGTCGTAATGTCCCAGGGTGAGACCGCCGGAATCCGCCCAGGCCGCATACCCATCGTTCTTGCCCCCGTCGATTTGCATCTGGTGCTCGAAGAACCGGTGCCACAGGTCGCGTGTTACGACGCTCGTGGTGAGGGTCACGCCGGACTGGGCGGTAAAGGCGTGCTCGATCGAGAACGGTGCGTTGGGCAGCCCCGCACTCTGCGCCTGCGTCACTACCGGTGTATAGCCGGAGGCGGTGACTCCGCCCCAGGTCTGCGGCAAGGTGGGCAGCACGGTCCCATCGCGGTCGCGCTGCGGGTAGTACGCAGGCAGCGGGCGGCCATCGCGATCGACCACTTGGGCGAGGCCCTCCGCGCCCGGAAAGTTGCCGTACAGGTCATCGAAGGCGCGGTTCTCGGCGTAGATCACCACGACATTCGAGACCTTGGCACGCAACGCCCGCGAGATCGACTCCACCGCGGCATTGGGTGGCGGATTTACCGCCTGCGTGGTGCAGGCGCAAAGGCTCGCCAGTGCGAGCAACGCCAGGGTTTTATTCGAGGGCTGAGCGTGCGGCATCGGGCGAGTATACCGCGCGATGCGCGGCGCCAAAGCCGGCACCTTGAGCCGTTAGAACGTCCAGGTCGCGCTGGCGGTGACCGCCGCCGGGTCGCCGAATTGCGAGCTGATGCGCTCGTATTCCGCGCGGAAGGCGAAATCCTGCCACTTGAACTGCACACCCGCACCGTACGCCAACTTGGTGTCGGTCTGATCGGTGCGATAGGCCGTCGGTGCGCTGCAGGCGCTGTAGGGTGGCGCGCAATACCCGCTCGGGTAGGCGTACGTGGTGATATCGCTCTGCAGCCGCGCGACGCCCAGCTTGCCGTACACATCCAGGAACGGCAGCGGCAGCGGGAGATATCCGAGGCCGTACAGCACGGTGGCCTTGGGATGCGAGCTCGCGTTCGAATAGAAATAGCTGTTGCCGTAGACACCGCTATCGCCGTTGCCGCTGCCGAAATCGATGTATTCCACCTCGGCTCCGACGAACGGCAGCGGACGAATTCCGGCGAGCACCTTCCACGTGGCGTCATGATCGTGGTAGCCGCCGTAATAGCCGTAGTCGTAATAGCTGTTGTTACCGACATTCGATTGACCCACGCCGACGCCGACATACGCTCCGAGCGGATTATCCGCGACGGCCTGCGTCGAGACGCCGGCGGCGCCGAGCACGGCAGCAGCCAACAAGGCGGCGGACAGTCGATTCATCGAATTCTCCATTATTGCTACTGCACCTTCGGACAGGCCACCCGTGTCAGAAGTTCCGGAGGGTGGTCTCGGGACAGGCATGGTGTACGGTCGCTGCGGGTATAATTGAGCGATGAAAGCGGCGCCCGTTCTGATCCTCATTGCTCTTGCCTGGTCGGCGTCGGGCTGCGGACAGAAAGGCCCGCTGGTGCTTCCGGATGCCGAGCACCCGCGCAAGAAGTTGAAATTGCCCGCCGTGCCGAAAGCGCGCACGCCCGCCCAGCCGGCGGCGCCCGATGCACCGGCGGCGCCCGATACGCCGGCAGCGCCCCCCGAGGCCGTCCCCGGATCCAATCCGACGCCCGACCTAAGCTCGCAGAGCTGAGCCTCATGTCCGCGCGAAAACTCCTGCTGGTGGACGGCTCGTCCTATCTCTACCGCGCCTTCCATGCCCTGCCGCCGCTGTCGAACTCCAAGGGGGAGCCTACGGGAGCGGTGCTCGGCGTCATCAACATGCTGAACAAGTTGATGAAGGAAGAATCGCCGCAGCGCGTGGCGGTCGTGTTCGATGCGCCGGGCCGGACGTTCCGCGACGAGCTGTTCGACCAGTACAAGGCGCATCGCGCGCCGATGGCCGACGAGCTGCGCTCGCAATTGCCGCCGTTGCTCGAGGCGGTGGCGGCCCTTGGCTTACCGCTGCTGCGCGTCGCCGGCGTCGAGGCGGACGACGTGATCGGCACGCTGGCGGTGCAAGCTGCGGCCGCCGGGTTCGACGTGCTGATCTCCACCGGCGACAAGGATATGGCGCAGCTCGTGGATTCGCACGTTTCGCTGGTGAACACCATGAGCAATACGCGCCTCGATCGTGCAGGCGTGAAAGCTAAATTCGATGTGTTCCCGGAGCAGATCGTCGATTACCTCGCGCTCGTGGGCGACAGCTCGGACAACATTCCAGGGGTCACCGGCGTCGGCCCGAAGACCGCCGCCAAATGGCTCAATCAGTATGCAACGCTGGACGCCCTGATCGCACACACGGCCGACATCTCGGGCAAGGTCGGCGAGAATTTGCGCGGCGAGCTGCCTGCGCTCGAATTGTCGCGCAAGCTCGCGACCATCGACGCGGCCGTGTCGCTCGAGGTGACTCCGGAGGATTTGGTCGCGGGAAGCCCGGATGTCAACCGGCTGCGCGATCTGTACGGCCGGCTCGAGCTTCGCGCGCTCGCCAAATCGCTGGACACGATGTCGCCGCGCGCCGCTGCGGAATCGTCCGTTGCGGGAGACGCTCGGGCCGCAGTGCCGTCCGCAGAGATCGGCAGCGTTGCCTCGGCGGCGCCTCAGCACGAGGCGGTGCTCTCGGAAGAGTCGTTGGACAGCTGGATCGCGCGGCTCAAGGCGGCACCGCTCGTCTGCCTCGGCGTCGAGACCGACAGCCCCGATTACATGCACGCGCGTCTGGTCGGATTGGCCTTCGCCGTCGCTCCGGGCGAGGCGGCTTACATACCCCTCGGCCATGACTACCCCGGCGCACCGACGCAGCTCGGCCTCGACCGGGTGCTCGCGGCTCTCAAGCCGCTGCTGGAGGATTCCGAGCTCGCGAAGCTTGGCCGGCGCCTGAAGTTCGACACCCATATCCTGGCGAACCACGGCATCACGCTTAAGGGACAGCGGTACGACTCGATGCTCGAGTCGTACGTGCTCGACAGCGTCGCCACGCGGCACGACATGGAATCGACCGCCGCAAAATACCTGGGCACCGCCATCACCCGATCCGAGGATGTCGTCGGCAAGGGCGCGAAGCAGATCGCCTTGGGCCAGGTGGACGTGCAGCGCGCGGCGGATTATGCGGGAGAGCAAGCCGAGGTGACGCTGAGGCTTCACCAGGCTCTTTGGCCGCAACTCGAGGCGGCGCCCCGGCTCGAGACGTTGTACGACACCATCGAGCAGCCTCTGTCGCCCGTCCTGTATCGGATGGAGCGGACCGGAGTGCTGGTGGATCGCGCGCTGCTTCGGGCACAGAGCTCGGAGCTTGCCGTCCGCATGGCGCAGTTGCAGACGCTGGCTCATAGCGCCGCGGGCGGCACGTTCAACGTCGACTCGCCGAAGCAGTTGCAGGAGATCCTATTCGGCAAATTGGGGCTTCCCGTGGTGCGCAAAACGCCCACGGGACAGCCGTCCACGGCGGAGGACGTGCTGGAGGAGCTGGCACAGTCGTACGAGTTGCCGAAATTGATCCTCGAATACCGCGGCGTGTCGAAGCTCAAATCAACCTATACCGACAAGCTGCCGGAACAGATCAACGAGCGCACCGGCCGCATTCACACCTGTTATCAACAAGCGGTGGCGGCGACCGGCCGCTTGTCCTCCTCCGATCCCAATCTTCAGAACATTCCGATCCGCACCTCCGAGGGGCGGCGCATCCGTCAGGCGTTCATCGCCGCCGAAGGCCATTCGCTCATTGCCGCCGACTACTCGCAGATAGAGCTGCGCATCATGGCGCACCTGTCGAGCGATGCGAGTCTCTTGAAGGCGTTCGCCGAGGACCGCGACATTCATCAGGCAACCGCCGCGGAGGTCCTCGGGCTCCCCGCGGGCGAGGTGAGCGCCGACCAGCGGCGCTCGGCCAAAGCGGTGAATTTTGGATTGATCTACGGCATGTCGGCTTTCGGTCTCGCGCGTCAGCTCAGCATCTCGCGCGGCGATGCGCAACGCTACGTGGACCTGTATTTCGAACGATACCCGGGCGTGAAGCGCTACATGGACGAGACGCGCGCTCAGGCGCGCGAGGTGGGATACGTCGAAACGGTCTTCGGCCGCCGTCTCTATCTGCCCGAAATCCGCTCGCGCGACGCGGCCAGGCGCCAGTATGCGGAACGCAGTGCGATCAACGCGCCGATGCAGGGCACCGCAGCGGACATCATCAAGCGCGCGATGATCGAGGTCGACGCGTGGCTCGGAGAGTCTCACGCTCGCGGGCGGCTCATCATGCAGGTGCACGACGAACTCGTGCTCGAAGTGGCCGACGACGCCGTCGAGAGCACTGCAGCGCAGCTCAGGGTACATATGATCGCGGCTGCCGAACTTGCGGTGCCGCTCAAGGTCGATGTAGGAATAGGCCGTAACTGGGATGAGGCGCATTGAGACGCCGCTCGTGCGGCAACGCGACCGTTCAGGTTAAACGTTTGTTAAAGTCCGTTAAGATTGAGTGATTTTTCCGCGGGATTCTGGCCGATTCCGCAATTTAGGCGCCGAAAAGGACGGATGCTGCGGCTCCCGAATTAATTGCCCGGGAGCCCTGGAACTTTCAAAGGGCACCCCCATCTAATCCTGTGAGCGTGGAAACATGCTCCCCGCTCTTCTCCCTGAGCGGGTAAGACCCGGTTTGTCATCCCCATGCCGGGTTGGTCTGCCTCGGTGGTTGCGCAAGCTCCACCGGGGCTTTTTTTTGCCCGCGGTGTTTTTTTTCACGCAGACGCGGGCTCCCCGTCGAGCCATCGATCCAGAGTGCCGCGCGCCTGCGCGAAGCCCTGCTTCGAGTGCGCGGAAAAAAGCTGTGCGCTGACGGCCGCGTCGCGGCAGGACTCGTTGGTTTGCTTGAGCACGCGGGAGCCGTCCTGGCGGTTGAGCTTGTCCGATTTCGTCAGGAGCACGTGAGCGCGGCGGCCGCGCGCCAGCACCCATTCGAGCATGGTGGCATCCTGTTGACCCAATCCGCGACGGCTGTCGACGATCAGCACCAGCCCGACCAGGGATTCGCGTGTATTGAAATAATGCTCCATGAGCTCGAGCCATCGGGACTGAATTTTTTCCGGCACCTTCGCGTATCCATATCCCGGCAAATCGACGAGCCGCCGTTGGGGGACGAGCTCGAAGAAATTGATCAGCTGAGTACGGCCCGGAGTGCGGCTGACTCGCGCGAGTCCCGAACGCTCGACGATTGCATTGATGGCGGTCGACTTCCCGGCATTCGAGCGGCCCGCAAAGGCGACCTCACGCCCGGTGTCAGCGGCCAGCTGGCTGGGCTCGGCCGCACTCGTCAAGAATCTTACGTGGGGATAGAGGGACATCGGAGGATGCGCAGGCCTGCTTGGAAGAAAATTGTGGACGGCCGTAGTGTACAATTTGCGGCCGGGAGCGGTTCTCCAGAAGATGGGGTCACGAGCGTCATGAATCGGTTTTTGATCTTCGCAGCGCTAATCTTCTGCGCCTGTGTCAGCAATCCGGCGTTGTCTGCCGGCAATGCGCAAAATGGCGCGACCAAGTCTGCAGTATGCCAGGCCTGTCACGGTGCAACCGGCAACAGCGCCAACCCCGAATGGCCGAGCCTCGCCGGCCTCGGTGGCGATTACATCGTCGAACAGCTGCAGAATTTCAAGGACGGCAAGCGCGCAAACGCGATCATGCTCGGAATGGCTGCCGCGCTGAGCACGCAGGACATGCAGGATGTTGGCGCCTATTTCGACAGCCAGGCCAACACCGGGGGCGAAGCGGATCCCGCCCACCGGCAGGCAGGCGAGCAGCTCTATCGCGGCGGCGACAAGGCGCGCGGCATACCGGCTTGCATGGGCTGTCATGGTCCGAACGGCGCCGGCAATGAGCCGGCAAAATACCCATCACTGCACGGACAGCACTCGGTCTACATCGCCGCGCAGTTGAACGCGTATGCCGCCGGCACGCGACCGCCGGGGCCGGGCGGCATCATGCCCGCCATTGCCAAGCGTCTCTCCGCGGACAACATCCGCGATCTATCCTCGTACGTCCAAGGCCTTCGCTGATGCGCGTTTGGCGGGCCGTTTTTCTAATGGCTGCAGCCCTGGCTCTCGCGGCGTGCAGCAAGCATCAGGCAGGCGGCAGCCCCACGGCGGCCTCGCCACCGGCGCAGGCGGCCCGCTCGGCACACACCGCGGCAGGTGGCGCGGCGGCCGCCAGCACGGTGGCTCAAGCCTCGGCGCAGACTTCGAAGCTCAACCGGGACGGATCGGAGACGGTCGAGGAAGCGGCCGGTGACAGCGGCGCGCACAACGTGTTGCTGGCGGCGGTGGCCTCCACGGTGGCGGCGGCCACCCCCACCGCGTCCGCGCAGGTTACCGCGGGTCCGACGATGTGGCAGGAGGGGGTGAATTACACCCGCCTCGTGCCGGGGCAGCCCACGGATGTACCCGCCGGCCAGGTCGAGGTTCTCGAATTCTTCTGGTATGCCTGCCCGCATTGCTATGCGCTCGAACCCATGGTCGAGACCTGGAAGAAGAGCAAGCCGTCGTTCATCACCTTCGTGCCGGTGCCGGTCACCTGGAGCGATGGACACCGCGCGCTCGCCCGGCTGTTCTACACGCTCGAGAGCCTGGGCAAGCTGGATCAACTGCATGCCGAGGTGTTCAAGGAAATCCAGGTCAACAACGATGCGCTGGTGGCCACCGATCCGGCCAACGAGGCGCAGACCGAGCGCATGCAGACGGCATTCGCCGTGAAGCAAGGCATCTCCGAGAGCGCCTTCAAGGCTGCCTACCACTCGATGGGGGTCGAGGCTCGCCTGCAGCGGGCGGACGAGCTCGTTCAGCGCTACCGGATCGACGGCGTTCCCACGTTCGTGATCAATGGCAAGTATCTCGCCGACGTTCGTTCGGCCGGCGGCCCCGAGCGCTTGTTGACCCTGGTCAGCGATCTCGCGGCGCAGGAACACAAGCACTAGCCTGGTCGATTCATGATCACGCACCGCGGCGGCTGTCATTGCGGGCGGATACGCTTCGAAGTCCTGGCGCCCGCGCGGATCCAAGTTGCCGAGTGCAATTGCTCGGTCTGCAGCATGGTCGGCTTCCTGCACCTGATCGTTCCGGCCGAGCGATTCAAGCTGGTCAGCGGGCGCGAGTCTCTGACCACCTACACGTTCAACACCGGAATCGCGCAGCATCACTTCTGCTCGGTGTGCGGCGTGAAGTCCTTCTACGTGCCGCGTTCGCACCCGGATGGATTCAGCGTCAACGCCCGCTGTCTCGATGCCGGCACGATCGAATCGATGTCGGTGGCGCCGTTCGACGGACGCCATTGGGAAGCCGCGCGCGACACTCTGCAGGCGCCGCACGGCTGACTCCACGCGGGCATATGTCGGCTTCCCGCGACGTTATGTAGCGAACCGCTCTGCCGTCATCTTCGCGGCGAGCATTATGTGACGGGCATCACGCGGTCGCCGTTGGGAACTGGTGGATGCTATCGGCCTACTCCCCGATCGGCACGTAGCATCCACCCCCATGTCGGACCTCTGCCCGCCCACAGATTCAAGGAAGGTCGCGGCCACCCGCGACGGGACCCGCATGCGCGGCGCCCGCTTGCACGGCGCCCGCAAGCGTGTTTTTCTCGGGCTGGCGGCCTTTGTTCTGATTCGCGCCACCGAGGCGTTGGCTGCCGACGCGGCGACCGTCCCGGGCCCCCGCCCGGGCTCGAACGAGGCTCATCCGCAGGCGCCGTTGCACGCGCCGCCTTTCGCGCCACCGCCGTTCAGCGGCAGGCTGGGCACCGGCCTCTCCGATCCCGCCTTCGCGGCGACGCGGGACGAGCATTTCGGATTGCCGGCGGCCTTGTTGCCCGTGCCGCGTGATTATTCGCTCCCAGCGGCAGCCGAATCGCACGCGTTCTCGAGCACGGATTTCCGTCCGCGCGGGCACTCGGTCTTCGCTACGGACCCCAACATCGCCAACGCCAACGACCAGTTGATGGTCGATAAAACGGTGTGGCAGCGGCTGCAGGAATACCGCAACCGCGACCGCGTCCGCGTGATGACACTGTGGGAGTCTGGCGCGAGCAACGTATCGATCCAGACCAACCGCAAGGGGGACCCCTCGCTGCAATGGACCAGCCGCTTGATGAATCGAGGCGGCGCCACGCGTGGGCTGCTCGATCGCTGGTCGCCGGCTTCGGTGTTTCGAAGCTTCTCGCGCTCGGGGGGCTCGGCGGCCGGCAAGCCGGCGAACGCATTTGCGGAACCGCATTCGGGGATGTCGGCGATTCCTTGAGAGTTTGAATACCTCAGCGGGAGGCCGCCCAAGCGAGGCCGTCCACGTGTTTGCCGGCCTCGATCACTCGTTGGACAGTGCGGAAAGCGCAACCCAGCTCTTCTCGCTATTGGTGTGCGTATCGATGACGGCCAATTGCGGTTTCATCTGGTCGGCCGTGAAAACCATTCGATCGTCCGCGGAAATGGAAATACGCTCTGTTTTTTCCGATATGGGGATGATGGCAACCAGCTTGCGCGCCTGAAGATCGAGCACGGATACGGTCCCCGGACCGACGTTGGCCACGTAGCCGAAGCGCCCGTTATGGGAAAGCGCCAGCATGTGTGATTCGCTTTGTCCCGTGGGAATCACGCCGACGATTTTGAAGCTCTGCGGGTCGACGATCGTCACCGTATGATCGAGTTCGGTCGTGACATAGAGCATCCCATCATGCGGATTGAGCACCACGCAGTGCGGGCGGACTTTGTGACCGAAATCGAGCCGCTGTACGACGCTGCGGGAGGCGATGTCGATGGCGACCAACTCCTGCCCATCGGAACCCGTCTCGCCCACGCTCGAATTTCCATAGATGGGAACGTACGCGAGTCGTCCATCGGACGCAGCCCCGACCTCGTGACCCGTGATGCCCTCTTCGGCGACCTTTGCGAGCTGGGTTCCGGTACGGGGGTCGAAGATGCTGAGTGTGGCTTCACCCTGATTTATCGCCAGGAGTAAGTCGGTGCCGGCGTCTTTGGCCTTGGCCAATGTGGGCGCGCCAACGGTCAGAACGAGAATTCCAAGCGCGGGGAGCCATTGATGAGGGTTGAGGCAGTGAGCGGCTCGCATAGTTCAGAGTAGACGATACGGTTCGTCTAGTCAAGACGCACGCTTATGACCTGGTCGCGCTCCGGCCTGCTGTCCGAGTCAAGAAAGCGGCGACCAGCGCTTTGGTAAATTCGCGGCCCACCGGTGCGCCGGTTACCAGTACCCGGTAGTAAATGGGGCCGACGAGTTGATCCACGGCAATGTCGATATCCGTATCGCCGGCCAACTCGCCGCGCTCGACGGCGCGTTGCAAGGGGAGCCGATCGACTTGGCGCTGGCGCTCCAGACAGTCTTTTCGAAATTGCGCGGCCATCGCCGGATCGTGCTGCGCTTGCCCAATGAGCGCACGAAATACCGACCCCGCATCCGATCGAGTCAGGAACTCCCCCAAATTGCCCAGGTGCGCTCGCAGATCACGGCCAAGATCGCCGCTATCTTCGGGTGTCAAATGTTGGACGGCATCGTCAAGGAAAGCATCCATCAAGACATCGGTTTTTGACGGCCACCAGCGATAGATGGTCTGCTTACCGACGCCGGCGCGCGCTGCGATGCCCTCTATCGTGACGGCGGCAAAGCCAATTTCTGCCAGCAGATTGTCGGCCGCCTCCAGCACAGCCTGACGCGCGGCTTCGCTGCGACCGTAGCGGTTTCCGCGATGCTCCTCGGGTCGGGAGCGAATCCTTCTCGTGCTTGCCTTGGCCGGTCTCTTTTTGCCGGTGTTCGACGGTTTGCGTGCGGCGCTCTTCGGCATCACACAGATCTCTCATGGCTTTTGACAGACGATACGGTCCGTCTAATCTGATAATTTAGCATCGATTTCAAACCGTTTCCGCGGCCTCTTTATACACCCCGAAAGTTCGACTCGAGCTGCCTCAGTGAATGTGCAAGCAGTTCGTGCGGGCTGTCCGTTGTTGGTTGCGCCGATGCGGTATCAGGACGTGCCGACGCTCGGCGCGCGCTACTGGACGGCGATCTCGCTGGGCGACCAAGGCCGCTTATTGGCTCGCCGTGATCGCCGTGCGATCCGCAGGAACGACAGCGGGTGATTGGCTGGCGTTTCGCGAGGAGCCCGGTCTCAGCAATGGCCTGCACCTGGGTCTGCCCATCAGCACGGCGTGCACCGGGGCGCTGTTTCTGGCAACGCTCCTCTTATGGTGCGATCAGCGCGCGCAAAGTTTAACTATATGATTTTATTATAAAAAAATTGGCGCGCCCGACTGGATTCGAACCAGTGACCTTCGGCTTCGGAGGCCGACACTCTATCCAGCTGAGCTACGGGCGCTTGAACCGGGCCGCGATAGTACTCGGGGCCCCTGAACGGGGGCAAGCTGCGCTTACTTCGGATACAAGACGAGCTGGGTGCAGCGGAACATCGCGAGCGTCTTTGCGCTCTCTTTGTGCGTGACCACGGCGTCCCACACCTGCGTGGTTCGGCCGAGGTGCACAGGCGTGGCGCGGCTGGCAATGGTGCCGTCGAGCGCCGTGCCCAGATGGTTGGATTTGAGCTCCACCGTGGTGAAGCCGATCGCCTCCTGCGGAAGGCTCGCAAAGCATCCGTATCCGCAGCAGGTGTCGGCCAGGGCCACGATGCTGCCGGCGTGCAAATAGCCGTTGGGTGCCATGTGCATGGCTTTTACCGTGAACTCGCCGAGCACCTCGGCGGAGCTCACCCGGGTAAACACGAAGCCCAGATAGCCGGGCAACTTGCCGGCCCCGCGCTCGTTCCATTTCACCAAGGCGTCCATTTCGCTGATCATGCGCAATGCCTCCAGGCGAGCCGCTAGTCCGCCGTCTCGGTGATTCCGTCGAAGAAGTCCACCTCACCCGTGTCGAGCGAGTATTCGCCCCCGACGATCATCAGGCCATCGTTCTGGATCAAATTCTCGATGATCTCCGACCCATGCCGCAGATGCATCGCAGAGGCACGGATGTTGGCGCGCACCGCTTCGCGGAACAGGGTCGGAAGGTCGTGCTTCAAGTCGGTCGCGAGCAAATTTTCGACCGACGGGCGGACCAGATCGACGATGGAGCGCAGATTCCGCGACTGGTTTTCCTTGGGCCGCTGCAACTGTTGAATCGTTGCCTCGATGGCCCCGCATTTCGAATGGCCGAGGACGACCACGAGCCGGGTGCCGAATTGCTCGGCGGCGAACTCGACGCTGCCGATCTGCGATGGGGCGACGATGTTGCCGGCGACGCGGATCACGAACAGATCGCCGAGCCCCTGATCGAAGACGATCTCCACCGGTACGCGTGAATCGGAGCATCCGAGGATCACCGCGAACGGCTCCTGGCCCGCCGAGAGCTCTATCCGCCGGGCGCGGCTCGGCAGCGTGTCGTGGCTGCGAACGTCGGCGACGAATCGCCGATTACCGTCGCGGAGAAGAGCGAGCGCATCGCGGGCAGAGACCATCGATACCTTGCGTGTCAAACGCCACCAGGCGGCGGGGAACTCAGCGGTCCGACGGCGCGCGGCCGCCTCCGAGCATGCGGGCCGGCAGGAACAGGACGGCCTTGAGCAGCGCGAACACGGCGTCGAGCGAGATCGAGAGTATGCGAAAAGGCAGCGATAACAGCCACACGAGGGGCCACAGTACGAGTGCCGCGAGGGCGAGCGGCCAGCACAGCACGAACAGCAGACACCAGCCGATCACGGCCAATAGCGATTTCATGAACATCATCTTATCGAGTTTGACTTCAGATGGGCATAGCGCCCCGCGTACCAGAGCAGGCCCGAAAAGGCGAACCACCAGGGGATCACCAGCCAAAGGACGCGGGCGCCGTGCAGTGCGCGGGTGACGGCGAAGGAGGCCGAGGTCGCGGCCGCGCACCCGAGCGAGATCGCGGCGAGCGAAGTGGGATCGATGAGCGCCATGCTGGCACTGATCAACGCACCGTAGGCGAGCGCGCCCAGGGCTGCGCAGGCGGCAACTACAGCAAAGGGGCCGAACCAGCCACCGACCCCGCTCGCGGCATGCAACCCGAAAAGCCCCAGCCGGGCGGTCGATAGCGCGAGCATTGCGGCAATCGCGACGAACAGGAGCCGTCGGGCGGGTGCGAAACCTCCGCCGGCACGCAGCGATAGCACCAGCGCCACCGCGTGGAGAGCTCCATAGAGTGCGAATTGGGCAGCGAGTCCTGCGCTCGGTCCGGCGATGGCGAGAGCGGTAGCGAGCAACGCGAGCAACCCAAAATGCCGGGCATAGTTGAACAAGGGGTCGCCGCGAGCTTCCGGGCCTTGAGCTAACCCGCCGCGGGAGTTGCGCCCCCGAGCACCTGATGAAAGCGGGCGCGCTCGATGTTTCCTCCGCTCAGGATGACGGCAACGCGCTTGTCCGCCATCCGGCCGCGCTCCTTGATCAATCCGGCGAGCGGCGCGGCCCCTGCACCTTCGGCAATCTGATGAGTGTCGTCGAAATAGATCCGCATGGCCTCCGCGATCTCCTCCTCCGCGACTTCCACCATGCGCGCAGCACCCCGGCACAGCATCGCGATGGCATCAGGGTGCGGTTCGCGGGTGGCGAGACCGTCGGCGAAGGTACGGGCGGAGGCCGCCGGAACCGGTTTCCCCGCCAAGAACGACTGCACGGTCGCGGGTGCCTTGGCGGCGCCGACCCCGATGATCTCAGTGCGCAAACCCAAGAGGTTGCGCACGGCGATCAGCCCGCAAATCCCCGATCCCATGCCCACCCCCACGTACACCGCGTCCAGTGGCTCCGCGGCGCGAAGCAATTCTAGAGCGTAGGTTGCCACCCCGAGCACCAGATGGGGGTGAAATGAGGGCACGAAGTGCAGTCCCTGCGCCGCAGCGACCCGAAACGCCTCGTCTTTCGCCTCATCGAAATCGCGTCCGAATTCGACCAGTTTGGCTCCGGCCGCCGCGATCGCGGAGTTCTGGTCGGCAGAGTTCCCGAGCGGCACGTAGATGGTGGCCGCGACCCCGGCGCGGGCGGCGGCGAAGGCAATCGATTGGCCGTGATTGCCACGCGTCGCAGAGATCACGCCGGCCGGCGGATCCTGCGAATGGCGCAGCCGGTCGAGGTAGACGAGCCCGCCGCGCACCTTGAACGCGCCGGTCGGTGTGTGGTTCTCGTGCTTGACCCACACCGTGCAGCCAGCGCGCCGCCGCAGCTTGGGCCAAGGATATTGCGCCGTGGGCGGCATGACGGCGTGTACGAGCTGCGCAGCCCGTTCGAGCTCGGTCATGTCAAATGCGAGTTCCATCGATGATCATTGTCTCTCGAAGCCCGCGGCGATGCTAACCGAGCGCCCGCAGCCTCATCGCCTCCGCCACGTGCTCGCGTCGAATGCCGCCTTCGGCGGCCAAGTCGGCGCAGGTCCGGGCGACCTTCAGCAATCGGTGATAGGCGCGTGCGGACAATCCGAGCCGCGTCACCGCCGTCCCGATCAGCGCACGCGAGTCGCGCTCCAGTGGGCAAAGGACGCCAATCTCGGTGGGCGTCAGCCGGGCGTTGAGCTTTCCCTGGCGGTGGATCTGCAGCCGCCGCGCCGCGGCGACCCGAGCGGCCACCGTCGCCGAATTCTCGGCCGCCACAGGCGCGTCGGCGAGCAAATGCTCCACCGGCACCGCGGCGAGCTCGACGTGCATGTCGATTCGATCGATCAGCGGGCCCGAGATCCGATTGCGGTAGCGCACCACCTGATCCGCAGTGCATCGGCAGCGGCCGCTGCGCTCGCCGGCATAGCCGCAGGGACAGGGATTCATCGCGGCGATGAGCTGAAATTGCGCCGGGAACTCGCAGGAGCTGCGCGCGCGGCAGACCGCGACCACGCCGCTTTCCAGCGGCTCGCGCAGCGCTTCCAAGGCGTTGCGCGCAAATTCCGGCAGCTCGTCCAGAAACAGCACGCCGAGATGCGCGAGCGAGAGCTCGCCGGGCCCCCGCGAGGCGCCGCCGATCAGCGCCGCGACCGACGCGGTGTGCTGGGGACTTCGGAACGGCCTCTGGAACCCGAGACTCGGTCGCTTGCCCGCGGCCGACTCGAGGCTCGCGACCTGTAACGCCTCTTGGCGCTCGAGCTTCGGCAGCAGTCCCGGCAATCTCTGTGCGAGCAGGGTCTTTCCCGCCCCGGGCGGGCCGATCATGAGCATGCCGTGAGCGCCCGCCGCGGCGATCTCGAGCGCGCGCTTCGCGATGAATTGCCCGCGCACCTCCGCGAGGTCGGGTGGCGGGCCGCCTGGCGATCCGATCCGCGTGCCGGCCGCCGCCAAGGGCGCGGCGCCCCGGAGCGCTTCGCAGACCTCGAGCAGATGGCCGGCGAGCTTGATTCGTGGGCCCGCGACCCAGCTTGCTTCATCGGCATTGGCGGCGGGAAGGACCAATTCATGGGGCGTGCGCGCCCCCTCGACCAGCGCGGGCAACAATTTCGGCGTTTCGCGCAGCTCCCCCGATAGCGCGAGTTCCCCATAGAACTCGCGATTCGTCAGCGCTCGCGGCGGCAACTGATCGCTCGCCGCCAGGATGCCCAGTGCGATCGGCAGATCGAAGCGGCCGCCCTCTTTGGGCAGATCGGCGGGCGCCAGGTTGACCGTGATCCGTCCCGCTGGAAATTCGAAGCCGGACGTGAGCAGCGCCGAACGCACCCGCTCACGACTCTCGCGCACCACCGCTTCCGGCAATCCCACCAGAGCGAAGGCAGGCAGACCCGATCCGATGTGCACTTCCACCCGCACGGGAGGGGCGTTGAGCCCGGCAGGGGCACGGCTCAAAGCGATGCTCACAGACCGCGCGGCATGACGTTTGGTCACGCGCCGCGCTCCGCTACGGGGGCGTCGCGAGCCTGGCCTCGATGTCTTTCAGGCGCTGCTCCATCGCCGTCAAGGCGGCCTGCGTGCGCGCCAGAAGCGCGGCTTGCACGTCGAACTCCGTGCGGCTCACGAGGTCGAGCTTAGCCAATTGAGCTTGAAGCACCGCCTTGAAATTTTTCTCGACGTCCTGTCCCAGATTGCGGATGGACGGCGGTATCGCCTCTGCCAGCCGGCGAGCCAGATCATCCAGAGCCGAAGAATTCATGAAGCTCATTTCCTATCCTCCGAAGCCGTCGCAACCCAAGATCCGCACTCTGATAACGCACGGCGCGAGGGCCTGCGCGCCAAAGCGATGCATTCCCGGCCGGCCAATCGACGCAAGCCATTGATCTTGCGTGAACGGCACGCTGGCATGGAAGCTGCATTAGTAGAATCAATAGTACGCTGAGCGGGTGTCGGAGGCCGTCCAATTAAACGCTGCGAGCGGGGATAAATGCATGAAGCTGATCACCGCCGTCATCAAGCCGTTCAAGGTGGACGAAGTTCGACAGGCCGTTGCAGATATCGGAATTCAGGGGGTTACGGTCACGGAAGTCCATGGATACGGACGCCAACGCGGACATACCGAACTCTATCGAGGCGCGGAATATCGTATCGATTTCCTGCCAAAGGCCAAGATAGAGCTGGCGGTCGATGATTCGATCGCGGAACAGGTGATGGAGGCAGTTTGTAACGTGGCTAGGACAGGAAAAACGGGCGACGGCAAAGTCTGGATACTGGATCTCGAGCAGGCGTTGCGCGTGCGCACCGGCGAGACCGGACCGGACGCCATCTAGGGGCTTGGGGAGTGGACCTAAACTCGCGAGTGAGCGAGCCGATCGACAGCTTGAAAAACGTTTTTGGAGCATCTCGCGCCGGCAAGCCAGCCAACTCCCCCGTCGGTGCGAAATCCCGCCGGTGCGGGTTCCTAAAAAGGACCCGCACCGTTTTTTAATTCCGGCCAGCGCAAGATGCCTTGCCGTTATACAACAAAACCATAGAAAGCATCTATGATGCGACGCAGCAGTTCGTGCATTTTACATTGCGAAGCTGCATCCTTGGCCGATAGAGGAGACCCTGTATGAAAATGGTGATTGCCATCATCAAGCCCTTCAAGCTCGACGATGTTCGCTCGGCGCTGGCGGAGATCGGCATTCAGGGCATTACCGTGACAGAGGTCAAGGGTTTTGGCCGCCAAAAAGGTCACACTGAGCTCTATCGTGGCGCGGAATACGTCGTGGATTTCCTGCCCAAGGTCAAGCTGGAGCTGGCGGTGGACGACGACCAGGTGGAACGGGTTCAGGAAGCGATCATCGAGACCGCACGCACGGGCAAGATTGGCGATGGCAAAATATTCGTGTTGGATCTGGGCCAGGCGGTGCGCATTCGCACGGGAGAGGCGGGTTCGCGCGCCCTGTAGTTCGCATATGAGGTTCTCTCAATGAAACGCGTTCTGTTATGCGCGCTGTTGATCGGTTGGTCGGCCATGGCCTCGGCCGTGGTCTACAAATGGGTTGATGCGCAGGGCAAGATTCAATACGGCGACACCCCGCCCGACGGCGTTCATGCCGAAGTCGTGGAATTGCTCGGCACCCATGCCGCCCGTTCCACCAACTCCGTCGTCACCGCGCCCGGCGACAAATCGGCGTCGACGCCCCCGACCGACACCAAGAAGGCGGTGGACAGCGACGTCGCGCAGGCCCGCGACAAGCAATGCGCCGATGCGCAGGATCGCTACAAGAAGCTCATCGAGGGCCGGCGTCTGTACAAGACCGGCGACAACGGCGAGCGTCAGTATTTGACCTCCGACGAAGTCAACTCCGAACGCCTCAATGCGAAGCACGATGTCGACGAGATCTGCAACAGCGCCACCTAGCGCCAGAGCCGCGAGCCGCGAGCCGCTGACTTGACCTTCCCGCGGCGGCCGCCCGAGCGCCGCTGCCGTCGCAACCGCGACCTCCCCGCCAGCTTTTGCCGCGTGCGGCGCAAAGCCTTAGGCTAGCGCCCTGACCCGAACATCCTACTTTCCCCTCCCAGGATCCTCCGGTATGCAAACAGGTTTCGTCGGACTCGGCGCCATGGGCGCGCACATGGCTCGCAGCCTGCATCGTGCGGGTTTCCTGAACGGCGTATGGAATCGCACCGCCGACAAGGCGATCGCGCTCGCCAAGGAGCTCAACTGTCATGCTTTCAAGGACTTGGTGGAGCTCGCGGCCAACTGCGAGGCGGTGGTCATCTGCGTATCCGCCGACCAGGACGTGCGCGAGGTCGTCGCCGCCCTGGAGCCGGGGTTGAGTCCCCGCATGCTCGTCATGGACTGCTCCACGGTGGGGGCGGGAACCGCGCGCGAGATGCATGCGAGACTTGCGCCGCTCGGCGTCGGATTTCTCGATTGTCCGGTGAGCGGCGGCGTCGAGGGCGCGCGCGCCGCAACGCTGGTGGTCATGGCGGGAGGCGAGGAGGAGCACTTCGAACAGGGCCGGCCCGTGCTCGAGAAGCTCGGCAAAACCGTGACCTACTTCGGCTCGAGCGGCGCCGGGCAGGCGGCGAAGGCCACCAACCAGATCATGTGCGCCGGCATCATCCAGGCGGTCGGCGAAGCGATGGCGTTCGCACACGCCGAAGGGTTGCCGCTCGAGCGTCTGATCGAGACCCTGGGCAAGGGCGCGGGCTCGAGCTGGTACTTCGTCAATCGCGCACCGTTCATGGCCAGAAACAGCTTTCCGGCCGGATTCAAAGTGCGGCTGCACGCGAAGGATCTGCGCATCTGCCGTGAGATGGCGGCCAAGCGCGGTGCCGAGTTGCCGGTGGTCGAGTCGACCCTCAAGCAGTACGCCCAATTGATCGTGCAGGGCTACGGGGACGAGGACATCTCGGCGGTCTATCGGCTGACCTCGGCGCTCTATCCCGAGAACAAGGCGATGAGCTCCCCATGACCTCATCCAACGCGCTCGTCATCGCGACGCGCAAGAGCAAGCTCGCCCTCTGGCAGGCGGAGCACGTGGCGGCGCTGTTGCGCAAGGCCCACGCCGGACTCTCAGTCGAGCTCTTGCCGATGTCCACGAAGGGCGATCGGATCCTGGACCGAAGCCTTGCCGCGATCGGCGGGAAGGGACTGTTCATCAAGGAGCTGGAGGCCGCGCTCGAGGATGGGCGCGCCCATCTCGCGGTGCATTCGATGAAGGACGTGCCCGGCGATCTGCCCGCCGGGATGACGCTCGCGGCGATGTTGCCGCGCGCCGATCCCCGCGACGCCCTGATCACGCGCGCAGCGCGCGAGCTCGGCGAGCTGCCGCGCGGCGCTCGGCTCGGGACCGCGAGCTTGCGCCGCAGGGCGCAGCTTCTAGCGATACGGCCGGACCTCGTGATCACGACACTGCGCGGCAACGTGGAGACGCGGCTCAAGCGGCTGGACGACGGGGAGCTCGATGCCATCGTGCTCGCAGCCGCGGGCCTGACACGTCTCGGACTGCAATCGCGCATCGCGGCGTTGCTCGATCCCAGCGTTTCGCTGCCGGCCGTCGGCCAGGGCGTGATCGGCATCGAGTGCCGCAGCGATGATCTGCGCGCGCGCGATGCCGTGCGTGCTCTGAACGATCCGGCGGCGCACACCGCGGTGTCCGCCGAGCGCGCCTTTGCACGGCGGCTCGGCGGCAGCTGCCAGTCGCCGATCGCGGCCTTCGCCGAGCTCGACGCGCAACAGCGCCTGACGCTCCGCGGGCTGGTGGCGGAGCCCGACGGCTCGCGTCTGATCCAGGACTCCATCGCCGGAAGTGCGGCGCAGGCCGAGGCGCTGGGCGATGCGCTGGCGGAGCGAGTGTTGACGGCCGGTGCGGGGGAGCTGCTCGAACGCCTGGCGCGTGCCTGACGCCCGGGCGCAAGCGACGAACGTGCTCCCGCTCCAAGACTTGGGCATCCTGATCACCCGGCCCGCGCATCAAGCGGCTCCGCTCTGCCGGCTGTTCGAGACCGAGGGCGCCACCGTCATCCGATTCCCCGCGATCGACATCAAGCCACTCAGTCGTGCGGGGGCCGCGCGACGGTGCGCGATCGAGGATTTCGATCTCATCATCTTCTCGAGCGCCAATGCAGTGCGCTACGGCGCCGCGTTGCTCGACCAGGGCCGCGACCTGCCGCTCGCCGCCATCGGTCCGGCGACGGCGCGCGCCCTGAATCAGGCGGGTTATCGCGTCTCGGTCCGACCCGCCGCCGGCTTCGACTCGGAAAGCCTGCTGAGCCAACCCGAGCTCGTCTCGGTCGCGGGCCATCGCGTGCTGTTCGTCAAGGGTCACGGCGGACGCGATCTCATCGAACAGGAGCTCAACCGGCGGGGCGCCGTGCTGACCCTCGCCGAGGTGTACCGGCGCGAGTGTCCGGCGCCGACGGCGGATGAGCTCTCAACCCTTGCGTCGCGCTTCGAGCGGCGGCAGATCCAGGTGATCACCGCCACCAGCGCCGAGATCGGATTGAACCTCCTCGCACTCGCGACACCGGCGCTGCGCCGCCATTTCGAAGCGGTGCATTGGCTCGTACCGAGCGCACGCGTGGCGGAGCTCCTGCGCCAGGGGGGACTCGCGGCGCCGCTGGTGCGGGCAGCCTCGGCGGAAGATCAGGACTTGGTGTCGGCCATCGTGCGCTGGCGGTCCAGCGTGTCGGGCGCGTAATCGAAGGAGTCGAACCAGAGGCGCGAAGAGTCGACGCCGCGCGCCGTGAATTCACGGCGCACCGCCCCGATCATCGCCGGCGGCCCGCTTGCATACACCTCGTGGCGGGCGAGATCGGTCACCTCGGCCAGCACCGCTTCGTGCACGAAACCCGCGAGCCCTCGCCAGGCGGGAGAGGGCTCGGACAGAACGGGCCGGTAGCGAAAGCCCGGCTCGCGCTGCGACAGGCGCTCGAGCGCCGCGTGCGCATACAGATCGCGCTCGGCACGCACCCCCCAATAAAGCGTCATGTCGCGCGCGAGCCCCTTCTCCGTGACGTGCCGCAAGATGCTCATCAGCGGCGCCAACCCGGTGCCGCCGCCGATGAGCAGCATGGGTGCTGCCGCCGCCCCCGCCAGGGGCTCCCGATAGACGAAGTGTCCGAGCGGCCCTTCGATCTCGAGCAGCGCACCCGCCATGCGCCCGGCGAACAAGGGCCCGGTGAACTCACCGCCGGGAGCGAGCCGGACGTGCAGCTCGAGGAGCCGCGAATCATGCGGCGGGGAGGCGATCGAGAAGCTGCGGCGCCGGCCCTGGGACAAGAGGACATCGACGTACTGGCCGGGTCGGAAGTCGAAACGCTCGGCGGCGGGCAGCTTCAAGTACACCGCGATCACATCGTGCGCCAAGGTCTCGATGCGCTCGATGCGGCTCGGCAGGCGCTTGATCAGCACTTCCTCTGGCGATGCCGGCTCGAACGTTTCGATCGCAAGATCGGTCTCGGCCCTGGCCTGACAGAGCAAAATGAGCCCATCGGCGCTCTCCATGTCGGACAGGCCGAGAGGAGGCCCGTTCGGATACCGCACCCGGCCCTCGAGGAGCCGGGCGCGACAGGAGCCGCAATTGCCGCTCTTGCAGCTATGCGGAAGATTCAGTCCCGCCCGTAGCGCCGCATCGAGCAGCGACTGGGCGGGGTCGGCGCTGAAACTGCGCCCGGATTTCGGGACGGTGACGCGCACGGCACGCTACGGCTGGCTCCGCTTGCTGTCGAGCCACTCGATGATGGGTTCCCATTGTTTCCAATCGGGCCACGCCAGATATTCCGGAAGTTCCAACACGCCCATGCCGCGCGCGTATGCCCGCACGTAATTTTGCGCCTCGCGCAGGCTCGCGAGATACGGAACCTTGAGCTTGGTCAGATACTGGTCGAGCTCCTCGAAAATCAACGTGTATTCGCGCACGCGATTCGCGACCACCGCGAGACGCGCCTGCTTGCGGGACACCTTGCCGAGGTCCAGGAGTTCGGCCATGAAGTGGCCGCAGGCCTTGATGTCGATCGTGGACGGCAGAACCGGCACCAGAATGGTCTCGGCACGCCGCACGAGCTCATTGAGCTCGGTACCATGGACACGCGCCGGCGCATCGATGATCAGAACCTCGGTGGAACGGGCGACGTTGCGCAACCCCTCTGCGTAGGCCGGCACGCCCGAGATCTTGGGCAGATCCGCCGGACGGGCAGCCAGCCAATCGAGACTCGTGCGCTGCGGATCGTAATCCGCGATCGCGACCTCGCGTCCCTCCCGGGCGAAATACACCGCGATGTTGGTCGCGAGCGTGCTTTTGCCGCAGCCGCCCTTGGCATTGAGAACCATTACGTGGCGCATAATCTCCCTGCTTTGTTGTTATCGACCCACCCAAGACTAGCGCAACCGCATCGGCTATGCTCGCTGACCATGCGCATCGAGTTCACCAAGATGCAGGGGTTGGGAAACGATTTCGTCGTCTTCGACGCACCCGGGACCGGTTCTGCGGCCCTCGATCCGGACACGATTCGCGCCCTCGCGGACCGCCACTTGGGCGTCGGATTCGATCAGGCGCTGATGCTCGAGGCGGCGCGCGACCCCGCTCACCGGGCAAGCTATCGCATCTTCAACTCCGACGGCGGCGAAGTCGAACAATGCGGCAACGGGGCGCGATGCATCGCGGCCCTTCTCTACGCGAGAGCCCCCACGCTCGGGCGCGAGCTGTCCATGGAAAGCCTGGGAGGCACGGTGCGGGCGCGCGTGCGGCCCGACGGCCTGGTGTCCGTGGACATGGGTGAGCCCGATTTCGATCCGCGATCGCTGCCGATGGATGCGGCCGCGGAGGCGCCCCGCTACTCGCTCGACGTCGAGGGCGAGACGATTGAATACGGTGCGGTCTCGATGGGCAATCCGCACGCCGTGCTCGAGGTCCTCGACGTGAAGAACGCGCCCGTGGAGCGACTCGGGCCGCGCATCGAGCACCATCGACGTTTTCCACGGCGCACCAACGTGGGCTTCATGCAGATCGTGGACCGAAGTCACATCGGCTTGCGCGTGTTCGAGCGGGGCGTCGGTGAGACACTGGCCTGCGGCACCGGGGCGTGCGCGGCCGCGGCCGTCGGGCGGCGCCAGGGATTTCTGGAGGCGGAGGTGCGGGTCGACTTGCCCGGTGGCGCGGCCCATGTATCGTGGCCGGGTCCGGGCGAGCATCTTTGGCTCACCGGTCCGGCCGCGACCGTCTTTACCGGCATCATCGACATTTAGATTCAACGAGACATCATCAGAGGTAGATCAATGACACAAAGCCACGCACGCGGCATCAAACCGGATACGCTCAATGACGCAAGCGTCGCCGAGTACCTGCAGGCATGTCCGGATTTTTTCGAGCGCAACGGAGCCCTGCTCGGGAAACTCCGGCTGCCGCATCTGCGCGATGCGGGCGCCACCGTGAGCCTGGTCGAGCGCCAGGTGGAGGTGCTGCGTGAGCGCAACCAGACGCTGGAGCGCAAGTTGAAGGAGCTCGTGGATGTCGCCCGCGCCAACGACGGACTCGCGGAGCGCATCCATCGTCTGACTCAGCGGCTGATCCGGGCGCATACGCTGGGCGAGACGGTGGGCGCCATCGAAACGAGTCTGCGCGAGGATTTCGACGCGAGGAACTCGCTGATGGTGCTTTTCATGGAGGGCGCTCGTACGCTCGAGGAGCACGGGCGATTCTTGCGGACGGCCGAAGCCGCCGATCCCGAGATGAAGAGCTTCGAGTCGCTGCTGCAATCCGGAAAGCCGCGATGCGGCCAGGTCCGCGACGCGCAGCGCGATTATCTGTTCGGCAGGGATTCCGTCGAGATCGGCTCGGTCGCGCTCACGCCGCTGGGCGTGAAGGGCGCGCTCGGACTACTGGCGATCGGTGCGAGCGATGTGGACCGGTTCCATCCGGGCATGAGCACGGAATTTCTCTCGCGCATCGGCGAGCTCGTGACCTACGCCTTGACGCGCTGAGCCGCGGCACTCGCGGCAGGGACGTAGCGTTCGGTGAATTCGACCATGCGCGGATGGATCGGCCGCTTCGGCTCGCATCTCACGCATGAGCGGCGCATGAGCGGCCATACGGTGGCCGCCTATCTCCATGATTTGCGGGAGCTCGAGCAATTTTGCGAGGCGCGCAAGATCGCCCGCTGGAACGCGCTCGGCAACGCCCACGTGCGAACGTTTGCGGCCACGAGCCATGCCGGCGGCCTCGCCGCACGCAGTGTTCAACGCCGCCTGTCCGCGGTGCGCACGTTCTTCGAGTTTCTGGTGCGCGAAGGTTGCTGCAGCTCGAACCCGGGGGAAGACGTGCGCGCGCCCAAGCTCAAGAAGCGCCTGCCCACCACGCTCGACGCGGATCAGATGGGTCGGCTCCTGGCGTTCCGCGCAGAGGACTCGCTGTCCGCCCGCGATAAGGCCATCATGGAGCTGTTCTATTCGTCGGGCCTGCGTTTGTCGGAACTGGTGGGGCTCGATCTGTCCTCGCTGGACCTTGCCGATCGCACCGTGCGCGTGCTCGGCAAGGGCGCGAAATCCCGGGTGCTTCCGATCGGCCGGTTCGCCGTCGAGGCGCTGCGTCAGTGGCTCGCGGAACGCTCGCGCCTCCTGGGCCCGGCGGTGGCGGCCGAGCTCGCCGGCCCGGTGTTCGTCGGCCGCGGCGGACGGCGGCTCACCACCCGCGCGGTTCAGCTTCGCGTCACGCTCTGGGCGCGCCGCCAGGGGCTCGGCGTGCATCTGCATCCGCACATGTTCCGGCATTCCTTCGCGAGCCATCTGCTCGAATCGAGCGGCGACTTGCGCGCCGTGCAGGAGCTGCTCGGGCATGCGGACATCGGCACGACTCAGATCTACACGCATCTGGATTTTCAGCACCTCGCCAAGGTCTATGACGCGTCCCACCCCCGCGCGCGGCGGCGACCATCTTGATTCGCGCCATGCAGGCCGCACTGGTTTCGATCATCCTGGCGGTGTTCGCAGCGTCGGCGTTTGCCGCCGATTCGCTCGTGCCCGAATTTCCGCCCGGCCTCGTGGTGCCGCCGGGCGCCGCGATGAGCGCCGATTTCGACGTCGACCGGGCGACGCGGGCGTACATGAGCCTTTTGACCCCGGCGCAGCGGGCGCGCTCGGATGCCTACTTCGAGGGCGGCTACTGGCTGCAACTCTGGGATTTCCTCTATTCGCTGGGCGTCGCGTGGCTGCTCTTGTCCGGGCGCCGATCGGCGCGTGTGCGCGACTGGAGCGAGCGGGTGACGCGCCTTTCCTGGCTTCGCACCGTGATTTATTCGGCCGTGTACGTCCTCGCCGCCTACCTTCTCACCCTGCCGTTGACGATATATGCCGGCTTCTTGCGCGAACACGCCTACGGTCTCGCGAATCAGAGTTTCGGTCCCTGGTTCGGCGAACAGATGATCGGTCTTTGCGTGAACGTCGTGGTGACCGCACTGTTCTTCGCGGCGGCGTACGCTTTCGTGCGCAAGTTCGCCGCCTCCTGGTGGATTTGGCTGACGGGTTTCACAGTGGTGTTCCTGCTGTTGGGCACGTTGCTCGCCCCCGTCTGGATCCTGCCCCTGTTCAACGATTACAAGATCTTGGCGGACGGACCCGTGAACTCGGCGGTGCTCAGCATGGCCCGGGCGAACGGAGTTCCGGCCGAGAATGTGTATTGGTTCGACGCGTCGAAACAATCCAACCGGGTGAGCGCGAACGTCAGCGGATTTCTCGGCACGACGCGGGTGAGCCTGAACGACAATCTGTTGAACAAGACCTCCCTGCCCGAGATCAAGGCGGTCATGGGGCACGAGCTCGGACATGACGTGCTGCATCACGCGCTGCGCAGCGCCATCTATTACAGCCTGGTGTTCGGGCTCGGATTTGCCTTGGTGAACTCGGGCGCGCGCGCGCTGATCCTGCGATGGCGGGATCGATTCGCCTTGCGCGACATCGGCGACGTGGCGGCGCTTCCCCTGGTATTGGCCTTGTTCTCCGCGTATCTGTTCGTCGCGACGCCGGTCCTGAACTCGATTTCGCGGCAGCAGGAAGAGGAAGCGGACCTGTTCGGTTTGAACGCGGCGCGCGAACCCTACGGCTTCGCGATGGCCGCGATGCGGTTGTCGACTTATCGCAAGATGGAGCCGGGCGCGCTCGAGGAAATCTTGTTTTTCGATCATCCGAGCGGCCATACGCGGATCTACGGCTCGATGCGCTGGCTGAAGGAGAATCCGTCGGCGGCCGAGGGGCACTGATTCGACGCCACTAGTCGGCTTGCCGATATTCCCACAGATCGTTGAGCTCGCCCCCGGCAATCGGAGTGGCGGGACTCGCTCCTCCGAAGAGCCAGAAATTGCCCGCCCCATCGACCCACGCGGCAGCGCCGTCTCGAGCGCCGGGCGCGCTGGTGGCGGGCACGCTGGCGGCGGGCACGGTCCCCAGGGCGGCACTGCTCGACCCGCTGACCCAAGTCCATTGTCCCGATGCCGGCGAGAAGGTCCACAAGTCACTGAAGGAACCCGAGGTCGAAGGCGCAGAGCTGCCGTTTCCCCCGAACAACCAGAAATTTCCGACGACATCGGTCCAGAAGGCGGCCGGGGCCCGCGCGCCAGGAACGTTGGCTGCAGCAGCCGCGCTCTGCGTGTCGTACACTCCGATCGCGTTGGGCGTGCTGCTGCCGCTCACCCACGTCCACTGATTCGTGCTCGGCGTGAACTTCCACAGGTCATTGAGAAATCCGGCAGAGGCATTGCCGCCAAATAGCCAGAAGGTCCCCGAGCCGTCGATCCATGAGCCACCCCCCCAACGGGCGGGCGGCACATTGGCGGGGGCTGCTACCCCAAGGGACCCGTAGACACCCGCCGCGAACACAGTGTCCGAGCCGCTCACCCAGGTCCACTGGCCGCTGGCGGGCGAGAATTCCCACAGATCATTGAGGTAGCCAATCTGGAAGGGACTCGCGTTCGAGACGTCACCGTTGCCCCCGAACAGCCACAGATTGCCCGAGGCATCGATCCAAGACACCGAACCTGCCCGCGGACCCGGCAGGTTGGTCGGCGCCGTTACCCCTTGCGTCCCGTACACCGCGCTCGGCGGGGATGACGAATCGGGGCCGGCCTCCCACGTCCATTCGCCCGTGGCGGCATCGTACTTCCACAGGTCGTTAAGATAGCCCACATTGGACGAGTCGTAGCCGTACCCGCCGAACAACCAAAAATTCCCCGCTGCATCCTTCCAGGAGACCGCCCCGGCGCGAGATCCCGGCACATTGCTCGGGGCGGCCACGGCCCGTATGCCGTAGCTCCCCAGCGAACCATACACCGCGCTGGGAGTGTTCGAGCCGCTCATCCAGGTCCAAAGTCCGTCCGACGGCGTGTATTGCCAGAGGTCATTCAGAAAGAAAAGCTTGCCGGTTGCGTCGATGTAGGTTCCACCGAAGAGCCAAAGATTTCCCGACGCATCGGTCCAGCTGACCGCGCCATCGCGCGCGCCCGGAACGCTGCCGGCGGACGCCGCACCCTTGACTCCATAGACACCCGGCGCGCCGTTCTTGCTCGAGCCGCTCACAAAGGCCCACGGTCCCGAGCAGCTTATTTTCACGCTGACGGCAGCCGACTCGACCACACCCGTGCCATCCGTCACCCGGCAGATCTGGCCCGCCGGTTGAGAGGGAATCGTCACGGCATAGGTCGAGCCCGTGACCAGCGGCGTTGGGAACATGAAGGAGGATGCGCCGGCAGCTACCTCTACCGTGCCCGCGCCATTAGCCACGAGCAGACCGCTGCCGCGAAGTCCGCTGATGTCGCCGCCGAGGGTGTAGGCCGGAGCGGACCCGGAGCCGCCGCATGCTTGCAACATCGCGAGCAGACCGACCAGGGGGAAAAATAACAACCGTCCGGCGCAGATTCCTTTCTTGGGGTACCTCATCGATCTTCCTTATACCGGGGAGCGGACGACGCATCGCTTCCGAGCGACTGTACCCCAGCGCGTCTGTTGTCGCTTGAAACGCGCTCGCAAGCCCCCATAAAAAGCCGTTCAATGCCCTTAAAGCCCCACCTGCAGCAGCACGACCCCGATCGAATTTACGGCACGACCATCCTCGCCGTGCGGCGCAACGGCCGCGTAGCGGTCGGCGGCGACGGCCAGGTAACCCTGGGTCAGAGCGTCATGAAAGGCAATGCCCGCAAGGTACGGCGCCTGTACGGCGGCAAGGTGCTCGCGGGGTTCGCGGGCGGCACCGCCGATGCCTTCACGCTGTTCGAGCGCTTCGAGGGCAAGCTCGAGAAATTCGGCAATCTCACGCGGGCGGCGATCGAGCTCGCCAAGGACTGGCGCAGCGATCGGAGCCTGCGGCGGCTCGAGGCGCTGCTCTGCGTCGCGGACCTGGAAAGCATGTATGTGATCTCCGGTAACGGCGATGTCATCGAGCCGGAGCACGATTTGATCGCCATCGGCTCCGGCGGCGGCTTTGCGCAGGCGGCGGCGCAGGCCTTGATCGGAGCGACCGAATTGAGCGCGCGCGACATCGTGGAGCGCTCCCTGCAGATCGCCGCGGATATCTGCATCTACACCAATCGCAATCTCACCATCGAGGAGTTGTAGTGCCGTGTCGCAGATGACTCCCCGCGAGATCGTGGAAGAGCTCGACAAGCATATCGTCGGCCAGAAGGCGGCGAAGCGCGCGGTCGCCATCGCGCTGCGCAACCGCTGGCGCCGAGGTCAGGTGGATGCGGCCCTGCGCCCCGAGATCACCCCGAAGAACATTCTGATGATCGGCCCCACCGGCGTCGGCAAGACCGAGATCGCCCGGCGGCTCGCGCGCCTCGCCAAAGCCCCGTTCATCAAGGTGGAGGCCACCAAATTCACCGAGGTGGGCTATGTAGGTCGCGAAGTTGACTCGATCGTCCGCGATCTTGTCGAGATCTCCGTGAAAATGACCCGAGAGGAGGAGATCGCCAAGGTGCGCCACCGGGCCGCCGACGCCGCCGAGGACCGGGTGCTCGACATTCTATTGCCGCGTGCCCAGGCCGGGTTCGTGGCGGACAGTCCACCGCGCGATAACGACACCCGGCAGCGCTTCCGAAAGATGCTGCGCGAGCATGAGCTCGACGAGCGGGAAATCGAGATCGAGGTGCGCGCCGCTCCGGTCGGCGTGGAGATCATGGCTCCCCCCGGCATGGAGGAAATGACCCAGCAGCTGCAGGGCATGTTCCAGAACCTGGGAGGTGGCAAGACGCGCTCGCGCAAGCTCAAGGTCAAGGAAGCCCTGAAGCTCCTGGTCGACGAGGAAGCGGCGAAGATGGTGAACGAAGAGGAACTGAAGGTTCGCGCCGTCGAGAATGCCGAGCAAAACGGCATCGTGTTCATCGACGAGATCGACAAGATTGCGCGCCGCCAGGAAACCGCCGGCGCGGACGTGTCGCGCGAGGGCGTGCAGCGGGACCTGTTGCCGCTGGTCGAGGGCTGCACGGTGAACACCAAGTACGGGACGGTCAAGACGGATCACGTGCTGTTCATCGCCTCCGGCGCCTTTCACATGTCCAAGCCCTCGGACTTGATTCCCGAGCTGCAGGGACGGCTCCCCATCCGGGTCGAGCTCGAGCCGCTGGTGGTGCGGGATTTCGTGAGGATCCTGACCGAGCCGGACGCGTCGCTCTGCCGCCAATACGCGGCGCTGATGGCGACCGAAGGGGTGGAGCTCGCCTTCGAGGAATCCGGCGTACAGCGCCTGGCGGAGGTAGCATTCGAGGTCAACGAGAAGACCGAGAACATCGGTGCAAGGCGCCTTCACACGGTGATGGAGCGGCTCTTGGAGACGGTGTCCTTCGACGCCGCGGACCGAAGCGGCACCCGGGTGGTGATCGATCGAAGCTACGTCGAGAGCAATCTTGGCGAGCTGGTCCGCGACCAGGACCTTTCGCGGTACATTCTGTAGGACATGCCTCAGCCGACCGACATCAAGCTGCGCACCCAATCGCGGGTCCTCGACGTGCTCTTCGACGACGGCTCGCATTTCGAGCTGCCGTTCGAATATCTGCGGGTGTTCTCCCCGTCCGCCGAGGTCACGGGTCACGGCGTGGGCGAGGGCATCCTGCAGGTCGGCAAGGAAAATGTGGGGATCAGCGCCGTGGAGCCCGTGGGCAACTACGCGCTGCGCTTGAAGTTCGACGACGGGCACGACACGGGGCTCTATTCCTGGCCGCTGCTACACGAGCTCGGCCGCCGCCGCGAATCGAACTGGAACCGTTACCTGGAGCGGTGCGCCGCGGCTGGAATTGTCCGCGGCACGGGCTCTTAAGGTCTGCGCGGCCTCAAGGAGGCTACAATGTGCCTTCACTTCAGAGGGCGCGATGACAGACCAGAAACGCACGGCCGATTTCGGGTTCGAGAAGGTCCCATGGGCGGAAAAGACCGACCGCGTCCGGGCGATCTTCAGCTCGGTGGCTGGCAAATACGACGTCATGAACGACCTCATGTCGTTCGGCGTGCATCGCCTCTGGAAGCAATTTGCGCTCTCGCTCACGGGCCTGAAGGCCGGTCAATCTGCGCTCGATGTCGCCGGGGGCACCGGTGATCTCACGCGCGGGCTCGCACGCCAGGTCGGCAAGGGCGGGCGGGTGGTGCTCTCGGACATCAATCGGAGCATGCTCGAGGCCGGCCGCGACCGACTGCTCGACGCAGGCTACGCGGGCAACGTCCACTGCCTGGTGGCCGACGCGGAGCGCCTGCCGTTCGCCGACGCCTGCTTCGATTGCGTGACCATCGGCTTCGGCCTGCGCAACGTGACCGACAAGGCCGCGGCGCTGTCCTCCATGTACCGGGTCTTGAAGCCGGGCGGCCAGCTTTTGGTGCTGGAATTCTCCACGCCCGTTGCGCCGGGCTTGAAGCCGCTGTACGACGCCTACTCGTTCAATCTGCTCCCGCTCATGGGGCGCCTGGTGGCGCGGGATGCGGCGAGCTACCGCTACCTCGCGGAGTCGATCCGCATGCACCCCGATCAAGAGACCCTGCTCGGCATGCTGAAGCAGGCAGGTTTCGGCGAGACGCGCTATCACAACCTGTCGGGCGGCATCGTGGCCGTGCACCGCGGATACAAAATCTAACATGCCGGCCACACCCGCCTGGATCGCAGCCCTCGAATCCATCTTGAACCGCAGCATCGACCGCTCGCAAAAGGCGCAAGGACTGGCGCAGCGGTTGAACCGCACCTCGCTGGAGGTGCACGTGGAGGGCGTCGCGCGGATCCGCGCCGCGGTGTGCGTGGACCGGGTCGGCTTGAGCACCGGCGGCGACATCGACGCGGACGCGCTGATATCGGGGTCGCCGATCGCGCTCTTCAAGCTCATCCGCGAGGGCGCCGGCACGTCGGGCCCGACGGCGGATCGTTCCCGGGCCGCGGCCCGTGTCGCCGGCGATGCGGAAATCGCCGCACGCTACCGCGAGCTGTTCGCGCTCGCTCGGCCGGATCTGGAGGAGGAGCTGTCGCGGCTGATCGGCGATCTGCCGGCGAGACGCCTGTCGCTGGCGGCGCAGGGAGCCATCGGCTGGGCCCGCAGGGCCGGTCGTACCGCCCGCGAGAACCTGGCCGAGTACCTTCAGGAAGAGAGCCGGGATCTGGTTGCGAGGCCGGAGGTCGAGGAATTCGTGCACGGCGTCGACCGACTGCGCGACACCGCAGAGCGCGTCGAGGCGAGGCTCGCGCGCCTCGAACAACGTCTCAGGGAGCCACGGTGATGCGATTTCGCGTCGCGGCACGCCTGCTCGAGATTCAGCGCGCCCTGGTCCGCCACGGACTCGACGATTTCGTACGCGCCACGCATCTGTACCGCCCGTTCCGCTTCTTATTCTACCTGTCGCCTTGGACCTGGTTTCAGCGCAGCGCCGGCGTGACCCGCGGCGAGCGCCTGCGTCTTGCGCTCGAAGAGCTCGGGCCGATCTTCGTCAAGTTCGGCCAGGCCGTGTCGACCCGCCGCGACCTCATTCCGGCCGATATCGCCGATGAGCTGGCCAAGCTTCAGGACCGGGTGCCGCCCTTCGAGAGCGCCATCGCCGTGGCGGCCATCGAACAGGCGCTCGGACGGCCGCTCGCCGACTCATTCGACCGCTTCGAGGAGACGCCGCTCGCGGCGGCATCGATCGCGCAGGTGCACGCGGCCCGGCTGAAAAGCGGGGAGGAGGTCGTGGTCAAGGTCCTGCGGCCCGGGATGCACGACATCATCGAGCGCGATCTGGAGGTGTTGGAAGCGCTCGCGGGTCTCGCCGACGAATATTGGAGCGATGCGCGGCGTCTGCGCCCGCGCGAAGTCGTCGCCGAATACCGCAAGACCGTCCTCGACGAGCTGGACCTGATGCGCGAGGCGGCCAACGCCGCCCAATTGAAGCGCAATTTCACGGGTTCCCCGCTTCTGTACGTACCCGCCGTTTACTGGGATTACTGCCGGTCGAACGTGATGGTGATGGAGCGGATCCACGGCATCATCATCAGCCAGATCGAGGAGCTCAAGGCGCGCGGCACCAACTTCGCGAAGCTCGCCGAGAACGGCGTGGAGATTTTCTTCACGCAGGTGTTCCGCCACAATTTCTTCCACGCCGACATGCATCCGGGCAACATCTTCGTGCAGATCGACGATCCGGAGAATCCGCGCTATGCGGCGATCGATTTCGGCATTGTCGGCACCTTGCAGCCGCGCGATCAGCATTACCTCGCCTCGAATTTCCTCGCGTTCTTCGATCGCGATTACGCGCGCGTCGCGGCGCTGCACCTGGAATCCGGATGGGTTCCCAAGACCGCACGGGTGGATGAGCTCGAGTCCGCGGTGCGCACGGTGTGCGAACCCATCTTCAACAAGCCGTTGAGCGAAATATCCTTCGCCCAGGTGCTGTTGCGGCTGTTCGAGACCGCCCGCCGTTTCGACATGCAAATACAGCCGCAACTCGTTTTGCTGCAGAAGACGCTGCTCAACGTCGAGGGCTTGGGCCGCCAGCTGTATCCCGAGCTCGATCTGTGGAAGACGGCGCAGCCGGTCTTGCGGCAGTGGATGCGCGAGCGCATGAGCCCGCGCTCGGTGCTGAAGCGCGTGCGTGCGCAGTTGCCCGATACCATCGAGAGCCTGAAGGAACTGCCGGTGCTGTTTCAAACGGCGGTGCGCGAGGCCTCCGAGGGGCGGTTCCGACTGCAGGTCGAGAATCGTGGACTCGCCGAGTTGCGACGCGAACTGCAGCAATCCAACAGGCGCCGCGACCTCGCGCTCGCGGCCGCCACGCTCTGGCTGTCCGGCTCCGTGTGGCTGGTGGCGGCGGCGCAATACCGCTGGCTGGCCTTTGTGCAGATGGCGGCCGCCGCGGTTTTCCTCGCCTTGTATCGTTCCCTGAAATGGCAGGCCAAATGAGAATCCCCGTCGAGAACACCACGAGCTATCGGGGACGCAACGCGCGTCCGAATTGGATCGCGCTGCTCGGATTCATCGCGACGGCCGCCGCAGCCGGGGCGCTCGGCGCGCTGGTGTCACCGGCACGCTCGGCGGCGATCGCCGCCTGGTATGCGGGACTCTCCAAGCCGCCGTGGGTGCTGCCGAACAATTGGTTCGGCCCGGCTTGGGGCGCCTTGTACCTGATCATGGGCATCGCCGCGTGGCTGGTGTCGCGGGAGCGTTACCACCGCCAACAGACCATCGCGCTCAGCGCGTACACCGTGCAATTGCTGCTGAATGCCGCATGGGCACCCTTGTTCTTCGGCGCGCGCAATCCCGGCTTCGGTCTGTTCGACGTGGTCGCGCTCTGGCTCGCCGTCGGCTGGACCATCCGCGAATTCTTCTCGGTGCAGCGCGCCGCCGCCCTGCTGCTCGTGCCCTACTTTCTATGGGTGAGTTTCGCGACCGCCTTGAATTTCAGCATCTGGCGACTCAACCAATGAGCACGAACCTGCTCGCCAACGACAATTATTCGGTGTTCGTTTCCGAGGCCGGCACCGGCTACAGCCGGTGGAAAGATCTCGCCGTCACCCGCTGGCGCGAGGATCCGACCGCGGATGCACTCGGTTTCTTCGTGTTCTTGAGAGATGTCGAGAACGGCAGGGTGTGGTCAGCCGGCTATCAGCCCTCGGGCCGCGAGCCGGAGCGTTATCAGGTCTCGTTCAGCGAGGAGCGGGCGCAGATCATCCGCCAGGACGGCCCGATCGTGTCGAGGACGGAAATCCTGGTGGCGCCCAACGACGATGCGGAGGTGCGGCGGATATCGATCACCAACGAGGGCAGGAGCACACGAGAAATCGAGGTGACCAGCTACGCCGAAGTGGTGCTCGCCGCGTCCAGTGCCGACGCCGCACACCCGGCGTTTTCGAAAATGTTCGTACAGACCGAATTCGACGCCGACTCGGGCACGCTCCTCGCCACCCGCCGCAGTCGCGAGCCGGCGGAACGCGCGCTCTGGATGTTTCACGTCAGCATGGTCGAAGGCGAGGCGCTCGGAGTCCTGCAGTTCGAGACCGATCGGGCGAGGTTTCTCGGCAGGGGACGGGATTTGCGCAACGCCCTCTGCATCGTGGACGCGCGTCCCCTGTCGGATACTGCGGGCACGGTTCTCGATCCGATCGTGTCTCTGCGGCGGCGGGTGCGGATGCTGCCGGGAGCCACCGCGCGCATTGCGTTCTGGAGCGGCGTGGCGGCGAGCCGCGTGCAGGCACTGGCGGTCGCCGGCAAGTACCGGGACGGCTCCTCGTTCGAGCGCATCGAGCGCTCGGCGCTCGACCGCGCCCAGGTGAGTCTGGGAAGTCTCGCGATCGATGCGCTGGAAGCGCGGCTCTTCCAGCGCATTGCCGGCGCGATCCTGTGCCCGGATCCGGCCCTGCGCGCTCCGCACGAGTTCCTGACACGCAATCAATCCGGTCCGTCGGCGCTCTGGGCTCACGGAATTTCCGGCGATCTGCCCATCGTGCTCGTGCAGATCGAGCATGACGGGGACATCGGCCTCGTCCGACAATGTCTGCGGGCGCATGAGTACTGGCGGTCGAAACGCCTGTCGGCGGATCTCGTGTTCGTGAACGCGGCGCCGGATGCGGCATCGCTTCGCCCGACGCTCGAGGCCGCGATCAAGGAAGCTCCTGCCCGCTCGCGCGGCGCCGATCCGAGCGTGCGAGGCGGCGTATTCTGCCTCGAGGACGCGGTGCTCGATCTGGCGGCCCGAGACGCCCTCGGAGCCGCCGCCCGTGCCCTGTTCACCGGCAGCGGCGGTTCTTTGAGCGATCAATTGTCGCGCTGGCACGAGCCCGAGCGAACGCCGCGTCCAATCCCCCCGAGCCGCGGCCCCGGCGGCCGAAGCGCGGTGCCGCGAGACCTTCCATCCTTGGACTTCTTCAACGGGATGGGAGGGTTCGACAGCGCCGCGCGCGAATACGTCACCGTTCTCAAGGACGCCGAATGGACGCCGGCACCTTGGACCAATGTGATCGCGAACCCCGAATTCGGGTTCTTGGTGTCGGCGGACGGCACCGGGACCACCTGGTCCATCAACGCTCAACAGAACCAGTTGACTCCGTGGTCCAACGATCCGGTTGCGAACCCGCCGGCGGAAGTCGCCTACATCCGCGATGAGGACTCAGGCGAGCTCTGGAGCGCCACGCCCTTGCCCATTCGCGAGCCGGGTTCCTACATCGTGCGTCACGGCTTCGGTTACAGCCGTTTCGAGCACACCTCTCGCGACATCGCCTCGGATTTTCTACAGTTCGTGCCCAAGAAGGATTCCATCAAGATCTCGCGGCTCAAGCTCGCCAATCGCTCGAACAAGATCCGCCGGCTCTCGGTCACCCACTATGCGGAGTGGGTGCTCGGCAATCAGCGCACCCGCACGGCGCCCTTCATCGTGACGGAGATCGACCGAGAGACACGGGCACTGCTCGCGCGCAACCCGTGGAGCGCGGACTTTCCGGGACGCGTCGCCTTCACGGATATGGCCGGCCGGCAACAGACGAGCAGCGGCGACCGGCGGGAGTTCCTGGGTCATTACGGCTCCCTGGCGCAGCCGGCCGCGCTCCTCGGCCAAGCCGCCTTGTCCGATCGGGTGGGCGGAGGACTGGATCCGTGCAGCGTGTTGCAGACCCGGTTCGAACTCGGACCGGGCGAGGAGACGGAGATCGTGATGCTTCTGGGGCAAGAGGCTTGCCGCGCCGATGCGCTGGCCTCCATCCTGAAATACCGCGCGCTCGATCTCGACCACGCACTGAAGGCGGTCACCGATTTCTGGGACCAAACTCTGGGTACCGTCCAGGTGAAGACGCCGGACCGCTCCATGGACGTGATCCTGAACGGCTGGCTGCTGTATCAAACGCTGGTCTGCCGGCTTTGGGCGCGCACCGGCTTCTACCAGGCAAGCGGCGCCTGGGGCTATCGCGATCAGCTTCAGGACGTGATGGCGCTGTGCGTCGCTCAACCCCGGGTGGCGCGCGAACACATCCTGCGCGCGGCCTCGCGGCAGTTCGAGGCCGGGGACGTACAGCACTGGTGGCTGCCGGTGACCGACCAGGGGATCAAGACACGGGTCTCGGACGATCGGATCTGGCTGCCCTTCGTGCTCGCGCACTATCTGGAGGTCACCGAGGACTTCGCGATACTGGATGAGCCCATCACCTTTTTGGAGGGCGGCCCGCTCGCCGAGGACCAGCATGAACTGTTCGGGGCTCCGAAGCCCGCCGCGACGGCATCCTTGTACCAGCATTGCGCGCTCGCGCTGGATTCGAGTCTCGCCATCGGCTCGCACGGCTTGCCCCTGTTCGGCGCGGGCGATTGGAACGACGGCATGAATCGCGTCGGCATCAAAGGTCGCGGCGAGAGCGTCTGGCTCGGCTGGTTTCTGCACGCCGCATTGATGCGGTTCGCCGCAACCGCCGATCGCCGCGGCGACACGGCAAGGGTCTCGGCTTGGCGCAAGCATGCCTTCGCGCTGCAGGCCGCGATCGACCGCGAAGCCTGGGACGGAGACTGGTATCGCCGCGGCTATTTCGACGACGGCACACCCTTGGGATCGGTGGCGAGCGAGGAGTGCCGCATCGATTCGGTGGCGCAATCGTGGGCGGTGATTTCCGGCGCCGCGCCCCGCGAGCGCGCGGCACGCGCGATGGCCTCGGTCAACGCGCAGCTCGTGAGCCGCAGCGAGGGCCTGGTGCAGCTCTTCTCCCCGCCGTTCGACCGCACGGCGCACGACCCCGGCTACATCAAGGCCTACCCGCCGGGACTGCGTGAGAACGGCGGTCAGTACACGCATGCCGCCATGTGGGTCACTCTGGCCTTCGCCATCCTCGGCGATGGCGATCGGGCCGCGGAACTGTTCTCGTTGATCAATCCCGTGAACCACTCGAGCACCCGCGCCGCGATCCATCGATACAAGGTGGAGCCCTACGTGGTGTGCGCCGATGTGTACTCTGCTCCGGCGCACATAGGGCGCGGCGGGTGGACCTGGTATACGGGCTCGGCGGGCTGGATGTACCGGACGGCGATCGAGGGCATGCTGGGCCTGAACCTGCGCGGGCGCAAACTGCGCATCGATCCCTGCATACCGCGCAGTTGGCCCGGTTTCGAGGTCACCTACAAACACGGCTCCTCGCGCTACCACATTGCCGTGGATAATCCGAAACGGGTGAGCCGCGGCGTCGTCAAGGCTGCGCTCGACGGCAGCGGCATCGCCTCATCGCCCTGCGAGATCGCGCTGACGGACGATGGAACGTATCACTATGCGAGGATCACCCTCGGCTGAAGCGGGCCCTAACGCTTGCCACGCATCGCGCCCATCACCCGCGCGATCACGATCCGCGACACGGCGCCGGTCGGCAACATCCGCAGCAGGCGCCACGCAAACCGCGGCCGCGCGAGCAGCAGTCCCCCGGCCATGGCGCCGACAGCGCCTAGCCCGCGCACGCTCATCAGTGCGCGCATCGTGCGGCTGCGGGGAAATCCTTCCCCCAGGCCGCGCGGTCCGTGTGCTTCGCCCTCGGCCGCGGGCGGCGGTTCGAGCAGCCGGCTGATCTCGCTGCGCGTTTGCGCAAGTCGCGCCATGATGGCATCGCGTTCGGACGATTCGGCGGCAGTCATTGGTCTTCGTCCGCGAGAATCCGCTCCAGAATCACGCTGTCTTCCTTCCACTCGCGGCGCACGGTATCGAGAAAGGGAGCCTCGCCGGCAGCGGATTTGGACCGGTAGATCATGCCGATGACGGCGAGCGCGAGGAATCCTCCGCCCATCCAGGCAATCGCGGGCAGCCGATGCGGCGTATCCCACGTGACCGCGATAACCGCAGCGCATCCCATCAGGATGGCGAGCAACAAAGCCACACCGATGAGCACGGCGGCAATGATTCCCGCCACCGCATCTCGCTTGGCCCGCTCGAGGTCGAGCGCCGCCAATTCGACGTACGCGCCGAGATGCCGCAACAGCGCGGGCGCCGCTTTCGGCAATGACCACAGCACCCGCATTGGACTGAAGCCTTAAGAGCGGCGCGCGACCAGGATGCCCACGACGGCGCCCACGAGCGCCGCGAGACCGACCGCGACCCAGGGACTTTCCCGGACGTAGTCGTCCGCTCCGCTGACCGCTCTTTGCGCCTGTCGACGCAGCGCTTCCGTACCGTCGGTCAAGCTTTCCTTGGCCGATTCCACCGTCGCCAGGACCTTGCTGCGCAGCGTCGCGACATCCGCGTCATTCAGATCCGCGAGGCGAGCGATCAGGTCCTCCACGTCGGCGATCAGATTTCTGATTTCGTCAGCGGCAACGCTCTTGATGCGGCCGGCTGCATCCGCCGCATCTTCCTTCAGGCGCTGGCCCGAAGCATTGAGGTCCCCTGTGCGTTCGTATGTTGTTTCCATGCATCGATCTCCTCAAGACTTCGGAATCTACCCCCATCAACCCCGGGGCACAATGGGAGCGTTGTCGTTGCCGCCGATCACCACTTCGACTCGGCGGTTCAGCTGGCGGCCGCCGGAGTCGCTGTTGCTCGCGACCGGATAGGCCTTTCCGTATCCCTGAGTATTGATACGAGAAGGATCGATGCCGCGCGTCACCAGGGCGGTTTTGACGGCGCTGGCGCGCCGCTGCGACAGGTCTTCATTATAAGCGTCGGAGCCCACGCTGTCCGTAAAACCGTCGATCTCGGCGCGGCGGTCGGGATGCTGGGTCAGGAACTGCGCCAGCTGATCCATCTTGGTGGCCGCGCCCGGATTCAACTCCGCCCGTGCCGTATCGAACAGCACATCGCCCAGCGTCAACACGATGCCGCGATCGGTCTGCTTCGCCTTCATCTTATCGAGCTCGGCCTGCAACTCCGCCGCCTGTTGGGAGGCTGCATTGCGCTGCTCGACGGCGGTGTTCACATCACGCTGGCGGGCGGCCAACTGAATGCGGTCGCGCTCCGCCTGTCCCTGCGCGACTTGGGCGTCATACGCCTTGGCCGCGGCGCGGGCCTGCGCCAATCGCGCCGTCTGCGCCGCCATGTAAGCCGGCTGCGACACCCCGGCGTCCTGGTGATGTTCGGCGGCGGACTCGGCGAGCGCCAAATCCTTCTTGGCGGTGTCGAGATCGAGCGGCGCGTAGCGCACCACGTTCGGATCGGCTTGCGCGGCCGCCACCTGGGTGCGCGCGCTCTCCAGCGCTGCGTTGGGTTGAGGTGCGGACGCGCACGCCCCGAGCGCCAACGCGAATCCGACGCCCGTCATAAATTTCACGTTCATGGCACGGTACCTCGTTATTGAGAAAGGGGTTGCGGCGCGACCGGCGGCGGGATGGCCGTCGGCGAGCTGTGATTGGCCTGTTCGCGCAGCGCCTGCAGGCTCGCCTGCAACTCCGCGTGCGCCTTCTGCGAGCGGTGCTCCTGCGCCGTCGCTTCCGCAAGCTCGGCATCGACGTTGGCCTGCTCCGCGAGCATGGTCGCGGGCTCGGCATCGTGATCCGCCGCCGCCTTTTCCGCGCGCTGCAATTTATCGCGCGCGGCGGAGAGCTCCACGGGCGCGAGTTCCTGCGCACCGGATTGCTCGGCGTGCTGCACGGATGCTTTCGCCACCGCAATTTTCTCGTTGGGAATCGGGCTCGAGGCGCACGCGGCCAATGCCAGCATCGCCGCGGCACAGACTGCCGCGCCCTTGATCGATTTCACGGATCCATTCATTTCACTTTCCTCCATTCCACGGCTTCGGCACGACCGCCTCCGCCCGTTCACACGGGATCTAGCAAGGGTCGTGCCAACCCACAGCGGAGCAATTCAGCAGGAAAACCAAGGCCTTCCGCGCGCGCAGGCGCGGCGCGCCCATGTAGAAATTGCCGAGCGAAGTAGACATTACGTGAGATTTCCGCAGCCTCCACGAGGCTTGTCGGCGCGCGACTATGCGTGTGCGGGGATCAATGCTTGGAGATGTGTGCTTCGCAGATCTCGTGCAGCACTTCGGGAAGGCGGCCGTAGTCGCGCGCCTTGTCGAGAAAATGCGTCGCACCGAGCGCGATGGCCGCATTCTTGTACTCCGGGAGATCGTAATTCGTGAGCACGATGATGCGCGGTTTCAGCTGGGTGGTGGCGAGCGCGCGCATCACGCCGAACCCGGTTCCCTGTTTCAAATGCAGATCCAGGATGATCACGTCGATCGCATCGCGCTTCACGGCCGCGAGCGCGGCCGCCTCGGTGTCCGCGGTGCCGATCAGTTCGACCTCCGGAATCTGCCTGATGGCCTCCGTCAGCCTCTCCGTGAGGACCTTGGAGTCCTCCACGAGTAAGACTCGCAAGCCCTGGGCCATCGTCATCCTTTCCACGGTAGTTGCACACACGTTAACGAGACTCTACTGCTTGCACGCGCGGTCCACACCCGGTCGGTGAACCGTTCGTAATGTAAGACGTATCCCACGGGTGCCGGTTATTGCACGGGTGCCGTTATTGAATGAGACCGTTGCGGAGCGCATAGGACGTTATGTCCGCGTTGGCGTTGAAACTCATTTTTTCCAATATTCGTGAGCGGTAGGTGCTCACCGTCTTGACGCTCAAGCTCAATTCGTTGGCGATGTCGGACACGCCGCGGCCAGCCGCCAGCTTGCAGAAGATCTGGAATTCACGCGTCGAGAGCCGGGCATGCAGCGGCTTGTCGGGATCGCCATCCAGATCCGCCACCAGGATCTCCGCAAGCGCTGCGCTCACGTATCGCCGGCCGGAGAGCACCGTGCGCACCGCCTTCATCAGCTCCTCCGGGGCGCTGTCCTTGGACAGGTAGCCGCTCGCCCCGGCGCGCAGCACGTTGACCGCGTATTGCTGCTCCGGCAGACCGCTCATGACGAGCACGCGCACGCCGGGGTGGCCGGTCTGAATGTGCCTCAATATGTCAAGCCCGCTGCGATCGGGCATATGGATATCGAGAAGCACGAGGTCCCAATCCTGCTTGCGCAGCTGATCCAGTGTCTCATTCCCGCTTGCGGCCTCGCCGACCGCGTTGATGGTGGGATCCGCCTCCAGGAACTGCTTAAACCCTGCCCGGACAACCGCATGGTCGTCGGCGATCAATACTCGTGACACGTCTTGGCTCTCCCCTCTTCTGGTAATCAGCTGCTCGCGCACTGGCTTTGCGAATAGCCATTGAGCTTGTTATACAACGTTTTAAGGCTACATCCCAACGCGTCCGCCGCGCGGCGCTTGTTGCCCTGGAAGTAGTCGAGCGTCGCCTCGATCAGCGAGCGCTCCATGTCGTGGATCCTCGATCCCACGCGGATCTCGAGACGCTCCCGATCGTCGGTGCCAGCCGCGGTCCGGTTCGAGTAGCCTTGCGACTGGATGAGCGGCGCCAACTCGAGCGCCTGGTCGCCCAGGATGAACGCCCGCTCGATGCAATTCCTGAGCTCGCGCACATTGCCCGGCCAGGTGTGCTGCTTCAAGGTCATGCGCGAATGGGCCGTGAGCTGTTTGTGGGTGTCCGCTTGGGCGTTCAATTCATCGAGAAAATGCCCGGCGAGCAGCTCCACGTCGTTTCCCCGGCTGCGCAGCGGGGGCAACTCGATCGGAAACACCGCGAGGCGGTACAGCAGATCCTCGCGCAATTGACCGCTCTGAACCGCCTGCAAAGGGCAGCGGTTGCTCGCGGCAATCACCCGCACGTCGGTCGACAGTTCGACATTCGCCCCGACCCGGTAGAACTTGCGGGTCTCGAGCACGCGCAGGAGGCGCGTTTGCATATCCAGAGGCATCTCCGTGATCTCATCGAGCAGCAGCGTTCCGCCGTCGGCCCGCTCGAACACGCCGGCATGGGCGCGGACCGCGCCGGTAAAACTGCCCTTCTCGTAGCCAAAAAGCTCGGCCTCGATCAACCCTGCAGGTATGGCGCCGCAATTGATCGCGAGGAACGGGCCGCCGCGACGCAGGCTCCTGTCGTGGATCGATTGTGCCGCGAGTTCTTTTCCGGAGCCGCTCTCGCCGGTCAACAAGACGCTGGCCTCGGTGGGGCCGACGCGATCGATCAAGCGAAACACGTCCTGCATGGCGACGGACAAACCGAGCAGCGGGCCGGCGGCCGCGCGCGGCGAGGACTCTTGGTGCAAACTCACGACGCTCATGACTCGATACCCTCCAGGCTCCGGCTATTCGTGTAATCGTTACATTGCGAACCCGGTTAATTTGTAACCTGTGCAGGGGGCACTCGCCATGGATACCCGCTGAACCTGCGCTCAGACTTTGTGCGGAGTTGTGTCGGTGTTTGTCTGACGCGGCTGGCACATGCGGTGCACCGCGATCTAGTTTGCCCGCTCCCGGCCGCACCGCCAGCAGCAGGTAAACTGCGGCTCGAGGCTTTCCCCACACCCGTCGCAGACCCAGGGAGCACCGCCGGGCGCCTTCGCCGCGCGCGCAAGAATGCCGAGCGCGTACCCCTCATCGGCGTCGTCGACGAACAGCTGCGGCCAGGTCTCCATCATCGGCAGCTCGCCCAAGGCGCCGGCGAGGTACACGTTGCGCAGCTCGCACCGGACGCCGGCCGTGATCAGAACGTTCCGGGCATGCGCTACCTGCAACAGCGAGGCGGCCCGGTAAACGCGCTTCACGGCGGTGCCTCCGTCGGCCTATCCGCGCAGCGATCCTAAGAAGGCGCGCACGTCGCCTCCGCGCTCCAGCGTCTCCACCAACGCCGAGCCGACGACCACGCCGTCGACGTGCGTCGCGAAGCGGGTGACCTGTTCGTGCGAGCGGATGCCGAAGCCCGCGCAGACCGGCACTTTGGAGTAGCGTTTGACGCGGTCCATGTAGGCGAGCACCTCGTCGGGGACCTCCACCGACTTGCCGGTGGTACCGGTCATCGTCACTGCATAAACGAACCCTTGAGCCGCGGCGCAGAGCATCGCGAGGCGCGAATCCGGCGTCACCGGCGTCACCATCTGGATGAGCGCCAGGCCCTCGCGCTCCAACGCCGCCGCGAGATCGCCGGCCTCCTCGTGAGGCAGATCCGGCACGATGAAGCCGGCGACCCCGGCCTCACGCGCCGCGCGCGGCAGGGCATCGAGCCCGAACGCGAGCAGCGGATTCAGATAGCTCATGAGCAGCATCGGCGCCGACAGCGGCCGGGGCAACGCGGCCAGCTGCTCGAGTATCCACGGAAGCGTCACCCCATCGGCCAGCGCGGCGAAGCTTGCGCGCTGCACGGTGGAACCGTCCGCCATCGGATCGGAGAACGGCACGCCGATCTCCACCACATCGCACGACTCGGCGACCGCCAGCAAGTTGTCGCGGAACTGCCGCCGCGTGGGAAAGCCGGCGGTGAGAAATCCCACCAGCGCCGGGCGGCCGCGCGCGGTGGCGGCGCTGATGGCGGTCGAGATGGTGTCGCGGGGTTGCATGGTATTCAGCTCAAAATCGTCCGCTGCAAGATGCTCATGTCCTTGTCGCCGCGGCCCGAGCATCCGATGAGGATGCGCGCGCCCGGATGAGATTGGGCGTAGCGCCGAGCGCCGAACAGGGCGTGCGCGCTTTCGATCGCCGGCAGGATCCCCTCGCAGCGCGCGCATTCGCTCAAGGCATCGAGCGCCTCGTCGTCGGTCGCCGATTCGTAGGTGACCCGGCCCAAGCTCTTGAGGAAGGCGTGCTCCGGGCCGACGCCCGAGTAGTCCAGGCCTGCCGACACCGAATGCGTCTCGCGCACCTGGCCGAACGCATCCTGCAGGATCAGCGTATAGCTTCCCTGAAGCACTCCCGGCGTCCCGAATGTCAGCGAGGCGGCATTGTCGCCGAGACCCGCGCCGCGGCCGCCCGCCTCCACGCCGAGAATCTCGACGCCCGAGTCGCCGAGAAATGGGTGGAACAAGCCGATCGCGTTCGAGCCGCCACCCACGCAGGCGACCACGGCATCGGGCAGAGCGCCTGCGTCCGTCAGCATTTGCGCGCGCGCTTCGCGGCCGATCACAGCCTGCAGTTCGCGCACCAGATACGGATACGGATGCGGTCCCACGGCCGAACCCAGCGAGTAGTACGTGCGGTCGGGGTCGGACACCCAATCGCGCAGCGCCTCGTCGATCGCAGCGCGCAGCGTTTTGTCGCCGGAGCTCACCGGTACGACGGTTGCACCCATGAGTTGCATGCGTCCGACGTTCGGCGCCTGACGCTCGACATCGACCTCGCCCATATAGACCACGCAGGGCAATCCCAAACGGGCGGCGGCCGCAGCGCTGGCGACGCCGTGCTGCCCGGCGCCGGTCTCGGCGATGATGCGCTTCGCGCCGAGGCGCTTGGCGAGCAGCGTCTGTCCGATGGCGTTGTTGATCTTGTGTGCGCCGGTGTGTGCGAGGTCCTCGCGCTTGAGCCACACGTCGGCGCCCCAGCGGGCGCTCAACGTGGGGGCGCGCGAGAGGGCGGTGGGCCGGCCGACCCAGGTCTTGAGCTCGTGATGGAATTCCGCCTGAAAATCAGCGTTCGCGAGGTACCGGTCGATGCCCGCCTGCAGCCGATCGAGCGCCGGCACCAACGTCTCGGGCACGTAGCGCCCGCCGAATGCGCCGAATCGGCCTTTCGAATCGGGACCCGCGCCGGCGATGGCCGCGCTTTTCGGCGTGACGGTCGGAGGCACGGTGCTCATGCGTCGCTCGCCAAGAGAGCGGCCGCGGCGCGCGCCGCACGCACGAATTCGGCTATCTTGGCGGGATCCTTGACGCCGCGCTCCGATTCGACGCCCGAACTCACGTCGACGCCGAACGGTCTCACCGCCTGGATCGCCTCCGCGACATTCTGCGAGGACAGGCCGCCCGCCACAATGACCTGCGTCTGCCGGGCGAGCTCCGCGGCGCGGCCCCAATCGGCCAGCTCGCCGATGCCGCTGGTCGGCCCCTCGAACACGATGCGCGCCGGCAGCGGACTCGGCGTCTTGCGCCCGAATCGCACGACCGGCAACACCTTGATGTGCGGTGGGATCTTGAGCTCCCGCAAATCCTCCACATCGGTTTGGAAGTAATCGGGCTTCAGCATGCGGCAGATCTCGTCCACCTTCATCTGCAGCGGATGCTGCGCGACCGCGATCCGGAGGATGCCCGCGGGCGCCAGTGCCGCGAGCTGCGCCGCCTGTCCGGGTGTCACCTGGCGCGGACTCGGCGCAAACACGAAGCCGATGGCGTCCACCTGGGCGGCGGCGGCGGCACTGACGGCGTCGGCGGTGGTGATGCCGCAAATCTTGATCCACATGGTGCCGAGTGTAGCCATTTAGCGTTGCACTGTCCGCGCCGCCGTCAGAATTTCCGCGAGCAGTGCCGCGGGGTCGTCACGCGTCATGAGCGCCGTGCCGATGAGCGCGGCGCGGTAGCCGAGCCGGCGCATCGCCGCCGCGTCGGCGGCCGTGGCCACGCCGCTCTCCGCGACCGCCACGGCTGCCGGCGGCAACGCCGGGGCGAGCTCGGCAAAGCGCTGCGGATCCACCTGCAGGCTCGACAGATCGCGGCAGTTGATCCCGACCAGCACCAGATTCCCGGTGGAGCGCCGCTCCAGCAGCAGCCGGGTCCGTTCCAGATCTGCGGCATCGAAAGCCTCGAGCAGCACGAACAAGCCATGCTCGGCGGCCGCGTCCAGAAGGTCCTGAGCGGCCGAGGGGCTCAGCATTCGAACGATGACCAGCACCCCGCCGGCGCCGGCCGCCCGCGCCTCCAGCACCTGGTAGGGGTGCACGAGGAAATCCTTGCGCATGGCGGGCACGCCCAGGGGCGCGAGCACCCGTGCAGCCTGTTCCAGGTGCTCGAGCGAACCGTCGAAACGCGTCGGCTCCGTGAGCACCGAGACCGCCGCCGCACCGGCGCGGGCATAAGCGGCGACGCGCCCGCGCCAATCGTGCGCCGCATCCTTGAGCACGCCGGCCGCGGGAGATCGAAGCTTCAGCTCGGCGATCACGTCGAAGCCCGACGGGGACAGCTCGAGCGCCGGCGCGGCGGGCGTCTCTCCCGCGCGGCGCTCGAGATCCGCGAATGACTCGCGCCGCATGGCCGCAGTCACGCGCTCCGTGCTCGCTTGCCGCATCTGGTCGAGCAAGCTCGTCATGCGGAATGCTCGGCGCGCACCGCGCCGGCCGTCCGGCCGAATTGCTGCAGCCGCTCGAGCCACGCCTGTGCGCGGCCGCTGTCGATGGTCTCGCCGGCGAGCGCGATGCCCGCGACCGGCGAGGCTGCACGCCCCGCGATGAACAACGCGAGTCCGCTTTGCAAGGCGAGCGCGGCGCGATGCGCTCCCCGATCGCGCCCCTCGAACACGGCGCGCAGCGCGCCAAAGTTGGCGGTGGCATCGCCGCCCTTCAGATCCGCGGCCGAGCAGCGGGGCAGGCCCCACTGTTCGGGATCGATGCGCTCGCGGCGAACCCGGCCCGCGGCCACGTCGAAAGCGATGAACGGCCCGATGGGCGTGGCCTCATCCCAGCCTGCCGCGCCATGCACCACCCATGCCCTTTCACCAGACATTCCGACGAGGGTGTTGGCGATCAGTTCCGCCGCTGCCTCGTCGTAGGCGCCGATCAATTGAAAGCGCGGAGCGGCCGGATTGGTGAGCGGGCCCAGGAGATTGAACACGGTGCGCACGCCGAGCGCGGCCCTGATGGGTGCGAGTGCCTTCATCGCCGGGTGAAAGTAGGGCGCAAACAAGAAGGTGAAGCCGGTGGCGGCAAAGCACTCCGCCGCGCGCCGCTCGTCCAACGGCAGCGTGAGCCCGAGCTGCTCGATCAGATCGGCGCTGCCGCTGCGGCTGCTGATGGAGCGATTGCCGTGCTTGATCACACCCAGGCCCGAGGCGGCGGTCAAAAGCGCCGCGCCGGTGGAGAGATTGAGGCTCCCGGACGAATCGCCGCCCGTGCCGACGATGTCGATGGCGTCGGCGGCAGGCGGCATGGCGGGTTGGCGCGCGAGCGCGCGCATGGCGCCGGCGAACCCGCGCACCTCAGCCGGAGTCACCCCTTTTGCGCGCATCGCGGCGAGCAGCGCGCCCGCCATCGCCGGGGCCAGCTCGCCTGCCGTCAATTCGGCGAGCAGCTGCGCGGCGCCGGCTTCCTCGAGATCTCGGCCCTGCAGAAGCTGCTCGAGCATTTGACGGGGACCCTGGATCGGCTGCATGGCGCTCCCCTTCAAGCCTTCAGGAAATTGCCCATGAGCACCGGTCCCTCCGGTGTGAGCACGCTTTCCGGATGGAACTGCACGCCCTCGATAGGAAGCGTCCGATGGCGAACTCCCATGATCTCTCCCTGTTCGGTGCGCGCCGTCACCTCGAGAACCTCCGGCATGCTCGACGGCTCGGCAATCAGCGAGTGATAGCGGCCGGCCTGGAAATTCTGTGCCATGCCCGAAAAGACACCCTTGCCGTCGTGCTGCACGGGGGACACTTTGCCGTGCATCAGGCGTGAGGCCCGCACCACCCTGCCGCCGAACACTTCCACCAGGGCTTGATGACCGAGGCACACGCCGAAGATCGGGATGCGCCCCGCGAAGGCCTCGATCATGCGCATCGAGACGCCCGCATCGCGCGGCGTGCCGGGCCCCGGCGAGATCACCAGGTGCGTGTGTCCCTGGCGAAGCGCGTCCTCGACCGTGATCGCATCGTTGCGGTGGACATCCACCTCGGCGCCCAGCATCAGAAAAGCCTGCACCAGGTTATAGGTGAAGGAATCGTAGTTATCGATCAGCAATATCCGTGGGCGCGAGCTCACAACCCCTCCGCCGCCATGCTGAGCGCACGCCGCAGCACGGCGCTCTTCGCCATGACTTCCTCATACTCCGCCCGGGGCGAGCTGTCGGCGACGATTCCGCCTCCGGCCTGGTAGCTGTAGGTATCGCCGCGGAACACGAGCGTGCGGATGGTGATGGCCTGATCCATGTCGCCATGGCGTCCAAAATACCCGACGGTGCCTCCATAGAGCTGCCGTCCCACCGGCTCGAGCTCATCGATGATCTCCATGGCCCGAACCTTCGGCGCCCCCACCAAGGTGCCCGCGGGGAAGGTGGCGGCGAACAAATCGAAGACATCGAAGTCCGCCGCGAGCGTCCCGCCGACGCCGCTCACCATGTGCATGATATGGCTGTAACGCTCGATGACCCGGTAAGGCTCCACGCGCACCGAGCCCGCGGTCGCGACGCGGCCCAGGTCGTTGCGCGCCAGATCGACCAGCATGACGTGCTCCGAATTCTCCTTCGGATCGGCGAGCAAATCCTCCTCCAGCCGGGCGTCGGCGAGCGCATCGTTGCCGCGCGGACGCGAGCCTGCGATCGGCCGCAGCTGCGCATGGCCGCCGTGCGATTTGACCAGGGCTTCGGGCGAGGAGCCCACCACCGTGATATCGCCGAGCTCGCAGAAGTACATGTAAGGGGAGGGGTTCAACAGGCGCAATGCCCGATAGACTTCGAAGGGGGCGAGCGCGTGACGCCCCTCGAAGCGCGACGCGAGTACCAGCTGGTACACGTCCCCGGACGAGATGTACTCCTTGGCGCGGCGCACGCCGTCCGCGTGAGTGCTCTCGGTCAGCGAGGGCACCGCGGGCGTGAACGCCCCCGGCGCGAGCAACGTCGGCACGGCGCCTCGCAATGCCTGCATGACTTCGCGCCTCAGCGACTCGCGCTCGGCATCGCTCCCGTCATGCAGCAGCGCGGCGCTGCGCGTGAGGTGATCGAACACCAGCAACGAGCGGGGTGCCACGTAATGCGCGTGGGGCGCGACCGTGGCATCGAGACTGCGGCCCGGCAGGCGCTCGAAATAGCGCACGGCATCGTAGGCCGTGTAGCCGACCAGTCCGCCGGACAACGGCACGCCAGGAATCTCCGGCTTTGGTTGTGGAGCCTCGGCCAACGCGTGTCGCAGGGCGTTCAGGAACTCGTCTTTGCCGGTCGGCCGCGGCGAGCGGCGCCCTCCGACGGTGAGACCGGCCGCGTCCAAGCGCACCTCGAGACAGTCGCCGAATCCGATGAACGAATAGCGCGCCAGCCGCTCGCCCCCCTCCACGCTTTCCAGCAGGAATCGGGGGCGAAACGGCGCCAGCTTCAGGTACGCGGAAACCGGCGTGTCCAAGTCTGCGGCAATGTCGAACGGCGGCTTCATGGCCTGATCCTTGCTGATCCCATAAAAAAACCCATCACCGTCAAGAGGCGGAGATGGGTTCTGGATATCGAACGTGAATGAAAAACTTAAGCGACCAGCGCCCACTCCTTCGGGGAAGTGCGCCACCAGCGAACATTGCCGTTGTTGCTTGCTGTCAACATCTGGAATGAGTATCGCCGCCGCGAGCGGGCATCGTCAAGGGGCCTTTAGGCTCTTTTTGATTCTGCGCGTCAGCTCGACGAAACGCGGCGTCAGGCCCACATCTTCGTACACCGGATCGCCCTGGTCGTCCCGCGAGATCACCGTGGGACCGGCCTCGTACGGCATCGCCGCCGCGATCTCGTCGAGCCCGGCGTGCAGCAGGTCCGTGATGATCTGCTCCACGGTGCGTCCCGGGAACAACTCCGTCAGGGCCTGCAGACGGGAAGCATCGTCCAGCGGCAGCCGCACGGCGTATTCTCGTGCCGTCAGCACCAGTGGGGCATCTTTTTTCCAGCGATCGAGCAAGGGCTTGAATTTCACGATTACTCCGCCATACCGGTATCCGGCAATTATAGGACATGAACGCACCTCACCCCATGCCCTCGGGCGCCGCGGACGGCGTCGCGGCAGGCACGCTTCGGCGCGGCCTCAGCGGCTTGTTCGAATACAGCCGCCGCGCCCTGACGCTCGTATGGACCACCAACCGCCCGCTTTCGATCGCGCTGGCGGCGCTCACCCTGCTGGCGGGCGTATTGCCCGCGGGCGTCGCGTACTTGGGTGCGCTGATCGTCGATGCGGTGATCCGCGCCGCCGATCTGCACCACCGCACCGGCACGCTCGCCCTCTCCCACGTGTTCCTGCTGGTCGGCTGCGAGGCGGCACTGATTGCCGCCACCTCGCTCGCGCAGCGCGGCATCTCGCTCGCGCAATCGCTGTTGCGCGCGCAGCTGGGCCAGCGCGTCAATGTGATGATTCTGGAGAAAGCGCTGACGCTCGACATGCAGCAATTCGAGGACTCGGAGTTCTACGACAAGCTGACACGCGCGCGCCGCGAAGCATCGAGCCGCCCCTTGAGCCTCGTCATGCGCACCTTCGGGCTGCTGCAAAACGCCATTTCGCTGATCTCGTTCGGCGGCCTGCTGATCCGCTTCTCACCCTGGGCGGTCGTGCTGTTGGTGGTGGCCGGCCTGCCGTCATTCCTGGCCGAGGCCAGGTTCTCGGGCGAGGCGTTTCGATTATTTCGCTGGCGTGCGCCCGAATCCCGCATGCAGATTTATCTGGAGTCGGTGCTCGCGCGGGAGGACAGCGCGAAGGAAGTGAAGCTGTTCCAACTGGGGACACGGTTCCTGGACCGCTATCGCGACATCTTCACACGCCTTTATCGCGAGGATCGCGACCTCACCATACGCCGCGACAGCTGGGGATTCGGCTTGGGCCTGGTCGGGACCGGGGCGCTCTACGGCGGCTACGCGTGGATCGCCGCGGAAACCGTGGCGGGCGCGATGACCGTGGGTCAGATGACCATGTACCTCATGTTGCTGCGGCAGGGCCAAGCCGCGGTCAGCGCCGCGCTGACCGCCATCTCAGGCCTGTACGAGGACAATCTGTATTTGTCGAATCTATTCGAATACCTGGAGCAGCCCGTGCGGGGCTCGCGCGGCGCGCTCACGGTGGGGCCGCGTCCGGGCGACGGCGTGCGCTTCGAGGACGTGGAGTTCATCTATCCCGATGCCTCCTCGCCCGCCTTGTCGCACATCGACCTGCACGTGAAGCCGGGCGAAAGCCTGGCTCTGGTCGGCGAGAACGGCTCCGGCAAGACCACGTTGATCAAGCTCTTGACCCGGCTGTACCGCCCGACCCGGGGCCGCATCCTGTTGGACGGGCTCGACCTCGAGGAGTGGGACGAGACGACGCTGCGGCAACGCATCGGCGTGATCTTCCAGGACTTCGCGCGCTACCAGATGCTGGTCGGCGAGAACATCGGTGCGGGCGACGAGCGCGCATTCGAGGACGAGCAGCGCTGGCGCAGCGCCGCCGCGCAGGGCCTGGCGGCGGAGTTCGTCGAGACGCTTCCCTCGGGCTACCGCACCCAGCTTGGAAAATGGTTCAAAGACGGCCGCGAGCTGTCCGGCGGCCAGTGGCAGAAGATCGCGCTCGCGCGCGCCTTCATGCGCAGCGATGCCGATATTCTGGTGCTCGACGAGCCCACCGCGGCGATTGACGCCGCCGCGGAGGCCGAAGTCTTCGAGCATTTCCGCGACCTGACGCACAACCGCATCGCCATCGTCATCTCCCACCGCTTTTCGACCGTCCGCATGGCAGATCAGATTCTGGTGCTCGAGGGCGGCCGCATCGTGGAGGGAGGCAGTCACGAAGCGCTGATGGCGCTCGACGGACGCTATGCCAGGCTGTTCACCTTGCAGGCACGCGGGTATCGTTAGCCGCATGCCTTCGTTCGACGTCGTATCCGAAATCGATTCTCACGAGCTGACCAACGCCGTCGATCAGGCCAGCCGCGAGCTGTCCCAGCGGTTCGATTTCAAGAATACCGGCGCGCGCTTCGAGCTCGAGGAAACGACGGTGACCCTAATTGCTCCGTCGGAATTCCAGCTGAACCAGATGCTGGAGATCCTGAAGCTCAAGGTGGCCAAGCGCGGCATCGACGTGGTATGTCTCGACGTGCAGGACCCGCTCGTCAATCTCGCCGTGGCCAAACAGCTCGTGATCCTGAAGCACGGCATCGATCAGGACACCGGCAAGAAGGTCACCCGGCTGCTCAAGGACTCCAAGCTCAAGGTGCAAGCCCAGATTCAAGGTGACAAGGTGCGGGTCACCGGGAAGAAGCGCGACGACCTTCAGGAAGCGATCGCAACCTTGCGCAAGGGACAGTTCGAGGTGCCGCTGCAGTTCAACAATTTCCGGGACTGATCGCGGGCGCGCGCCTCACTGCGGCCGTCCTCCTCGCTTCATCCCCTCGGTGGTGACCACCGTTCCGTCGAGCTCGACGATGATGGCGTCGATGTCCTTCAGCCGATTGTAGATTTCCAGGGCTTTGTCCGGCCCCAGCACGAACGCCGTCTTGGACAAGCCGTCGGTGCGGGTCGCATAGGGTCCGATCACCGTGGCGCTGCGCACCTTGCTCGCCGAATGACCGGTGTGCGGGTCGATGATGTGGTGATAGCGCACGCCCTTCTCCTCGAAGAAGCGCTCATAGTCCCCGGACGTTGAAATCGCCGCATCGACCAGAGGAATGCGGGCGATGACGTTGCCCTCCCCCTTCATCGGATCCCTGATCCCGACCATCCACGGCTTGCCGAAACGGTCGCCGATGATGCGGCTGTCCCCGCCCGCACCGACATAGGCCCGCGTATATCCGAGACGCTTCAGCACATCGATGCCGCAGTCGACCGAATAGCCCTTTGCGATGCCGCCCAAATCGATGCGCACGCCTTTCTGCGAAAACCGCACCGTCTGATTGCCCGGATCCAGGATCACATGCCGATAGTTGATGGCCGGCAGCGCTTGGGCGATTTGGGCGTCGTCGGGGCGGATGTGCTTGCGGAAGTCGTACAGGTAACCCACGCTCGCGTAGGTGATGTCGAAGGCGCCGTCGGTGATTTCGGAATACTGGCTGGCGGTGGTCAGGAGGTCGAACAGCTCCTTGCTGATGTGCATCGGCCCGTCCGCAGCTTTGGCGTTGACCTGCGACACCTCGCTGGTCGGCTTGTAGGTGCTCATGGTCTCGTCGATGTGCCGCATTTCGTCGAGCACCGCATCGATGGCCTGATTGCCCTTGTCCGCATCCTCGGCCCAGACCTCGACCGTGATACGCGTGCCCATGATGCCGTCGGTGATTCGACGCACCCATTCCGCATGGGCCGGCAGCGCGGCGCACAGCAGAACGGCCAAGATCGCCCAGGAGGTGAACGCATGTTTCATTCGGCGGCTAGCCTATCGGATTCGGCATCTATTGGGTACGGGGACGCCGCCACTGCATGACCACGAGCGCGCTCCCGATCATGCCGCCGAGGTGAGCGAAGTGCGCGATGCCCGCGAGCCTCCCGGTGACGCCGAACAAAAGCTCCGCTCCCGCGTAGAGCGCGGCGAACAGCCACGCGGGCATGGGGATCGGCGGAATCAGCGGCACGACCTTGCGATGGGGAAACATCAATGCGTAGGCGAGCAGGAGCCCGAACACACCGCCCGACGCCCCCAAGGTCGGCCCGAGCGGCGCTCCCATCAGCGGCGGCACGATGAGCTGGGTGAGAGCCGCCGTCACCACCGATGCGAGGTAGCAGGCGAGCAAGCGCCACGGCCCCACGTAGCGCTCGATCTCGGCGCCGAACATGAAAAGCCCGAGCATGTTGAACAGGATGTGCGAATAATTGTGGGGGTCGTGAAGAAAGGCATAGGTAACGATTTGCCAGAAATGGAACAGCGATTGCCCGAAGTCCGGAACCGGCTGCAGCGGCCAGAGTGCAAACTGTATCTCGATCGCATCCCCGACGAGGAGCTGCAGCGCATAGACCGCCACATTGGCGGCGATCAACCAGAAAACGGCGGTGTTCTTCATGAGTAGGTGGTCATTCTAGCGCCATGCGTACCGTATTCCTCGATTACGAAACCGTCCGCAACCGAGACGTGAGCCTCGACCACTCCGCGATCGATGCGGCCGCGGGCACGGTCCGGTACTTCGACTTCACCCACGATCAGGAAATCCCCGCTCGCATCGGCGCAGCGGACATCGTGCTGCTCAACAAGGTGCAATTGACGCGTGCGCACTTCGAGGCAGCCCCCGATCTGAAGCTGATCGCGTTGTCCGCCACCGGCACCGACAACATCGATCTCGAGGCGGCCAGGGACTTCGGCATCGCCGTGTGCAACGTGCGGGGCTATTGCACGGCCTCCGTGGCTCAGCACGTCTGGGCTCTGATCTTGAGCCTCACCCAGCATTTGTCGGGCTGGCACCGATTGGCCGTCGACGGATCCTGGGTACGCGACGAGGTCAACGAGCTCGCCTACCCGCTCCGCGAGCTGGCCGGCCGCACGCTCGGCATCGTCGGCTGGGGAGAACTGGGGCGCGCGGTCGCCCGGGGCGCCGAGGCTTTCGGCATGCGGGTCATCGTCTGCAATCGGCCCGGCGCGGCGCCGGCGGATGGAAGAGTATCGCTCGATGAGCTGCTCGCAACCGCGGATGTGGTGTCTCTGCACTGCCCGTTGACGCCCGCGACCCGCGGCCTGATCGGCGCGCGCGAGCTCGCCCGCATGAAACCCGATGCCCTCTTGATCAATACGGCCCGAGGCGCGCTGATCGACGGCGCCGCCCTGGCCCGTGCGCTGAAGGAGCGTCGGCTGGGGGGCGCCGGCATCGATGTGCTTCCCGCCGAGCCGCCGGCCGAGAGTGAGCCGCTGCTGGAGTTGGGGCTTCCCAACTTGATCGTCACGCCGCACATCGCCTGGGCAGCCTTCGAGGCGCGTCAGCGCTGCCTCGACGAAATGGCTGCCAATATCCGCGATTTTCTGGGTGGCGGACGGCGCGGACGGGTGGTTTGAGTTCCCGCCGCGCCGGTGGCCCGCGCGGGTGCCGCGCGGGTACCCGCGCGTGGCGATCAGCCGCGCTCGGCGCGCTTCGCCTTCTTGGCGGCTCGCTTTTCCTCCAAGGTTTTGGCCGGCTTTTTCTTTTCTTCCCGCTTTCGTTCCATGCCCTTGCTCATGACTCGCTCCTCAGGTTGACGAAAATCATCAATGCTTCGCGGCCCGATGCTTGGTCGGGCCGCGATCGGCGCTGCGCGCGGTGTGTTTCGCCGCGGCCGGCGGCCGCCCCTCATCCCGGCGCTGCACCTTGGTGATCCGCAGCTCGCGTCCCGCCAGGCGCGTCTTCTTCAGCGTCTTGAAGATCTCCCTCGGCATGCCTTCGGGCAGATCGACGAAGCTGTGGTCCTCCCGGATGTCCACCCGTCCGATGTAGACGCCATCGAGGCCTGCCTCGTTGGCGATCGCGCCCACGATGTTGCCGGCCTTGATCTCGTGTACAGACCCGACTTCGATGCGAAAAGTTTCCGTGCGGGCCGGGCGGCCTCCCGCCTCGTCGCGGTCGCGACGACGGGGTGGCCGGGGCGCATCGGAGGGGGCGGGCGCATCCGCACGGGGCGCATCCATGCGGCGCGTGTCCGCGGCGGGCGCATCCGCACCCGGTGTCTCCACGCGCGGTTCTTTGTTCGGGCGTGGTGCGTCACGCCGCGGTGCTTCGGATCGCGGTGCTTCATAGCGTGCAGCGTCGGGCCGCGGCGCATCCCGGCGGGGCGCGTCCGCGGCGCCCGCCAGCAACAGCGGCGTGGAGCTCTGCGCCAGGCTCGCGAGCGCGGCCGCAATGTCGATCGGCGCAAGATCGGTCTCGGCCTCGAGCTGCTCGAGGATCGGCCGGTAACGCTTGCTCTCCTCGGTCGCGGCCGCCTCGATGATGCGCGACTTGAACTTGTCGATCCGGCGGGCGTTCACCGCATCGACCGTCGGCAGGTTCATCGGCTCGATTTGCTGGCGCATGGCGCGCTCGATGCCGCGCAGAAGATTGCGCTCGCGCGGCGCGATGAACAGGATGGCCTCCCCCTTGCGCCCGGCGCGGCCGGTTCTGCCGACGCGATGCACGTAGGATTCCGGATCGTACGGCGCATCGTAATTCACGACGTGACCCACCCGCTCCACATCCAGGCCCCGGGCGGCCACGTCGGTCGCGACGACGATGTCGACGTCGCCGGATTTCAGGCGGGCAATGGTGCGCTCGCGCTGCGGTTGCGGGATGTCGCCGTTGAGCGGCGCCGCGGAAAATCCCCGCGCCTCCAGCTTCTCCGCCAGCTCCACCGTCGCCTGCTTGGTGCGGGTGAACACCAGCATGCCGTCGAAAGGCTCGGTCTCGAGGATTCGCGTCAGGGCGTCGAGCTTGTGCAGGCCGCTCACCAGCCAATAGCGCTGGCGGACATTGGCCGCGGTCGCGGTCGTGCTCTGGATGGTGACTTCAACCGGCGAGCGCAGGTGCTTCTGGGCAATGCGCCGGATCGGCGCTGGAAGGGTGGCGGAGAACAGGGCCGCCTGCCGGTTCGGCGGGGTCTTGTCCAGAATGGCCTCAACCGCCTCGAGAAACCCCATGCGCAGCATCTCATCCGCCTCGTCGAGCACCAGCAGCTTGATCGCGCCGAGCTTGAGGGTTCCCCGCTCCAAGTGATCGCTGACCCGCCCCGGGGTCCCGACGACCACGTGCACTCCGCGCTTCAAGGCGTTCAACTGCGGCTGATAGCTCTGGCCACCGTAAATCGGCAGCACGTGAAAGCCCTTGAGGTGCGAGGCATAGCGCTGGAAGGCTTCGGCCACTTGCAGAGCGAGCTCACGGGTGGGGACCAGCACGAGGACCTGCGGCTCCCGCCCCGCCAGGTCGATGCGCTCGAGCGCGGGCAGCGCGAACGCGGCGGTCTTTCCCGTACCGGTTTGCGCCTGACCGAGAAGGTCGGCGCCGGTGAGCAGCGCCGGGATCGTGGCGGATTGGATCGGAGAGGGCGATTCGTAGCCGACCTCGGCGAGGGCCTTGAGGAGCGGTTCGCCGAGGCCCAGCTCACGGAAAGTCGCCGGACCGGGTGCTTTGCCGGCTGCAGATGCGCTCATGAGGATGCCTTGTTGGGTTGGTTGGCAAGTCTAGCGGTTTGGCCGGGTATTGCTACCATGCGCCTCCCCGACGGTGACCGCCGACAGCGCGGAGGATGGAAACATGGGACGCATATTCGAAGTCAGGAAGCACGCGATGTTTGCGCGCTGGAACCGCATGGCCAAGCAGTTCACGCGCATTGCCAAGGACATCGCCATTGCCGTGCATACGGGGGGTGCCGATCCGGCGTCGAACTCGACGCTGCGCCGCGTGCTGCAAAACGCCCGCGCGGTGAACATGCCGAAGGACAAGACCGACGCGGCCATCCGGCGCGCCTCGGGCAAAGAGGCGCAGAACTACCAGGAAATCATCTACGAGGGCTACGCGCCGCACGGGGTTGCGCTGCTGGTCGAGTGCGCCACCGACAACCCGACCCGGACCGTGGGCAATGTGCGCAACCTATTCACGCGCAACGCGGGCAATCTGGGCACAGCGGGAAGCGTGAGCTTCTTGTTCAAAAAGATGGGGGTATTTCGCCTGGACCCCTCGACCGTGAAGGATCAGGACGAGCTCGAGCTCGATCTGATCGACCACGGTCTGGAAGAGATGGGCGAGAGCACCGGCGAGAAGGGCGAGCCGCAGCTCGTGATCCGCTGCGCCTTCAATGATTTCGGCAAGCTTCAGGAAGCGCTCGAGGCCCGCCACATCACCCCCTTGTCGGCCGAGCATGAGTACATTCCCTCGATGTCGACCGAGCTGCCGGAGGAACAGGCCGCCGAAGCGCTGGCGCTGATCGACAAATTGGAACAGGACGAGGACGTGCAGAAGGTATTCCACACCCTGGCCTGAGCACTGCGGCCAGGCGGGCCCCCGGCTGCCCGTTCTTAAGGATCGTTCATCCTGTCATCCCTCCCGTCCGCCGCCCGTTGCTCTAGGGGAGGCTCGGATTTTCAGGAGAAATGTCATGAAGCGATTGATGCTGTTGCTGATTCCGCTCGGTGTCGTGGCGATGTCCGGTTGTGTGGTGGCGCCGTACGGCTACCACCGCGGATGGTACGGTCCGCGGGTCGCGGTGGTTGTGCCTGCCCCCGTTGTGGTGGTCCGCTGATATCATCCGCCGGGATGGGCGCCCACCGATTTCGCATCCTCAATGTGTTCACCCGGCGTCGGGGGACGTTGACGGGCAATCCGCTCTGCGTGTTCGAGCAGAGCGCCGGACTCGACGGCGCCACGATGCAGGCGTTGGCCCGGCAATTCAATCTGTCGGAGACGACGTTCATCGCGCCCTCCTCGCGCGCCGCCGCGAGCGTGCGCATCTTCACACCGGCCTACGAGCTGCCCTTCGCCGGACATCCGACCTTGGGCACGGCGCACGTCTGCAGAGCGCTCGGGCTCGGAGGCGATGTGCTCAAACTCGACATGAAGGCGGGCATCATCGAAGTGGAGGCGAACGGCGACCGCTGGACGCTGACCGCTCCACAGTCCTCCTTCAGGGACATCGATGTGCCGCGCGGCATCCTGGCCGATGCGCTCGGCCTGGAGGAGGCCGACATCGACGAGCGGCCGCTCTGGGTGAAGGCCGGCAAGGAACAGCTCATCGTACCGTTGCGCTCGCCGGATGCCGTGCTCCGCGCCTCGCCGTCGGCCAGCAGCATGGCAGCCGTGCGCAGCGAGGACGGCATCGGTATGGCCTATGTATTCGCACCGAGCGGCCCTGCCCAGGTGCTGGCGCGGTTTTTCTTTCCGAGCGGGCCGACGATGCTCGAGGATCCCGCCACCGGCTCGGCCACCGCCAACTTCGGCGGCTGGTGCCTGGCGATGAACCGGCCGTTGCCGCTCGCGCTGGAAATTTCACAGGGTGAATCCGCCGGGCGCCCCTCGACGCTGTACCTCGACGTGACTTCCGAGCAGCGCATCCTCGTGGGTGGGGATGTCATCGAGGTGGGGGCCGGATCGATGACGCTCTAAGCCTCCGGATCGGGGCCATGTCCGTGATTGACGAGGCGATAAGCCCAGCGCACCACGGGCGTCAGCCGCGGTGACACCATGCTGATGGCCTTGTGATAGTCCACCCACCGCGCTTCGTGATGCTCGGGCACCCCCAAGTCCGGATTGACGGGCAGCAGAATGTGCGTCTCTTTGCTTCGGGCGATGTAATAGCGCGAGATCTTGCCCTTGTTGTACGGCCCGGTGTCCAGGTAGTCCAAGCCCCAGTCGAACGAGATGTCGTCGAGCGCGGTTTCCTCGCGCACCTCGCGTATCGCCGCGTCGATCGGCGACTCCCCCGCCTCGACCAATCCCTTCGGGAAATCCCAGTTTCGATAGGCGCGCAGAAGCAGGAATCTCAATTTGCGGTTGACCACGCTCACGATCACCACGCCGGCGGATAGCCGCGTGGACGGTGCGACTTCTGGCATAGAAACGCTCGACAACGCCGATGGAGGCGGATTGTACCCCGTAGCGACCCGTTTTTATGCGGGCCTCACGTTACGCCGCCGCCGACAAGGGGGAGCGTATCAGGTGATCGAACGCGCTCAGCGAGGCTTTCGCACCCTCCCCCATCGCGATGACGATCTGCTTATAGGGCACGATGGTGCAGTCGCCCGCCGCGAATACGCCCGGCACCGAAGTCTGGCCGCGCGCGTCGACTTCGATCTCACCGCGCGGCGAGAGCTTCACGACGTCCTTGAGCCAGTCGGTGTTCGGCACGAGCCCGATCTGCACGAAGACCCCGGCGAGCTCGAGCCGATGCAGGCCGCCGTCCCGGCGATCCTTGTAGGCGAGGCCCGTCACCCGCTCACCATCCCCGATGACCTCGGTCGTTTGTGCGCTCGTGATCACGGTGACGTTGGCCAGGCTGTTGAGTTTGCGCGTCAGCACGGCATCGGCGCGCAGCGCGTGATCGTATTCGATCAACGTGACATGGCTCACCAGTCCCGCCAGATCGATGGCCGCCTCGACGCCGGAATTCCCGCCGCCGACGACGGCGACGCGCCTGCCTTTGAACAGCGGCCCGTCGCAGTGCGGGCAATAGGCCACGCCGTGGTTGCGATACTCGCGCTCGCCCGGCACGTTGATCTCGCGCCAGCGCGCTCCGGTCGCGAGCACCACTGACTTTGCCTTGAGGGTGGCACCGTTTTCGAGCCTCACCTCGATCAGTTCGCCCGGGATGAGCGCGGCGGCCCTCTGGGAATTCATCACATCGACATCGTACGTGGTCACGTGCTGTTCAAGACCGGTGGCAAGCTTGTGACCCTCGGTCTCCTTCACCGAGATGAAGTTCTCGATGCCGACCGTATCGAGGAGCTGCCCGCCGAGCCGCTCGGCCGCGATGCCGGTCCGGATCCCCTTGCGCGCCGCATAGATCGCCGCAGCGGCGCCGGCGGGTCCGCCGCCGACCACCAAAACATCGTAGGGAGCCTTCGCGGAGAAGCGTTCGGCCTGCCGTTCGGCGTTTGCGGTGTCGAGCTTCGAGACGATGTCCTCGAGCGACATGCGACCCTGTCCGAACGGCTGACCGTTCAAAAACACTGCCGGCACCGCCATGATGCCGCGGCGCTCGACCTCGCCCTGGAACAGCGCACCATCGATCATGGTATGACGCACGTGCGGGTTCAGCACCGCCATGAGATTCAATGCCTGGACCACATCGGGACAGTTCTGGCAGTTGAGCGAGATGAAGGTCTCGAAGCGCAATTCGCCCTCGAGACGCCGCACCTGATCCATGACCGACGCATCGGCCTTCGGCGGATGGCCGCCGACCTGCAACAGTGCGAGCACCAGCGAGCTGAACTCGTGGCCGAGAGGCAAGCCCGCGAAACGCACTTGCGCCTCGTGACCGGCGCGGCGCAAGGCGAACGACGGCGCGAGCTCGCCGTCATCGCGCCGGGTCTCGAGACTCACCAGAGCCGACGAGGCGACGATGTCCTCGAGCAGCTCGAGCATCTCCCGCGACGCATCGCCATCATCGAGCGATGCCACGATCTCGACCGGCTGGGTGAGCCGGTCGAGGTAGCCCTTCAATTGCGTCTTGAGTGCGGCGTCCAACATGGTGCGTCTCCTGAGGCTTGCGGACGGCGATCAGATCTTGCCGACCAGATCGAGCGAGGGCGACAGCGTCCGCTCGCCGGGCGTCCACTTGGCCGGGCATACCTCACCCGGGTGCGATGCCACATACTGGGCGGCTTGGACCTTGCGCAGCAATTCCTTCGCATCGCGGCCGATGCCGTTGTCGTTGACCTCGATGATCTTGATGCGGCCGCCCGGATCGACCACGAAGGTGCCGCGATAGGCGATGCCCTCTTCCTCGATCAGCACGCCGAAGTTGCGCGCCAGCGTGTGCGTGGGATCCCCGACCAGCGGGTACTGCACCTTGGCGATGGTATCGGAGGTGTCGTGCCACGCTTTGTGGGTAAAATGGGTGTCGGTCGAGACACCATAAATCTCCACGCCCAGCTTCTTGAAGGCGGCATAGTTGTCGGCGAGGTCGCCGAGCTCTGTGGGGCAGACGAAGGTGAAGTCGGCGGGGTAAAACACCACCACGGACCATTTGCCCTTGAGGTCCTCGTGGGTGACCGGCACGAATTTCCCGTTGTGGTATGCCGTGGCCTTGAAGGGCTTGATTTCAGTGTTGATCAGAGACATGGATGAGTCCTCGCAGTGGGGTTATTTCCGAAGCTGGCGCCATGATGCCCCCGGCCTCCCGATTAATGAAATTGATTATCTGAATCCGTTTGATAGAATCCCTCTATCGGAAAGATTGGTTTGAATCCATGAATCTCAAGGACCTCAAGTATCTGGTGGCGCTCGCGGACACCGGGCATTTCGGCCGGGCGGCCGAGCGCACGTTCGTGAGCCAGCCGACCCTGTCGGCGCAGTTGAAGAAGCTCGAGGATTACCTCGGCGTGAAGCTGGTGGAGCGCCAGCCGAAGAACGTGCAGCTCACCGACGTGGGCCGGCAGATCGTGGTGCGCGCGCGCCGCATGCTGAACGAGGGCGACGAGATCGTCGCGCTCGCCCGCGACAACACCAATCCGCTCAGCGGCAAGCTCAAAATTGCGCTGATCCCGACCATCGGACCTTATCTGCTGCCCCGCGTCATGCAGAAGCTCCGCAAGGCGATGCCGGAATTGAAGCTCATGCTGTACGAGCATCAGACGGAAAATCTGCTGAAGCGGCTTCGCGACGGTGAGCTCGACCTGGGCGTCGTCGCGCTGCCGATCGAGGAGGACGGTCTGGAGTCGCGCGAGCTGTACAAGGAGGCCTTCATGGTGGCGCTGCCCAGCAATCATCCGCTGGAGCGCAAGTCGAGCATCAAGGTGCAGGATCTGAAAGATCAGACGCTGCTCCTGCTCGAGGACGGACATTGCCTGCGCGATCAGGCGCTCGAGGTGTGCAGCCGCGCCCACGTACGCGAGCACGAGGATTTCCGCGCGACCAGTCTCGAGACCCTGAGGCAGATGGTGGTGGCGGGGCTCGGCATCACGCTGATGCCGGAGTTGGCGCTCGATCCGCCCTTCGGTTCGCAGCGCGGATTGACGGTGCGACCATTCGCCAAGCCCACTCCGATGCGCACCGTGGGCGCGGTATGGCGCAAAACGAGCACGCGCTGCGTGGCGATCCAGGCGGTCTGCGACGTGGTGCACGACGTGATGTCCTCCAAAGGCTGACCATCTTCGCCATGAGGCCGAGCAGCAGAACGCGCCGCCACGGCGGCTCCGGTTGGGCATTTCAAGCGACCAATGCGGCGGTCTTCGAAGCGCTGGCGAAGGGCCGGCATACGGCAAGCCTGCGCGAATACTTCGGCGCTCGAGCGTTCGAGGAATTGAGCGGCCTTGCCGCCGCCGCAAGCAAGGCTGCGCGGATGCGTCAAGGCGCCCGCCCGCGCCGCCCACGGGTATTGATCGTCCCCGGCATGATGGGATCGAGGCTTTGCGACGTTGCGGCCTCCCGAGCCGGCGCAAAACGCAAGGCACTCTGGGTCGATCCGGTACGCATCGCCGCCGGCCATCTCGAGCGCTTGAGTCTTGCCGGAACGGGCTCGAGCTCGATCCGGGCGGGAGGCGTCCTGCTGCCGGGCTACGCCAGGCTCAAGTTGAGACTTGCGATCGAGGGCTTCGACGCCCGGTTCTTTGCTTATGATTGGCGACTTGGCATCGACAAGATCGGGAAGGCGCTCGCCGCGGCGATCCTCGCCGGCGGCACCCCCGTCTCATTGGTCGCCCACAGCATGGGCGGGCTCGTGGCACGCATGGCGGCGACGCAGGTGCCGACGCGTCTGATCAAACGCCTCGTCATGCTCGGAACCCCCAATCGCGGGGCCTTCGCCCCGGTCCTTGCACTGCGCGGCACCTACCCGTTCGTGCTGCGCTTATCGCGCCTCGACCTCGAGCATTCGCCGGAGGATCTGGCTGCCCGGGTGTTCTGCTCTTTTCCCGGTCTTTATCAATTGCTTCCCGGAGCCCCCTCCAGGGGCGAGATCGATCTGCTCGATCCCGGCTCCTGGCCGCACAGCGGTCCCAAGCCCGATCCGGTGCTGCTCGGAAGCGTGGCCGCCGTTCGAGCCCGGATGGCAGCCCCGGATACGCGCATGGCGCACATCGTTGGAGTCAATCGGGAGACCGTGGTCTCGGTGCGGCGCACGCCGGCCGGATTCGAATACGGCGCGAGCCGCAATGGCGATGGCACGGTGCCGGTCAGCTTGGCGATGCTGCCTGCGCTCGAAACTTACTTCGCCGAAGAAGGGCACGGAGAGCTCGCCAACAATGAAGGCATCATCGCCGCCGTCGTGGCGCTGCTGCGGGGCGAGCGCGGCTGTGGACTGGCACGACACTTTGCACCCCGCAGGGGGCCTCTGACCCGCTTCGACGATGTGCAACTGCGCGCCGCCGAGACGGACAAGATCGATTGGCGGCAGCTCGATTCGGCGCAGCGCGAGGCCGTCCTCGCCGACCTCGACGGCGGTCGCTCCAGCGGTGCCGCAGCCGCCTCGGCACAATCGCTGGCCTGACGCGGCTATTTAGCGGTTAATTGCGACGAATCCGGCGCATTACGCCGGCGCTTTTGCCGAACATTTCACATATTGCCGCGCGCGGTCCCCGCTAATATGCTCGAAGGATCGACGTCCATGAACGCCCAACCCCTTACCGCCGACAATCCCAAAGGCGCCGTGCCTGCGCGCTTCGACGCCAAGTTCATCGAGGAGCACAAGCTCATCGAGCGCTATCTCGAGAACAAGCTGCCGGCCAAAGGCGCCCGCGATCTCGAGAGCTGGTGCCGGGCGCATCCCGACTATCTGAACAATCTCAAGCTGTCCGAGCGCACCCAGGCGAGTCTGAAGCTGCTGGAAGCCAGCGGGCAGCCCCAGGACCTCGGCGAGCCGAAGGCGCCCTGGTGGAAATCGCCGTATGTGCCGATCGCATCGGCCGCGGTCGCGTTCGTGAGTCTTCTCGCTTTCTGGGCGTTGATGGGAAAGTACAGCCTGTTGCGCGGCGAATTGGAGGACGCCAAGGTGCGCGTGACGCAAGGATCCCTGGTCCAGCCCGCGGTCTCCAAGGAATTATATGTCGCGCCCGATCGTGCGCCGGGCATCGACCAGGCGCGCATTGTGGTGAGCGCCGCCGCTCCCCAACTCGTCGATCTGCACATCGACATGACCTACACCAAGAAATTGATCCAATTCAAAGTGACCGTCGACAAGGAGGGTCAAGGACGGGCGCTGATCATGAACAACGTGATCAAGGATTCCAACAACGAGATCCGGCTGACGTTCAATACCACCGGCATCGCCACCGGCGTCTATCGCGTGCGGATCGAGGCTTTGCCGATGAGCGGAGCGCCGATTCCGGAAGGCTGGCTGCTCCTCGAAGTTCACTAGGAGCCTCTCGGACTCACCGCCGACCGGCAGCCAGGATTCAAAACGGCTCATCCCGCAAGGTCACGATCGGCGGGGTATTCACCACGCTGCGCGTGGCGAGCGTCCCTGAGACGCCGACGAGGACGGTTCCGCACACGAGACCGAACACCCAGACCCACGGGTCGAAGGTGTACTCGAGCGAAAACATGCGGCGCGCGAGAATCCAACCGACGCCGCTCGCGCCCATCGCGGCGAGGGTGCCCGACAGGAATCCGAGGGCCGAGAACTCCGCGGCGACTCCCTGCAGCACGGTCATCCGGCTCGCTCCGAGCGTGCGCAACATGGCGCTCTCGTAGCGGCGTTCGTCCCGGGTCGCCTGCACGGCCGCGAGCAGCACCACGACGCCGGCCGCGAGCGTGAATAAAAAGACGTACTGCACGGCGAGCGAGGCGCGATCCATGATGTCGCGAATCTGTTTCAGGATCGCATCCACATCGAACACCGATATCGTCGGAAATCGCTTCACCAAATCGACCAGAGCGGGCCGCTGCGCCGGGGTGAGATAGACGCTCGTCATGTAAGTGCCGGCGGCGCCGTCGAGAAGGCCCGGTGGGAACACCAGGAAGAAATTCGGCCGGAAGCTGTCCCAGCGGATTTTCCGGATGCTGGCCACCCGCACGGTCAGACTCTCGCCCGCGACATCGAATTGCAGCTCATCGCCGATCTTCAGATCGAGCGCCTCCTGATACTCGGTCGATATGGAGACCAGCGGCTTGCCCGCCTCGTCGGCCGTCCACCAGTGCCCTGCAATCAGCTGGTTGTCCTGCATGAGAGCGGAAGCCCAGGTGAGGTTCTGCTCCCGCTCCAAGAAGCCCCGCCCCCGGTCTGCCTTGAGCTTGATCGATTCGCTCGGCACGCCGTTGACGGCCGTCATGCGCGCGCGGACCATGGGATACATGGCCGGATCGCCGAAGCCATGCGACTTCAAGAAGTCACCGAGCGGCGCGCGTTCATCCGGGCTGATGTTGACCAGGAAATTGTTGGGCACGTTGGCCGGCAGACTCCGCCGCCAATCCGTCAACAAATCGCCGCGCACGAGCGCGAGCAACAAAAGCATCATGAGTCCCAACCCGAACGCCACGATTTGCACGACACTGGCGCCGCCGCGGCGCGAGACGTTGGCAAGCCCGTATCGCCATGCGACGCCCACGCCGCCCCGCAGCCGGCCGGTCAAGCGGACCAGGGCGTAGCCCGCAAGAGCGAGCGCGGCACCCACGCCGACCACACCGCCGAGCACGCTCACCACCAGCTCGGTGTCGCGCACCAGGCTCCAGAGAATCGCGAACAGCGCACCCACCGCGAACAAGTAGACAATGCCGAATTTGAGCGGCGGCGCCGTCGCCGTCTTGCGCAGCACCCGGGCGGGCGGGGTGTTCTTGAGGTGCAGGAGCGAAGGCAGCGCGAAGCCGATCAGCATCGCGGTCACGGTCACCAGGGCCACGGCCAGCGGAGCGAGCGAGGCCGGCGGCAAATCGGTGCGGATGAGATCGCGCAACAGCCACGCGAGTCCGCTTTGTGCGAAATACCCCATCGAAGCTCCGGCGGCGACCGCGGCCAGCGCGAGCAGCGTCAGCTCGACCACCGAAATCGTGAGCACGAAGCGCTGCGAGGCTCCCATGCACTTCATCAAGGCCACCGCATCGAGGTGGCGCGCCGCATAGCGCCGTGCGCCCATGGCCACGGCAACCGCGGCGAGGAGCACCGAGGCGAGACTCGCCAGGCTCAAGAAGCGGCTGGCACGGTCGACGGCGGAGTTCAGCTGACGGCTGGATTCGTCCACTTCGCGCAGACGCTCGCCGCCGTTCTTGGCGGCACTCAAGTACTCACGGAGCGTCTCGATGGCGGGCGCCGGCCCCGCGAACAATGCCGCGTAGGTGACACGGCTGCCGGGCTGAATGAGTTCGGTCGAGGCCACGTCGTCATAATTGATGAGCACGGCCGGCGCCAGGTTGACGAAGCCCGTGCCCTGGTCGGGGCGATAGTCGAGTATCTCCGCGACCCGAAACGAGGCCGCGCCGATCCGGATCGAAGCGCCGGGTGCGATATCCAGATGCGCGACGATCCGCGCGTCCACCCAGGCTTCGCCCCGGGCCGGGATGCGGTCGGTGACGCTCGCGGCGCCGAACGGCGTGTGCGAGATCTTGATGCGGCCGCGAAGCGGATAACCGGGCGACGCCGCATTGAGCGCCGCGAGCTGACTCAAGTCGCCGTTGAAGATCGCCGTGGGAAAAGTCAAAAGCTCGGCGCTCGCGAGCCGGAGTGTTCGGCTTTGTGCGAAATATTTTTCGGGAATGGGATTGGGGGACTCCAATCGCAGATCCGCCGCCAGCACCTCGGCCGCCTGGGCACGCACGCCCTGGGCGATCCGGTTGGTGAAAAAGCCCACTGCGGTCAAGGACAGCACGGCGACGCTCAACGCGAGCAGCAGCACCGACAGCTCGCCGGATTTGAGGTCGCGCCATAGATTGCGCAAGGCGAAGCGCAGCATCTGCATGGGGTCAATCCACCGTCTGGCCGGCAACCGCCCGGCCGGCGTCGAGCTCGAGCGTGCGGTTGCAGCGCTGTGCAAGCCCCCGATCGTGCGTCACCAGCACGAGCGTTGAGCCGGTTTTGCGATTCAACTCGAACAACAGATCCGTGACTCGCTGCCCGGTGTGCGTATCGAGATTGCCGGTGGGCTCGTCCGCGAACAGCACCGCGGGCTCGGTCACGAACGCACGCGCGATCGCCACGCGCTGCTGTTCGCCGCCCGACAGCTGCTTGGGGTAATGTTGAGCTCGGGAGGTGAGGCCCACTTGCTCGAGCGCCTGCGCGGCGGCCTGCCGCGCATCGCGCCGGGCCTTCAGCTCGAGCGGCAACATCACGTTCTCCAAGGCCGTCAGCGAGGGAATGAGGTGGAACGATTGGAACACGAAACCCACGGAACGCCCGCGCACCGCCGCACGGCCGTCCTCGTCGAGGTCGGTGATATCCACGCCCGCGATGCAAACGCGGCCGCTGGTTGGCGAATCCAACCCCGCCAGCAGGGCGAGGAGCGTGGATTTGCCCGCGCCGGAGGCGCCGACGATGGCCAATGTCTCGCCCGCTCGCACAGCGACGGTGACATCGGAGAGAATGGCGAGCGGGCCTTCCGGGCTCGATACGGTTTTGGAGAGACTCTTGGCCTCGAGAACGATTTTGTCTGGCATCGGGAGTGAAATGAACCGGCTACTCGTCCTGGCGGTACTGTGGTTGGCAGCGCTCTCGACGGCTCACGCCGACGCGCCGGTGATCCTCGTGTTCGGCGACAGCATCAGTGCCGGCTACGGGCTGCCGCGCGTGGAGCAAGGCTGGGTGGCGCTGCTGCAGGCGAGGCTCAAGCAACAAGGTTACGGTTATGACGTCATCAACGCCAGCGTCAGCGGCGAAACGACCGAAGGCGGCCTCGCCCGGCTGCCGCGCGCCCTGTCTTTGCATCATCCCGAGATCGTGATCCTGGAGCTCGGCGGCAACGACGGGCTGCGCGCGCTGCCGATCGCCGACATGCGCTCCGATCTCGCCCGGATGATCGACCTATCTACCGCCGCGGGCGGCAAGGTGCTGCTGCTCGGCATGCGCATCCCGCCGAACTACGGGCCGACCTACACCGAGCAATTCAGCCGCGTGTTCGCCGACGTAAGCGCGGCCCGGCACGTCCCGGCGGTCCCATTCCTGCTCGACGGCATTGCCTTGAATGCCGACCTCATGCAGGCCGACGGCATTCATCCGAATGAGGCGGGCCAGCCTCGACTCGTCGAGAACGTCTGGCCCGCCCTGATGCCGCTATTGAAAGGATCCCGTCACTTGGAGCCGTCCAGCCACTGATCGACGCCGCCGTGCTTGGAGCACGCGCCGGTGTGGTTTTTGGCCTTCGAATAGGTGCCGTCCTTGCATTTCGCCGTGGCGCCGGTGGGATCCATGTTGCCGGTTGTCGACTTGGCCGACGCAGAGGACGTGGCAGCGGTCGTGGCCGGCGCGGTCGGTTTCGACATGGTACCGCTCGGCGGAACACTCGACGACGGCGGCGGCGTGGCGGCGGGGGCCGAGGAGGACCCCGTGCTTCCCGACGAGCTCGCCTTCTGTACGCCGCCATGGCCGCTACAGGCACCGCGGCCGGTCGCGCTCGACGTGGTGCCGTCCTTGCAGGCCGTCGGGGCGGCAGCGGCTTGGGCGCCTGCGGTCTGTACCGCGAAGCCCGACACCAGCAGGACTAGGGAAGGGACCATCATTCGCACAAGAGGAAAGGTTCTCATCGGTTTTGCTCCTCGGGTTGACTACGATTGGGGATGTCCGGCAACAGGGTGATCACATTCATGAGAAAGCGGGTGTGGTCGTGGGCCGAGGCCGCGCTGAACAGCTTCCCCTCGGCGCTCACGTGAGAATTCTCCACCACATTTTGCGGAAACTCGGACACCCCGACCAGCTGCAGCTCGTCGGCGGATTGGCACATCAGGCTCTGCGCCGGCGCATAGAGGTACGCCGTTTTATCGAGCACCAGAACCGGCACGTTGTCCACTCCCTGGTCCGCCGGATAGGTGCGAAACTGCACCTTGCCGGAGAGCGTATGCTTCACCGGCTGCATGAACAGGCACGCACCGTACCCATGAACGCAGCCCGCGGCCGCGAGGCTAGCACCCAGGATCGCCCAGCGCCATCGACTCATCCGCCGCCCCCCGATTTCATGCGCCAAGCATACTCCGTCGGCCGCCGACGTTGCTGGCGACTTGAACCGGTGCTATACACGCGGGGACAAAAACAGGAGCCGTCGTTTCCGTGGATCGAGTTTGGCTACAGCATTATCCGGCCGGCGTGCCCACCGACATCGACCCGGACCAATACGCTTCGCTCAAGGAAGTGTTCGAGGAAGCCTGTGCGGCCTACGGCAATCGTATCGCCTACCGGAGTCTCGGCGCCTCCTTGAGCTATGCGCAGCTCGACGCCCTAAGCCGGGCATTCGCCGCCTGGCTGCAGAAGAAATCGGGGCTGGCGCACGGCGACCGGGTCGCCGTGATGATGCCCAACGTGCTGCAATATCCCATCGCCCTGTTCGGAATCCTGCGGGCCGGCATGACGGTCGTGAACGTCAATCCGCTCTACACCGCCCGCGAGCTCGAGCATCAGCTCCAGGACTCCGGCGCCAAGCTCATCGTCATCCTCGAGAATTTCGCCCACGTCCTGCAGCAGGTACTGCCGAGGACGGGCCTGAAGCAGGTTCTGGTGACTCAGGTCGGCGATCTTCTCGGCTTTCCGCGCGGGATGATCGTGAATTTCGTGCTGCGTCACGTGCGCAAGCAAATCCCCGCCTGGAAGATGCCGGGCGCATCCACTTTCAAGAGCGCGCTGTCCTCGGGGCTCGGGCTGAAGCTCGATGCCGTGGAGCTCGGCCCGCAGGACATCGCGTTCCTGCAATACACTGGCGGTACGACGGGCGTCTCCAAGGCGGCCATCCTCACCCACCGCAGCATGGTGGCGAACGTGCTGCAGGCGGGTGCCTGGATACGGCCGGCGCTGGACCCGTCCACGTCCCGCGTGGTCATCACTGCGCTTCCGCTCTACCACATCTTCTCGCTGACCGCGAACTGCCTGCTGTTCGTGCGGCTCGGGGCGGAAAACGTGTTGATTGCGAATCCGCGCGACTTTCCGGCGTTCGTCGCCGAGCTCAAGAAGTACAAGTTCTTCTTCATCAGCGGCGTGAACACGCTGTTCAACGCGCTGCTCCACACACCGGGGTTCGAATCGCTGGATTTCTCTGCCTTGCGCATCACGCTGGGCGGCGGCATGGCGGTGCAGGCCGTGGTCGCCGAGCGCTGGAAGAAAGTGACCGGCAACGTGCTGACCCAGGCCTGGGGACTCACCGAGACCTCGCCCGCAGCGTGCATCAACCCGATCGGCTTGGATTTCAACGGATCGATCGGATTGCCGATCTCCTCGACCGACGTCTCCATCCGCGACGACGCCGGCGGCGAGCTCAAGACCAACGAGGTCGGCGAGATCTGCGTCTTCGGCCCGCAACTCATGCGCGGCTATTGGAACCGCCCCGACGAGACCGAGATGGTCATGTTCGGGGATTGGCTGAGGACCGGCGACATCGGACGCATGGACGCTCAAGGCTTCGTGTACATCGAGGACCGCAAGAAGGACATGATCCTGGTCTCCGGATTCAACGTCTATCCGAACGAGATCGAGGGTGTCATTGCCGCGCATCCCGGTGTGCTCGAGGTCGCGGCGGTGGCGCAGCCGGACGAGGCCTCGGGCGAGATCGTGGTGATCTTCGTGGTGAGAAAAGATCCGGCGCTCACCGCGGAGGCCCTGCTCGAATACGCGCGCCGCGACTTGACCCGCTACAAGGTTCCTAAGCACGTGTACTTCCGGCAGGAACTGCCGAAAACCAACGTCGGCAAGATTCTGCGGCGCGCGCTGCGCGATGAGCTCAAGAGCAAGCCGCCGGGCCCGGCCTCCAAAGTTCAGCCGGGGACGTAACCCCGCACGGTATCCACCAGCACCGCGACGCGCTCGGGATCGACGTCCGGAGTGATGCCGTGTCCGAGATTGAACACGTGACCGGGGCCTGCTCCGAAGCTCTCAAGCACCCGCAAGGTCTCGGCGCGAAGGGTTTGCGCGGGCGCGAACAAGGCTGACGGATCGAGATTACCCTGCAGTGCCGCCCGATCGCCGACCGCGCGCCGGGCCTCCTCGAGCCCGGTGGTCCAGTCGACCCCGACGGCATCGCAGCCGATCGCCGCAGTCTCGGCGAGCCACGCGCCTCCGCCCTTGGTGAAGACGATGTTGGGCACACGGCGGCCGTCGGCTTCGCGGGTGAGGCCCTCGACAATCTTCGCCATGTAATGCAGCGAGAACTCGCGATACTGCCCGGGGGTGAGTATCCCGCCCCAGGTATCGAACAGCATGACAGCCTGTGCCCCGGCCGCGATCTGCGCGTTCAAATACAGAATCGTCGCCTGCGCGAGCAACGCGAGCAGCCGGTGGAGCTCGGACGGGGCCTCGTACATCAGGCGTTTGACGATCCCGAAGCTCTTGCTGCCGCCGCCCTCGACCATGTACGTGCCGACCGTCCAGGGACTGCCTGCGAATCCGATCAGCGGAACGCGGCCGGCGAGCTCGCGCCGGATCAGCGCCACCGCGTCCACCACGTAGCGGAGCTCCTGGGCGGGATCCGGCACGCTGAGCTTGTCGATATCCGCGGCGGATCGGATCGGACGCGAGAATTTGGGCCCCTCCCCAGCCTCGAAATTGAGGCCGAGATTCATCGCGTGCGGGATGGTCAGGATATCGGAGAACAGGATGGCGGCATCGAGCGGATAGCGGTCGATGGGCTGCAGGGTCACTTCGCAGGCGATATCCGGATTGGTGCACATCGCCAGGAAATTCCCCGCCCGCGCCCGCGTGGCCCGGTACTCCGGCAGGTATCGGCCGGCCTGGCGCATGAGCCAGACGGGTCTGCGCGGCGTGGGCTCACGCAGCAACGCTCGAAGCAGCAAATCGTTCTTGAGTGGGGCCGTCATGCTTTTCCGGTGATGTTTTTGAATCAGGTCCGCTCGCCCGGATCGAACAGGCGCCGATGCTCCAGGATAGCGTAACGATCCGTCATTCCGGCAATGTAATCGGCCACCGCCCGCGCACGGCCCGCCATGCCCTGGTCCGCCTCCAACCGCTCCGCGGTCGAGCTGTGCTCTTCCGGCATGAGGCGCGGGTCGGCGAGAAAAGCCTCGAACAGCGCGGTCATCACGCGCCTGGCTTTCGCGGTCATGCGCTGAACCTTGTAGTGCCTGTAGACCTGTTCGCGCAGGAACGTCTTGAGCCCCTGGTTGAGCTCGCGCATCTCGTCGCTGAAGCCGATCAAGGGGGCGGAATGCGACCTCACGTCGGCCGCCGATGCGACGCCTGCGGCGGCGAAGCGCGATGCCGAGGTGTCGATCAGATCGGTCACCAGCCGGTTGATCATCCGGCGCAGGATTTCGTACACGAGCTTGCGACCCCCGAGCGTCGGGTATTTCCCCAGCACTTCGGCGTGGTACTGCGCGAACAGCGGAATGACGAGCAGCTGCTCGACGCTGATGAGCCCCGCGCGGATGCCGTCGTCCACGTCGTGGTTGTTGTAAGCGATCTCGTCGGCGAAGTTCGCGAGCTGCGCCTCGAGGCCGGGCTGCTGACGCCGGATGAACCGCTCGCCCAGGTCACCGAGCTGAAGGGCATTGGCATAAGAGCAGTGCTTCAAGATGCCCTCGCGGCATTCGAAGGTCAGGTTCAGCCCGTCGAACTCGGCGTAATGCTCCTCCAGCACGTCGACCACGCGCAGCGACTGCAGATTGTGCTCGAATCCGCCGAACTCTCGCATAGACGCATTGAGCGCATCCTGGCCGGCATGTCCGAACGGCGTGTGGCCGAGATCGTGCGCAAGGCAGATGGCCTCGGACAGAACCTCGTTCAGCGCGAGCGCCTGGGCGATGGTGCGGGCGATTTGGGCGACCTCCAGCGAGTGGGTCAGCCGCGTCCGATACAGGTCGCCTTCATGATTGACGAACACCTGGGTCTTGTAGACGAGCCGGCGAAACGCGGTGGAATGCACGATGCGGTCGCGGTCGCGCTGATACTCCGAGCGGTAAGCCGGAGCAGGTTCGGCTCGGCGTCGGCCGCGCGAGTCCTGCTCGTGCGCCGCATAGGCCGCCAGATCGCTCACGCGCGAACGCTCACGCAAAATACTCTCGCAGCGTCGTTTCCAGCGCTCGCTGCGGATATTTGGACACGACGATCGCGGAGCCCAGCCGTTCGAGCAGCACCAGGCGCAACTTGCCCGACAACACCTTCTTGTCCATGCGCATCAGCCCGAGCGCCCGGGACGCACCCACCTTCGGCGTCTCCGTGGAAAGTCCCGCGCGCTGCAGCAGGCCGTCGATCCTAAGCTTGGCGGTGGCATCGATCAGACCGATCTCGCAGGAGAAATCTGCGGCCATCACCATGCCCAGCGCAACCGCCTCGCCATGCAGGTAGCGCTCGTAATCGGTGGCGGCCTCGATGGCGTGGCCGAAGGTGTGGCCGAAATTCAAGATTGCGCGCCGCCCCTGTTCGCGCTCGTCCTCCTGGACAATGGCCGCCTTGATCTCGCAGGAACGCAAAATCGCGTAGCCGAGCGCCTCCTCGTCCCGTTCCCGAAGCTTTTCCATGTTCGAATCCAGCCAGTCGAGAAATCGCAGGTCCGCAATGCAGCCGTATTTGATGACCTCCGCGAGCCCCGCCGATAGCTCGCGCGCCGGCAAGGTGGACAGCGTATCGGTGTCCGCGATGACCGCGAGCGGCTGATGGAAGGCGCCGATGAGGTTCTTGCCGCCGCTGTGATTGACGCCGGTCTTGCCGCCCACCGAAGAGTCCACCTGCGCCAACAGGGTGGTTGGGATCTGCACGCAGCCGATGCCGCGCTGGTAGCACGCCGCGGCAAACCCTGCGATATCGCCGATTACGCCTCCGCCGAGCGCCAGTACGACGGCGTCGCGATTGAGCTTCTTGCCGATCAGCTCGTCGAACACCCAGCCGGCGGTCTGCAGCGTCTTGTGCTGTTCGCCGTCCGGCAAAATGCACTCGGAGACGTTTCTCCCGCCCAAGGCCGCGCGCAGCTTTTGAAGGTACAGCCGCCCCACGGTCGTGTTGGTGACGATCATGAGATCGCTTCCCGGGATTTCCGAGGAGATGAGCGCGCGATCGGCCAGCAATCCCGACCCGATCGTGATGCGATACCGAGAGTGCCCTAAGTCGACCTGGAGCGTTTGCACGCCCCGGATTATACGTTCGTTACGCGAGGCCGCGCGCGCGCTCGATCTCCCGATGGATCTCGTCGGCCACGAGCTGCACCCGGCGGCCGTCCGTCGATACTGTCAAGTCGGCGATTTCCGCGTAGAGCGCCGCCCGCTGGTCCATCAACTCCCCGAGCTTGACCTTGGGGTCGGTATCGTTGAGCAGCGGCCGGTGGCGCCCGTGACGGGTGCGCTCGAGCTGTTGCGCAACCGAGGTCTCCAGGTAGACGACGGTGCCCCGACCGGCCAGCAGCCGGCGGTTTTCGGGAAGAATCACCGCTCCTCCGCCCGTCGCGACCACGACCCCGTCGAGTCGGGTCAAGCGCTCGATCGACTCCAATTCCCGCTGCCTGAACCCCGCCTCGCCTTCTTTCTCGAAGATGAAGGCGATATCCACCCCGGTCTTCGCCTCGATGTCGGCATCGCTATCGTGAAACGTGAACCGCAGCAGGCGCGCCAAATGGCGCCCAACGGCGGATTTGCCGGAGCCCATGGGGCCGATGAGGAAGACGTTGGGCTTGGAGAGCATGGGCGGGCAGCATACAGGGCGTAGGCGCCATAAAGAAAACGGCCGCCCGAGGGCGGCCGCGCGACTCGATGACTCGAGGATCAGGTCACGGAGAGATGGTCACGGGTATGGCGACCTCGGTGACCGACTTGGATTGGGGCGAGGTCACGGTGACGGTGATGGCGCCGGACGCCGCCGCGGTACCCACGATCGTGAGCGGCAGCGTCACCCCGCCCGCGAACGGGTCCGAGGCAGGCCCATCGGCCGGACCGCCTCCCGTTGAGCAGCCGACGGTCCACGAGGTCCCGGCCCCGGAAAGTGTCCCGGCATTCGACGTTGCGGTGATCGTCGTGCCCGCAGCCATGGTGTTGCCGTTGAGGTCGGCCACGGTGATCTGGAAGCTCGCACCGCTGGGATTTGGGCTGCCACTGACGTTGAGCGAGATCGAGCTCGCGGTCGAGGCGATCTGTGCCGCCGAGGTCGACATGATGAGGAGATGCGACACGCCGATGGCGAGCGTCGAGGCGGTGCACGTCGAGCCCGAGCAGGTGATGCCCTTGAAGGTGCCGCTGGGCGCTTCGTACTGCGGTGCATTGTAGAAATTCAGAAAGTAATCGCCCAGCACATAGGCGCCGCTCTCGTTGGCGTCGAGATAGGGCTCGCCGAGATCCGAGAAGGGATCTCCCGCTTGGTAATAGCCGGTCTGATGCACGTCGTCGAAAGACTCCTCACCGATCGCCGTGGCCAGTATCGTCGCGCGTCCGTTCCGGAAGACCGGCGGGGTGGCGCTGGTCGTGGGGCGGGGATTGGCGCTGGTCCAGTTGACCAAGCACACGCCGTTGCCCGGAGTGCTCGGCGAAGAGGGCGTTGTGCAGCTGCCCTGGATGTGTCCGCCGTTGGTCACGAACGCAACCGTGGTGCCGTCCGGCGCGGGGTTGTTATAACGATCGGCGAGCTGCACCGTGACGGGTACCGTGATCAGGTCGATGCCGTACGCCTCCACGTTCGAGCAGGCGAGCGAGTTGTAGCCCGGTGACCCGACCGCGATCGAGAACGCACCCGACGCCGGCAATCCGGTGGTGACGCTGAGCGCGCTCGACTGCGTGCTGAGTGCCGGAGAGGCGATGCTTGCCGTCACGCGCACTGCGGTGTGCTCGGTGCCCGAGCTCACCACGGTCTGCACCGTTCCGTCAGTGCCCGAGGTCGCCGTGGACGGAGCTAGGCTCAATCCGCCGGCGGTGGTATTCAGACTGAAGGTCACAGGGACGCCCGGCCGCGCCCCGCCGCTCGAATCGACCACCTTGAACACCACGGTGGAAGTCTCGTTGAGACCCGTGCCCTTGAGTCCGATGGAGGACGGTGTCGCCGACTCGAACTGGATCGAGCCGATCGCGGCCGCCGCCACCGTGACGGTGCCCGTCGCCGTGAGGTTCGTGCTGGATACCGCGGCGCTCGCGGTGATCACGTCCGGACCACTGCAACCCTTCGCTGTGTACGTGGCTTCGATGGTTCCGGTGGTGCTGGCCACCGTATTTGCGGTGGTTCCCGCGGTGCTGGTTCCAGACGCTGCGATGGTGGCCAGCCCCTGGGAGATGCACGAGGAGCTGAACGTTACGGTGACCGACGCAGCCGTGTAGAGCGCTCCAGCCTGATCGACGATGGTGACCGTCAGACTGGTCGTCCCACCGGCTGCAACGCTGGCGCTCGAGATTCCGATCATGCCCGATTGGAAGCTGCTGCCGCTGCCGTTACCCATCGAGTAGGTCGTGGTACCCGTGCCGCCCGTGCCCGTGCCACCGGTGCCGCCGGAACTCGAGCCGCTGCCGGAGAAGTCCTTGCTGCCGCTGCAGGCCGCGAGCAGGAGCACACCTACCGCCGTTATGATCGATAATCTACGCATGTCGTTCATCCCTCGCTCGACTAGAGTCGGCGTCAGTACAGATTTGAGCCTTCACGCAGGATTTTCGGCGTGATGAAGATCAACAGTTCCGTCTTGTTGTTGATGTTGGTCGTGCTCTTGAAGAGATTGCCCAGGATCGGAATGTCTCCCAGCCAGGGGATCTTGTTCGCCGAATAGGACTTGGTCGTCTCCAGGATGCCGCCGAGTACCACGGTTTGTCCGTCGCCGACCAATACCTGGGTTTGAATCTGGCGTGTATCGATTGAAGGCACGGTGCCGCCGGTGGCGCTCGTGACCTGCTGACCGACGGTGTCGTCGCTCACGTCGAGATCCAAGATCACGCGGTTGTCCGGAGTGATCAGCGGGGTCACCTTGAGCGACAGCACCGCGTTCTTGAACTGGGTGGTGGTCGCGCCGCTCGAGGCCGACTCCTGGTAGGGGATTTCGGTACCTTGCAGGATGACCGCTTGTTTCTGATTCGCGGTGATGACGCGCGGCGAGGAGATCGTCTCGCTCTTGCCCTCGTTCTCAGCGGCCGACAGCGCGAGATCCACGAGATAGCTGCCGCCCAGCAGGGAAATGCCGATGCTGCCGTTGGTGTTCGCGGCGGGCGTGTTGACCATGTAGCGATTGGCAAGCGCCGGCGTGACGACCGGAGTCGCGGCCAGGCCGGAACCCAAGTTGGTCAATGCCGACTGCACCATGGTGTCCGCGCCGGTGCCCGAGCCGGTGATGGCGAGCAGTCCGTTGTTGCCGTTGGATTGGGCCGAGGTGACGCCGAACTGAGCGCCGAGATCGCGCTCGAAGGTGTCGCTCACCACCACGATGCGGCACTCGATGAGCACCTGCTTCACCGGCACATCGAGGGTTTGCACCAGGCGGCGGATCTCGGCGAGATTTTCCGCCGTGTCCTGGACCAGCAAGGTGTTGGTGCGCTCGTCGATCGAGATGCTGCCGCGGATCGAGAGGAGCGTGTTCTTGCCGCCGCCTGCTGCGCCGCCCCCGGTCGGGCGGATCATCTTGGCGAGATCTGCCACCTTGGCGTAATTCACGGTCATGAACTCGGAGCGGATCGGGGATAGATCCTGGACTTCCTTGTGCGCGGCGAGTTCGGCCTTCTCGCGGTTGGCGAGTTCTTCTGTCGGCCCGATGATGATGACGTTGTCCTGGCGCCGCTTGTCGAGGCCCTTGGTCCGCAGCACGATGTCGAGCGCCTGATCCCAGGGAACGTTCTGCAGGCGCAGGGTCAGATTGCCGGTGACCGAATCGCTGACCACGATGTTCTGGCCGCTGGTATCGGCCAGCAGCTGCAGCACCGAGCGCACGTCGATGTCCTGGAAGTTCAGGGTGAGGCGCTCACCGGTGTATTCCTTCTTCTCATCCGCCGCGTTTCGCTTCAGCGACGGCTTGATCTCGACCGTATATTGATTGTCGGACTGGTAGGCGAGCTGCTCGAAATCACCCTGCGCGCTGATCACGAGACGCGAACTGCCCTCGACTCGAATGGCGTCCACGGTCTGCACGGGCGTCGCGAAATCCATCACGTCGTAGCGGCGCATCAAGTTCTTGGGCATCAAGGTGCCGGCGAAGTCAACCACCACTTGATTACCCTCTTGGCGCACGTTGACCGGGGTGCGCGGGTCCGATAGCTGCACGATCACACGGCCGGTGCCGTCTGCGCCGCGCCGAAAATCAATGGTCTTGATGCTCCGCTCGACGGGGGCGGCGCTTTGCGCGGAGCCCGGGCGCGGCGCGGCGTTGCTGCCGTTCAATGTGTCGCCGACTTGTCGTCCGAGGGTCACGAGGATGTTGTTGCCGTCGACCTTGGTCGTGTAGGGGAGGAGCGAATCGACGTTGACCACGAGGCGCGTGCGGCCATTCGCTTCGGCCGCGAGCACCGTGTCGACGCCGCCCGAGCGCACGTCGATGCGCCGCGAAGCGAGCGCGAGCGTGGTATTCGGCAAGTCGAACGCGATGCGCGCCGGCTTGTCGATGGTGAAGGGCAATGGCTCGGGGGCCGGACCGCTCAGGTGAAGCTTGAGCTGCACTTGCTGCCCCGACGTCTGGACGTCGATGCTCTCGAGCTTGAGCGAGTCTGTGGCCTGCGCCTGGACCCTTACCGTGAACGCCGACAATGCCGCGAGCGCCAGGGCTCCGATCGTCGCCGTTCGTATCTTGAATCTAATCATGCGTTGCTCTCCCTGTGGCCTCAATTAGCCAATGCCAATGAGGCCGGTCGCTCGATATAACCGCCGAGACCATCCGGTATGATTTCAACGACGCTTATTTTGCTGCCCGTGATCTCAGTCACCTTCCCGTCGTTCTGCCCGATGTAATTGCCGGGCTGAACCTTGTGCACCAGGCCGTCCTTCGATTGCACGAGTCCGTAAAAATTCTTGCCCACCTTGAAGGTGCCCACCATCTTGAGCGTGTCCAGCGAGAAGCCCTCGAGGAACTCGCGGTTGCGGCGCACGCTCGGCCGCACGCCCGCCCCGTTGGCGAGATTCGGGCTCAACGGCTGGAACGGCGAACGCATGGTGTTCGCGGCATACACGAAGGTCTCGTACGGCTTCACTTCGGGGATCGGCTGAATGCGGCCGCCGGGCCGCTTCTTGGTTTCAGCGATCCATTTCTTCAGATCGGATTGGCCGCCGGAGCACCCTGCCGTCACACAGGCCGCGAGCGCAACTGCACAGACGATGCGGGCAACCGCCATACTCTTCACGTCGCGCCTCCTGCTTTTTTCTTCACTGCCGCCGGCTTGGCGCTGCCGTCATTCTCCATGTAGCGGTACGTCTTGGCCGTAACGTCCATGGTGAGGTTGTCGTAGCTGCCCTTCGCATCGACCGGCGAGATCTGGATATCGTCCAGCGTCACGATGCGCGGCAACGCTGCGATACCGCTCACGAAGGCGCCGAACTGGTGGTAGCTGCCCACCAGCTTGATCTTGATCGGGAGCTCCGCATAGAAGCCGTTGCTCTTCTCGGTGCCCGGCTGAAACAGCTTTTCCTGCAGGCCGGCGGCGAGCCCGGTCTGGGAGATATCCACGAGCAGATTCGGAACCTCGGTCTTGCCGGGCAACTGCCGCAACATCGCGCCAAAACTGCGCTCCATCTCGCCGAGCTGCGCCTTGTAGGCATCGAGGTTGGCCGCACGCTGCTGCTTGTTCTCGAACTGGCTGCGAAGGTCCGCCTCGTCCGCCTCGGCTTTTTCGAGCACCGGCCGGTCCTCGTTCCAGACCAGCATGTACCAGGCGAAGCCGGTGCATACGGTGAATATGAGCAATACGAAGAACGCCCGGATCGGCAGCGGCCAGCGCCCCGGATCCTTGGGATCCAATGTTCGCAATTCGTCCAGAAGGTTCATTTTCCAGCCGCCTTCTTCTTCACGGTAGTTTCACCGCCTTCCTCCAGATTCACGCCGACGGTCTGCGCGCTCAGCGTGAAATTCGAGCCGCCGGTCGCCGAATCCTTGGCAGCCTCGACGACCTGCAACTCAGGGCTGTCCATCCACGTGGACGAATCGATGTTGCGCATGAAGGTGGAGACGCGGGTGCTCGACTGAGCCACGCCGTGAATCTCCAGCTTCTTGCCGCTTTGCTTGATGCCGGTGAGATAGACGCCATCGGGCACGGTGCGTACCAGCTCATCGAATTGATGCACGATCTCCGGGCGCTTGCGCTGCAGCTTCTCGATGATGTCCATGCGTGCCACGAGGCGTTGCTTGCGAGCCTCGAGGTCCTGGATGTCGGCGATCTCGGAATCGAGCTGAACGATCTCCTTCTTGAGGATGTTGTTCTTCTCGAGCTGCCCGTCGATCCAGCCCTGGTAGACGATTTTGCCGACACCGGCGACGATGATGGCGAGGACCACGGCACTGCCCGCGCCGACCATGAATTCGCGGCGGCGGATCTTGCGTGCTTGTTCGCGGTGGGGAAGTAGATTAATGCGCGGCATGGCGTGCTCCCTTCAATCGAAGCTTCGCAGCGCAAGGCCGCAGGCGGTCAGCAACGCGGTGGCATCCCGGTTCACGGCCTGCGCCTTGGCCTTGGATGAGACCTTCATGTTGCCGAGCGGGTCACCCTTGTCGGCCGGCACACCGACCCGGCTCGAGATCACCTCGGCGACGCCGGGGATGTTGGCACAGCCGCCACAGATGAGGATCTGATCCGGCTGCGAGCGGCCGCTGCCGGAGGCCAGGTAGAACTGCAGCGAGCGGCTCACCTGTTGAGTCATGTCGTCGATGAACGGGTCCAGCACTTCGGGTTGATAGTTGCTCGGCAGGCCGCCTTCTTTCTTGGCGCGCCCCGCCTCCTCCATGGACAAACCGTAGGTGCGCATGATCTCTTCGGTGAGCTGCTGTCCGCCGAAGGCGAAATCCCGGGTGTAGATGACCTTCATGTCGCGCAGCACGCTGAAGGTGGTGCTGCTCGCGCCGAAGTCCACCACCGCGACCGTGCGATCCATGCCGCCGTCGGGCATCTGATGACGCATCAGGGCGCAGGCGTTCTCGAGCGCGAAGGCTTCGACATCGACGATGTGGGCGGTCAGACCGGAAGCCTGCACGGCAGCCTGGCGTTGCTCCACGTTCTCGGTGCGGGTGGCGACCAGGAGCACGTCCAGCATGTCCGGATCCTTGTCCGAAGGTCCCACGACCTGGTAGTCGTAACTGACCTCTTCCATCGGGAAGGGGATGTACTGGTCGGCCTGCATCTCGACCTGGCCCTCGAGCTCGTTCTCGCCGAGGCTCTTGGGCATTTGGATGACTTTGGTGATGGCCGCATCGCCCGAAATCGCGATGGCGGCGAGGCGGCTCTTGGCCCCCGAACGCTTCACGGCGCGGCGGATCGCTTCGCCGACCGCCTCCGCGTCCACGATCGCCTTCTCGTTGATGGCGTTGTGCGGGGTCGGCTCGGCAGCGTACGACTCCACGCGGTACTGACCGCCCGACATGGTGAGCTCGATCAGCTTCACGGACGAGGTGGTGATGTCGAGCCCCAGTAGCGGGCGATATCTTTTACCTAGCGATAGCACTAGAAAATTCCTTTTCGCTCAATATCTTGGGCGCGAAGTCGGGGTGCACGAGAGTAGGCCATGCGGGGTCAAGTTATCAAGAAACTGTTAAATGGAACGTGAAACTACTCACGGTAATTCCCGTGAAGGCGGACGGGCGTCGCAAAATTGCGAACCACGCCCCCCAGGCGAGCGGGCCCGCCCGCAAGCGGGATTCCAGGAAGATATCGAGTCATCCATTCAGACCTCTACTCGCCTATGCTCTCCCTAGGCGATTTGGTTACGCTTGGTCTGGCAACCCCGCTGTCCTAGGTATCCAACCCGTAGACCGGTGGCTTTGCGTCCTCATCTTTCGATGAGTATGCCCATGTAAGCTTCGGTAATATGCCAGCCCTCTATCCGCCGGCGCAATAAGTTAGAACGGTTTTCTGTGGCCAAACGTTACCTGGTTCTCATATCGCGCATTTGCGTGGTTCTCTCGGCGGCGATCGTGCTGATCGCCTTCGCCAACGTCTGTGCTTATGTCTATTTGAAGCCCGCCCTGCCCGATGTCGACAGTCTGCGCGAGGTTCAGCTCCAGGTCCCGCTGCGGGTTTACACCCGCGACGGGCGGTTGATCGCCTCGATCGGCGAGCAACGGCGCATCCCGGTGCGCTACGACCAGTTGCCCCCGAAGCTCATCCAGGCATTCCTCGCGACCGAGGACGATCGCTTCTTCCGCCACCATGGCGTTGATTGGCAAGGCATTTTGCGAGCGGCGCTCGCCAACGCTCGCGCCGGGCGAATCAGTCAGGGGGCGAGCACCATTACCATGCAGGTGGCGCGCGACATGTTCCTGACCCCGCACCGGGACATGAAGCGCAAGATGAGCGAAGTCTACATTTCCCTGTTGATGGAGGCCGAATTCACCAAGGAGGAGATCTTTTCGCTCTACGTGAACAAAATCTTCCTCGGCCAGCGCTCCTACGGAGTTGCCGCGGCGGCGGAGGTGTACTTCGGCAAGACGCTGGATCAGCTGAGCCTTGCGGAAATGGCGACCCTCGCGGGTATACCCACCGCTCCGTCCACCATCAATCCGGTCGCCAACGCGCAGGCGGCGATCGTGCGCCGTACGCACGTGCTCGGACGCATGCTGGATCTGCACTACATCACCCCGGAAGAATACGAGGCCGCCAAGGCGACGCCGATGGAAAGCCGGCTGCATGGCCCTTCCATCGAGGTCGACGCCCCGTATGTGGCGGAGATGGTGCGCAACGACATGCAGAGCAAGTACGGCGACAGCATCTACACCGCCGGCTACCAGGTATTCACGACCATCGATTCGCGGCTCGAGCCCGCAGCCACGGTGTCGCTGCGTACCGGGCTGCTCGAATACGATCGCCGCCACGGCTGGCGGGGGGCGACCGCCAAGGTCGATCTGTCCAAAGTCGAGGGAGAGGCCGGTCTCGACGCCGAACTCGAGGAGTTTCCGGTGGTCGGCGGCTTGCGCCCCGCGATCGTCGAGAGCGTCGAAGGCAAGAGTGCGCGTATTTACGTCAAAGATCTGGGGCGGGTCGAATTGCCCTGGGAAAAGATGTCCTGGGCGCGCCGGGAATTGCCCGACGAGAAGACCGACCGGTCCCCGACGCAGGCCTCGGAAATCATGAGCCGCGGCGATGTGATCTACACCGTCGGCAACACCCCGAGCTCGCTGCAATTCGTGCAGGTCCCGGATGTTCAGAGCGCGCTCGTCGCCATGGATCCGAAGGATGGGGCTGTGGTCGCCCTGGTGGGCGGCTTCGATTATTTTCAGAGCAAGTACAACCGCGTAACCCAGGCCAGGCGGCAGCCGGGATCGAGCTTCAAGCCGTTCGTGTACGCCGCGGCCTTCGACAAGGGCTACACGCCGGCGAGCGTGGTGCTGGATGCGCCCATCGTCATCGACGAGTCCGGCATGCAGCAGGCTTGGCGGCCAAAGGAAGACGAGGACCGTTTCGAAGGACTCGTGCGCCTGCGCGAAGCGATGGCTCACTCCATCAATCTCGTGTCGGTGCGCCTGGTGCGCGACATCGGCATGGATTACACGTGGAACTACGTCCAGCGCTTCGGGTTCGACAAGAGCCAACTGCCGCAGGATCTCACCATGGCTCTGGGCACCGCGGAGTTGAGCCCGCTGCAGATGGCCACCGCGTACTCCACCTTCGCCAATGGCGGCTTCAAGGTGAGCTCTTACTATATCGATCATATCCTGGATGCGGCCGGCAACACCCTGTTCCACGCGCAGCCGCTGCTGGCCTGCCCGGAGTGCGGGCATGCCTCGGATCCGCCGCCGTCCACCGCAGGGCATCCCGCCGAACCCACGCCCGGCGGCCGCGCCGAATCGCGCAGCGGCAGCTCCGGTGCGGCGCGAGACAGCCTGCTCGACCGCGGCGAAAGCGACGGCAAGACCTTGATCCCGGCCAAGCAGCTGGCGCCTCAGATCATCCGGCCGCAGATCGCCTATCTGCTCTCGGACATGATGGCGGACGTGATCCGCCACGGCACCGCGCAGCGCGCGCTGGTGCTCAACCGCGACGACCTCGCAGGCAAGACCGGTACCACCAACGACGCCCATGATGCGTGGTTCAATGGTTTCAACGGCAATCTGGTCGCCTCCGTCTGGACAGGTTTCGATCAGGACCGTTCGCTGGGCGATGGCGAACAGGGTGCCCGCGCGGCCCTTCCGACCTGGATCTTCTTCATGCGCCAGGCCCTTGCCGGGACGCCTCGCTACAAACTGCCTCCGCCCGACGGCATCGTCACCGCGCGCATATCGCCAACCACCGGCCTCCTGGCGAGCGCGGACGATCCGAACGCCATCATGGAGAAGTTCATCGAGGGCAATCTGCCCAAGGCGGAATCTGCCGAGCCCCCGAACAATCAATTGAACGACGGAGAAAAGCCGCTGTTCTAGCCGCCTTTAGTGCGAGTATCCCCGTATGCCGAAGAAATATTCGCAGCGCGCCGAGGATTTGCGCCGCGCGCTGGCTCAGGAAGCCGCGCGCATCATGGCCGAACACGGCATCGAGGACTTTTTGCAGGCCAAGCGCAAGGCGGCGGATCGGTTGGGCGTGCATGACGTTGCGGTTCTGCCGAAGAACGTCGAGATCGAGGCGGCGCTGCGCGCCCATCAGCGGCTGTTCGGCCGGGACTCCCACGACCATACGCTGAAGGAACAGCGGCGCATTGCGCTCGACACCATGCGGCTGCTCGATGAGTTCAAGCCGCGGCTGGTGGGCTCGGTGCTCACCGGCACCGCCACCAATTACAGCGACATCAACTTGCATCTGTTCGCCGACCGCTCGGAATCGGTGGCCATAAGCCTGATCGACTTGGGCGTGCCGCATCAATTCTACGAACGGCGGGTGAAGATGGACGCCGAGCGCACGGTGAGCTATCCCGCGCTGCGATTCGAGGCCAGCGGGCGCACCGTCGACGCCACCGTGTTTCCGATCGACGGCATCCGGCAATCGCCCTACTCGCCCGTCGACGGCCGTCCGATGAAGCGCGCCGACGCGCGCGAGGTGGCGGAGCTGATCGACGAGGGTTGAGCCACGCGGCCCCCTAGCAACATCCCTTACCCTTTACGCAATTTCGCTTAATTCTCAGTAAACCTGTTGAACAGTCCTCGAGCGGCGTATTAAGCTCCGCGCGAGACCAGCACACGCACGCAACGCAATGGCCAGCAGAGCCATAATCAGTGGGTCCAAGATGTGGGGAATAGGCAACGAAAAAAAGGGGTGCGGGGATGCGTTCGGATGCCGGAATCAAAGTCGGAGCCTGCGGAAGCAGGGGGAATACGGGTACGACATCGGCTCGACCGAAAGCCGTGGCGGCGGCCGGGTTCTTGAGCCTGCTCGCGGCATTTCCGGTATTTGCGGACACTCCCGCGGACACCGGCGAGCTGGGCGAGATCGTCGTCACCGCCCAGCGGCGCGCCGAAAGGCTCCAGGACGTGCCCATGAGCATCCAGGCCTTCAGCCAGCAAAGTCTCGATCAGGAGGGCGTGCGCTCGGTCGATGACCTCACTCGTGTGTCGCCCGGCGTTACCTTCATACGAAACGGCATGAGCTCGAGCGGCAACTACAACGACGAGGACTCCGATATCTCGATCCGCGGCATCGACTCCACCGCGGGCACGGCGACCACGGGGATCTATGTCGATGACACGCCGATCCAGACCCGTCACCTCAACTTCGGTACCGTCAATCCTTATCCGGCCCTGTTCGACCTGGATCGGGTCGAAGTTCTGAAGGGTCCGCAGGGCACGCTGTTCGGCGCGGGCTCGGAGGGCGGCACCATCCGCTTCATTACCCCGGAGCCGAGTCTGACCAGTTACTCGGGCTACGCCCGCGCGGAATTCGGCCAGATCGACAACGGCGGCAACAGCTATACGGCCGGCGCCGCAGTGGGCGGGCCGATCATCGACGGTGTGCTCGGCTTTCGCGTCAGCGCCTCGTTCCAGGAAGATGGCGGCTGGGTGAATCGCGTGACCTACAACCCGCCGCCGAGCACGCTCGGTGCGTTCGGCGCGACGCTGTACAGCGGCGACCCGGTGGTCACGGGCACGACCGAGAAGAATGCAAATTGGAAGGATACGCAGACCTTCCGCGTCGCCCTGAAATGGCAACCGATCGATGGTCTGTCGATCGACCCGTCCCTGTATGTGCAAACGCTGCACATCAACGACACCGGGGCGTACTGGCTCAACATTTCGAATCCGGCGAACAACATCTACAACAATGGCAACGCGCAGCGCGACCCGAGCACCGATCCGTGGTACTTGGGCGCGATCAAGGTGAGCTGGAACCAACCCTGGGCGAATATCGTATCGAACACCTCGTACTTCTCGCGTCAGCAGCACTCGGTCTCGGACTACTCCCAGTGGTTCGACACGGTGTTCTTCTATAACCAGTACCCGCCCGCCGGAGAGATCAACAGCTCCTACTTCACCGACCACCAGAACAACTTCAACGAGGAAATCCGGGCGAGCTCCGTGGATTCGAACGCGCCATTGCAGTGGACCGCGGGCCTGTTCTATACCCATACCAACGAGGACTCGAC
>Ga0187863_10000062_pt1 | contig 93971 bp, 72 predicted proteins | sample June2016WEW_11_1_FD_132975 | JGI IMG/M metagenome (GOLD analysis project Ga0187863, IMG submission 132975) | Peatland microbial communities from SPRUCE experiment site at the Marcell Experimental Forest, Minnesota, USA - June2016WEW_11_10 | ecosystem: Environmental > Terrestrial > Soil >...
ACGGCGGCTTCCGGCGGGTTAAACGACCTGCCGGACATACGAAAATGCGCTGATTTCATGCCCTTGCAGAAAAATACCGGCGACGGACTCTTCTAACTCGGCGCTTTTCAGAGGTTCCCTAGCTGAGGAACCTCGTGTAAAACTATCTTCCGGCGATAGATTGTGTCAGGGCACGACTTCAGTCGTGCCCTGACACTTTTTGCGGTCTCAATGGAATTTTGCAGGAGGCTCTGAGGAAACAAGAATTCTCGATAAGTACCCCGCGGGCTCGCGTGCATTGCCTATAACTCCGTAACTCTATAACTCGCCGGCGGCGATCACTTGCCCGGCGCCTGTTCCTCATCCGATTACTTACCCGCCGCGGCCGGCGGGGCTGGCGTCTGCTCCTGCGCAGGCAGGGCGACGATTACCTCGTTGGACTTGGCGTAGTGCAGCTTCTCGCGCGCCAGCATCGCGACGGCCTCGGGATCGGATTTGAGCCGCTCGATACGCTCGCGGAGCGCCGCGTTCTCTTGCTCCAGATCCTTGATCTCCCGCTGCAGCCGATGGTCTTCGGTACGTTTATTGTGCCAGGCATTCAGGCCGTTCTTGCCATTGATCACGTGCCAGGTAAGCAGCAGCGCCAGCGCCACAGCCAGCACCGTGCCCGCCGGACGCCATACCCGCATCGTCCAGTCCAGCGCCCGCCTGGGCATGGGACCGGCAACCGTTCCCGCCGCGCTCTTCCCAGCTTGCATCTTCCATTCCACCTTTAGACTTGCTCCACGCTTACGACAGCACAAACCTCTCCGCCGCCGCCTTCAGCGCTTCCATATCCTGTTCGTTGCGCGCTTCCGTATAGGCTCGTACAACCGGCTCGGTCCCCGAAAGCCGGTAGCAGACCCACGAACCGTCTTCCAAAATCAGCTTGAGCCCATCGGTTCGCACTACCTTCACGACCCGCCGCCCGCTCAGCTCGGCGGGATCGGCCTTCATCTTCTGAGTGAACGCGGCCTTCGCCTCCGCGGTCAAGCGGAAGTTCTCCCGAACTGGATAAAAGGAACCAACTTTGGCAAATAGTTCCTTCAGTTGCGCGCCTACGCTCTTGCCGCGGGTGGCCACCATCTCCGCCACCAGCAGGCCGGCCAGCACGCCATCCTTTTCAGGCACGTGCCCGCGAATGGTCAGCCCCGCCGACTCCTCGCCACCGATGGCGATCTTGTCCTCAACAATCAACTCGCCGATGTACTTGAAGCCCACCGGCGTCTCATACAGCGGAACCATGTGGTAGTCGGCCAGGGCGTTGATCAGATTGGTGGTGGCCACGCTCTTGGCCACGCCGTTGCGCCAGCCGCGCGTCTCCACCAGATAGTCGAAGAGCAGCGCAATCACGTAATTGGGCTGGATGAAGGTTCCATCGCGGTCCACCACGCCGAAGCGGTCCGCGTCGCCATCGGTGGCCACGCCGAGGTCCGCGCCGATCTCCCGCATCTTGGCCTTGGCGTCGCCCAGCAGCTCGTCGGAAGGCTCCGGCGCATGGCCGCCGAAGAGCACGTCGCGGTAGTCGTGAACCGTTTCGACGGCCACGCCCGCCTCGCGCAGCAGATCGGAGAGGTAACCGCGGCCCGCGCCCCAGAACGGATCGTAGACCACCTTGATGCCCGACTTGGCGATGGCAGGCAAATCCACCAGTTCCGCCAGCCGCTTCAGGAATGCGGGCTTCACGTCGGCAGTCTCAAAGCCGCCCGCCGGTGCGCTCAAGCTGGGGATGTTCTCGCCGATGCCAAGCCCGTCAATCGCCGCCTCAATCTGCCTCGTCACCTCGGGCAGCGCAGGAGCGCCGTCGGGCGTGGAGAACTTGATGCCGTTGTACTCCGGCGGATTGTGCGAGGCGGTAAAGTTGATGGCCCCGGAGGTCTTCAGAGTTTGCACGGCATAGGCGATGGCCGGCGTAGGCGCGGCCTCTGGGATCATGATCGGCGCAACGCCCGCGCCAGCCAATACGCTGGCCGCCTCGGCCACAAACCGCTCGCCCAGAAAGCGCGGATCGCGGCCCACCAGCACCCGGTGCGGCTCCGGCAGGGTCTTCACATAGGCGGCAATTCCCGCCACCGCCAGCCGGATATTGGCCACCGTGAACTCGTCGGCCACAATCGCCCGCCACCCGGAGGTGCCGAACTCGATCCCAGACTCGAATACAATCCTCATCCTGCTTCTCCACCGCGGCTGGGTTCACCCAGCCGCAAATTCCATACTGCCCTAGTCGGGGCTGTGGGGCAAGCCGGACGGCGTGAAGGAAGGTTTCAGGTTCGAAGAAAAACGCCGCTTCGCCCTTTCAATTCGGATTACATTGTGTTTGAGAACTATACTCACCCCATGCCCGAAACCGCCCCGCCAGCCCGCATCGTTCTGACCACCGCGGCCAACCCCGAGGAAGCCAGCCGCGTGGGCCGCACCCTGGTGGAGGAGCGGCTGGCCGCCTGCGCCACGCTCATCCCCGGCGTCCAGTCCATCTATCACTGGCAGGGCCAGGTCGAGTCCGCTACGGAGACCCTGTTGCTGCTCAAGACTGGCCCCGATCAGCTGGACGCGCTCGAAGCCCGGCTGCACGAGTTGCACAGCTACGAGACACCGGAGTTCCTGGTTCTGGGCGTGGAAGCCGCCAGCCAGCTCTACCTCGACTGGTTGCAGGCCAGCCTTCGCCGACCTTGACCAAGATAGCGTGAATCTCGGCCTCCGTCAGCCCCTCGGTCCATTTTGTCAGGTCATCGAGAGCCAGATCGAGCGCGTGCAGCACCGCGCGGCCCACTGCCGGAACATCGGTATAAGCTCCGCGGAACCACGGCTCAACATAAGGAACAGGAGAAGTGCTCGTGGGGAGATCCTCAATACCTACCGATTCAGAATATGGATCAAATCGTCGTCCGGAAACTCTCTCATCTTCCCGTCCTCTGAATAGTGGCTGTAGTGGAAATTGATGAACTGCCAGCTTGAGCCGGATTTCTTCAGCTCCGCAACCTCATGAATCCCATGACCACCTTCGATGGCGGCCTGGCATACGCCATTTACAACGCTCGCACTCTTAACCAAGTACTTTCCGACTGGTCCATTGCTATCCAAGAATGGATCGAAGTCCAGATTGACAATATCGCCTCCGGCCGCTTTCGAGGTGTCTTCATCCTTTTTGATCAGCCTGATCAGTTCCTCACTCAAAACTGGAGGGTTACGCCTTAATGCGTCATCATACGAATAGGCTTTTCCGGAGGCACTGGGATCGCCCGACTCGTTCGCAAACTGATTCCAATACATGTCATAGAAATTCTGTACGAAGACACGGCAGGATGGTTCCTCCGGGGTCAAAGCGCGACTGTCAGCCACCTGCGGCTTTGCTTCCTGCCGCGCTGCTGCAATCTGGATTGGGGCAGCCTTGCGGCAAGAGGTAATCGGAATTACCAGAATGACCGCACAGAAAATACAATAGAATGCGATGCGACTCACGCGCGGCAAGATCACCGGAGACACGATAATGCCGAGCCGATGAACAGACTTCATTGCAGACCTCTTTGCCTCTCACCCCGCGCTCTTCACGCGCACCACGGTGATCTTCTCAAAGCCCTCTTCGAAGACCGGCGGCTTGAGCTTCTCGGCCATCTTGCGCATCACGTCCTCGCTTACCGCGCGGTCGCGCTTGCTGTTGCGCTCCAGGCAGACCGCGAGCGGCACGTCGAAGAAGACCGCCTGCACCTCGTAGCCGAAGCTCTTGGCCATCTTGATCCACTGGTGGCGCTCGTGAATGGAAAGGTTGGTCGCGTCCACGTAGTTCCAGGGCATGCGCGCGATGAGCCGGGCGCGCAGGAGCGAGCGCAGGGTGGAGAAGACCAGGCCCTGGTAGCGCTGCTCCTCCACATCGTCGAAGAGGATATTGCGCAGCAGGTCGCTGGAGAGCGGGGTGACCCCGCGACGCCGGAACCAGGTGGTCTTGCCCGAGCCGGGCAGCCCGATAGCCAGCACGACGTACCCCTTGGGAGCTTGGGGCGAGGGCTCGGCGACTTCGGCGGGAGGCGCTGAGGGGATCTCCGGCTGCGTCTCCAGCTCAAAACGGGCGGAATCCACCGGCTCGCTCCACGCCGGCTTGGCGGGCCGCTCCTGCCTGGGAGGGCGCGGCGGGGCCGTGGGCCGCGGTTGCGCCGGTGACGGGGGACGCGCGGCAGGCGGAGGTTGCTGAACCCGCTGCGGGCGGGGCTGCTGCGCCGGGGTCGGAGCCGGAGCATCGTCCAGATAGAACGGCACCAGCGGAGCCGGTTGATTCGATGGGAGTTCCTGGCCGATCTTGCCTGTGGATTCGGAAGTATTGGGGGTGTGCCTGGAGCGTCTTCTCATGCCGCCTTCAAACCTGCTTGGTGATACCCGAATACCATACTCGGCGGGGCGGCTGCAAATGGTGTGCACTCCGTCACAGACCGTTCCGCGCCGGGAACGGCACACTTTCGGTAAGGGAATTTCTGCCCAGAACGGGGCAGCGGACGAGGATTCATTGCGTCCCGCTTCGGCTTCAGTGTTACCATCATGGGTTTGGTGGAATTGCCTTTTGACCGCATTTCGGACGCCGAACGCAGCGAATTCAAGCAAGCCCGAACCAGCTCAAACCACAGCCTCACCGATTGAAAAGGAGAACTCACACATGGCAGTAAAGGTTGGCATCAACGGCTTCGGCCGCATTGGCCGCAACGTCTTGCGCGCCGCGCTAGACAAACCTGAGATTGACTTTGTAGCCGTCAACGACTTGACCAGCCCGGCGATTCTGGCCCACCTGCTCAAGTACGACTCGATCCTGGGCAACCTGAAGAACGAGATCGCCCACGGCGACGACTTCATCTCCGTCGATGGCAAGAAGATCAAGGTCTGGGCCGAGCGCGACCCCGCCAAGCTGCCCTGGGCAGACGTGGGCGCGCAAATTGTGATCGAATCCACCGGCCACTTCACCGATGGAGCCAAGGCCAAGGCGCACCTGGGCGCGACCGTCAAGAAGGTCATCATCTCGGCTCCGGCCACCAACGAAGACATCACCTTGGTGCTGGGCGTCAACCAGAACAAATACGATCCCGCCAAGGACAACATAATCTCCAATGCCAGCTGCACCACCAACTGCCTGGCGCCCGTGGTCAAGGTGATCCTGGAGACGACCGGACTGGTCAGCGGCATCATGACCACCATCCACAGCTACACCAACGACCAGGTCATTCTCGACTTCCCGCACAAGGACCTGCGCCGCGCCCGCGCCGCCGCCCTCAGCATGATTCCCAGTTCGACCGGCGCCGCCAAGGCCCTCAAGCTGGTCATCCCCGAGACCGCCGGCAAGCTGGACGGCTTTGCCATCCGCGTTCCAACCCCCAACGTTTCCATCGTCGATCTGACCTACATCGCCGAGAAGCCCACCACGGTCGAAGCGCTGAACGCCGCCTTCACCGCCGCCTCCAAGGGCGCACTCAAGGGGATTCTGGGCGTTGACTCGAACCTGCTGGTCAGCTCCGACTACAAGGGCAACTCGCTTTCCTCCATCGTCGATCTTCCCCTGACCAAGGTGGTCGGCCAGAGCGTCAAGGTGCTCAGCTGGTACGACAACGAGTGGGGCTACTCCAGCCGCGTCGTCGACCTTATCGGCTTCCTGGTCGAGAAAGGCCTGTAGTTCACCATGCGGCTCGCACCGATCAAATTGAGTGTTTCCGTTGCTCTTTTGATGGGCGCGAGCTGCACCTTGCTTGCACAAAAACCGCTATCCGCTAGCGATTGCAAACGCTCTATGGACAAGTCGAGTTTTGAGAACCGAACACTCGGGCCATTCGTGACGGACGTCGGGTACTCAAAGGTACTCCAAGTGTGTATCGTTGTTCGCGTCCAAGGGCTTGATGCACCGCGGAATCGAGTACAGGTGATAACTGACATCGTTAATGTGGCGGACACTAGCACCGTTTGGAAAGATGAGCGGTCAGTTCACTACAGACACCGCCTCGATAACAGATATTCAGTCCTCAATGAAGAATTGAAAAGTCTGGACATCGAGTTAGCACCTCGGTAAGGAAGAATGGCTAGAAGAAACATCAGCGGCACGTCCCCCTACGAACCCATCATCGGATTCTCCCGCGCCGTGCGCGTGGGCAATACCGTGCACCTCTCCGGAACCGGCCCGGTTGGAGCCGACGACCTGGACGCTGCCGGGCAGACGCGACGCGTTTTCGAGATTGCCGCCGAGGCCCTTGCCCAGGCGGGCGCATCCTTCAGTGACGTTGTCCGTACGCGCATGTTTCTGGCTCATGCCGAGGATTGGGAGGCCATAGGTCGCGTCCATGGCGAGTTCTTCGGCAAGATTCGCCCCGCGAGCACGATGGTCGTGGCCGCACTCCTCAACCCAAAATGGCGTGTTGAAATCGAGATGGAAGCCGTCATTGACGGCGCAGTCACTCCTCCTTAAGTCCCTAGTCCCTGAGAAAGGTTTTCGCATCATGCCCAAGCTCACCATTCGCGACATCGATCTGACCAACAAGCGGCTGTTTATCCGCGTCGACTTCAACGTGCCGCTCACCGAAGACGGCTCGACCATCACCGACGACACCCGCATTGTGGCCACGCTGCCCACCATCGTCTACGCCCTGCGGCGCAAGGCCAAGGTGATTCTGGCCTCGCACCTGGGCCGGCCTAAGGGCAAGCCGAATCCAAAGTACTCGCTGCGCCCGGTGGCCCTGCGGCTGCGCGAACTGCTGGACAAGGAGCTGGGCGAATCCATCAACGTGGCCTTCTCGCCTGACTGCATTGGCGAAGTGGCCAGCGAAATGGCGCGCCAGCTTGAATCCGGCCAGGTGCTGCTGCTGGAGAATCTGCGTTACCATCCCGAGGAAGAAGCCAACGATCCGGCCTTCTCGCAGGCCCTTGCCTCGCTGGCCGAGGTCTACGTCAACGACGCCTTCGGCTCCGCCCATCGCGCCCACGCCTCCACCGAGGGGATCACGCATTTCCTCCAGCCCGCCGTCGCCGGCCTGCTGATGGAAAAGGAGATCACCTACCTGGGCAAGGCTCTCGAATCGCCCGAAAAGCCCTTCGTCGCTATCATCGGCGGCTCCAAAATCTCCGGCAAGATCGACGTCATCGATAACCTGCTCGACAAGGTGGATACGCTGGTGATCGTCGGCGGCATGGCTTACACCTTCCAGCGCGCTCTCGGCGTAACTACGGGTAAGTCGCTGGTGGAAGAAGACAAGATCGATATGGCCAAGGCCGCGCTCGAAAAAGCCAAGGCTCTCGGCGTCAACCTGCTGCTGCCCGTCGATAACATTCTGGCCGACAAGTTCGCCGCCGACGCCAACACCCAGCCGTGGGATTGCTCGGTCGACTTTCCACCGGACTGGCAGGGTCTGGACATCGGTCCCAAGTCCATCGCGGCCATTGAAGAGGTGGTCTAGACCGCCCGCACCATCGTGTGGAACGGACCGGCCGGCGTCTTCGAGTTTCCGCGCTTCGCGGTGGGCACCAACGCCATCGCCAGAGCGGTTGCGGCCAACAAGGCGGCCATCTCCATCATCGGCGGCGGCGACTCGGTCTCGGCCATCAACCAGGCCGGGGTAGCCGATCAGATCACTCACATCTCCACCGGCGGCGGCGCTTCGCTGGAGTTTCTCGAGGGTAAGAAGCTGCCGGGAGTGGAGGCGTTGACGGATAAGTAGCACAGGGATCAGGGATCAGGGGTTAGGGATCAGGGGTTAGGGATCAGGGGTTAGGGATCAGGCAAGGTCGCCTCCGGCCGGAATCTTGCCGGACACGGTTAATTGCGCTTGAATTGACTGAAAGATGGAAAGAGGAATCGGGATGAACGAAACACTGAATGCTTTAACAGCCGATGATGTAAGGAGGGCGATCAAGGAATTCAGCGGATAAGATGATGAGCCCGATCCCGCGCTAACAATACTATTCGCACAGTACCCGAAGAATACTAACTTTGATCACGTACTGCTGAAGGTGGTAGCTCTGAATGCACTCTACTCGACGATGATTCGCGCGTATAGCGAGATTACTCCTACGGTGTATGACGTCGCTCGCCACATCGTCGCTCGCAGTATCGACGCCGCTCTGGAGGACGGGGATGAGGAGCTTGTAGAGCGAATTGCAACGGTCACAGTCGGAAGCAAGAACCAGCGCAATTACTCTTTTGCGACAAAGTACTGTAACTGGCACAAGCAGGAATTGTTTCCAATTTATGATTCTTACGTAGATGTGTGCTTGTGGCATCTGCAGAAAACAGGAAGAATTGAGAAGTTTTGCCGGCAAGATATATATTATTCTTATCCGGAATTCAAACGTGTCGTGAGGCAATTCAGGGACAGCCTTCTTCCAGAGGAATTCACATACAAAGAGATTGATCAATACCTATACGTAGAAGGCAGAAGGCTGGTTGCAGCAAAGGCAGTTTTGAAGCAATCAACGATAGCAGCGTCCTCATCGAAGGAGGATGAAAACGGGAGCGAATGACCGGGGGCACGGAAATATGGCAAACCCAAGACCACTGACGAATAACGACGACGAAAACCCGGAATGGACGGAAGTGGACTTTGCAAAGTCGGTTCCATTCTCGGGTCTGCCTGTCGAGTTGCAGAAGCTGATTTCCTCGCCAAAGCAGGAACGGAAAGAGCTGCCTGTCCAGACTATTCGCCAGCGCCAACCCGCGGCCTAAGCCGTCGCGTCCATCCCCACAAAGTGCCCCTGCATCGCCATCTCCAGCAAGGCCCATCCGCAGTAACCAGCGTCGCGCCCAGGTGGCGTGCCGTGGCAACCAGAATGCGGTCAGACTGAACGCTTCCCTGAATCGAGCCGACGAGGCCGCCTTCCTTGGTCCGCGCGATGGCCTGGGGCTAAACAAAAGGAATTGCGAAGCTGAGGTGGGAGACCGAGTATAATTCCGGCAAATCATTCTCATGGAAATCGTTCTCATCATAGTGCTGGCGATTGCCGGTTTCGCGATCTGGGTGAATACCCAGAACGCACTCGAGCAGTTGCGCGGCGAGGTTGCGCGCCTTGAGCGCGAAATCGATTTCCTGCGAACGCTGTCGGTTGCGCCTCCCAGACCGCAAAAGGCGAGCCCGGCGAGTGAGCCGGCTCCGGCGGCAAAGGAACCGGCAGCCAAGCCGCCCGTTGTTGCGCCCTTGCCCATTTTGCGGCCAGAGCCGGCGCAGCCGGCAGCCGCGCAGCACGCCCCGCAGCTGGCAATTGCCGCGTTCAAAGCGCCCGCGCAGGCCCCAATCTCCACTCCGCCGGAAAGGGTGCAGTCACCGATCTCCGCTCCTCCGGCAAAGGCGCCGGCTCCGACCGCGCCTTCGCCGATGGAGCCGGCGAGGCCGCCGGTTCAGAGCCCGGCTGTTCCCAAGATTGCTGTCGATGCGATTAAGCCTGCTGAGACGCCCAAGCCGGCCGAGGCGGATGGGCAGGCAGCCGCAGACAGCAAGCTGTTTTCGCTGGAAGAGCGGCTGGGCGCCAACTGGCTGAACAAAATCGGCATTGCCATCGTGGTGATCGGGATTGGCTATTTTTTGGCCTACAAGCTGCAGACCTGGGGACCGGGCGGCAAGGTGCTCTGCGGTTATGCGGTGAGCTTTGTCTTGCTGGCCGGCGGCATGTGGCTGGAGCGCAAGCCCACCTATCGCATCTTTGCCCGTGGCGGCATCGGGGGCGGCTGGGCGCTGGCCTTCTTTACAAGCTATGCCATGTACCACGTTTCCGCGGCGCACGTGCTGACGTCGCTGGCTGCGGACCTGGTGCTGATGATGGCAGTGGCCGCGGGGATGGTGGCCCATTCGCTGCGCTACCGGTCGCAGACGGTCACGGGGCTGGCGTTTCTGCTGGGCTTTGTCACGCTGCTCACCAGCCATCTGGAGGGGACGGACGGAAACGTGGTCTTCAGCCTGACGGCCAGCGTGGTGCTGGCCCTGGCGCTGGTGGTGGTAACCACGGTGCGCCACTGGGCCTGGCTGGAACTGGCTGGGCTGATTGCCGTCTACCTCAGCCACCTGGTCTGGCTGACGAAGGTGCTGCCTGAGAACCATGCAGCCTTCGCCGAGTTCTGGCCTTCGGCGGCCCTCATCCTGCTTTACTGGCTCATCTTCCGCCTGGCCTACGTGCTGCGCACGCCTCGCGACCAGAAGGAGGAGAACATTTCCAGCCTTTCGGCGGTCTTAAACTCCGTCGGCGTACTGGGATTGCTGAAGTATCAGTCTGTCCATCCGGAGTGGGCTTTCTGGGCGGAGGCGGCGTTGGGCGCGGTGGAAATGGGACTCGCGTTCCGGGTGCGGTCGCGGTGGCGGCAGGCCTTTGTGGTGCTCTCGACCATCGCCACCGTGCTGCTGATCTCCGCCGTTCCGTTCAAGTTTCATGGCGTAAGCTGGCCGGTGCTTTGGCTGGTGGAGGCGCAGGTGCTGGCTGCCTGCGGGCTGCGCCTGGGCGAGCCGGTCTTCCGCAGGCTGGGCTTGCTGGCCGGCGTGGTCACCGGCGGTGTGCTGGCCTTTCACGATGTGATGCCGCTGCTGCTCTTCCGGCTCGATTACCCCGATCCCGCCCGCCATCTGTCGCTGACGGCGGCTTTGGCGCTGGCCGCTATTCTCTACTGGGTTCATGCCGAGGTTTACCCGCGCCGCTGGCCGCGGATTGCCGAAAACCCACTCGAAGCCTTCGCGCTGCGCATCACCAGTTGGCTGGGAGTGGCCGCAGCCGCAACGGCGTTGTGGGTGGCGCTGCCCTATGAGTGGGTTCCGGTTGGCTGGCTGGCGCTCATGCTGGTGCTGGGCCTGGCGGCGCACCGGTTGGGCGCCGCGCTGCTGGCGCTCGAAGCCGATGTTCTCACCCTGGCCTCGGCAGCCGTGCTGATCCTCCACCACGTTGTACCCCTTGCCCTGTTCAGGCTGGACTACCCCGATCCCAGCCGCCACGCGACGGAGACTGCCGTTCTGGCACTGGCGGCCGCAGCCTATTGGTTGCGCGCCGAGGTCTATCCCCGTGTCTTGCCGCGGCTCCTCCCAGGCCCCTCATTCGATTTCGATATAAAGGTTTGGCAGGATTTGGCGCTGCCCTCCACAAGCTGGCTGGGCCTGGCGGCTGCTTCCGCGGCGCTGTGGGCGGCGCTGCCCGATCTGTGGGTTCCGGTTGGCTGGCTGACGCTTGTTCTCTTTCTGGGGTTCGTGGCGCACCTGCTCAAGGGGATTGCGATGGCGGTTGAAGCCGATGCTTTGGCCCTGGGCGCGGGAGCCGTCCTCGTCTTCCACCACGTTCTTCCTCTGGCATTGTTCCGCCTTGCCTACCCTGACCCCAGCCGCCACGCGGGGGAGACTGCCGTGCTTGCCCTGGCGGCCGCGGCCTACTGGGTCCGCTCCGAGGTTTATCCCCGCGTCCTGCGCCGGTTCGACTCCAGCCCGTCGCCCGATTTCGATATGAACGCCTGGCAGGCCTTCGCGCTGCCCGTCAGCAGTTGGCTGGGCGTCGCGGCGGTCGCCGCGGCGCTGTGGGTAGCGCTGCCCGCGCCGTGGGTGGCGGTGGGCTGGCTGGCGCTAATGGTTGCGCTGGGGCTGGCGGCGGATGGGGTCAAGGCGCAGACCCTGGCACTGCAAGCCGATTTGCTGGCCGTGGCTGCTTTGCCCGGACTCTTCTTCTGGAACCTTGGGAGGCAAGGATGGTGGGATCACCGGGCGCCGCTGATTGCCTCGGTCGCTCTGCTCTATGCGGGAATGCGCCGCAAGACTCTGCCGGCGGGTTCCAGCAACTATGTGGCGCCGGCTTACTCCTGGGCGGCTACGCTGCTCATGGCCTACGTGGCCACGGTTTTCGCCTCGGCCGAGCTTCTCGGTCTCGCGTGGGTAGCGCTGGGACTCGCGCTCTATGAGATTGGACGCCTGGCAAAGAAGGGCTACCTGCGCTGGCAGGCCTTCTTTCTTGTGGCCATTGCATTTGGGCGCTACTTTGCAATCGATCTCCCCATGACCTTTGGCCCTGCCGCGCCGATTGTGCTGACCGCCGATGGAAGGCTGCTTTCGCCCGTTCACTTCAGCCTGGTCAACTCCCTGCTGCTTGAGGTTCTGATCCTGGCGTCGATCGGCTACTGGCTCCTGGAGCGGACTCGGAATCGCGAGCGCTGCACCCGCGCGGAACACATCATCGGTCTGCTGGCCAATGCGCTGGGCACGCTGTCGATTGCGCTGTGGTTTGCCTATCGGTTCCCGTCCGACTGGGTTCCCGTGCCCGGAGGCGAGGCCTGGGTCACGCCGATCTGGGCGGGGATGGCGACGGTGCTGCTGGCGCTGGCCTGGCTCGCGCGGCGCAGAGCCTTTCTGATTCAGTCGATGGCACTGGCTGTGGCTGTTGTTGCGCGCGGTTTCTCTCTCGACCTCTTCGCCGATAGCCCCGCGGGCTTCTGGCACGGGCCGCTCTTCCACCTGGGAGTTACGGCGATCATCCTGCTGACAGCGCTACCGTTTGCCTTCAGTCTGCGCGGTGAGGGGTGCTTTGCCAATTCGACAATCTCGCTGCCCCCGGACCTGGGATTGATTCTCCGCAGCCCCGAACAGTGGTTCTTCTTCGCCGCCTTCGCGCTGGAGGTGGTCGCGCTGGCGATGAAGCTCAGCTCCGGCCATATCACCATCGGCTGGAGCCTGCTGGGCCTGGGAGTCTTTCTCTTCGCCCTGACGGTGGGAGAGCGCAGCTACCGGCTGGCCGGACTGGGGCTGCTGCTGGTGTGCGTGGCCAAGATCCTACTGATGGACGTGTGGCAACTGCCGCTTTCGCAACGCTGGATCACCTTCGCTGTGCTGGGGACGGCGCTGGTGGCTGTCAGCTTTCTCTACGCACACCTTGCGGCGGTCATTCGCAAGTTCCTGTGAGCGGGGTCGAATTATGGACGGTCTGGAATCGCCGCCATCCTGCCGCAATGCAGTCTGGCGGGCAAGGGAAAGGGAGACTTATTCATGGACGGGACTCAGACCAAGGTGGTGGCGTTCAACGGCAGCGCCAGAAGAGGCGGAAACACGGCCATCCTGCTCGGATATGTTCTGAAAGAACTTGAACAGGAGGGAATCGAAACCGAACTTATTGAGCTGAGCGGGGCGAAGATTCACGGTTGTCTGGCATGCCGCAAATGCTCCGTGAACAAGGACCGCAGGTGCGGGCAGAAGGGAGATATGGGCAATGCCCTGATCGAAAAGATGGAGCAGGCGGACGGCGTCCTTCTCGGCTCTCCCACGTATGTGGCCGACATCTCTCCCGAGATCAAGGCGTTGATGGACCGCGCCTGCCTGGTTGGCAAGTCGAACGGCGGCATCTTCCGGCGCAAGGTTGGCGCGGCCGTTGTGGCCGTGCGCCGCGCGGGAGCCATCCATGCCTTCGATGCGCTGAATCACTTTTTCCTGATTAATGAAATGATCGTGCCCGGTTCGTCGTATTGGAACATCGGCATCGGCCTTGAGCCGGGCGATGTGGAGCGGGACGAGGAGGGTATTCGGACCATGAAGACCCTGGGGCAGAACATGGCGTGGCTGCTGAAGAAGATCAAGAGCTAGCCGGCTCGCCGCCTGCTGCGCAATGGTTGCGGCGGACGCTTTCACCATCCTGAACGAGGGTGGTAGACTTTTGGGCGCGGGAGTTGAATCATGCGCAAGCACCGATTTGCATCGCTGGTTTTCGCGAGCGCCGCGCTGATGATTCCATTCATCGGCACGCGCCTGGACTCCCGCTGCCAAGTCGCCAACTCCGTCCCGGTGAAACCCGGTCACTACGAATTACAAGGAGGCCGCGCGATGTCCTTTGCACCGAATTCGACGGCATTTGCGAACGGCGGCGAAATTCCCAGGAGGTACACGTGCGATGGCGGCGACCTCTCGCCCGCGTTGAGCTGGGACGATGTGCCGGCCGGTGCGCAATCGCTGGCGCTCATAGTGGACGATCCCGATGCGCCCGTGGGTACGTGGACACATTGGATCGCCTGGAACATCCCTGCCAAGGCCACGCTGCTGCCGGAGGGCGTGCCCAAGGTGGAGGTGCTCGACAATGGCGCGCGCCAGGGCAGGAACGACTTCAAGCGCATCGGTTATGGCGGTCCGTGCCCGCCCGCGGGCAAGCCCCATCGCTACTTCTTCAAGCTGTACGCTCTGGATGCAAGGCTCGACGTGAAGGCAGGCGCCGGCAGGAGCGAGCTGGAACTGGCCATGAAGCCGCACGTGCTGTCACAGACGGAATGGATGGGCACGTACAGGCGATAATCCCGGCACTTGCAGGGCGGCACCTACCGGCCGCCGAGGGGAAAGCGCTCGCGGATTTCGTGGCGGGAACCTGCGGGACCGAGGAAGCTTTCGTACAAGAGGAACTCCTCGGCGACAAACCCGGTGAAGTTTGGCTGATGGCCGATTGCGGCTTTGAGTTCGAGGATTCCCTGGCGCTGGCCCTTGCCCTTGCCACGGGCGAGAGTGATATGGGGTTGGTAGGGACGAGTCTCGGGGACGAACCCGCAAAGCCGTGTGGCCTCGGTGACGCGCCTCTGCAGCAAGAGCAGTTCGGGCGTGACCCTGACGGCAACGATGAGTATCCCGGCCCGCTCGAAGAGACCCAGCCCTTCAAGCTGTATGCGGACAGACGGCAGGCGCAGTTCACGCAATCGCGCGACAACGCAGTTGTATTCCTCGCGGCCGGTATTGCCCAGAAACTGCAGCGTAACGTGCCAGGATTCGGGAGCCGCCCAGCGGAGCCCGTCCCCATCCGATTGAAGCCGCGCCACAGTCGCCGAGAGTTCGCCGATGACTGCGGCCGCCAAGGGTATCCCAACAAAGAGGCGCATACAGAGACTATGGTAAGCGCCTTGTTTGCCCCGTGGGGAATCCAGGAACAAGCCCTTAGAGTAAGGCCAGCATTCCCTCAGGGGCTAAAGCCCAGTCATTTTGTGGGCTGTTTGCGGCACGGCTGAAGCCGTGCCCTTTCAAAGCGCCGACTTGCGCAAAGCTTCCATGACCCGGTCATTCGCGAGGGCGCTGGAAGAGAGTCGCCGGGCAGCGGAATCCGGGAGAAGATGCGTAGCGGCGTTTTTCGGGCCAGGCTTTCCGTTGCGCCCGGCCGTTTGGCAGCGCCAATGCATTATCCTCAGGATCGTGGATACGGCCGCTTCCAAGCCCGCTGATATTGTCCTGCCCTTGCCCGCCGAGCAGCCGTCCACAGCAACTCAAATTCCAGCGCGTTCAATTCCGGGGCTGCCGCAGAGTTTCATCCAGGAGCTTTGGCGCACGGCAGAGGCAGAAAATTTTGGCCTCTGCCGGGAAGAGTTCGGCGTTGTCCTCACCTCAGTCGGAGAGAGAGTCAACCATGGGCTTCAGGCCGGCGTGCTTCCCGATCCCGCTCAGAAGGTTGCATTCTTTCGTTCCCTGCATCTCTCCGAACTTGCTCTCGCGCACGCATGCGCGCTCGGCCGCGAAGCCGCCTGGGAGAGATTCGTGAGCTGCTACCGAACTTCCCTCGTCCGTGCCGCCGTCTCCATCACCGGCTCCGCGACCCTCGGGCAGGAACTCGCCGACTCGCTTTACGCCGAGCTGTACGGCCTGCGCCAGACGGGCGGCGAGCGCCGCTCACCGCTGGCCTCCTACACCGGCCGCGGGTCGCTTCTAGGCTGGCTGCGGGCCACTCTCGCACAGCGGAGCATCGACCGCCATCGGCGCACGCATCGTGAGACCCCGCTGGAGGACTTCGACGTTCCCGCTCCAGCGCCTGCCGCGGTCTCAGCGGAGGCGGACCATCTGGCGGAGGCCCTTGCCCGGACCTTCCAGAGTCTGGCCGCCGAGGATCGCTACCTGCTCTCCGCTTATTACCTCGACCGTCAGACCCTGCTTCAGATCGCGCGCATCCTCGGCGTTCACGAGGCCACCATTAGCCGAAGGCTGAAGCGGCTGCTGGGGGATGTGCGCAAACAACTCTTTGGCAACCTGCAATCGGGCGGCTTGAGCAAGCGAGCCGCGGAAGAAGCCCTGGGCACCGACCCGCGCGACATTGAAATAAACCTGCGAATGTTGCTGCAAACTTCGCAAACCTCCACGTTCTCCAATCAGACGACTGCAAACGCGGCCTCCGACCCACTATGAGCGAATATCTCCAATCCGGGCAGCATCCAGACGCGGACCAGATCGGCGCCTTCGTGGAGCATGCGCTGCCCGCGCATGAGCGGGAGCGGATGTTCAACCATCTCGCCGTCTGCCCGGAGTGCCGCGCCATCGCCGCCCTTTCGCTGCCTCCCATCGACGAGCCGGCGAAGCCGCTGGCCGCGTCCGCGCGCAAGCCATGGTGGTCCGGCTGGACTTTTGCCTGGCCGGCCGCCGCAGCGGTTGCCGCGCTCACGGTGGTCGTCTTTTTCATACATCGCGCCGCGGTGGTTCCAAGTGCTCCCGCATCAAGCCAGATTGCCAGCTCCCATTTGCCCGCGCCGCCGGCTCCTCAAGAGCAATTGTCCAATCCCTCCGCAAAGCCGCTTCAGGGCGGCTCTCCAGCGCAGCCGGCCAACGCGAACCACGCGGCTTCGGCGGGCGCGGTGGGTTTGGAGGCAAAGCAGATTCCCGCGACCGAGGCGATGTCGGCTCAGCTCGTTGCCGCGCCCCGGATGCAAGACCGCAAAGTAGCCTCACTGAACGAGGCTGCCCAGGCGCAAGTCAACCTTCCGGCCGAAAGCCCTGAGCAAAACGCGAGGTTCAGCGCACCGCTTCGCGTGGTTGGAAGCAGCGGCGTTGGTGGAGGCTTGGCCAAGGCTTCATCGGCCGCTGCGGAGGACCATCCTAAATGGCCGGCGCCAACCGAACCCGCGGGCACGGCCGTTCCCTCCGCGCCACCCGCTTCGGCCCCAGCCGCGACGGCGCCTTCCGCCCCAAGCAGCGAAGCGGTCGAGGTGAGCAGCGCGGCCCCCATAGAGACTGTATCCACCGGCGCGGCCAACGCGGTTCTAGCCGCGGAGGAGGCGCAGCCTGCCAATCTCAAGTATCCCCTGCCAAGCGGCCTTCCGGTTCTATCCATCGCCGCGCAGGCACGCCTCATGGTGGCCATCGACACCCGCAACGCCGTCTTCCTCAGCAGGGATGATGGCAGGCACTGGAAGGCAATTCGCGCGCAATGGCAAGGCCGGGCCGTGCGGGCCAATCTGGTCGGATTCCCGGTTGTGAGCCGGACGAGCTTCTGCCAGGACAGAGAGGCTGGCGCAGTCGCGTTGCGGGCCGCGGACGCGGCGCCGGCGGAGAACGTAAACGAAGCTGTGGGTTTGCAAGGCCGCTCGCTCTCAGCCCGACCCGGCTCCAGCCTCATGGGCACGGTGACAGATAGAACCGGCGCGGTCGTTCCAGGCGCGACCGTGGCCGTCACCGATACCGTGGCCCACACGGTACGCACGATCAGGACGGATAGCGCCGGCCGCTACGTCGTCGATGGGCTTGCGCCGGGGACTTATCGGGTGGAAGCCCGGTCTCCCGGATTCAAGACGGAGACGCTGGCCGCGGTTGCCGTCGCTGCCTCTCAGCCGGCGGTCGCGAATCTCTCCCTCACCATTGGCGCGACCACCCAGACCGTAACCGTGTCCAGCGCGCCCCCCATCGAAACCGAGACTTTGGGCGCTTCGGCCATGGAGATCTCCGCCTCCAAGAAAGTGAAAGCAACGCCCGCGACGCCGAGCCAGCCTACCTCAGTCTTCGAGATCGTCACCGACAACGGCGAGCGCTGGACAAGCGCCGACGGCTTGACCTGGAAGCGCATGTAGCCCGCCTCCACCACAAACTGCAATTTCTTTTTCAAAGAGCTGCAAGTTCAGAAAGTATCCGCGTTCTCCTGTCAGACGAGTAGCCGGAAACAGATTCCCGGCGAAGCACAGGAGAACCTGCATGACCACCCGACGCCCTGGTTGTTCCTTAAGTATCTTCCGCTCCCTCGCAACTGTTCTGCTTCTCATCGTGGGAGCCTCGCTCTCCATCTTTCAGGCGCGCGCCGGGCAACTCGCCGCTACCTACGGGCACGGCAACCTGTCGGTCACCATCCCCTATAACGCATCGCAAGCGGGCTCGGGCAGGTTGACCGTCGAGATTCTCGACCCTGAGGACAAATCCGTTGGCCGCGTCGAGCGCGCTGTCGAAATCCGCAAGGGCAACGGCTCCTGGCAGCAGACAATCGCTCCCGGCGAGCCTATCGCGTTCGAAGACATTCTTTGGCATCGCCTCCGCTACCGCTTCGACTACGACGGCGCGAAGCTCCCGGCAATCGAGGGCATCGAATCCATCTCGCAGATCATTCGCCGGCCGGTCGTTCACATCCTCGGCCAGAAGGAGTACCTGGCCGGCAGCCAGGCCGCCATCCGCGTCATCGTCTCCGAAGCCAACAGCAACCTTGCCCAGACGGGCACCCTGCGCATCGATCTCCTGGTCCCCAACCGGGAACCGCTCCGGCTCTTCGCAGGAAATCTCAACCGCCGCGGCACCGTGGAAGCCAACCTGCGTTTTCCCGCTGGCCTCACGGGCGACTATCAGTTGCGCTTCGCCGTGGACACGCCTATCGGCTCTACCGAATACACCGAACCCATCCAACTGAAAGACACGGCATCCATTCTTCTCACCACGGAAAAGCCCATCTACCAGCCGGGCCAAACCATCCACGTGCGCGCGCTCGCGCTGGACCGCGCCGTGGGCCGGGCGGCCGGCAACCGCAAGCTGACCTTCGAGCTGGAAGACTCGCGCGGCAACAAGGTCTTCCGCAAAGCCACGGAGACCGACAAATTCGGCATTGCCTCGGCCGAATTCGCGCTGGCCGACGAGGTGAACCTCGGCGCCTATCATCTGCGCGCGCTGATGGGAGAGACCCAGGCGCCCACGAACACCGCGGAGATCACGCTTCAGGTGGAGCGCTATGTGCTGCCCAAATTCAAAGTCGCCATCGAGTTCACCCAGAAGAACAACAAGCCCAGGCGCGATTACCGGCCCGGCGACCACGTCACCGGCACAGTGCGCGCCAACTACTTCTTCGGCAAACCCGTCGACCATGCGGAGATCGCAGTCAAGGCATCCGGCGTGGATGTGGCTGTCTTTGAAGCCGCCGCCTCGACCGGCAAGACGGACAGCGACGGCGCGTTCCATTTCGATCTCAAGCTGCCTGCCTACTTCGCCGGCCGCCCGCTCAGCCAGGGCTCTGCGCGCGCGCTCATCGAGGCCGCCGTTACAGACTCCGCCGCTCATGCGGAGACCCGCGGCGAACCCATCACCATCAGCGAGTCGCCGCTGCTGATCACCGCGGTGCCGGAGGGCGGCGCGCTCGTTCCTAACATCGAGAACGAGGTCTTCATTCTGGCCTCGTATCCCGACGGCAGCCCCGCAACCGCGAGCCTCACGGTTCACCCACCCGACCGCCTCGACCGCATTCCCTTTGTAGGCGAGAAGCCCGAACAAGATCGGCAGCTCTCCACCGATGCCGCCGGTGTTGCCGTGCTGCGCATCAATCCTGGATCGGGCATTGAGTCGCTCCGCATCGACGCCGACGACCATCGCGGCAACCGCGCGCACAGCACGGTTCCCCTGCAAACCCGCGCAGGCTCAGACCAGATTCTTCTGCACACCAACCGGGCCATCTTCAAGGCGGGCGACCGCATTCAGCTCAAGGTCCTGTCCACCCGCGCCCACGGCGCCGCGTATGTAGACATCGTCAAGAACGGCCAGACCATCCTCACGCGCGACCTCGACCTCCACGACGGTCAGGCCGAACTTACCTTGAGCGCCACGCCCGAAATGGCCGGGACGCTGGACATCGACGCTTACCTCTTTGGCCGCGACGCACAACCCGTCGCCGACCATCGCCTGGTCTTTGTGCAGCCGGCCGAGGAACTCAAGATTGAAGCCACCGCCGATTCCTCTGTCTACCGGCCCGGCTCCGAGGCTCGCGTGCGATTTCACGTCACCAACTCGCGCGGCGAAGGGGTGCAGGCCGCGCTCGGCTTGCAGGTCGTCGATGAGGCGGTCTTTGCGCTGGCCGAAAAGAAGCCCGGCTTCGCCAAGGTCTTCTTCTATCTGGAGCAGGAGGTGATGAAGCCGCGCTACGAGATTCATTCGCTGTCGATGGACGACGTGGTGGAATCCAAGGACGAATCGAAAGGCGAGGCGCAGAACCTGGCCGCGCGCGCCCTCTTCTCCGCAACCGAAATGGCCAACCCCGCAAAGGTCGATATCGAGTTCGGGCGTAGCCTGCCGCAAGACAGATTCGAAGACTACCAGCAGCGCTATCGCGCGGCATTCGAGGATCGGGTCCGCCAGCTTGCCGCTCAGCTCAGCAAGCAGATTGCGGAGCAGCCCACAGGCGCGGAGATCGTGAAGGCCTTCGCCGTCCTTCAGAATGGCGCGCCGCCGCGCGATGCCTGGAACACGCCCCTGCGCATTGAACCGGCCGGCAGGTTCTACGGAAGGCGACACATCTACCTGGTGCGCAGCGCCGGTCCCGACCGGCACTTCGGCAACGCCGACGATCTGGCCGTTTACATCGAAGCAAGCTCTGGAACCCTCGCGAACGAGCCCGGCGGGGGCGGCTCACTCGATCTCCGCATCGAACCCGATCGCGGCCCCGCCAACGGCCGCGCGGAGATCGCCGGCACGGTTGCCGATGTAACCGGCGCGGTGGTTCCGCGAGCTACGATTACACTTCGCCAGCTCTCCAGCGGCGAGTCGCGCACCACCCGCAGCAACGCCCAGGGGCAATTCAATCTTGCGGGCCTACCCGAGGGCCACTACCAGATCGAGGTGCGCTCTCCAGGATTCATGGTCCTTTCGCGCAACCTCACGTTGAAACCACGTGATCTCGCTACCCTCGATGCCACCCTCAAAGTCGGCGCCTCGACCCAGACCGTCACGGTCACAGCCGCACCGCCAATGCGATTCGCCGCGGCCAAGGCCTTAGGTGGCATCGCCGGGGGCGTCATGGACGCTGAACTCGAGATGCAGCCTCAATTCGCTAGGGCGCGCGCCGAAGCGCCCATGGAAGCCATGGCGATGAACGCAAACGCCGACATGAACATGGAGCGGCTTAACGACCGCTCCTTCATGGCCATCAACAAGAAATCCGCTCCGGACGCTCCGCATGTGCGCTCCTACTTCCCGGAGGCCCTCTACATCAACCCCGAAATCCTCACCGACGGCAGCGGCAACGCCAGCATCTCCATCCCCATAGCCGATTCCATCACCACCTGGCGCATGGCCATGCTTGCCTCCACTGAGTCGGGCGCGCTCGGCTCGGCCTCCTCAAGCCTCAAGGTCTTCCAGGACTTTTTCGTTGACCTGGACCTGCCGGTTACGCTGACTCAGGGCGATCGCGTCTCGATCCCCGTCGCCGTCTATAACTACTCCGGCAACCCCGGCAAAGTCAGCCTCCAGCTCCAACCCGGCGATTGGTATTCGCTGGACAACGACAGCCCGGAAAAGACCGTCCCGGTCGAGTCCGGCCGCGTCGGAGGGTCGCGCTTCACGCTCAACGCCAACCGCATCGGCAAATTCAAGCTCACGCTCTCCGCCCGCATGGAGGACGCACAGGGCGAAAACAGCCGCGAAGATATTGTGGTCCGCGAGATTGAGGTCATCCCCAACGGCCGCGAGCAGAACATCGTCTTCAACGGCCGCCTCGAATCGAGCGCCCATCACGATCTCGAATTTCCCTCCGCCTCCATTCCCGACGCCACCAGCATTCTCGTCCGCCTCTATCCCGGCCCCTTGAGCCAGATCGTCGAAGGCATGGACAGCATTCTCCGCATGCCATATGGCTGCTTCGAGCAAACCTCCTCCAGCACCTACCCCAACGTCCTGGCGCTCGACTACATGAAGCGCACCAAAAAGCTAACTCCGGAGATTCATGCCAAGGCCGAGGGCTTCATCGCCAACGGCTACCAGCGGCTGCTTACCTTCGAGGCGCCCGGCGGCGGCTTCTCCTGGTTCGGGCAGGCGCCCGCCAACAAGATTCTCACCGCCTACGGACTCATGGAATTCAACGATATGTCCAAGGTGTTTGATGTGGACCCGCGGCTCATCGAGCGCACCGGCGAATGGCTCGCCCGCCAGCAACAGCCCGACGGCAGTTGGAAGCCCGACACTTCCTTCATCAACGAGGGCGCAACCAATCGCTATAACTCCGACGTTCTGCGCATCACCGCATACATAGGATGGTCTCTCGCCAACACCGGCTACAACGGTCCGGCCGTTGAGAAGGCCAAACACTTCATCGAGTCTTACACCGGCGCCAAGGCCGACGCCTACACCCTCGCCGTCATCGCCAACTTCGCCGCCGACTATGGCAAGGATCGCGAGTTCACCCGCAGCTCCATGCAGGCCCTCATCGACGCCCGCACGGAAAAGGACGATCAGGTCTTCTGGAGCGCCGAAGAAACCGGCATCTACGCCACCGGCCAGAGCGCCGCTATTGAAACCACAGGCCTGGCGACCCAGGCGCTGCTCAAGTGGGGACAGGCCTCCGAGACTGTCCGCAAAGCCCTCAACTTCATCTCCTCAAAGAAGGAGGCTTCCGGCAACTGGGGCACCACGCAGGCCACCATCACATCCCTGCGCGCCCTGGTCCTCGCCACTGAGCTAAGCGCATCCGATGTGCGCGGCTCTGTGGAGATCGTCCTCAACGGCAAGCCCGTCGAAAACCTCAAGCTGACCGCGGAGAACAACGACCTCCTGCACCAGTTCGTCTTCAAGGGCGCTGACCTCATCGACCCGTTGAAGCCGGCGACCGTCGAACTTCACTTCGACGGCTCCGGCACGCTGGCCTATCAGGTTGCCGGCCGGTACTTCACTCCCTGGGAAGAAAGGCCGGCCTCGGAACCGCTCTCCATCGACGTGGCCTACGACCGCACTCGTCTCGCTCAGAACGACATTGCCACCGCCACGGCAACCATCCGCAACAATCTATCGAAGACCGCCAACATGGTGATGGTGGATCTCGGCATTCCTCCCGGCTTCGACCTGCTCAGCGAGGACCTGCAATCCCTTCAGGAGAAGACAGCAGGCCAGGAAAGCGGCCGGCTGGAGAAGTTCTCGCTCACCGCGACCCAGGCGATTCTCTACTTCAACGCGCTCTCCGCGCATCAAACGGTAACAGTGAGCTTTCGCCTTCGCGCCAAGTATCCGATTCGCGCTCGCACGTTTCAGTCGCGCGTCTACGAGTATTACGATCCAGACGTAAACTCGACGGCGCGGCCGGTGCAGTTGGAGGTCGCCGAATAGAAACGCGCCCTATGCCCTTGGCGCGAACGCCCAGTTGTTTCCCAGGCAGAAGTTGACAGCTGAGCAGCAGAGAATGGCGATGCTGTTCGAAGCCAGCAGGGGTATGCGCGCCTCATGGACGAGCAATCGCATCAGCGTGAGATTCCCAAGCATGGAATCCAGCCCGTTGGAGAGATGAAACCGGACTAACTGAACGAGCAGCGCGGAGCGGTCGCGGCGGTCGCGCCAGGTGTAGTGCAGGTGCCAAGCAAAGTTGTGCAGCAGCGTCAGCTCCAGGGCCGCGGCTGAAGCCAGCAGGTAGCGGCCCGCTGTCAACCGGTTGAAGAGAGCGAGCGCGGCAAGCTGCACAACCATGCCCATGGCGCCCACCAGGTTGAACTTGCACCAGCGGATGAAGGTGTTCACGGCAAGGGCTCCTGGCGGTAGAGTTGCGCCGTATGGCGCACCGTGATGAGGATCGCCATGGCGAACATGCCGGCCGCCGCAATGGTCCCTCCCAGATCGAAGAGCAGCATCCGTTGACCAAACAAGGTCGAGTACGGACTGCGCAGCAGCGCCAAGTTTCCGGCGATAAGCAGTATGCGAATCTCCGTGGGACCGAAGATGCCCTGCGAGAGTTGAAAGCACGACAGCGTATAGGTGGCGAGATAACTCTCGCTCGACAGCATCAAAAACGCTACCAGCATGGCGATCGCCGTCTGCCAGTGCAAGAATCTGGAGCAGCCGAGTCCGCACATCAGCGCCACCGAACCAAAAATGTCCACCATGTGATCGACGTAGAAGCCATAGCGGGGACGCTGCTGGCGGCGCACCCGGGCCAGGGTTCCGTCCATGCTGTCTCCGAACCAGTTGAGCGCCAGGCAGAGAATCGCGAGCAGCAGGGCGCGGCGGTCGTAGCGCGACAAGGCGTAGCAGAATCCCGCGCCAACCTGCGCGCCGAGACCAAGCAGGGTAAGCTGGTCCGAGGTGAGCCACTTCGGCGCGCGCTCGGCCATCCACTGCAAGGCCCGCTTCTCCATGGAAGCTGTCAGCGACTGGTTTATCCGGCGTGCGGCGTGAAATACCACTTCATCGTTTGTTACAGCCGATTTCGCATTCATCTTCTCTTCCTTTTCGGTGTTTTTCATTTTCCAGTTGCCGCTTTTTTGCGCCTTCAGCCAGTAACTCGATCGAGCTATTTCCGAAGCGCGTTGCAGGCGGCGCGCAATGTGAATTCCAGCGATTCGCGGGGCACACTCTCCACAAAGGGTCCAATCGCCCAGCCGAGGCCGGTTGGAATGGAACGCGTGAGCGAGACCGACTCAATCTGCATATAGAGTCCGCCGTCCCGCTCCTCGTAACTCCAGTAGGTATTCATCCGCCAGAGGAAGCCGTGCTCCTCGCTGGAACTTAGCGCGCGCTCGGCGGGGGTGCCGGGCAAGTCGATCTCGGAGATTTGCGTGCTCCGCGAGATGCTGTACCCGTGCCGCGCATCGAGCCGCCCAAAGGCGATGTCGTAGTCCGTATCCATGACCACCGTGAGGACGTGCCGCTGGCGCACCCGCATTACGGCCTGGAGGTGATCGCCTTGTTGCGTGCGGACCTTCGCTTGCAGCACTTGCGGCGAAAAGTGCTCGGGGTAGGCGTTGAAATCCTTCATCAGCCGCTCGAAATCCGCCGCGGTAGCACCGGGAGCAAACGCTGTGCCGCGCCAGTGGTGCAGCATGGCCCCGGAGAAAACCGCGCCGGTGGAGGGCGTGAACTGCTCGACGATCAAATCCCCCCGGCGGAGACGCTGCTCACTCTGCGCGGGCGAAGCCAGGGGAGCGAGGAAGCCGTCCGGAGAGCGATGCTGCCGGGCCAGGCGCGTCTCGACCGCACCAACATAAGAGTCGAATGCTGCCAGAACCTCGGCCGAGGGTTCTGCCACGGCGCAGTACGGCACAGCAGCGAAGAGTAATACGATGAACAGCCCGCGGAGAACGAAGACCGTTCGCGAATCTGAGTGACTGCGTCGCTTCATGAGCAACAGATTGCGCCGACCCGGCTTCCAGCGCAATGCCTGGAATCTCATCTGTTGAAGATTGTTTCTCACTCCTCAAGCGATTGTAGAAATTAGACTTATGAAAAGTTGTACATTGTGCGAGAGGCTCGGATTCAACCCGCGATCGGATACACTGGACCGTGTGAGATGACGGACCCACGGCCAGCCCGGCGCTATCGCTTCGGAGCATTCGAAGCCGATGCCGCCACAGGAGAACTGCGCAGGCAGGGCATCCGCATTAAGTTGAACGCGCAGCCCTTTCAGGTGCTCTTGATGCTGTTGGAGCGGCCCGGCGAACTGCTGACCAGGGAGGAGATCTCGCGTGAGCTGTGGCCCGACGGAACCTTCGTCGATTACGAGCATGGCGTGAACGCAGCGGTGAACCGCATTCGCGAGGCTCTGGGAGACAAGGCGAGCAGTCCGAGATTCGTTGAGACCCTGGCGCGCCGCGGGTACCGGTTTGCGGCTCCCGTGGAGCGGATCACCGACAGCGAGAATCCGCCACCGCCGGCGGCCGAGTTCCCTTCCCCGGCGCCAAGCGAGCAAACCGCCAAGGAGCCGGCGCCAGCCCCAGCCGCGCCCGAGGCCAAGCTTCGCAGCCGAATTCTGGCCTCCCCGGAGGAGCTTCCCAAGGCCTCTTATTCCGTTGTGCAGACGCTCTTCGTACTGTTGCAGCTCATGTACGTGGGCTTCTATGTAGGGGCGCTGGCCAACCTGGCGGAGATTGAGGATCTTTTCTCGGTGCTGCCGAAGGCGACTCAGGCCCTTTATCTCCTGATCGCGACGGCCGCAATCCTGATCCCCGTCCGCGCCTTCGTGCTTACGGCGGTGTTCTTCCATGCGCCCGGAGCGGGCGAGAAATTCCTCAAAATCTGGCCGTTTCTGCTCGTCCTCGATGAGCTATGGTCGCTCTCGCCCTTCCTGCTCCTGCACCACATCAACTTCGGACTGGCACTGGCGTGCACGACGCTTCTAGTCTATTCGCCCTTCGCTCAGCGCTCGCTGGTGCTGATGGGCGCGGGCGGGGTTCGCCCAGAAAACCCGGCAACTGCACGTTGAGGCTCGGGAAGCCTACCCAGAGAGACTGCGTTCGCTTCTATTCGTCCCGCAGGGCGACCATGGGATCGATGCGCGACGCTCGTCGCGCCGGCAGCCAGCTCGACCCCAGCGCAATGACCGCGATGGCCGCCGGGATGGCGGTGAAGAGGATCGGATCGCCGGCATGCACGAAGGAGATCACGCTGGCCAATCCATAAGCCATGGCGACAGCCAGGGCCAGGCCGATGAGGAGCCCCGCTCCGGTCAGCCACCCCGCGCGGCGCAGCATCATGCTCAGCACGTCTTCGCGGCGCGCACCCATGGCCAGCCGCACGCCGATCTCCCGCGTTCGTTCGCCCACCAGGTTGGCCATCACTCCGAAGATGCCGATGCCCGCCAGCAGCAGGGCAATCAGCGCATCGACGCCGAGATTCTCGGTCATCCATTTCGTGCCGATCGTATGATCCCGCATGAACTGCGCGTAGGTTTGCAACCCGTCCAGCGGCAGCGCCGGGTCAAGGCTGGCGAGCGCCTTTCGCGCGGCCGGCGCAAGGGTGAGCGGATCGCCCTCCGCCGTGACCGTAAACATGACGCTGGCCGGCGGCAATTGCGCCGCGTCCATATACACTGCCGGAGCGTGCACTCCGTTGAAGAAGCCGTATTCAGTCTCCTCGACGACGCCCACAATCGTCATCCACGGGGTCTGGCCGTCGCTGCCCGCTCCCGTGGCGCGTTTGCCATATTCCCCCTCCCTCCTGGACTGATCGGCGTCGCCCGTCTGGTCGTTGCGCTCCGATCCCATGCGAATGCGCTGCCCCAGTGGATTCTGGCCGGGGAAGTAGCGCGTCACAAATCCGCGGCTCACGATGGCCACCGGCTGTGAACGCAGATCGTCGCTGCGGTCGAACAGGCGTCCGGAGGGCATCCCCGCGGCAAGGGGGATGTGGAAAGCGGCAAAGTATCCGGGGCTCGCCTGGATGCGCAACGCGGTCTGGAACTTGCCGGGGACCAGGGGACGATTCTCGATCTGGCAATCGTCCGGCAATTCGAGGTCGCCCAAGGGGGGCGTGGTGGTCAGCTCGGCACTCTTCACCCCAGGCAGGGCGCGCAGTTTTTCCAGGCTGGCGTTCTGCCAGGCGGCCAGCTTCTCTGGTGTGTCGTAGCGCGCGGCGGGCAAATGAACGTTGAAGAAGAGCATGTGGGCGGGGTCGTAACGGTCGGCGGCATGGAGCATCCCCACCATGCTTCTGGCCATCAGCGCCGCGCCGATCACCAGCACCACGGCCAACGCGACCTGCGCGACCGCGAAGACGTGCCTCAGCCAGCGGCTGCGCCCTGCGCCCGCGATGGCGTGCGAACCGGACTTCAGTTGATCCACCAGGTTGACGCGCACCGCCGCCAGCGCCGGCGCAAAGCCTGAAATCGCCCCCGCTCCTAGAGCCAGCAGCAGAGATAGTGCCATGGCGCGTTGGTTCAACGAAATGTTGGACCATCCGGTGATGAAGCGGCCCACCACCTGCGGCAGCGACAGGACGGAGATCCGCATATAGACCTGGCCGACCACCAATCCGCCGGCCCCGCCCATCAGCCCCAGCAGAAGATTTTCGGTGAGCAACTGCCTTGTCAGCCGCCAGCGGCCAGCGCCCAGGGCGGCGCGCATGGCAAACTCCGGCCGCCGCGCGACGCCGCGCGCCAGCTGCAGATTAGCCACGTTGGCGCACACCACCAGCAGCACAAAGAGCGTGGCGCCAACCATCATGCTGAAGAAGAACGGCCCGTAAAAGCCGTTGAAGTCTTCCAGGAAGGGAACGAGCTTCACTCGCCAGCCCTTGTTAGTGGCCGGATACATCCCGTCCAGCCGGTCCGCAATCAGATTCATCTCGGCCTGTGCCTGGGCCAGCGTAACGCCCTTGCGCAAGCGGCCCAAAACCTGATAATCGTGCGCGCCGCGGTTGGCGATTTGCGCGGCGTCCGGCGCAAAGGGGATAAGAACATCGGTCATGGCCGGATATTGCAACGTCTGCGGCATGACGCCGACGATGGTGTAGGCATGCTGGTCCAGCTCGATCTTCCGGCCCAGAATGCCGGGGTCGGCGTCAAAATGGTGCTTCCAGAAGTAGCAGCTCAGCACCGCCACGCTGTTACGGCCGGGTTCGGTCTCGCTCGCGTAGAAGGCCCGGCCCAAGATCGGGTTGGCCCGCACCACGGAGAAGAAATTGGGCGAGACCTGCCCCGCCATCACCTGCTCGGCGTCGCCAGCCCCGGTCAGCGCCATGGCGCCGGAACTGTGTACGGCCAGCTCTTCAAAGGACCGGCTCTGGCTCTGCCAGTCTTCATAGTTGGCGAGCGCGACCGGCTTCAAATCGCCGCGATTCTGCTGTTCCTGAACCGTCACCACGTGGTCCAGGTCCGGGATGTCCAGAGGGCGCAGGATCACGGCGTCCATGATGCTCAAGCTGGCCGTATTGGCGCCGATTCCGACAGCCAGCGACAGCACTGCGGCCAGCGTGAAGCCCGGCGACTGGCGCAACTGCCGCAGCGCGTAACGCAGGTCTTGAAGCACGGTTCGCACAGAAGCCTCCTGGCTTGCTCCTATTCTGCTCCTGGAGCGCTGCCTCCAGACAGTGCATTCTGACAGCCAAACCGCCTGGGCGGTTAGACGTTCATTCTCAATCGCTTAGACGTTGAAGACGTTAGCCGCGCGCTCCCGGCCCGTTCGGAAGCGAAACCAGCCGTTCGCAAACGGACAGTTGCGTCCGCTTGAGGGGCAGGATCTGAGATCCCACACCCGCTTGTTCCGGGTGTGTTATGGCTGTTCCAGAGACAGGCGGACGGTGGCGCGAGCGCCGGGGCCGTCTTCGCGATTGACAAGGCTGACTTCGCCACGGTGGGCGCGGGCGATCTGCTGGGCCAGCGCCAGGCCCACGCCGCTGCCCGCGGGTTTGGTGGTATAGAAGGGGACGAAGAGGTTCTCGGAGTTGGCGATGCCCATGCCGCGGTCTTCGATGGCCACCAGCAGGTTGGAGCCGGCGGTACGCCAGCCCACGCGCACCGGCTGATCGCCGTTGGCCAGCGAAGCGTCCACGGCGTTGGCCAGCAGGTTGATGAACATTTGCTCCAGTTGGTCGGGGTCGGCCTGAAGGACAACCGGCGGACCCGGATCGAGCTGGACGGGCAAGCGGCGTTCGAGAAGCGCGACCCGCTCCAGCAGCGGGCCCAGCGCGACCGCCCGAAGGCGCGGCGGAGGCAATTGGGCAAGCTGGCGGTAGGATTCAACAAAACGGTGCAGTGAGTCGGCACGGCTCTCGACAACGCCGAGGCCGCGGCGGAAGTCGCGCAGCGCCGCTTCGTCGCCCTTCATCTGGTCCATCCGCGCCAGCAGGCTGCCGGCGATGGATTTGATAGGAGCCAGCGAGTTGGAAAGCTCGTGGCCGAGAACCCGGATCAGCCGCTTCCAGGCCGTCTGCTGCTCTTCTTGCAGGGGAAGGCTTACGTCGGCCAGAAGAAGCAGAGTGTGGGGCGCGCCGTCCTGGCGGAAGGCGGCCTTGCGCAGCAGCCAGCGCGTCGATTTGGCTCCGAAGCTGTGAATGGACTGGTCGGGCGCGGCAAGCAGCTCTTCCAGCCCCAGCTCGCTCGCGCTATGGCCGAAGCAGCGGGCGTGGGGAAGGCCCAGCAGCCTGACGCCGGCGTTATTGACCAGTTGGAGCAGGTCTTCGCGGTCGAAGGCGAAGAGCGGCGTGGTCAGAACTTCGAGGATGCGGGCCAGCAGCGCGGTGGCCTCGAGCGAACGCACGCGCTGCTTCTGGAGCAGATCGGCGAGGGCGTTGATCTCGGCGGCCAGTTCGGCGAGCGCATCCTCGGCGCCGGCTCCGCGGGCACGGAAGGAGTAATCGCCTTCGCGCAGGGAGGCGACGACGTTGGTGAGCGTCTGCAGGGGGCGAATCATGCCCTCGATGAATGCGGCGGCTACCAGCAGAAAGTAAAGCAGCAGGCAGCCGGCGAGCAGAAGAGCCGGCGCAAGGGCGATCGACTGCTGATAAACAACGACTGCGGCCAGGATCAGCGCGGGCAGCGCCAGGAGCAAACAATAGAACCTCGCCCGGCGGACCACCGGGCGGCGGCGTCTGCGGGCAAACTTTTCAGAGGCCATATTTTTCTATACGGCGATAGAGCGCGGCGCGGCTGAGTCCGAGGGACTCGGCGGCTTGAGTGATATTGCCGTCGCAGCGGCGCATCACCTTGCGAATCAGCAGGGCTTCGACCTCGTCGATGCTCATGTTCTCAAAGGACTGGGCTGCGGACTTGGCGGAGGCAATAGCCAGATTGAGCGGCTCAACCTCTTCGCCGCGGCAGAGCAGGACGGCGCGCTCGACGGTGTGCTCGAGTTCGCGCACGTTGCCCGGCCAGGCATACTGCATCATTTGCTGCATGGCGGCCGGCGAGAACCCGGCGATCTGCTTGCGATAGCGGGAGCGATTGCGGCCCAGAAAGTGCTGCGCCAGCAGCGGAATGTCCTCGCGGCGGTCGCGCAGGGCGGGAAGGTGAATCTCGACCGTGTTGATGCGGAAGAGCAGATCCTCGCGAAAGTTGCCCGCTTTGGCCTCTTCCTGGAGATCGGCGTTGGTCGCGGAAAGGACGCGCACATCCACGCGCCGGGTCTGCGAGGAGCCAACGCGCTCCAGTTCGCCGGTTTCAAGAACGCGCAGCAGCTTGGCCTGCTGGCGAATGGGAACGTTGGCGATCTCGTCGAGAAAAAGGGTGCCGCCGTTAGCCAGTTCGAAGCGGCCGATGCGGTCGGTGCGGGCGTCGGTGAAGGCGCCTTTGACGTGGCCGAAGATTTCGCTCTCAAATGTGCCCTCAGGCAGGCCGCCGGCATTGACCGCAACCAGAGCCATGCGCGAGCGGGGCGATGCGGCGTGAAGCAGCTTGGCGACGATCTCCTTCCCGGTGCCGTGTTCCCCGGTGATCAGCACGTTGGCGTCGGAGGGGCCGACCTGCGCTATCAGGTCCAGCACCGGCTGCATGGAAGGCGCGGCGGCCACAAACTCCGGCGTGCCTTCGGCGCGAAGAAGGCGGTTTTCGATCTCCAGTTGGCGGGCGCGGCGCAGGGCCTGGCGAAGCTCGGCGTGGACGCGGATGAGCGAAAGCAGGCGCTCGTTCTCCCAGGGCTTCTGAATGAAGTCGCGCGCGCCGCGCTTGATGCTCTCGACCGCCAGGTCGATGTTTCCCCAGCCGGTCATGACGATGACCGGCAGCCGCGGGTCGATCTCCTGGATGCGGGCCAGCAGATCGAGGCCCTCCTGGCCGGAGGTGGTGTCGCGCGTGTAGTTGAGGTCAATGAGCACCACATCGTAGTCGGCTTCGCCCAGCGCCTCTAGCACCAACTGGGGCGAGCGCACGCAGTCCGCGCGAATGCCCCGCGGCCCCAGCAGCAGCTCGACGGCTTCGAGGATGTGCGGCTGATCGTCGGCAACCAGCACCCGGATCTTTTCCTGCTTGCGAGAGTCGGTCATGTCGAAGATAGTCCTGCGCTCAGTTCCATGCTCCCAGCGCTCGGGCCTCCCATAGGCAATACTGCGATTCTATGGCACACGGGTCACCACCCCCGCCTTTGCGTCGTCGATCGAGACCCCTGTCCGTTCCAGCGTCTCCCCGGTGGCGCGGTCGATATCCACCTTCGCCTTCTCGAAGGCTGTTTGTGCAGCATCCAATGCGGACTCGGCCAGGGCGAGCGCATTTTCCGCGTTCAGCGTATCGAGGCCGGATTTCGCACCGAGCAGCCGTTCCTGTTTGGTGATATCGAAGGTCTTCTGGGCGAGGTCGCGCGCTTTCTGGGCTGCTTCAACGTGGGCCTGGGCCTGTTCAAGAGCAAACTTCGCGTTGCGAACGTCGAAGCGAATGCCTTTCTGCTGCTGCTCTGAGGAGATCTGGCTCTGGCGGTACTGCAACACGGCGCGGAATTGATCGGCCTTGGCCTGGCGGTTGCGCAGATTGATGGAAAGCGTCATCCCCACCTGGTACTCCGGGGATGAGTAATTGAATGTGTTCACGAACATGCTGGGGAAGTCCGTGGGCAGGTTGGTGGTGCAATCCTGAGACCTGGGGTTGCACAAGGGGTTCAAGGGACCGGCGGTGCCTGCGCCGGCGTAGACGCCATACATGTTGAGAGTCGGCAATAGCTCGCTGTTGATGTCCTTCAGGGCCTGCTTCTGCACTTCGGCCTGCATCTGGTAGATGGCGACCTCGGGCCGCTTCTTCTCGGCCTCGGAGACCAGTTCATCGATGGATTTGTCGGCATTAGGGTCGGGCTCTGCCTGCAAGTCGATCGGAATGACTGGCATCTCGTCGATCGCGGGATCGTCGGCCTTGGTGAGCGCGTTTTTCATCAGGAGCTCGTTCAGTCGGAGGCTGGCACGCGCCACCGTGAGGTTGCCTTCGGCGGTGGCCACGGCAGACTCATCCGTCATGACCTGCATCGCGGGGATGGCCTGGAGTTCGAGCTGCTTCCGATCGTCGGAGAGATTCTTGTTGGCGAAGCCCAGAGAGCGCTCACTGATCTGCTCGGCCTCGTAGGCATTCACGAGGTCCCAGTAGATATTCTCCACCTGAGTCACCGTGGCGATTACCTGTGCTTTGAAAGCCAGGTCGGTAATCTGGGCGTTGCGCTTGGCAATGCGGATAAAACGCTCGTTGGTGGCGACCCCGAAGCCGGCCAGAATGGGCTGGGCAATTGTCACCTGAAAATTGGAGTACAGCTCAGGATTGATGAGGTTATAAGGGGTGTTGCTGGCGGCACGCTGGCCGAGATAGTTGATCGAGAGGTTGGTGCCGATGGGGAACGACTGGGAGTAGTTCGACAGGACCTCGATCGTATTGGTCTTCAGAACCGGCACGCCGGTCAGCACCTGGTTGGCCTCCTGAGTGACGGTGTGATCGACGAAGCCCCTGAAGTTGAGGTAGGGGTCGAACGACGCAACGCTGGTGCCTGCGCCGAGGGTCGAGGTGACGATGCCGCCCGCGCCGGCGGAGAATCCCGATCCCGACGAGCCGCCGCCGGTGGAAGCGGCAAAACCGCCCTGGGTGGACTGAACGACGGCGGTGTTGACGCCATTCGCTGGACTGCCCGCTTTGGTGCGCAGGATATCGGTTTGAGCGATCGGGAAGTTATAACGGAAATAGGCCAGATCGAGGTTGTTCTCGATGGCTACTGCGATCGCGTCATGCAGCGAAATGTAGATTCTTCCATCGCGGATAAGGTTCTGCAGGCGCGGCGAGTTGCTCAGGTCCAGTGCGGGGGCGGTGCTTGCTCTATAGGGCGCAAGCGGGTTGTGCGAGCGGGGCATTGGCACTTGAAACGGCTGCGGCGGAGCAAACGACTGCTGCTGCGCCTGCTGCATCTGTTGCGCCAGGGTCGGCGGCGACGCCACGGTGCCGTTTGCCGCCGGTACCGGGGCGTCCGGCGCTTGCTGTGAGGTTGCAGATGCGGTTTGCGCATTTGCGGCTGTCTGCTGGACAGCAGTAGCGGGCGGCGCGGGCGTTTGCACGGAGGGCGCGGCAGCGGGCTCGACGGCAAAGGCCAGACTTGCCGGCAACAGCAGGATCGCGGCTAGACAGCCTGCTAGAAAACTCCATCCAATGAAGGGTACGGGCTTTAGCCCGTACATCATCAACTTGGAAAAATCGATGCGGAGTCCGCCGCGGCGGACCCCTGAGGGATGCCTTTCGGGAATATCGCCCAAACGCGCGCGTCTTCCCGCAGCCTGCAAAGGCTGAATACCACTGGCCGAATTTGACTTGAGCTGTTTCACTTGGCGGCGGCCTCCGTTGCCGCTGGCGGCAGCGTTTCATCGCGCGTGAGCCAGCCGTCGCGCAGCTCGACGATGCGCTTGCCGTAGCGCGCGTTCTGCTCCGAGTGAGTCACCTGCACGATGGTGGTGCCGGCGCGGTTCAGCTCGCAAAATAGCTCCATGATCTCGCGCGCCTGCGTGGAGTGCAGGTTGCCGGTCGGCTCGTCGGCCAGCAGCAGAGCGGGCGCATGGACCACGGCGCGCGCAATGCCCACCAGTTGCTGCTGCCCGCCGGAGAGCTGCGAGGGAAACAGGTCCTTCTTGGCGACGATCTGGAACCGGTCGAGAATGTCGGCCACCATGCCCTGGCGCTCTTTGGCGGGCAGGTCCTTGTAAGAAAGCGGCAGGTCGATGTTCTCGGCCACGGTAAGATCGTCGAGCAAATGATAGCTCTGGAAGACCATGCCGATGCGCTGCCGGGCCAGATCGGCGCGCTGCTTGCGGTTGAGCTTGTGCGCCGGCGTTTCGCCAAACCAGTATTCACCCAGCCAGCCATCGTCGAGCAGGGCAAGCACGTTCAGGAGGGACGACTTCCCTGCCCCCGATGGCCCCATGATGGTGACAAAGTCACCATCATGGATAGTAAGTCCGATGCGGCGCAGGACCCAGGTTTCGGTGGGTCCGGTCTTGTAACTGCGTTCTACGTTTTTCAGTTCGATCATGGAGTTACTCCGATCTCAAAGCAAGGATGGGGTCAACGGATGCGGCGCGGCGTGCGGGCAGCCAAGCGGCCAAGAAAGAGGCGGCGGCGAGAACCAGGGCGACCGCGGCGAAGGTGAGGCCGTCGTGCGCCTGAACGCCAAAGATGTAACTTCCGGCGAAGCGCACCGCAAACCAGGCCAGTGCGCCGCCGATGGTCAATCCGATGGCCACCAGAAGCAATGCCCGGCGCAGAATTAGCGAGAGGATGCTGGCTTGCGGCGCGCCCAGGGCAATGCGCAGGCCGATCTCGCGCGTGCGCTGCGAGACAGCAAAGGAGAGCAAGCCGTAGAGCCCGACGGAGGCGATCATCAGCGCCAGCGCGGCGAAGCTCTTCAGCAGATGCGCAATAAGGGTCTGCGAACCGAAGGAGTCTTCGACCGCCTCGTGAATGGTCTTCACATCGGTTGTGGTGGCGTCGGGAGCGACCTCATGCAGCGCTTTGTCGAACTGCGCGCGCAGCGAATCGGCGGGAACCGCGCCGCGAATGGCCACCTGAATGGCGGCGGTGGCAATTCCGTAAAGAGGCGTTCCAGGCTCCACCTGGGCAAGGCAGAAGTAGATCTCCGGCTTGGTGGCGTCGGAAACCTTGCGCTGCTTCACATCGCCGATGACGCCCACGATATGCATATCGGCGAATCGCCCCTTCTTATCCATCGAGAGAATGTGCCCGATGGCGTCCTGGCCGGGAAAGTACTTCTTGACGAATGCCTGGTTTACGACCACCACCGGTGGAGCAGAAGCAGTATCGTCTTCAGTAAAGAAGCGTCCGCGGACCATTGGGATACCGAGGGCGTCCACCAGACCGGCCGAAGCCAGGCGGCCGTCTGCTCGCGGCTGCTGCGAAAAGGGCACTTTTTTGTGATCGAGATTTGTGATGATAGACACCTCAAACTCTGCGCGCAGGGGCAGCACCGAACTGAGCGCTGCTACCTGCACGCCGGGAATCGCCCGCAGACGGTCGAGCAGCGGCAGATAGGAGGTGCGCACAATGTTCGTTTGCGAATCCTTGGAGTCCTCGGTCCGATTAGACCCCGCGTTCAGGATGATGCCGCCGGTGAGGACGTTTTGCTGGGTGAATCCGAGCGGAACCTCACGAAGCGCATGGATGGTGCGAAGGAACAGCCCCGCACCCACAAGAAACACTAGCGTGAGCGCAAGCTGCACTACCACGAGTGTTTCGCGAGTGCGACTCTGGCTGGCCGATGCGGTCGTCGTTACGCCATGCAGAGCGCCTTGCACGTTACGGCTCGTGGCGCGCAGCGCCGGGAAGACGCCGACCAAGACGGCGGTAAGAAGCGTGAGCGCGGCCAGAAAGGCAACTACCCGCCATTCCAGATGAACGCCACCGCTGAGCTGGCGCAGATTGCGATCGATCTGATGCGAAAGAAGCTTGATGGCGGTTTGCCCAAGAAGCAGACCGAACGTGCCTCCGATCCCACTCAGCAGAAGGCTCTCGACAACGGCCTGTTGCAGCAGGCGCGCGCGGCTGGCGCCCAACGCGGCGCGTACCGCCTGCTCGCGGCTGCGCGCGACCGCCCGGACCAGCATGAGGCTGGCGACGTTGAGGCAGGCCAGCGCCCAGATGCCGAAGACCACGGCATAGAGCAGCAGGAGCGGCTCGCGAAACTGCCGATTCAGCGACTGCTGATAGCCGGTGACCGCGATGCGCGTTGCCACGGACGGGCCATCGCTGGTCTGCCCTTTCGCGATCGCGGCCTGTGCGCGGCTGAGTTGATCGGCCAGTTGAGCGGGCGTCATCCCGTCCGGCAGCCGCGCGAAGAAGTCCACCCACGCTTGATGCTCGCTGCTCACCGCCGACCGGCTGGCTGCATCCAGCGCGGCTGGCGACCATATCTGCGCATCCACGCCAAAGGGAAACGAAAAGCCCCTGGGCATGACGCCGAGAATCGAGTACACCTGTTCCTTGATGGTCAGGGTCTTGCCTACGATGTTCGGGTCGGCTGCGTAAAGCTTGCGCCACGTATTCTCGCCCAGCAGCACAACGCGATTGCGCCCCGGCTCGTTCTCTTCGTCGCGGAAGGCGCGTCCCATCATGGGCTGCACACCCAGCATAGGGAATAGGCCCGCAGTCACTTCGACATGCTGCACCTGCACGCGGCCTCCGGGGCCTACGATGCTGGCCATGGAGCGGTTCAATAGCGCGCCAATCCGCATCTTTGCGCCCACGGCATCGCGCAACTGGAGCATGTTGGCGTAGCTCATCATGTAGTACGGCTCGCTTCCGGCCCCTGTGATGGCCACGACGCGATCCGGATTCGCATAGGGTAGCGGTCGCAGCAGAACTCCGTCGAGCACGGTGAAGACGGCAATGTTCGCGCCCAGTCCCAGCGCCAGCACTGTCACAGCCGTGAGCGTGAATCCCGGCGACTGGCGCAACTGTCGCGCGGCATAACGCAAATCCTGGAGGATCGACCGCATCGTGAGTCTCCTTTCCTATTCCGTGCGCAGCGCTTGCATGGGTTCAATCGAAGCGGCGCGGCGGGCGGGGATGAATGCAGCGGCGGCGGCGCAAAGTCCAAGCACCAGGGTTGCGCCCGCCAAGGCGAGCGGATCGTAGCTGCTTACGCCGTAGAGTTGGCTGGCCATCAGATGGCCGGCAAGCAATGCGGCGGGAACGCCCAAGCCGAGACCAATGAGAACCTGCCAGAGCGCGCCGCGCATCACCAACGCAAGAACGCTCACGCGGGTTGCGCCCAGCGCCATGCGGATGCCGATCTCGCTGGTGCGGCGGGCGACGAAATAGGACATGATGCCGTAGAGACCGATCGAAGCCAGCGCGAGAGCAAGGGTGCCGAAGAGGCCGGTGAGTTGCGCGATGATCCGCTCCTGAACGAAGTTGTCGGCAACCTGCGCGTCGAAGGTACTGATGCCGATCACGGTGAGATTGGGATCGATGCCGGCCAGCGTGCGGCGAACAAGCTCGTCAACATTCTGCTGTGGCGTAGCTAAATTGAGGATCATGGAATTGATAAACATCGTTCGCGTTTCTATGGAGACCAAGCCTGGTTCCTTGTATCCGCTGAACCGCTGCGAGAGCGGCCGTAGAAAGACCGCGTACACTGGATCGCGCGGCTCGTTCATCTTAAAGTCGGCGAAGACTCCGACGATCTCGAAGCTGCCCGAATATTGCGGGTAGCTGTCACCGAAGTGCTTGCCCACCGGATCCTGATTGGGAAAGAACTTCCTCGCAAAGGTCTGATTGACGATAGCTACCGGCTGCGAGGTGGAGGTGTCCTGCTCCGTGATCCCGCGCCCGCGCACGATCGGGACGCCAATAGAATCGAGAAAGCGCGGACTGACGCGGTCAAACGTTGCGCCGTTGTCCTTGGGCACCGGCTGCCCCTGCGGGACGACACCATAGCCCCAGTTGTCTCCTTCCAGCGGACTGTAGAGCGCCAGGCCCACACTGGCTACTCCGGGGAGCGTGGAGAAACGGTCCTCGATCTGGCGGTAAAGCTGCGGCAGTCGATCGGTGGTGTAACCGCCGCCCTCCACATTGAGATGCACGATGGTGCGATTGGCCGTAGCGATGCCAAAGTTCTGATGCTCCAGATTGATGAGCGACTTGGTCATCAGAATCGCTGCTGCCAGCAGCGCCAGGGACAATGCCGCCTGCGAGACGACGAGCGCCCTCTGCGGCAGGGAAGCGCGGTCGCGCGTGGAGCGGTTGACGCCGCGCAGCGCCTCGGCCGGCTGCGCATGAGACGACAGCCACGCCGGGACGGCGCCGAAGAGCATGCCCACAGTCAGCGAAACAAGGAAGGCAAAACCCAGCACTGGCAATGACGGAGCAATCTCGATGGGAAGGTATGCGGCGCCGGAAAAGGCGAGGCTGAGAATCGCACGCACCCCGGCATAGGCGACGGCCAAACCGGCGAGGCCTCCGATGCAGCTCAACAGCACACTCTCGGTGAGGATCTGGTGAATGACGCGGCGGCGTCCCGCTCCCAGGGCCATGCGCACAGCCACTTCACCGCGCCGCGTGGTGGCGCGCGCCATCATCAGGTTGGCGATGTTGGCACAGGCGATAAGCAGAACGAAGCCGGATAGGATCATCAGCATCTTCAGGCTCGTGCCCGCTTCCTGCTGCAGGTTCTGAATTCCGCCGCCGGCCGGTACGATCACGACGTGTTGTTTGGCGATCTCAGACGCCGCTAGGTCTGGACGCGTGGCCAGCCACTGGCGCAGAGCGGCGGAGAGCTTCGCCTGCAAAGAGCCGATATTGGTTCCGGGGCGCACCCTGCCCATCGGATAGAGCCAATTCATATCCGCCTGATGCAGAATGCTGCCCGATCCATTGACGTAGGGTTCCGTCGAGAGAGGCGTCCAGAAATCAGGCGGGCCAGCTGTGACGCGATCCCCGAAGAAACCGGGCGGCGCAATCCCGGCGACGGTGAAGGGCTTGGATTGAATGAAGATCGTCGATCCCACGATCGAAGGGTCGGACGCAAACTCCGTTTGCCACGCGCGGTAGCTGATCACCGTTACGGGAGGCGCCGAGGATGTGTCGTCGCTCTCGCCGAACAGGCGCCCCTCATAGGCGCCTACACCCATCATGGAAAAGAAGTTGCCGGAAACGAATTGCCCGTGCAGCGATTTGGCCTGCGACTCTCCGCGGCGTACGCTCCAGCGCAACGACCCGGCCCGCACCGCCGCCAACTGCTCGAACTCCGGCGCGGAGTTCTTTAGGTACAGATAGGAATCGTAGGAGAAGATCGCGTAGTCTCCGTTAGATTGCTGAAATCCGCTGTCGACGCAGCAATCGCCGGTGTCGCCGATGCGGTAGAGCTGCGCGGGATTGGCGACCGGCAGAGAGCGCAGCAGGATGCCGTGGACCAGGGTGAAGATGGCGGTGTTTGCGCCGATGCCGAGGGCCAGCGTGAGCACGGCTGTGAGGGTGAACCCCGGCGCCTTGCGGAGCTGCCGCAATGCGTAGCGAAGATCGTGAAGCATCGTGTTCATCTTCGTTTCTCCTGGCCGGCGAGTCATTCGGCGCGCAAGGCCTGCATGGGTTCGATGGAAGCGGCGCGGCGCGCGGGGATGTAGCTGGCGAGTAGAGCCACGCCGGCCAGCAGCAGCGAGACGCCGCCAAAGGTGAGCAAGTCCGTGGCCTTGACGCCGTATAGCACACTGGAGAGCACGCGGGTCACTGCGAAGGCGGCCGCCAATCCCAGGCCGAGGCCGATGAGAACCAGCCGCAAACCCCTAACGATAAGAATGCGGAGCACCTGGCTGTGCGTTGCGCCGAGCGCAATGCGAATGCCGATCTCATGGGTGCGCTGCTTGACGGAGTGAGAGATCAATCCGTAGAGGCCGAGGGTGGCGAGGAAGAGCGCAATGAGGCCTTGGCCGCCCGCGATGATGGTGCCCATGCGCATCGGAAACATGCCCAGCGGACTGCTGACGATCTGCTGATCGAGGGAGCGAATGTTGTAGACCGGCATATCGGGATCGAGTTGGGCGACGGCTTGCTTGAAGGAGGCGGTGATTTCGAGCGGGTCCATTCTCGTCCGCACAACGATGGTGACGTTGTTCTGGAAATGCTGCGCCAGCGGGTAAAAGATCAGCGGCCGATTCGTATCGGTCATCGCAAAGTAGCGCATCTCATCGACGACGCCGACGACCTGCATCGCGTCTCCCTGGAGTACCAGACGCTTCCCGACAGCATCGCCGTTGGGCCACAACTGCTGGGCAAGCGTTCGATTGATGATGACTACGCGTGGCGCGGCCTCATCGTCGTGCGCGGTAAATTCGCGGCCTGCAAGAACGCGTGTGCCCAGGGTTGCAAGATAGGCATGATCGACAGACGTACAAACAATGTTCAGAAACTTCTGGCTCTCGGACGGGGTTTGACCCTCGGGCCAGACGCCGGCGCGCATACCGCCTCCCATATCAAGAGGAAGATGCGTGGCGAGGCTGGCACTGCTTACGCCGGGCAGGGCGCGCAGCTTGTCGAGCAGCTGCGCTTGAAATTGCCGGCTGCGCTCATCGCTGTAGCGTTGCAACGAAGGATCGACCGAGGCGAGAAAGATGTGATCCGGGCGAAAGCCGAGATTGATCTGCGCGAGCTTTTGCACACTGCGCGCCGCGAGTCCGGCGCAGATCAGCACTACGCACGAGAATGCCACCTGGGCAATCACCAGCAAGCTGCGCAGCCGATGGCGGGTTCCAGCAACGGAAGGCGAGTTATTCAGCAACGGCAAAATCTCCAGCCGGGTCGCTTTCAATGCGGGGAGCAGTCCCGTGAGGATGCCCGTGGCCAGCGAGGCGGCAAAGGTGAAAACAAACAAGCGCCTGTCGGTTCCGGTGTTGGCCCGGGGCGCAAAGTCGCCGGGAACGATCATCATCTTGCCGAGCAATTGAGTAACGGTGATGGCGGCCATTGCGCCGACGGCTCCGGCGGCGAGCGCCAGCAGCGTGCTCTCAGCCAGCAACTGGCGCAGCAGCCGCCAGCGCGTGGCGCCCAGAGCGCCGCGAATCGCCACCTCCCGCTCGCGGTCGGCGGCGCGCGCATAGAGCAGATTGGCCACATTCGCCATCGTGATCGCCAGCACCAGCAGCGCCAGGATCATCAGCGCACCGGCAACCAGCGGCATGAAGTTGGCCACCAAGGGAGTAGGCCGGCACATCGATTCGCGCAAAACAGCAGCCGAGGCTCCTTGCGGATGCTGAGGGCCGTAATCCTTCATGAGTCGCGCCATCATGAGATTCGCCGCGGCACGGGCTTGCGCAAGGCTGGCGCCCTGCTGCAAACGGCCCATCATGGTTACCGATAAGAAGCCTCGATTGGTGAAGACTTCGTTGCCCCCGGGATTCATCAGCGGCAGCATTGAAATCGGCACAAATCCGCTCAGCGCCGTGCCCCAGGACGCGCCCACAAAGTTGGGCTGCGTCACGCCCACCACGGTAAACGGCAGGCCGTTGATCTTCACCAGTTGGCCGATGATATGCGGGTCGGCGGCAAAGCGGTTCTTCCATGTGTCGTAAGTGAGAACGATAATGGCATCCGCGCCTGCTGTCCGGCCCTCATTGGGCAGGAAGAGCCGACCCAGCATCGGCTGCGCACCCAGCACCGTAAAGTAGTTGCCGCTGACCGCGTGCACATAGGTTCTTTCGGCGGCCTCGCCCTGGCGGCTCATCTGGACTGCCGATTCCATATAGGCCATGATGCCGGAAAAAGCCCTCGCCATCTCTGGAAAATCATGGCTGCCTCCCTCGGCAGAGCGCTGAAAGTCCAGAAAGTCCGGATAGGAAACCGGAAGCAGCACCGGCGACTGAGGTGTCTTCTGGGTAATCATCACCAACTTTCCTGGGTCCGCTGCCGGCAAAGGCCGCAGAAACCAGTTGTTGATCATGAAGAAGATGGTTGCGTTGACGGTGAGTCCCAGCGCCAGCGTGATGATGGCTACAGCCGTGAAGCCGGGAGTCTTGCGCAACTGGCGCAGTGCATAGCGCAGATCCTGGAGCAGCATGATTACGCCTCCACTTCCTCTTCCAGCTTCTTCAGCTCCTGCTCGGAGACGACCTTTCCGTCGAAGAGATGCACCTCGCGCTGGGCGTGCTTGGCGAAGCGCGGATCGTGGGTGACCATGCAGATGGTCGAACCTTCGCGGTGGAGGTCGGCGAGCAGGTGCATGACAGCTTCGCCGTTCTTGGAGTCGAGGTTGCCGGTGGGCTCGTCGGCCAGCAGGATGGAGGGCGAACCGGCCAGGGCGCGGGCCACGGCTACGCGCTGCTGCTGGCCGCCGGAGAGCTGCGCCGGATAATGCCTCATGCGGTGCGCCATGTTGACGCGCTCCAGCGCCTCCTTGACGCGCTTCCTGCGCTCCGCCGAGGGCATGCCGGCGCGATAAGTGAGCGGCAGCTCGACGTTCTCCTCGACGGTGAGATCGCCGATGAGGTTGAAGCTCTGGAAGATGAAGCCGATCTCCTGGTTGCGGATGCGCGAGCGGTCGCCGAATTTCAGGTTCTCGACCGGCTGGCCGTTGAGCAGGTACTTGCCCGCGGTGGGCGTGTCGAGCAGGCCCAGAATGGAGAGCAGCGTGGACTTGCCGCAGCCCGACGGACCGGACATGGCCACGTACTCGCCCCGCGAGATGGTCAGGTGAACTCCGGAGAGCGCATGCGTCTCCACTTCGTCGGTGTAGAAGATCTTGGTCAGGTCCTCAATTTCAATCAGCTTGCCGTTGGTTTCCATTCCGTCCCCCTCGTGTCAGTTTTCAGTTTTCAGAGATCAGAGATCAAAGATCGGTTGTCAGTTCTGAATGGTCAGTAGTCAGTGGTCGCGGGCTATTTCGATCCCTGACCCTGATCTCTGATCCCTGTTACTCCAGCCGGATGCGGTCCACATTGTCCCAGCGCGACATATCGGAGAGAATCACCGTGTCGCCTTCCTTCAACCCTTCGAGCACCTGAATGCTGTTGACCGAGGCGCGACCCACCCTGACCGGCACGCGCGTGGCGCCCTTGCCGTCCGCATCCTCCTTGAAGAGGCTGAGCGTCGAGTTCTCGTTGCCCAGCGCCGGCCGGCCCACATAGAGCACATCCGTCATGCGCTCCAGATCGATGGTCCCGTCCACGCTCAACTGCGGCACCGCGCCCGGTGGGAGCGGCCCATCCAGCGTTACATCCACCGTGCGCGTCCCGTTTACAACGGAAGGATCGATTCTGGTAACGTGGCCGGGAATGATGCCGTTGTGCGTGTCGATGGAGGCCGGCTGGCCGATCTGGATGTCGCGCGCCTGGGTCTCGGCAATCTGCAGAGCGGCCTTGAGCTTGTCGCGTTGAATCACCTCCGCAACCGAGGTTCCCGCGTTCACGTGCTGGCCCACCTGCACCGGAGCGGCAAGGGGCGAGAGCACCCCGGAAATTCCGGCCCTGACTTGAAGCGCTTGCGTCTGCTTCCGGTAAAGGTCGAGCAGGGCCTTAGCCTGGTCGATCTTGGTCTGTTGCGAAGCAAGCTGGACCTCAACGGCCTTCTGGTTCACATCGAGCTGCTCAAGGCTGAGCTTGTGCTGAATGGTCAACTGGTCGGCCGTATTCTTTGAATTGCTATAGGCAATGCCGGCGATAACACCCAGGTCATAGAGAGCCTTGTCGGTCTGCGCCTGCAACTGGTCCTGGGTATAGGCGGCGTTAATCTGGGCGGCGGCGGTCTTCTTGTCCATCAGCGTGCTTTCCAGCGTAGCCTGAAGGCTCTTGTAGTCGGCCTGAGCCTGCTTAAGCCCCAGTTGCGCGTTGAGAAGCTCCTGCTCAAGCTGCGGATCGGTCAGGTCCATGAGGATGGTATCCGGAGTGACCTCGGTGCCGGGCAAGACGCGTATGCGGACGACGGTCGCGTCGGTCTGCGCGGGAATGAGCTCGATGCTGTCCTCACGCGGCACCAGCGATCCAGTGGACCCGCGCACCTGGCGGATCATGGGCCCGCGCTTGACCGTATCCGGCCAGATGGTGGAGCGGTCCACCGTGGGAGCGGCCGGCTTGAGCCGCAACACGGCCACGACGCCAACCGTCAACACTAGCGCCGCGACGCCAGCCCAAATTGCGTACTGGCGCATCTTCTTTTGCTTCAGGTCTGGGCGTGCGATATCCATCGACGAGAGAGGAAGCATTTGCCGTTCCAAAGAACCTTGGACGAGGGCCATTGAAAAGAAAGATGTTAGCTTGAATCGAACGAGAGCGGGCGCTCCCGAAGTGGCCGCTTCCGGCGCGGCACTGTTCGATTTCGGACAGTGCCGAAGCTCGCCGCGGGCGGGCTGGGAGACGATTCGCATCCCGCTTCGGGACCGCGATTACGCAATGAGGGCGCTACACAAGGGCGGAATGCCAAAGGCTCCGCATGGGTCTGCACAGGGTCTGAATACCCTCGGACTCAGCTTGCTCGCAAGTTGCTGAAAGGATTGGAGGCGCGGGCCGGGATCGAACCGGCGCATAAAGGTTTTGCAGACCTCTCCCTTACCACTTGGGTACCGCGCCTTGGCAGGGCTGAGTTCTATTCGATTCGGTCCAAACCGCCGTAGCCAACCCGGCGGGCGCCGGAGGGCGGATTGGAGCGGGAGACGAGATTTGAACTCGCGACCCTCGCCTTGGCAAGGCGATGCTCTACCACTGAGCTACTCCCGCTGGTTGCAAGACTGAGTATACCGGGCGGTTCAAATGAGGTCAAACTCCTAGCAGATAGTCCGCTGCAACCGCGGCGGAGGTGCCCATGTTTTCCATGGCGATTTTGTCCGCGGCGGTTGAATGGCCTTTGCGCGCTGGAGGACAAGCACATAGCGCACTCATCGGGCGCACATTCCTCAGGCATTTCGCGGCGATCTACGAGGGCGCCACTGGCAACGGGGCGATGAGTGGGCCAAATCCCTCGTCCGTTTCCTCGGGAAAACCACCAACCCACTTCCAAGCCAGCACTATTTCTCGGCGTTCTCGGCTCCGTTCGCTTGCGGCTCGACCAGTACCCCGTCATAGAGCGAAGCCGCCAGCAGCCGGCCGCCCGAGGCGCGGATCAACGCGACGCCGTAACCCGTCCGGCTCCACGTCCAGTGCAGCGTTTTGGGATCGATGGAGTAGACCTGGTCGCTGGCGCGCGAACTCGCCAGCACCTTATTCCCTGCCGCGTCATAGTAAAGGTCGTCCACATCGCGGAACGGCAGCCGCTCGATCCAAAGCCAGGTTTTGCCTTGGTCGCGGGTAAAGTAGACTCCCTCTCGCGCGCCCAGCCACAGCGTCCCATCTGCTGAAAAGGCTACGCGATGGATGCGCGTGAGCATGGTGGGAATCGCCATCGGCATCCAGGTCGAACCGGCGTCGGTGGAGATAACCACTCCGTCGGGGCGGGCCGCGGCCATCAGCGCTCCGTGCGCGGTCACCGACAGGTATTCGTTTGAGCCCATCACCGCGCCGCCTTGCCAGCTGGCGCCCTGATCCCCGCTGGTCAGCAGTCCAAAGCCGGTGGAGGCAACCCAGACGTCTCCCGCGAGGTCTAGCGAATTGACGCGGCTCTCCAGCTCGAAGGCAGGATCCTTCACCTGCTTCTCCACGTTGACGCGCGTTCCATAGTGGTTCTCAGTGGCCGTCTTCGTCCTCGTATTCGCAATCGTGTTTCTCGGCTGCCAGACAGGCTTGCCGCTGGCCGGTCCGGGAGTCTCTGGCGGGTGGTCCGTGTCGTTGGGATGGTCGCCTGCGTCAAGCGCAAAGATGCCGTGACTGGTTCCGGCCAGCACGGTTCCATCGGCCGCCTGCGCCAGGGCAAAAACATCGCGCCCGTCAAGTCCGCCGCCAGGCACTTCGCCGATCTGCTCCCAGGCCCCGCCGCCATTTGTGGAAACAAACACTCCGCCATAGCTTTTGTCGTTCACCACTCCCGCGTAGAGCCGGGCCGGGTTGCCGCGATCCACAAGCAGCGCCGCCACCTTGCGGCCTGAAAAGCCCTGGTTCGCGGATGCAAAGCTCGCCCCCGCGTCCATGCTCGCCAGCACACCCCCGCGGTCGGTCGCCAGCAGCACACGATTCGAATCCTTGGGATCGACAAAGACGTCGTTCACAACTACGTCCGGTCCCGTCATGCGCTGAAAGCTCTTGCCGCCGTCCACGGTCTTGTAAAGACCCTCGGTGGTTCCGGCATAAACAACCTCGCGATTCTCAGGGTCCTGCGTCAGCACCCGCGTCCTGCGCGCCGTCGCCGGAATGCCCTCGATCTTGTGGAAGAGCTCGCCGCCGCTCTCGCTCTTGTAGATTCCGCTGCACGCACTCAGGAAAACGGTCTTGGGGCTGGCCGGATCGACCACGATCGAAAACACGTCGGAGTCGTCGATCAGTCCCTTCTTGATGCTGTGCCAGCTCTTGCCGCCGTCGGTCGTCTTCCAGGGCAGATGCCAGGTACCCGCGTAGACGATATTCGGGTTCACGGGGTCCACCGCCAGCGACTCCACTTCGTGAATCTCCCGGCTGCGCGGCGGGCTGATCCGCGTCCAGGATGAACCCCCATCGCCGCTGCGGAAGACTCCCTCGAGGGTTCCCACAAACAGAAGGCTGCGGTTCGAGGGCGCCTGCGTCAGGGACAAGATCGACTGGCCGCGTAGAGCTTCCACCGCCTTCCACTGCTTGCCGCCGTCGCGGCTCACCCACAGCCCCCCGTCGCGCTGTTCGGCCTTCCACCCGCCCGCGAAGATGACGGCGGTGTTGGCCGCGTCCACGAGAATGTTGTCCAGAACCACCTCTTCCGATGGCTCCAGCCGCACAAGACGGCGCCAGGAAGCGCCCTCATCCAGGGATTCGTAGATCCAGCTGTTGGTCGAGCCCAGGTAAAGATGACTGGGCTGGCCAGGAACCCCGGCCAGTGCGCGCGCATCGCCACCCGGAGGACCGACCGAGGTCCAAAGTGCCTGTGAAGGCAGTTCCGGCACGGCTGAAAAGACCGGGATCAATAGTATGATCGGTGCGAAAAAGCTGAAACGAGAAGGCAAATGCAGGCGGAGCCGCAAACGGTTCATGCAGACAAAGAACTCCCGGTGTTCATAAGACGAGTATACAAAGACGCGGAGCGTCCTAACCCGCCCGTTTCACCGGGAGTTGCTCAGAGGCGGAAGTATACGCCGATCATGGGCTCGGCCGTGTGAGTAAAGGCCCCCGTGGAGGTAAACAAGGTGGTCAGGTCGGGCGCCTTGTAGAGGTTGCCCCGGTACTGGAGGCGCAGCCCGATGTGCGGAATCAGTCTCCAGTCCACGCCGGCGCCATAGACAAAGACCGGCTTGGTGGTCGTGGTGGTGCTGGCTTGTCCGCCGCTGGGCGCATCGAAGAGGATGCCTCCCCCGGCCAGCGCGAAGGGCCTGAAGCTTGAGACCTTGACAGACGCTACCCAATCCCCGGTCACTTCGTGCGCATTGGCCGAGACCGGTACCGATACAGGGCCGCACGGCCCCCCAATTGGGCAGGCTACCGGGACGACCGTGGCGGTATATACCTGATTGGCGCGATTGAAGGCGTAAGTGCCTTCATAGCCAGCCCACGGTTTGGCGATGTGACGCACTTCCAGCAGGCCGCCGGCGGCGTTGGAAGGACTCTGAATAATGTCGTTGCCGGTAGTGGTTCCATTGAACGCACCGTAAAGGCTTGCCGCCACATCCGTCTGCGCGCAGGCTGCTGTGCTGCACAGAGCGGCCAGGCCAGTCAGTACAAAGACCATCTGCATCCATCGAGTTCGCATGATTCTCTCCTTGGCTGAAGTCATATCGATTGTGTCCCGAAGGGTGGATTCTCTGTTGAAATAGACGCAAGAGAAAAGTTTTGGTGACGTGCCGGAGGAGTTTTCTTGAAAGTCACTGGGAAGAATGGTCTTATATCCGCAAACGCGGCAACAGCCGCTCCCTCATCATCCCGCCGAAATCGGCAAACGAAGATCCATGGGCGCATACGCCGCGACCCGCGACCATCACGCAAACCAAAAGAGGCCAACCGGTTCACCGGTCAGCCTCAAAGGATTGCGGAATGACTCTCTCAGCCGCATGTTTGCCGCCAGTGCAGACCGGACAGTCTGCACTGGCGGCTTGATGTGCTATTGGGCCGCCACATGCTTCTTCTTGCGCTCCGGCTTGGCGCCGGGAATGGGGATGGGCTTGCGCGTCACTTTCTTCACCCCGTTCTCATTCACCGCAGAGGTTCCGGGCACGTCGTTGTCGAAGGTCGCTCCAGCGGGCACCAGGTAGTTCTCCACCGACTGGCTATCCCCCGTGCCAACGCGAACGATGATTCGAGAGGCGTCAATGCCGCTCTGTTCTTCGTTCACCAGATAGTCCTTGGTATTCACCGCGCGCTCCGCGGCCAGGTTCTCGAGCTTGGCGCGCTGGTTCTTCGGCGGCGTCTTCTCCTTGGCGTTGGCCTCGCCCACAACCACAACCTTCGCGGTCGGATCGTTCTTGAGAGCGTCGGTTACCTGATCCAGGCAGGCTTTGGCTTCGTTGTCCACGCGAGCCGGGCGCTGCTTATCCTTGGTAAACGTGATGGGGCACAGCGCGGTGGCGTGCTGAATCGGCGGGATGTAAGGCTTGGTGATCGTCACCTTGGTGCCGGCGCTTGCGGTCTGGCCAAGGTCGTCGGTGACGGTGCAGTTGATGTCCACGTTGCCGGTCGGCGCACCCGTTGAATCGTAGCTCGCCGTTGTGCCGCTGCCGCTGATCGCGCCCGTGCCCGGCGCAACCGAGTAGCTATAGGTCAGCGGCCGGTTCTGCGGGCTCACGCCAGTGGAAGTCACTGTGCTCTTTTCGCCAGGATTGATGGTGGCGGGATCGGCCACGCAACTGATGGTCGGCGGCTCGAAGGCCTTCACCGTGAAGCTGGTCGAGCAGCCTGCGCTCTGCCCGGGCTTCAGGCCTTCCTTGCCGGGCTTGCCTTCCTTCACTTCCGCTTGGACCGTGTACGTGCCTGCCTTCATTGAAGCCGTAGCCACAGAGGCCGTGGCTCCGTTGCCCGTCACCCCGGTTCCCGACCAGGAATAAACCGCATTCAGCTTCGGATCGAGATCGGCGGGAGTAGCATTGACGGTAACCGGGTCGCCGGGGAATACCGATGTCGGAGTGGCGTAGCAGGTCAGGGCCACCGCGGGCGGCGCAGCGCAGCCGCCGTCCGACCCCCACGCCAGCCCCCCGCTCAGCTTGAGCCCGTTGATCTTCTCATCGTCGCCCCATATCCACGAATTCCCGTTCATGTGGGAGATTCCGGAATCGGCGTGAAGATACTCGTAATCGACCTGGAAGATGCGCAACGCCACACGATGCTGACCGGCGCACCCCATGTTGACGTCCAGCGCGCCGCCGGCGGTCATTCCCCAGCCCCACGTGTACGGCTCATGATCCGGGCCGTCCACATCGACAGCGCCTCCCAGAACATGCACGACCGGAGTAACGTACTTATGCGGCCAGCGATAGACCAAGCCCGGTTCCAATGTAAAAATGCCGCTGTTGCTCGAGCCTTGGTTTTGGCCGCCGGTATTGGTAAACAGATCGTGCTGGCCCGACTCCACCTGTATTCCCCAATGACGGCTGTAAAAGTAAGAGACGCTTTCGTTCAGGCCCTTCTTCTCTACCTCGAAGTTGAAGGGAAGAATCTCGCCGTTGGGCTAGAGCGCAAAGAAACTGTAACCGACAAAGATGTCCCACTTCGGCGCATCATTCTGCGACGGGGATCCCTTTCCAGACGGAGCAACCTGAGCGACCAAGGCAACCGGCATCAACGCCGCAACCGCCAGTACAACAACCCGGCTCACAGATTTCTTAACACGAGCGTACATGCGTATCTCCTCCGCATTCAACCTGAATAGACAATGGGCGACAACTGTTTACGAACACCGATCTCAGTCCGCGCTAACCGCCTCCGCGCCCTCAGTGGACCGTAAGGTATTCAGACAGCATTATCAAACGTACCATGGGGCGAATCCGGCAGCCGTTTTTTTTTCAAACGGTTACCCTCTTAGGCACGTTACACATAGCCGACCGCGGATGGTTACTTCGGTAATTCTTCGCCATGGAAAGCTCAATACTCCCATCGCCGTTCGCCGAGCATTCAGGAACTTCAAGACGCCGCGCGGGCAATCCAGCCGCAGCCGATCCAACTCCGGAACGAGCAAGCGCAATGATCGGAGTAGAAAACGCAGGACCTCCGCGCCGGCGCAGAAACTCCCGGCAGTTTCGTCAGCGGCTTAGCAAAGGAATGAGGCTTCCCGGTCTTAAGGAAGAATGCGGTCAGAAAGGGGCGCATGAAAGTGAAGAAGCCGACCGGTTTCCCGGTCGGCCTCAAACGATTGCAGGAGGTGTCTTCGAGCCATACGGCGCCAAGCCTCCCATAACTCGTGGAAGGCTTGGCGGTCCGATTCACTTTCTGTGCCGGCCGGTTTACTGCATGGCCATGGCGGCCTTCTTGTGGGCATGGCGCATAGCCAGGGGCTTGCGCGGCTGCGCCTTCACCGCGGTCTCGTCCACTGGAGTCGTTCCTTGCACATCGGCTGCGAAGTTCGCTCCCGCGGGAACCAGGTAGGTTGCCACGCTCTGCTCATCCGCCGTACCGGTTGCCACGCTGATGCGCGAGGCGTCAATGCCCTTTTCGGTCACCAGATAGTCCTTGACGTTGACGGCGCGCTCGGCGGCCAAGTCCTCAACCTTGAGGTGCTTGTGCTTCAGCGCGGCCTTTTGCTCCTTCGCGGTCTTCTCCTTCTCCTTCGCATCCGAATTGCCCACCGCCACCAGCTTCGCATCCGGCTGTTTCTGCAGGTCGAGGGCTATTCCGTCCAGAAGCGCCTTGGCTTCGTTGTCCACGCGCGTCGGGCGCTCCTTGTCGCCAGCAAAGCTGATCGAAGAAAGAGCCTGAGCGTGCGGAACCGGAGCCACATAGGGGGCTGTGATGGTCACGCTGGTGTTCGCGGTTGCAGCGTGGCCCTTGTCGTCGGCGACGTTGCAAGCGATCCCCACGGCGCCGGTCGGCGCGCCGGCCGAGGAGAACTCCGCGGTGGCGCCGCTACCGCTGATGGACCCGGAGGTCGCCGAGTAGCTATAAGTCAACGGACGGTTCTGCGGACTCACCCCGGTAGCGGTGACGGTACTCTTGTCGCCTGGGTTGATGGTGCTGGGGCTGGCTGAGCAACTGATCGTCGGGGGCTCAAAAGGCTTCACCGTGAAGTTCGCCGACGCATCTGCCGACTGACCCGGCTTCAGGCCTTCCTTGCCCGGCTTTCCTTCCTTCACTTCTGCCTTCACCGTATACGTGCCGGGCGCGAGCGTTGCGGTGGCCACTGCGGCCGTCGCTCCGTTGCCCGTCACGCCATCACCCGACCAGCTGTAAATCACATTCACTTTCTTCTGGGTACTCACCGCTCCAGCAGTAGCCGTCACCGTGACCGGCTCACCCTGGAATACGGCGGGAGGACTGGCCTGAGCCGTCAATGTTATCGGCGGAGCCTTCTTGCACCCGATTGGCAAGAAAACTAAAGACGCCGAAACCAGAACCAAACTAACAGACTTCAAATTCCACGCGTGCATGCGATTCTCCTTCAATCATTCTGAACTTCCCGGAACATCTCATTCGGTGGGGGGCACGTGCGCCCCCCGCCTGTCGTACCTCACCTTGGTCTCATCGACCGCGGTGTACTACTTTTTTACAGCAGCGGCCTTCTTTCTGGTCGCCAGATTCCTTTCGTCGATAAGAGTAACGGAATCGGCAGCGTTGAACGGGTACAAGCGCACCGACTGCTGGCCCGTCGTACTCAGGGTAACGTCTACGCGGCGGTTTTGAGCCAGGACAATGACGCTCAGGTTGCGGAGGACTTTCTCCCGCTCCGGGGCGCCCAGGTCGGGATTCTGTTCGACCAGATCCTTCACCTGGTCGGCGGTGAGCTCTTCCTCCTTGCCAAGCCCGCGCGTGTCGATGCTGCCTTCGGGAACACCCTGCTCAACCAGGAACTGTTTCGTGCGGGCGACACGGCGTTCGGAAAGCGCCTGGTTGTACTCGACGGATCCGCGCACATCCGCGTGTCCGCTCAGGGTCAGGTGGGCATCCGGCTTGAACACGAGATACTTCTTGAAGTCCGTCGCGAGGGTGGTCAAAGTTCCCTGTTGGCTGGCTACCAGGCCGCCTTCAGGATGTTCGACTCTGGGTTGAGCGGTCGGGAAGAAGACACTGTGCAGTGCCAGGCGGGTCTCGAGTTGCACTTGCTCCGGTGAGGGTCCCGGAGGCGGAGGCGCAGTAATCGTCACGCTGGTGCCGGCGGTAGCGGTCTGCCCCTTGTCGTCGGTTACATTGCAATTGATGCCTATGGCGCCGGGCGCGGCTCCCGTCGAATCGAAGCTGGCCGTTGCGCCGCTGCCAATGACGGTCCCAGACGCAGCCGAGTAGCTGTAGGTCAGCGGACGGTTCTGTGGGCTCACGCCGGTTGCGGTGATCGCGCTCTTGTCGCCTGGGTTGATGATGCTTGGACTGGCCGAGCAACTGATCGTCGGCGGTTCATACGCCTTTACCGTCAAGCTGGCCGAGCAGTCGGCAGTCTGGCCGGGCCTCAGGCCTTCCTTGCCGGGCCTGCCTTCCTTCACTTCAGCCTTCACCGTGTAGGAGCCTGCCGCCAGCGAACCCGTCGCCACAGTGGCCGTCGTTCCGCTGCCCGTCACGCCGGATCCCGACCATGAATAGACTGCGTTCAGTTTCGGATCCAGGCTGCCGGCCGTCGCGGTCACCGTGACCGGGTCGCCGGGGAAGATGGATGTCGGGCTGGCCGCGCACGCCAGGGTCACCGGAGGCGGCGGCGCTATGGCGCCGACATGGAGTACAAGGCCGGCGCTCAAACGCGCAACGTTGAAGCCCTCCGATCCCTGAGCCCCGAAACTCTCATGGGTATACTGGTAATCCGCCTGAAAGACGCGAACTGCCAGGCGATGGTTGAACCACGGCGTATCGGCGTCCATGCCGCCGCCGAGCGTAATCACAGGGCCCCAAGCCTCGGGGTCGGCATAGCTGCCAACTTGCTCGGCCCCGAACAGGGCATGCACGAACAGCGTCATATTGCCGTTCGGGAAGCGCGCAATCAAGCCTCCCGATCCGCCGCTGAAATCATTGTTCGGCTGGGATGCGCTGGCGGGGCCTCCCGACTCTGGAAGCAGGACGTGTGTATCTCCCTCGAACTGCACACCTACATTCTTGTTGAAAAAGCGGGCTACGCTCGCAATCGTGGCATAGTTGACGGCACCGTAGGCATACCCGTTTACCGTTCCCTTTGGCGCCAGGTAGCTGTATCCCAAAAAGATGTCCCACTTCGACGCGGAATCGTTCGCGGGAGCCTTCGCCGGTTTGGCTGAGTCCTGTGCAAGCAGGGTGATCGATACCGACGCAACAAATGCCAATGCCAGAGCCCGGCACACGAGCTTCGTAAAACGAGCGTACATTCGTTTCTCCTCCTCATTTAATCTGAATGGACAAATGCAACGGCTGTTTGCGAGCCCAAACTTCGGCTCGGACCGACTCGACTTCGCGCAACTAACGGATCGCAGTCCGTACATGCAGCATTATAAAACCCGTTTCGGGACTGGCGCGTATCCGATTGCTCACTTTTTTCTACAGCTTGCACCCCGATGCGCGCTGCACATCCCAGGCCGCAAATGGCTGCTTCGGCAACTCCCAGCCTTGAAAGCGAAACACTCCCCTCGCCGCTCATCCTGCATTCAGCGTCTTCAAGAGGCTGCGCGGCTCGCGCTGTATCTTCTCTTGTAGAAGCGTAATCGCGTACAAAAGTTGCTCGGGCCGCGGCGGACACCCCGGAACATACACGTCCACCGGGATCACCTGATTGACGCCCTGCACCAGCGCATAGTTGTTGAAAACCCCGCCCGACGTGGCGCACGCCCCCATCGAGATCACCCACTTCGGCTCCGGCATCTGGTCGTAGAGGCGGCGAATCACCGGCGCCATCTTCTGCGATACCCGTCCGGCGATAATCATCAGATCCGACTGCCGCGGGGAGGGCCGGAAGACCTCGGCGCCGAAGCGCGCAATATCGAAGCGCGCGGCGCCCGTGGACATCATCTCGATGGCGCAGCAGGCCAGGCCAAATGTCATGGGCCAAATGGAGTTCTTGCGAATCCAGTTCACCGCGAAATCCAGCGACGTCAGAATCAGCCCCTCCGGCTCTTCGTAGCCGTAGCTCGCCTCGCGCAGCTTGGTGCGGTTCCGCGCGCTGCTCTCCAGCGCTCCGAATAAATAACGATCCCGCTCCACCGCGTCTTCCATGCTTCTACTATACCGCCGCCCCAGTCCGCCGGGGATTGCCCTCCGGGCATGAATCCTCCAGCCCGCGGTCCGCCTTTTATCCCAGGAGGAATGAAGATTCCATAAAGTTTTTGCGATTTCCATAAGGATTATGTAAAATTCCCTCCAACACACCGTTTGCTCGGCAAGTCTCTCTTTCGACAGGCTGCCCCTGTCGATGCCTTTACCACGGTTGCGGTTTGCGGTCAGCCTGACCTGCGCGACCGGCGCTTCTTTGTTCGATTCATCCGGATTGGCGGCCGGCCTCCGCCTCAGTGCGTAGCTGTTCATCCATCGAAATTCCGTCTGGAGTGGAACCTTATGTGTCGTCGCGCAACCAAATTGCTCCTTCTCTTTGCCTGCCTCGGCCTCCCATCCGTGGCCTTTGCCGTAGCCCCCAACCTGGGCCCCTCGCCGCCGGCCACCCAGGCTCAGATCGCCGCCCTCGAACAGGCCGTCCGCGATGCCCAGACCTCCGGCGACAACGCCTGGGTGCTGATCTCCGCGGCCCTGGTCCTGATGATGACCGCGCCCGGCCTGACGCTGTTCTATGGCGGCCTGGTCCGGCGCAAGAACATCTTGGGCACCATGATGCAGAGCTTCGCCATGATGGGCCTGATCACCGTGCTGTGGGCGCTGGTGGGCTACTCGCTGGCCTTCGGGGCCGGCAACGGCTTCGTCGGCGGCTTTGAGCACGCCTTTCTGCGCGGCGTGGGACTCGCGCCCAACCCCAACTACGGCGGCACCATCCCCGAGCAGAGCTTCATGGTCTACCAGCTCATGTTCGCCATTATCACTCCGGCGCTGATTACCGGCGCCTTTGCCGAGCGCGTCAAGTTCAGCTCCATGGCGGTCTTTCTTTCTCTCTGGTCGCTGGTGGTGTACTGCCCCATGGCCCACATGATCTGGGGCGTAGGGGGAATGCTGAACAGCGCCGGCGGCCGCTGGCCGGTCTTCGACTTTGCCGGCGGCACCGTGGTTCACATCACCAGCGGCGTCTCGGCGCTGGTCTGCGCCCTCTATCTGGGCAAGCGCGCCGGCTACCCGCAGGAGGATATGCCGCCCCACTCCATGGTGCTCAGCTTTATCGGCGCCGCCATGCTCTGGGTGGGCTGGTTCGGCTTCAACGCCGGAAGCGCGCTGGGCGCCGGTCCGCTGGCCACCAGCGCCTTTATCAACACCCAGTTCGCCGCCGCGGCGGGCGCCATCGGCTGGGTTGTGGCCGAGTGGATGAACAACGGCAAGCCCACCGCCCTGGGCGCCATCTCCGGCGCGGTTGCCGGACTGGCCACCATCACCCAGGCCTCCGGCTTTGTCCAGCCCATGTCCGCGCTGCTCATCGGCCTCATCGCCGGCATCGTCTGTCCCTTTATGGTCTTCAGGGTCAAGAGGTTCTTCGGCTACGACGATTCGCTCGATGCCTTTGGCGTTCACGGCGTGGGAGGAACCATGGGTGCGCTGCTCACCGGCCTGCTGGCCTCGGGGGCCATCAACGCCGTCTTCGGCAAGGACGCGGCGGGCCATCCCATCGCCACCGGCGCCATCGACGGCAACACGCACCAGGTACTCAACCAGGCAGTCGGCGTGGGCATCGGCTGGTCGCTCTCCATCGTGGGAACTCTCGTGCTACTCTTCCTCGTGGACAAGACCATGGGCCTGCGCGTCTCCTCCGCCGAGGAAACCGCCGGCCTCGACCTTTCCCAGCACAATGAGGAAGGGTACGACTTCAACGCCTGATGTGGCGGGTGCCCCACCCTCGCCGCGTCTTTGTTTTTGCGGCTAGGGTGGGACGTCACGAGCATTAACCGTCACTGGGTGCCCCACCCTCGCCGTCCGCCGCGGTTCGCCGCAGCGAACAGCTAGGGTGGGATGCTAAGACTTAACTGTGGTCCCAAGTCGAACTCTCCAACGAGGAATCCGCACATGATCAAGATCGAAGCGGTAATCCAGCCCGCCAAGCTGGATGCAGTCAAGGATGCCCTGATCGAGGCGGGCATCGAAGGTATGACCATCCTCGAAGCCCGCGGCCACGGCCGCCAGAAGGGCCACAGCGAGTTCTATCGCGGCCGCGAGTACACCATCGATCTTCTCCCCAAGGTCAAAATCGAACTGGTGGTCAACGACGGCTTGAAGGACAAGGCCGTGCAGGCCATTCTCAGCGCCGCCCGCACCGGCCACATCGGCGACGGCAAGATCTTCATCAGCCGCATCGACGAGGCCATCCGCATCCGCAACGACGAGCGCGGCGAAACCGCCATTTAGGTCCTTGGCCGCTTGCTGTTGTACCAAAGCTCGGTGCCACACCCTCGGCGCTGTCATTCTGAGCGAAGGTCGCCGCGGCGACCGACTCGAAGAACCTGCTTCTTGCAACTTTGCGCCTTGGGTGGGCGGGCACCGCAGCCCTTCGCAAGGAACAAAGTCACGCGGTCGGAGACAAGAGCCCGATTTTGAAGTATCCGGTGGCGAACGGAACGGGCCTTGCGGCCTGCGGAGAACCTCGCTCCGGTGAAGGGTTGAGGCGTTTGGCCTGCGCCCTTCCTTCAGGATAAAGTTATAAGAAGCCATGGAAACGATTCTTGTACTCACGCATATAGCCCTGGGCGGCGAATCCTCTGCCGAAACCGGCGCCGCCCTGACCAAAGCCTCATTGGAGGCGGTGACGGCCGGCCAGGAGCTGGCTTCCCGCCTCGGCGCCACTTTGACCATCGGCATCGTAGCCCCCGGCTCCGCGGCCTCCGCAACCGCGGCCAGTTCCCTTGCCTCCACCGGAGCGCGCTTGCTGGCCGTCTCCGGCGAGGCCTTCGCCCAGCCGCGCTTTTCCACCGACGCAGCCGCCTGCGAGGCCTTCTGCCGCGCCGCCCAGGCAAGCATCGTCCTCGCTCCAGCCAGCTCTCGCTATACACGTATAGCAGCCGCCGTTGCTCACCGGCTGGGCGGCTTCACCGATACGCACATCACGGCCATCGGCGGAGCGGAAGCGGGCGGTTCCGATGCCATCCTGGCGACGCGCTGGTTCTATCGCCAGCGTGTGGAGGCCGTCCTCAGCCGCGATGCGCGCCCCTGGTTCCTGCTTCTCGACGCGGGCACGCACGCAGCCTTCGCCGGCCAGTCCGGCCCCGCGCAGATCGAAGAGGTTGCAGTCCAGTTACCGGCGCTGCGCACCACGGTAAGCGGACTTCGCGCCCCGGCCCAGGATGCGCAGACCATCCGCCCCGAAGCCAAGCTGCTGTTTGTGGCCGGAGCCGGCTGGACGAAAAAGCAAGCTGATGGCCAAACCCATGCCGCCGAGGCGGGCGATCTAATCCTCGGATTCCTGCGCGCATCCGGCGCATCGCTGGGCAGCAGCAAATCGCTGGTGGACCAGGGCGGCGAGGGGAACTCCGTTCTTCCATTCCTCACGCACCTGAACCAGATCGGCCAGACCGGCGCAACGCCGCGCCACGCCAAGGGACTGGCTACCTGCTGCCACGGCGAGGAGCCGCACGTGGTGGGCTGGCGGTTCATCGGCGAGCGCCGCGCCGTCTCGCTCGATCCCAACTGCGGCTGGACCCGCGGCAAGGCCGACGTGGTCTATGTCTCCGACGCCTACCATGTGATGGCCAGGGTGAACGAGCTGCTGGAAGCAAAGAAAGTCTGAACAGCCATGCTCGCACGTCCCCAGGTTCCATCCGCCGCAGCGGACCGGATTGTGCGCGCGGCAATACATCCCTCCATAGCACCCTACAATGCCATGTAAGATGGAAGCACCGGGCACATCACCCCCCTAGGCGCGCTGTGAAGCGGACAGACCCGTCCACTACAGCGCCATTCCATAACCCGAAAACCGCCTAAAATGAAGGAGCCGATTCAGTGAAATCACTTCGTTTTGTGTTAAGTCTTGTTGTCATTTCCGTCATCGCGGCCTCCGCCTCTCAGGGCCAAGCCAATCGCACCTGGGTCTCCCACACCGGCAATGACTCGAACTCATGCACAGCCACAAGCCCCTGCATGACCTTTGCCGGCGCCTACGCAAAGACCGCCGCCGGCGGAGAGATCGACGCCCTCGATGCGGGCGATTTCGGTCCGGTATCCATCACCCATGCCATTACGATCGATGGCGGAAGCAATCAATTGGCGACGATATTCCTGGGGACATCCAACCTCACCGGCGTCACCGTAAACGTGGGCTCCTCCAGCACCGTGACACTGCGCAACCTCAGCATTCATGGCACTGGACTGTATCTGGGGCAATATGGAATTATCGGCGCTTCCGCGCAGACGCTGCACATCGAGCACTGCGCCGTGTCAAACGTGGAATCTGGCGTCATGATTGAAAACTCCTCCACGCTGGTCAACGTCTTTATCGATGACACCGTCGTCCGGGATTCCGCTTATGGTTTCTTGCTGAATGGAACCAGCAACGTCAGCATCTCCGGCTCGCGCCTTTTGAATAATTCGTATGGCGTCCTGACGTTCGGCTCCAATATGAATGCCTCCATTTCGAACAGCGATGTAAGCGGGAATCTGTATGGCTTTTACGTAGTAGGCTCATCCAATGTATTCGTTGCAAACTCGACGGTGACCAACAATCAGGACTACGGGTTGTTTGCCTGCGGATTGACTACGGTTACTTTGTCGAATGATTCGTTCTACAACAACCCGGACGCGGCAGTCGCGGACTGCGGCGCGACCGTTCTCGATACTTTCAAGAATAACTCGATTACCGGCTTAATGTCTTCAACAACGGCGATTCCATTGCAGTAACAGCAGGCGATCGGCCTGCATGAACCGCATCGGAAGACCGCCGCGGCGTCTAGTGGCTCCGCACAAGATTGCGAGGAGCCGCACGTCGTCTGCTGGCGGTTCATCGGCGAGCGCCGCGCCGTGTCGCTCGACCCCAACTGCGGCTGGACCCGCGCCAAGGCCGACGTGGTCTATGTCGCCGACGCCTTCCAGCTGATGGCTAGGGTGAACTCGCTGCTCGCTGCGAAGTTGAAGCGATTGTGACGGAGCGTTGACATTCGATGCAAACTCTCAACTCGAAGAAGGAGAGACAGGATGAAGATTCCTTTGGACTGCAGGGATTTCAAAGTGGGCAACGCGGATGAAAGAAGATCCTTCGCAAAGGAGTTTATTGAGGAGTTTGTTAGGGATGTTGCACCGCCCGAACACCTGAAGGATCCAGACAGAATCTGGACCGATCAAATCAGGAATCGGCTGATCGAGATGTGCCCGGAGGACTGCGAGGTTATCCACAACGAAGAAAGGGATTGGAGAGAGTACCTCCTGGACTTCGCTTGGAAGGAGAAAGGGCCTGCCGGACGCTACCTCTTAGCCTGTGAAAGCGAATGGGCCCCGGATCGCTGGGGGAATCTGACTCGTTGGGGTCGCGTTCAAAGGTATCTCCGGCTACTGTTGAGTATCAAGGCGCCCTTCAAGCTGCTCCTATTCTCATCTATTCCAGAGTCGCGGAAAACCGATCCGGATCAAAACGTGGATTTTTCATTACAACACGCTCTGGATCGCATCAAGATTTTGTTGCAGGATTACCCGCATACCCCAGGGGAAACTTACATGCTGCTCGACTTCCCCGCAACCGGAGTCGCCGGCGGTGACGGGGTCTATGACGCCTACATCTGGATAGCGGAGAAGGGACGGGAAGAGGAGGTCGAAATCGATCCTCTGGCCAGTGGTAAGCTGAAACGTCCCACTCGCGATTGAGCCCCTGATTCATACTCAAGGAGCGACTCCCAAGCTGGTTTCACGCCGCTCGATGAAAGCGCCGATTGAAGCGGCGCACGCCTCCAGAAAGGCGCGGTCCGCCGGCCCGAAGGCTGCTGCGCTGTGGCTGTCAATGTCAATCTCGCCCACGACGCGTCCATGCGCTCGGATGGGCACCACGATCTCCGACTTCGTCTCCATGGAGCAGGCCAGGTAGCGCGGATCGGCACGAACGTCGTCCACGACGATCGTGTCGCCCAGCGCAACGGCTGCTCCGCAGATGCCGCTCGAGACCGGAATCCGGGTATGCTCGGTCGGCGCGCCCACAAAAGCGCCCAGTTCCAGCGTCCGCGGATCGTCCGGGTCGAGCCAATAGAAGCCAACCCAGTTGTAGGCGGGCAGCCGGCCGGCAATCCGCTCGACCGCAAAAGCTTCGAACGCGGCAAGGTTGGGCGCCGTGCGGGCAAACTCCTCGATCTCGGCGGCAATCCGGGCGAACGGCGCGTCCAGCATAGCCTCCAGCTTAAATGAGCCGCGGCCGCGCCTCACTGTCTCGCTTGACCCCAACTGCGGCTGGACCCGTGGCAAGGCCGACGCGGTCTATGTCGCCGACGCCTTCCAGGTGATGGCCAGGGTCGACGGCTTGCTGGAAACAAGGAAGACCTGACCGGCCGTTGTGTCAGATCCCTCAGATCCTGACCGCACTCGGGAAACGGACTCTCCGCTCCGGCAAAATGTTCTTCTTTGGCGCTCTCCAAAACCATGTAGGATGGAAACGCCGGGCGCATCACCTCCCCTTGGCACGCTGTGAGGCGGACAGACCTGCCTCCTACAGCGCCATCCCATGACCCAAAATCCACCGAAGAACAAGGAGCCAATACTATGAAATCACTTCGTTTTGTCCTATGTATTGCTGCCATTTCCGTCATTGCGGCCACCGCCGCTCAGGGCCAACCCAATCGCACCTGGGTCTCCCACACCGGCAATGACTCGAACTCATGCACCGCCGCAAGCCCCTGTCTGACCTTTGCCGCCGCCTACGCAAAGACCGCCGCTGGCGGAGAGATCGACGCCCTCGATGCCGGCGATTTCGGTCCCGTAACCGTCACCCATGCCATTACGATCGATGGCGGAAGCAATCAGTTGGCAACGATCTTTCTGGGATCATCCAACACCAGCGGCATCACGGTGAGCGCGGGCTACAGCAGCACCGTGACGTTGCGCAATCTCAGCATTCACGGCACCGGTTTATACAACGGGCAGGCTGGAATCAACGTCGCCTCCGCGCAGGCGCTGCACATCGAGCATTGCGCCATGGCGAACGTGGAATATGGCCTCGAGACCTCATCCTTCTCCACCCTGGTCAACATTTTCATCGATGACACCGTCGTCCGGGACTCCTACATCGGCCTTTATCTGAATGGAACCAGCAATATCAGCATCTCCGGCTCGCGCGTGTTGAATAATACATTCGGCCTCCTGACATACGGCCCCAGCATGAATGCGTCGATTTCGAACAGCGATGTGAGCGGGAACTTATACGAAGGCATTTATGCGCTCTACGAATCCAATGTGTTCGTCGCCAATTCAACGGTGACCAATAATCAAGGAGTCGGCGTGTATGCTTGCGGATTGAGCACGCTCACTTTATCGAGTACTTCGTTCTACAACAACCCGAACGGGGCAGTTGCGGACTGTTCGGGGGGCGTCAATAGTTTCAAGAATAACCCGATTACCGGCGAAATGGCGTCGACTACGACGGTTCCCTTGCAGTAACGGCAGACAACAGACTGCGTCCATTGGGCGGGCTGGAAGATCGCCTCAGCGCCCGGCGGCTTCACGCGAGAATGCGTGAGGCCGCTGGGCGCTGCAAGTTCATGAACCGCCCATGCGATTGTGGTAGGTTAAAGGCGGGAGCAGGTACAGCAAGAATGCCGCCGATTACCTCGTTTATCAAGCATCACTATCGCCATTTCAATGCCGCCGCGCTGGTGGATGCGGCGGAGGCCTACAACGCGCTGCTCGCAAGCGGCGGAAAGATGTTTGTCACCATCGGCGGCGCCATGAGCACCGCGGAGCTGGGGCTTTCGCTCGCCGAGATGATCCGCCAGGAGAAGATTCACGGCATCTGCTGCACCGGCGCGAATCTCGAGGAAGACGTCTTCAATCTCGTTGCCCACGACTTCTACGAGCGCGTCCCGCACTACCGCGATCTGACCCCCGCCGACGAAGCCAAGCTGCTCGCCCGCCACATGAACCGGGTCACCGACACCTGCATCCCGGAGATGGAGGCCATGCGGCGCATTGAGAACGAAGTGCTGAAGGAGTGGGTCCGCGCCGACCAGGCAGGCGAGCGCCTCTTCCCCCACCAGTTTATGTACAGGATTTTGCTCTCCGGCGACCTCAAGGCGTCCTATCAGATCGATCCCAAAGACAGTTGGCTGCTCGCCGCCGCTGAAAAGAACCTGCCTATCTTCGTTCCCGGATGGGAAGACTCGACCCTGGGCAACATGTATGCCGGCCACTGCATCTCCGGCGACGTGAAGAAGGTTCACACCGTCCGCACCGGCATCGAATACATGATGGAATTGGCCGAGTGGTACACGGCCACCACCGCTGAGACCCCGCTGGGCTTCTTCCAGATTGCGGGCGGCATCGCCGGCGACTTCCCCATCTGCGTCGTCCCCATGCTGCATCAGGACTTGCGGCGCGAGCATGTGCCCCTGTGGGCCTACTTCTGCCAGATCTCGGACTCGACCACCAGCTACGGCTCCTACTCCGGCGCGGTGCCCAACGAGAAGATCACTTGGGGCAAGCTGGGCGAGAGCACGCCCAAGTTCATCATCGAGAGCGACGCGTCGATCGTGGCGCCGCTGATCTTCGCTTACGTGCTCGGCTGGTAGTTCTCGCTCTCGCAGCATTGAAGGGGCAGGACTTCATCCCCCCCAGGGAATGTCGCTCACTCCGGAAATTCAGCAGCAGCGCGGGACAATGAACACCGGGGTGGTTCGTTCAACCCCGGCTCCTGGTCAGGCTCGTACCTGGGGCGTGTTGGGGATCAAGCCACAATCAACTTGAGCAGTGCAAACTTCTTTTCGCGGAATAGGGCCGCGCATATCCGCACAACGTCCGCGTCCAGCAGGCTGCCGGCCTGCCCTTCGATCTCCCGCAAGACGGTTTCCAGCTCGATAGCAGGCCTATAGGGCCGGAAGGCAGACATCGCTTCCACGATGTCCGCGACCGCAAGCACCTTAGCCTCGGGCAGGATCGCGTCCCCCTTGAGGCCCAACGGATATCCTGAACCATCCAGCCTTTCGTGATGCTGGCGCACGATCTCGGCGACGGGCCAGGGAAACGGAATGTCCTTCAGAATCCTGAAACCTGTCTCCGGATGATCGTGAATAATCTCCCACTCTGCATGGGATAGCTTGGTCGGCTTGGTCAACACCTCCGCGGGGATCGAAATCTTCCCGATATCGTGAACCATTGCCGCCACTCGCAATCCCTGCAATTGAGCTTCAGACCAGCCTTTCTCCTTACCAATCGCGCAGGCAATCTCCGCCACCCGCACCTGGTGGCCCGCGGTGTAGGGGTCGCGCATCTCCATCGCCGTAACAATAGGCGCCACCATGGCGGACAATGCGTCGGTAAGTTGCCGCTCTGTCTTGGCCACGTGTTCTTGCTCCGCACGCAGCTGACGCTCCTGCTCGATGGCATGCAAGCCGTGGCCAATCTGATCGGCCAGGTGTTGGAATACCTGGATGGCCGCCGGCTCGAATGCATCGGGGTGCGCGGCATATACGTTCAATACGCCACGCGAACCGCCATTCGCAACCAGAGGAATCGCCACGCTGGAACGTACTCCGAACTGCCTCGCTCGTTCGCGCCATGGGGCATAGACCGGAGATGTCTGTGTGTCCTCAACAATCTGCAACTGCTCGGTACGAATGCAGATACCCGTCGGACCATTGCCGAATGGAACGTCCTCCAACCAGCTTTGTTGCAATCCGTCTATGTAGCTCACGGCGCTGCCCGCTGCCGCCGCCACTCGAACCGGCTTGCCGGGACCATCCTCCGCAAAGCCGACCCAGGCGAGCATGTATACGGATTCGCGTGTAATGGCCTCGCAAATGGCCTCAATGAGGCTCTCCGGCGTGTGCCTCTGCCAAAGCGCCATCGCTGCGCCCGCGTACGCGGCTATCGCCCATCTCTTGGTGGCAAGGCGATGTTCGCGCTGCTCAATCTCAGAAACGTCAAAGTACACCCCAATTACCACTGGCTGGCCACTGAGCGCCATCGATTTCGACGACGAAATTGTCACGGGCGCGCACCGCCCATCTTTGCGCTGAATGTGGTAGCCGGCGTGGTGCGATGGCGGCTGCTCGGCCTTCAGAAATTCAGCCCTCACCCTTTCCCGCTCGGCCTCCGGGTGCATCTGGACTATGTTCGATCCTAAAAGCTCTTCGCGAGAGTAACCGGAGAGCGCCTCTGCCGCCGGGTTGGCGTCGATGAGATCCCCCGTGGTTGCGTCGAACGCAAACATGGCGCCCGGCGCATAGGTCCACGCCAGTTCGTACAGGCTCCGGGGCTCAATCGAGTCGGGGACTCGGTTCAAGGTCAACCGCCTTCACAGGCAAATTGCGATCTTCCGGCCATTCGATCGATGCAGCCGGATAGCACTCATTTATCAGTTGATTTCCCCAGGGGACCGCCGGTCAATCCCACGTAGAGGTCATGTCGATGTGGTGCGATAGCTGCCTGAGCATGTGAATCTCCAGTAGTTAGTTCAATTCGAACCCAAGGGTACGCAACTATGCTGGGTGCCCCAGGTCCCGATTTTGGGACCTGGAAGAGCGCATATTCGCACTGTCGCAGTGCTGGCGTGCTTCAGGAAATTCGCCCGGCGCGGCTGCATTCCTCCACGGGAATCGCCACCTGCTCCACAATCTCCAGCCCAAAGCCCTCGAGAGCGGGAATATGCATGGGAGTATTCGAGAGCAGGCGAATGCGCTGAATACCCAGGTCCGAGAGTATCTGGCCGCCCAGCCCGATGGCGCGCAGAATCCGCCCGGAGCGGGCCTGCGAGCCTTCGCGGGCGCGCAACTCCTGGTGGAGAATGAGCCGCGCAATGGCCGGTTCCGGCGCGAGAGACGCGGCCGCCGCACCGCCCGGCTCGAACGCGGCTTCTGAAGCATCCGTGCGATCGACCTCGAACCCGCGCGAGGTATTGTGCAGGTAAAGCAAGACCCCGCAACCCTCTTCGGCGATCATGCGCATCGACTCGTCGAGGGTCTCGCGACAGCGGCAGTCGGCGGCGAATACGTCGCCTGCCGTGCACCGCGTGTGAACCCGCACCAGAACGGCGTGCGCGCATGGAGGCCGCAACTCTTGCTCGCCGAGCGGCGGCAGCCCTGAATCTCCTGGCAATGGGGCGACCGCCGGCCCGCTGTGGAACGCCGGGCAATCGGGGCAAAGCTCGCCGCGCACCAGCGCGATGTGGCTCTCGCCGCCGTTCACCTGGCTCTCGTAGGCAATCATGCGGAACTCGCCGTACCGGGTCTGGATGCGGCTCTCGCCGGCGCGCACGATATAGCGCTCATGGCGCAGCCGGTAGCGGATCAGCTCGGCCACGGTAAGAATCCGCAGCCCATGCTCCTGGCAGAACGGGATGAGGTCCGGAATGCGGGCCATCTCGCCGTCGTCGCGCATGATCTCGCAGATCACGCCGGAAGGATTGAGTCCGGCGAGCCGCGCCAGATCCACTGAAGCCTCGGTCTGCCCCGCGCGCACCAGCACGCCGCCCTTGCGCGCCCGCAGCGGAAAGACGTGGCCCGGCCGGGCGAGATCGGAATAGTTCGCGCAGGTGTCGATGGCGGTGCGGATGGTATGCGCCCGGTCCGCGGCCGAGATGCCGGTCGTGACCCCCTCGCGCGCCTCGATGGTCTCGGTGAACGCGGTGCCGAAGCGCGACGAGTTGTGCTGCGTCATGGGGAACAGCCGCAAGTGATCGGCGCGCTCCTCGGTCAGCGTCAGGCAGATCAGCCCGCGGCCGAATCGGGCCATGAAGTTGATGGCCTCCGGGGTGACAAACTCGGCGGCCAGGGTGAGATCGCCCTCGTTCTCCCGGTCCTCGTCGTCCACCACCACCACCATGCGGCCGGCGCGAATCTCGGCCACGGCGCCGGGCACGTCGGTGAAAGGGGGCTCGATGGTGCGGGGAGGGTTGGGCATGGCCACGCTCCCATTCTCGCCCATGGCGGAGGCAAACGGCAAAAGCGTCGGGCAGCAGGATCGAGGCGCTGCCCCCGGCCTGGCCGTTATCGGGACAAGGTGGTGCGTTCGCTCGCTTTGGGGGTCGGCGATGCAGGAATTGGCGAGGCCGCCATCGTTGGTGCGTAACGTTAACAAATTGCGAGTATCATGGCATCGGCGTTAGGCCACGGTGCGCCTGCGGCGCAATCGAGCGCTGGCGGTCGCTGGCGCACCGCAGGCGGGTTTTGGAAAGGATCGAAACCAATGATGACCTCACCTCAAAGCAGTCCGATCCTTCTCAATCTGGATAGCCCAGAGGCGACACTCGAACGGGTTGGCGGCAAGGGCGCATCGCTTGCGCGCATGGTTGAGGCTGGCTTGCCTGTTCCGCCTGGTTTCCACATCACAACCGAAGCATATCGCCGCTTCGTAGATGAAAACCATCTCACAGCGGGGATTCAATCCGTGGCTGCACAAGCGCAGGCCAACGATCCAGCCACGCTCGACCGGGCGTCGGAGCAGATTCAATCGCTCTTTGCGCAAGGCAAAATACCCGGTGACATCGCCGAAGCGATACGGCGGTGGTACGGCGAACTGGGCGCCGATATTCCCGTGGCAGTGCGCTCGTCAGCAACGGCGGAAGATTTGCCCGGTATGTCATTCGCAGGCCAGCTGGAAACCTACCTTAACGTGCACGGCGGCGATGAAGTGCTGGATGCAGTCCAACGGTGCTGGGCGTCGCTGTGGACGGGGCGCGCAATCGGCTACCGCGAACGGCAAGGGATTCGGCCGGAAGACGTCAGCATGGCGGTCGTCGTCCAGCAGTTGGTTGCGGCTGATGTCGCGGGCGTGGCCTTCACCGCGAACCCGCTGACGGGCGCGCGCGACGAAGTGATGATCAATGCGGCATGGGGTTTGGGCGAGGCCACCGTGAGTGGCCGCGTTACGCCAGACACGATTGTCATCTACAAGAAAACGGGAGCGGTTGTATCACAGGAAATCGCCACCAAGGAAGTCATGACGGTGCGCCTGTCCGAAGGCACGCGCGAAGAGTCTGTCCCGGCGGCCAAACGCAAACAGCCCGCGCTTGCGCCAGCACAAGCCGCCGAACTGGCGCGCCTCGCCGTCAAGATCGAGCAACCCTATGGCGAGCCGATGGACATCGAATGGGCCATGTGCGATGGGCGGATCTTCATTGTGCAGGCGCGGCCCATAACCGCGCTGCCCGAATCCCACGCGGCGCTCGAATGGAAGATACCGCGAGCAGGCGCCAGATACTTTCGACAGAGCGTAGCCGAATTGCTCCCCGAGCCGCTCTCGCCGTTGTTCGCGACGCTGGCATTGCCGCTGTGGAACGAAGCGACGCAACAGACCCTGGCGCAGGTAATGGATCCCCGGCGCTTCTCGTTTCCGCTCCTGACCATCCATGACTACGTGTATTACGAATTGCCAATGAGTGGATGGCAAATGGTGAGGTTTTTTTTCACCATGATTGTCCGGTGGCGCAGATTGGCCGGGATGCTGCGCGGGGCGCGAACGCAGTGGGCCGATGAAGCGCACCCGCACTATGCGCAAGTCGCCGCGGAATGGACCGCGCGCGACCTGGCTGCGACGCCCGCGCATGAATTGCTCACGGGCGTGTACCGGATCGTGGAAGCCGCGGCAAAACACTACTTGAGCGTCCAACTGGTCTTCGGCTCTGTGAATCTCAGCGAAGCCGCTTTTACAAACGTGTACAACCGCCTCGTCAAACGCAAAGGCGACCCGCCCGCGCTCACGTTCCTGCTGGGTTTCGACAGCGAGCCGATTCTGGCCGAGAAGTCGCTTTACGATCTGGCCATGTGGGCGCGCGGCGACGACGAGTTCGCCGGATATCTTGCCCGGACCAGCGGCAAGGAGATTGCGGCGGCATACGAATCGCAATCGGCACCCGCAGCCGGCACGGAAAGCTGGGGCGAATTCACCCGCCGCCTCGGGGGACATCTGGGCCGTTTCGGCCACGCCGTCTACGACCTGGATTTCTCCAAGAGCGTTCCAGCCGATGCTCCGGCGTCCCTGCTCGATACGCTCAAATACTTTGTTGCTGGGCAAGGCCGCAATCCGTACGAACGGCAGGCGGCCGCCGTGGCCGCGCGGGAAGAGGCTGCCGCATCGTTGCTCGCGCGCCTGGGCGGGCTGCGCCTGCGATGGTGCAGGGGCCTGCTCGACTGGGCGCAACGTTCGGCGCCGCTGCGCGAGAACACGCTGGCCGACGTCGGCCTGGGATGGCCGGCACTGCGCCGCATCTTGCGCGAAGCAGGCCGCCGGATGGTTGCCGCGGGCGCAATTGTGGAGCGTGACGAAGTGTTTTGGCTGAAGTGGGAAGAGTTGGAGGAGGCAGCGCGCTTGCTTGATGCCGGTCACCCCCTGGAGGATTATCGTCGCTCGATAACGGAGCGGCACGAGACCTGGCGGCGAGAGCGTTGCGTCACGCCGCCTGTCGCGTTGCCTTTGAAGGGTGGCTCCCGGGTGCTGGGCATTGACTTCAGCAGTTGGATGCCCGCGCATACCAGCCAGGCAGCAGGCAACACCATCAAAGGAATTGGCGCCAGCCCAGGGCGGGTGAGCGGCGCAGCCTGCGTGATTCACGGTCCTGAAGAGTTCGACCGGATGAAGCCGGGCGATATTCTCGTCGCCAAAATCACCACCCCGGCGTGGACGCCGCTCTTCGCTCTGGCTTCAGGCATCGTTACGGATGTGGGCGGCCCGCTGAGTCACAGCTCTATTGTGGCGCGGGAATACGGCGTGCCCGCGGTGCTGGGAACCGGCGTGGCGACCCGCCGCATCCACAGCGGGCAGCAGATCACCGTGGACGGCAACCGCGGTGTGGTGACGATCGGTGGATAAGATCGGCCGGATCGAAGGAACCTCTGCTGAAGTCGCTGCCTTGAAAGGGCGCGACTTCAAAGCCCGCCCTGAGCCTGTCGAAGGGTGCCGTAAGTTCCGTACAATCAACACGGACTACGGAAGTAGCGCCCGGCCGCACGGCTAATCTTTCTTCGCGGACGAGTGATGAAGATAGCTGAACGGAACGCCGAACTGAAACCAGAGTCCATTGCCGCGGGGCTTGTTCTGAACCAGCATATCGTGATCCCACTTCATGACCAGCGCGCCGTGCTGGCCCCAGCGCAATGTCACTTGGGGGCCCAAATCGAGAACCCGGCCTTTATTGCCGATGTTCGTGGTCCCATCCGTATTTGGGGTTGAATAGACCGCTCCGTTCAGCGAGTCTTTGGTCGTTTGCTGGTAGAGGTAGCCGGTCAGGCCGACGCTCGCTTTCCCCTTCGCGATCTCCTGCTGCGCGTCGTACTGCCAGAAGAACTCGTTGCCGCTGTGATAATGCGTCGCATGGTCAGCGTCGTTGATTATATAGTCGAAGCGCGACATGATATCCTGCGCGCCTTTGTGCGGAGTGAGCGTGAATGCGGCGGCGGGCGTGAGGGCGACGTTATGCTCGCCGATGTTCACCGGCGCGCCCTTCTGGTAGCCGGTCCCCAGGCTCTCGAACTGAAGTTCGTAATACCAATGCGCGATGCCTTTGTGGTTGAAGAACGTAATCGGAACCAGATTGAGATTGGTGAGATCGTCCTTGGTGTTCTTCACCCCCGCAACGCTCACCTGCTCGTATACGTTGGGAATGGCAAAATAGCTTCCCAAGTCGCCGATAGGCAGGTGGACGCCCCAGTTGTGAGAGAGCTTTCCGGCGAGCGCGAAGACACGCAACTTGAACTCTGGAACCTCGCTGTGGCCTTTGCCGTCGTCGAATTCATTGGCAAAATAGAAGCAGGTGTACTCGTAAAACATAGTCTCGCCCGCGTGCGGCACGCCGGCCGCCGTGGCGTAGGATTCGGCGCCCACCGGCCAGACGCTTCCGCCGTTTTCCGTTGCGCCCGCCACTCCGCACGCCGACGCCAGTAGAACCGCAAGGAAAAGCAGACGCCGCAGGCTGCCCGCGCGAGGTTTTTCTTCAATTGCATGGCTCTGGTACATGGATAAATCCTTCCTGCGCACGATGGCGCTGCCCGACGGCTGAAATGATGATGCGATCGCTGTAGCGTTGAGGGTGCCCGCTTCGTGCACGCCCGCTCGCAGGTAGTCCGCGCCGCCGCACTGAAACCTGTCCGCCTCTCGGCGGAACCAAGCGGAATGGGACCAGGGCCCCTCTGGGCCGCAGCCGGCCACAGGAGCCAAAACACCGATTCCATGCACGATCCCATGCATGGATCAGCGAAAATCATCGGTTGATTTCTTGCAACATTGTACAGGAAGTCATTGGCGGGTGCCGGGGGAACGAATCAGCATGACCAGCCGCGAGCCCGGCGCGACTGCCCGCGGTTCCTCGCCCTCAGGAACGGCCGTCTGTTGAACCGGCCGGCGGCAAAGCGCCGGTAGTGGCGCCCGCAATCGCCCCCAGACAGCAAAAGCGCCGCCCGAAGGCAGCGCTTTTGCAAAACAACGCAGAAAGCGGCCTACAACGTCGATTCGATCTCGAAGCCCCAGGCCTCTAGAAGTGCCTCGGGGATGTACTTTGAATTCTTGTTGCGCCGAGCCCACTCCCGCAAGCGGGTCGACCGGATGTATTGGTCCGGGCTCAGCTTGAACTCCCTCACAATCTGTTCGAAGGAGGTTACAGTGGGCACAACGGGGCCAATGGGCTCCGGCTTGCCCCAATTTGGATTTCCACGACGCTTCGCCATTGATTTGGTTTCCTTGAGAAAAGGTGATTTACCCGTACTTCCTCCGCAACAAGTGGGGGGGGCCTGTCCGTCCAGAGGAAACTCTAGCTTCTTATTCTACGTAGGTTTTGTTCAAAAATCAATAGCAAAATGCTCATCCTACGCTCCAATTCGCGCGCGGCGCAGCTGAGCGGAAAGCATATGCATCTCGTTCCGTCCGGAGGAGTTGGTGATCAAAGCCCCGGTTCCAGGCAGGGTCCGGCACAGGCTTTCCATGTGCAAAACTGGCAATTCCCCGCCCCCCGGTGGCACGATAATGATATGACATTACCCCGGCGAATACTGGTAGCCGGTCTGCTCTTTCTGGCTGCCGGACTGGCGCAGTGCTGTGCCGTAGAACTGAAGATCAGCCGCGACGCTCTCGAGCGCACCCTCAAGCAGCAGCTCTTCAGCGCGCCCGACGGCCGCTACTACCTCAAGGGCAGCGCGAAGAGCGCCTGCCCGATCTATGCCGAGAACCCGCAACTGCGCTTTGCCGGCGATCGCATCGTCGTCCAGGTCAAGACCCACGCGCGGCTGGGCAAATCCGTGGGCGGCGCCTGCCTGGGGCTGACGCTCGCGCTGCCGGCCGAGGTCTCGCTGGCCCCCGACGGAGAGGGCGAGACAATCGGCTTCCGCGACGCCCGCGTGGACAGGGTCAGCGACCACGAGGAACTCAACTTCGTGCTCACCCCATTCCTCAGCCGCCAGATTCCCTCGGCCATGAAGGTGAATGCCGCCGATCTGGTGCGCAAGGCCCTCGAAGGCTCTACCGCCTCCTCCGGGTACAAGGTCACCCTGGAGCGGCTCAAGATTCACTCCATCCAGATCGAGGGCGACGCGCTGGTGGTTGACGCGGATGGGGACCTGAGCGTGAAGTAGGGAACCTGCACGGTTGACCCGGGAGGGGGTTCGCAGAGCCGCGCGAGCTGAGCCGGGCAGGCTTACGCCTCGCCGAGCCCCAGAATCCGCCGATTCCTTCCTTCATCCGCGCCGCCACCCGCAAACTCGTCAAAGGCCCGATCCGTCACGCGAATGATGCGGTCGCAAATGAACTTCGCTCCCTCCGCCGCGCCCACCTCGGGATGCTTCAGGCAGCACTCCCACTCCATCACCGCCCAACCCGGATAGTCGTACTGGGCCAGCTTGGAGAAGATGGAGTGAAAGTCGATCTGCCCATCGCCTAGCGACCGGAACCGCCCCGGCCGGTCGATCCAATCCTGGTAGCCGCCGTAGACGCCGGAGCGTCCGCTCGGCCGGTACTCCGCATCCTTCACGTGGAAGGCGCGCACCCTCTCGTGATAGAGATCGAGGAAGGCAAGGTAATCCATCTGCTGCAGAATCATGTGGCTGGGGTCGTAGAGAATGTTGGCTCGCTCGTGCCCGCCCACCACGTCCACGAAGCGCTCGAAGGTCGCTCCGTCGTGCAGGTCCTCGCCGGGATGCAACTCGAAGCAAAGGTCCACGCCGGCCTCGTCGAAGGCCCGGAGAATCGGCTGCCAGCGCCGCCCCAGCTCCTCGAACGCCTCGTCGATCAGCCCTGCTGGGCGATGCGGCCAGGGATAAAAGAAGGGCCACGCGAGGGCCCCGGAAAACGTGGCATGAGCCGTCAGTCCAAGGTTCCTGCTGGCCTTCGCTGCCCAGCGCAATTGCTCCACAGCCCACGCCTGCCGGCCCTTCAAGTCTTCCGCGAACTCTTGTGGTGCAAAGCTTTGAAAAAGCGCGTCGTATGCCGCATGGCTAGCCACCAACTGGCCCTGCAAATGCGTCGCAAGCTCGGTAATGGCCAGCCCCGCCTGGCCCACCGCGCCGGCCACTTCGTCGCAGTAGCTTTGGCTTTCGGCGGCGAGCTTCAGGTCGAAGAGGCGCCGCTCCCAGGTGGGAATCTGAACCCCGGCAAAGCCTAGCCCCGCCGCCCATTCGGCCATTCCCTTGAGCGTGTTGAATGGCGCGGCATCGCCCGCAAACTGCGCCAGAAAAATCCCCGGCCCCTTGATCGTCCTCATGATTCTCTCCTTTTGAGTTCCCCCACGCCCAAACTTCCGCCTCGTGGCGTACCCACCCTCAATGTCATCCTGAGCGAGCGGAGCGAGTCGAAGGACCCGCGGTTCGGGTCCTTGCTATGGCATGACTAGCTGGGTGCCCCATCCTTTCCGCGTACTGCGCGGAAAGGGTGGGCGGACGCAACCCCAACTGTTTCGTTCCCAGTCGTCAGAACTCAACCCAGCTCTCCGCGCGGCTGCTCGCGATCGCCCGCTCAATAAACCGCATCCCCCGCACTCCGGCCTCAATCCCGGGCAGCGTTGGCGGCAGCGGATTCGGCCTGCCCTGTCCCCAGGCGATCAGCGCATCGGCAAACTCGCGGTACAGCACGGCAAAGGCCTCGATAAACCCCTCCGGATGCCCGCCCGGCAGCCGCGCAACCGCCCGCGCATCCGCGCTCAGGTAGCTCCCGGCCGCATGGCGAATCTCCTCCAGCCCATCCAGCCATTTCACGCGCAGCCGGTTCGGATCCTCCTGCCGCCAGTCGATCGAGCCCTTCTCGCCATAAACGCGGAGCCGCAGCCCGTTGCCCTCGCCAGCGGCAACCTGCGAAACCATCAGCACGCCGCTCGCTCCGTTCTCCAGCCTGAGAAAAGCATTGCAATCGTCGTCCAACAGTCTGCCGACGACCACCGAGCGCAGCGTCGCGTTCAGGCTCGTTACATGCAGGCCGGTCACATACTCAACCAGGTGGAAGGCATGGGTGCCGATGTCGCCGATGCAGCCGCCGGGTCCGTTGAGCGCCGGATCGGAGCGCCACGCCGCCTGCTTCTGCCCCGTCCTCTCCAGTGCCGTGCTTAACCACCCCTGCAAATACTCGACGGCAATTTTGCGAATCTGGCCCAGCCGCCCGCTGGCGCATATTGCCCGCGCCTCGCGCACCAGCGCGTAGCCGGCATAGGTATGCGTCAGCGCGTAAGGCAAACCGGAGCTGGCCACCGCGGCCTCCAGGGTCAGCGCCTCTTCATAGGTAGCTGTGGCCGGCTTGTCGCTCACCACCGCAAACCCCGCCTCCAGCGCGGCCTTGGCCACCGGCAGGTGCAGATGATTGGGCGTGGCGATGACCACAAAGTCGATTCCGTCCGGCCGGTGCCGCTCCGCCGACAGCATCTCCCGGTAGCCGGCATATGCCCTGCCGGGATCGAGTCCGAAGGCCTCGCCCGCCGCCCGCGACCGCTCAACCGACTGCGAGAACGCCCCTGCAACCAGCTCGATCTGGCCGTCCAGCTCGGCGGCCATCTTGTGCACCGGGCCAATGAAGGCGCCCGGCCCGCCGCCAACCATGCCCATGCGCAACTTGTGCTTCGCCGCCATCGCTTCCCTTCCCCTGCCAGGCGCAGGCAACCTGCTTGCCGTCGCCCCGCGCTCTCGGCTGCTCCCGCCTACATCCAGAAACATTACCATGCAAGACGGTTTCCGCGACGAGCCTGGCCTGTCACACGCTACCCAACCCGCGATGCACTAAAATGGACTCGCCTATGAACACCATTGCTATTCCCGATTCCAGTCGCCGCTGGGACTGCCTCAGCCTGGGCGAAGTCATGCTCCGCCTCGATCCCGGCGAGAGCCGCATCCACACCACCCGCCAGTTTCAGGTCTGGGAGGGCGGCGGCGAATACAACGTAGCTCGCGGATTGCGCCGCTGCTTCGGCCTGCGCACGGCCGTCGCCACCGCTCTGGCCGATAACCCCGTCGGCCGGCTGGTCGAGGACTTCATGCTCCAGGGCGGCGTCGATACTTCCCTGCTCAAATGGGTTCCCTACGACGGCGTGGGCCGCGCGGTGCGCAACGGCCTCAACTTTACCGAGCGCGGCTATGGCGTGCGCGCGGCGGCTGGCTGTTCCGACCGCGGCCACACCGCCATCAGCCAGGTCAAGCCCGGCAATTTTGACTGGGAGACGATCTTCGGGAACGCGAACGGCTCCCGCTGGGTCCATACAGGCGGCATCTTTGCCGCGCTCTCCGCCTCCACCGCCGAGGTGGCCGCCGAAGCCATGGACGCCGCCCGCCGCCACTCGACCCCCGTCTCTTACGACCTGAACTACCGCGATTCGCTCTGGAAGTCCATTGGCGGCAAGACCAAGGCTCAGGAGGTGAACCGCGAGCTGGTTCGCAAGGTCGATCTGCTGCTGGGCAATGAGGAGGACTTCTCCGCCATGCTCGGCGTCAAGATCAAAGGCGTCGGCGAGGACTTCGCCGAACTGCCCATCGCCGGTTACGAGGAGATGCTTCGCGAGGTCGCCGCCGCTTACCCAAACCTGAAGCTCATCGCCAGCACGCTGCGCACCGCGCACACGGCCAGCCGCAACTCCTGGGGCGCGATCGCGCTCTACGAGGACCAGATCGTCCACGTCCCGCAGCGGGAGATCGATATTTTGGACCGCGTGGGCGGCGGCGACAGCTTTGCCTCCGGCCTTATCTACGGACTGCTCGCCGGCAAGCCCATCGACTGGGCCGTCCGCTGCGGCGTGGCCCACGGCGCGCTGGCCATGACCACCCCCGGCGACACCAGCATGGCCACATTGGCCGAAGTGGAACGGCTCATCAAAGGCGGGTCGGCGCGCATCGCCCGCTAGCCCGCATCGGAGAATCGAGGAGAAAATGCCAGAAACTACACAGGAAACCATCGAACGCGTCGGCCTCATTCCCGTTCTTCGCGCCAAGAACGCCGCCCAAGCTCACGCCATCGTCAAAGCCATGATCGCCGGCGGCGTCAACGTCGTTGAAGTCACCATGACCGTTCCCGGCGCGGTCGGCATTCTGAAAGAACTCAAGCGCGAATACGGCAGCGAACTCCTGCTCGGTTCCGGCACCGTCACCACCGCCGAGGAGGCCGAAGCCACCATCGAGGCCGGCGCGGAGTTCGTCGTCAGCCCCAGCTTTCACGCTGAAGTCGTCGCCAAGACCCACGCCCTTGGTAAGGTCTCCATCCCAGGCGCGCTCACGCCCACCGAGGTGATCACGGCCTGGCGGGCCGGCGCGGACTACGTCAAGGTGTTTCCCTGCTCTGCGGTGGGCGGCGCAAGCTACCTGAAGGCGCTGCTTGCGCCCTTCCCGGATCTCAAGCTGATTCCCACCGGTGGAGTCACGCTGCAAACCGCCGAAGGCTTCCTCAGGGCCGGGGCGCGCGCCCTGGGCGTGGGCAGCGATCTCGTCAATCTGGCCGCCGTCGATGCCGGAACCCCGGAGACCATCACGGAAACCGCCCGCACCTACCTGAAGGTGCTGGCCCAGGTCCGGCGAGGATAGTGGTGTCCGCCACACGGATGGGCATTTGTGTTGTGCGTCAGGGCACGACTTCACAGGCTGCGGAAAAACTCCTCTCGGGCCGGCAGAAGCGTCAGGGCACGACTTCAGTCGTGCCGTAAATGGCGTGAAATGCGTGGGGCTTTAGCCCCTGAGGGGAGTCTTTGCTCGATTTGGAGCTTCTCCAAAACTTCCTTAGCGGGCGAAGCAGCCCGTCCCGCATGGCTGTATGCCCCATCCTTGAATCGCTTTTTTGATTCAAGGGTGGGAGAGCACAAATCTCAACTTGAACCGTAAACAGTCAGGCCAAAGATGCTCTAGCGGGCGCAGAATCGCCCGTCCCACATCGCAGCAGGAATCGCTCCCTGTGACGCGAGTCACCTCCCGCGCATCCGTTCGCGTGCTCCCATAGTTGCGGGCGTTGCACGAAATGGGGAGAACATGAAAACAGAGATGGATGAAGGCAGGCCCGGCGTCGCCAAAAGACTCGCGCGCATGAGCGCCGCAATCGTAGGCCTTGCAGCCCTGGTGTGGTTTCTTCTCCGCGTCATTCCCAAGCCCAGCCGCGCAACCTATCCCTGCCAACGGGCAGCCTTCCCCATCGCCAGCGCTTTTGTCCTGTGGATGTGCGGCTCGGCGGCTGGAATCTTCTCCATCGCCGCGCTCCGCCGGTTGGTGCGCCGCTACCGGTGGGCGGCCATCGGTCTGTGCGCCTTCACGCTCGTGGCAACTGGCCTCTGGCTGGCGTGCTCCAGGGCCATTGCCGCTGCGGAGATCGCAACCCGCTACGACTTCCAGCCCAAGCAGCGCAACGTTCCCCTCGGCATCGCTCGCGGCGTCTATCCGGGCCGCGTCGTCTGGGCGCGCGATCCCAAGGCCGCTCACTGGACCGGCCACATCGAATCCGCCACCGACCAGTGGTGGATGGCATCCAGCACCGATCAGGCCGGCGTCGACGCCATGCTCTCCGCAACCCTGCGCAAGCTGACCGGCGCGTCCAGCGACGAAGCGGCCTGGAAGACCATCTTCACTTACTACAACAGCCGCGCACGCGGCTTGCAAAAGACGGGCTACCATGCCGGCGAGGTCGTTGCCGTCAAGGTCAACCTCAACAACAGCAGCGTCGCGGGGCCGGGCAACATCGTCAACGTCTCGCCCCAGGTGGCGCTGGCCATGGTGCGCCAACTGGTGAACAACGCACACGTCCCACCGGCCGACATCGTGGTCTACGACGCGCGCCGGGACATCTATCCCGGCATGTTGACGACGATCTGGAGCGAGTTCAAGGATGTGCGATTCGTCCAAGCCGACCCGCCCGATCCGGCCCAGCCGAAGAATGCCGCTTACGGCAACTATCATGGCCTGGAGGCGGCGCAGTGGGTCGAGGGCGTGAGCTACTCAGCCAACACCTACAAAGACGCCAAGCTCATCCCCCAGCAGATCGAGGACGCCACCTATTTGGTGAATCTCGCCCTGCTCAAGGCCCATTCCTATCCCTACGCGGCCTCCGAAGGCGGCGACGAGGGACAGACCGCCATCACCATGACCGGCAAGAACCACTTCGGCTCCATCAAGGGCACCCCCGAGCTGCACTTCGCCATCAACACCAACCAGGGCGCAACGCCCCACGCCTACTCGCCCATCGTCGATCTGGCGGCGTCGCCGAACCTCGGCGCCAAGACCATCCTCTACGTGCTCGACGGCCTCTACTGCGGCCGCCGCCACCAGTCGTACCCCCTCCACTTTCCCAATGCTCCTTTCAACAACCGCGTCGAGCCCTATGCCAACACCGACTGGCCGTCGAGCATTCTGGCCTCGCTCGACGGCGTCGCGCTGGACTCGGTCGGCCTGGATATTCTGCTGTCGCAAACCAAAAACAACCTCGATGAAAACGGTCACTCCCGCATCCTGATCCGCGAAAACGCCGACGATTATCTCCAGGAAGAGGCTCTGGCCGATCACCCGCCATCGGGAACGGCCTACCGCCAGAACGGCAAGCCGGTAGCCAGCCTGGGCGTCACCGAGCACTGGGACAGCGACCTCAGCCGCCAGTACTCGCGCAACAAAGACCCCAAGGCGGGCCAGGGCATCGAACTGGTCTATTTGCCGGTAGACTAGCAGTTCCCGAATTGAAGCAAAGCGGGGTCCGGCGCGGGAAGAGATTTCCCGCCCCCGGACCCCGCCTTACTGCCAACACGAGAAGCCCCGCGCCGGAGCCTCTGTGCTAACTCGCTGCTTCGGTCGCCTTGTGCTCGCCCCCAAACCACGCATACAGCGCCACTCCGGCAAAGCAGACCACCGGCACCAGAAAGGACATATTCAACGGCAGAATCCCCATCAGCTTGGGCAGCAGCGCCCCGCCCAGAATCGCCATCACCAGCAGCGACCCGGCCGTTTTGGTCTTCTCGCCCATCCCCTTCAACCCCAGGGCAAAGATGGTCGGGAACATGATCGACATGAAGAGGCTGGTGGTTAGCAGGCAGCAAACTCCCAGCCAGTTCGCCTGTGTGACCGCCACCAGGCCAAGAACCACGTTCACCACCGCATACAAGCCCAGCATCTTGCGGGCATGGAAGTGCCGCATCAACCAGGCCGAACTGAATCGCCCGATAGCAAAGGCTGCCAGCGTGCCCGTCAGCATATAGCCCGCCGGCCTTGAGCCCAATCCAGTGGCCGACTTCACATAGGCGATGAAGTAGCTCCATGTGCCCACCTGCGCGCCAACGTAGAGAAACTGCGCAAGCACGGCAAGAACAAAGTGCCGCTGGAATAACCGCACCGGCGCTGATTGAACCGCCGGGTCGAGCGAATCGCGCTCTCCGCCCAGGACCGGAAACTTGGTCAGCACTACCAGGATGGCCCACAACAGCGCCACTGCCCCAAGCACCAGGTATGGCGTCACCACCCGCAGCGTCTCGGTATGAAGATAGGCCGGATAAGTTCCGGCCGCCTTCATCGATGCCGTCTGCGCATCGGTCAAATCCACGCCGGAGAAGATGAAGATGGTCCCAAGCAAGCCCGCAGTGATAGATCCCAACGGGTTGAAAGCCTGAGAAAAGTTCAGCCGCCGCTCGCTCGACCCCGACGGTCCCAGTTGCGCGATAAATGGATTGGACGCGGTCTCCAGAAATGACAGCCCGCTGGCAATCACAAATAGCGCCACAAGAAAGAATGCGTACAATCCCGCCTGCGCCGCGGGGTAGAACATCCAACACCCGGTTCCCAGCAGCACCAGCCCGGTCACGATGCCGGTCTTGTAGCCGAACCGCTGCATCAGTTGCCCGGCGGGTATCGCCAGCAGGAAATATCCCAGGTAAAACGCTACCTGCACCCACGCGGCGCTCGACCGGTTGATGGTAAACGACTTCATGAACTGAGGTATCAGAATGTCGTTCATGTTATTGGGGATGGCCCACAGAAAAAACAGCGCCGTCACCACTAGGAAGGGAAGCAGCCTTCCGACAGGAATCAGTGGAGCCTCAATCTCTTCATTGCTCAGTGGTTCGCGTTCAGACCCGATCGATCCAGTAGAGATGCTCAAAACGTATTCACCCTCCTAAAATGCGCCGGCCGAAATATCCCCGCAGCCTTTGCCGCCGGAGACAATTTCGCTTCGCCGCTGTTCACTTAATCGTTTACTGGCACCATCCTTTCTATCCAATCTGAACGGCTGCTGGCAAATCGGGGTAGCGGCAGAGCTGACCTGGCCGGTTTTCATGCCACCTGCGGAAGGCTCGTCTCCAAGTCGAGGCGCCGACTCAGGAATCATGATAGACTAGACCTGGTCTGGTCAAGGAGGTCCAAAGTGCAAGCCGCGAGTTCCGCTGTGCAAACCGTGAATATCTACCAAGCCAAGACCCAGCTCTCCAAGCTCGTCGATCTGGCCTCTTCCGGCACCGACGTGGTGATTGCGCGCGCGGGCAAGCCAATCGCGCGGCTGACCAGCTTGAACAACAAGGAAAGGCGCAAGTATAGCCTCGGGCTGTTGGAAGGAAAGGGCTGGATCGCGGATGATTTCGACGCGCCCTTGCCTGATGAGATTCTGGCCCAGTTCGAGGGACGGTAATGCGCCTCCTTCTCGACACGCATATCTTCTACTGGTCCTTCTACGAGCGCGGACGGCTCTCGGAGAAGGCTCTCAAGCTCATCTACGAGGCGGAGGAGATCTTCGTCTCATCCGTTTCTATCTGGGAGATTTCCATCAAGGTTCGCCTTGGAAAGATAGAGGCCGACCCACAGGAACTGATGGACTACTTGGGGCCAAGCGGTTTCCAGGAGCTACCGGTATGGTCCAGACACGCTATTCTTGTCGCCGCCCTGCCCCTTTATCACACCGACCCGTTCGACCGCCTGCTGATTGCCCAGGCCATCAGCGAGCCGCTCCATCTGCTTACTGCCGATGCGCAGCTCAAGCAATACAGCGAGTTGGTCATCCAGGTATAGCTCCGCGGGAGCAAGAGTGCCCGCCGCTCCCCGCGAAATCAATTTCTGCCCCCTCCCCCGGCGCCTTGTCTCACTTGTCCGCGGCCGGCTGGGGCGGGCGGTTGGCCATGTCCACGGCCCGCGCAACCAACTTCTTGAGCTTTCCCTCGATCTCCGCGTCGCCCACACGCTGGTCCTCCACCACGCCATCGGCGTCGATGGAGAACGTGGCCGGAATTGCGTGAACTCCGAACAGGTTCGCCATCCGCCCATTGAAGCCACCGGGATCGTGGTACTGCAGCCAAGTCATCCCGTTCTTCTGAACGAAATTCATCCACTCAGCCTCGTTGTGGTCAATGCTGACGCTGAGCATCACAAACGGCTGCCCGTCGAACTTCTTGGCGATATACCGCATGTGCGGCAGCGCCTCGCGGCATGGCGCACACCACGTGGCCCAGAAATCGATCAGCACCACCTTGCCCGCAAGATTGTCCATCGTGATGTGCTGGCCGTCCATCGTGGTCAACGAGAACGGCGGAGCCATGGTCGCCCGCGCCAGCTCCACGCGATCCACAAATCGCTCCGCCCGGGGGTGCAGCGTCGGATTCGTCCGGTCCCGATCGAGAAAAGCGGTAAACTCCGCCCGCGCCGCATCGTCCTGGTGAAGGCGCGCCAGCGTAACGCCGTAGTAGTAGTGCGCCCGCGCCAGCTTGGGATCGTGTTCGAGCGCGGCCTTGAAGTCGTCGGCGCTCTCCACAACATACTTTTCCTTTTTCTCCCGGATGCCCTGCTCCTGCAAGGCCGAGGCGAGGCGGAATTCAACCTCGCCCTTTTCATGGTCCGATTGGGCCATCGGCAGCCAATCGCGCGCTATCTGCACCGCATCCGTGTAGGCGTCGATCTTGATCGCCAGGGCATAGGCCCTGCGCAGGCACTCCCAGCAATGGCCGTCATCCTGCTTGTTGGCCTTGCGAAAGTCGTCCAGCGCCGCGTCATCGTGACCGTGCCGCTCCCAATCGATCGCCCCCTCAAAGGTCTTGTGGGCCTTGGGGTCGGTCGGCTCTTTAGGTCTCGGCGCCTCAATCCCGGCCGCTTCCGGTTTGGCCGAATCGGCCTTGGGCGCGGCAGCCCCAGGCGCGTCACTCTGGCCCGCAGCGGCGGCGGGAATCCCAAATCCCAGCGCCAGCGCCACAATGACAATCCATTTGTGTGTGACAGAAGAATGATTTGCGAACATAGGTTTCCTCCCAGCATTCAATCGCAAAGCCCGGTTGGAATGTTCTCTCTTGAGCGGCAAGACCGCGGAGTCTAGGACCCGGTCTTCCACTCCTCGTCAAGCACTTCATCCAGCAGCCCGCGCAGGCTGGCCGCGCGCGCATGGCCCAGCCGCGCATCGGCGCCGCCGGCCTGGGCGAGCTCATCGGCCAGATTCAGCGCGGCCAGCACGGCCACGCGCAGCGAATCCACGGTGCGGCCCTGCGCGGCTACCGCGCGCATCTTGGCGTCCACCCGCGCGGCCAGGGCGCGGATGTGCTCCGCGTCCTGGCCCGAAAGGTGATAGACCTGATCGTAGATCTCGACGGTTACATACCCAGACGCATCGCCGCCTTGTTGCTCAGCCACGCCTTGCCTCCCGAACCTTCCCTCAAAGCTCCAGCGCATCCAGTTGCGCCAGCAACCGCTCCATGCGCTGCCGCACCTGGTCGCGCTCAGCGCGCAATGCATTCACTTCATTCTGCAATTGCTCTACCTGCGGCGCCTGCTCGCGCAGTTGCGCCTCGGCCTTGGCCGCGCGCTCCTCAACCGCCGTCCGCGCCTGCCGCTCCCGCTTGACGAGGTTCACAGCACGCAGAATCCGCTCCTCCAGCGCCGAAAAATCGTTCGCGCTCAAGGCCAGCGTCTCCGGCGCCGCGGGCGGTTCAGGTTCCTCCGCCTCCGGCTCGTCAGGCGGCCGCGCTTCCGGTTCCTCCACCACGTTTGAATCCCAGGCAAACTCCGACATTGAAAGCACCTCCGCTCAAATCGACCGCACCCGTGCAAGTATAGCGCCGCCCCGGCCTTTGTTCCTGGCTAGCTTCGCAGCCGCGCGCCCGCCTTGCCAACAGCCTCCCTCACCTGTGCCTGAAAGCTCTGCAACTCTTCCTCGCGCAGCGTGCGATCCGGCGCCTGGAAGGTCACACCCAGCAGCAGCGAGTACTCGCCCCTGCCCAGCTTGGCATCGCGAAAGACCTCTCGCGCTCGCCAATCCACAAGTTCGGAAATCCGCAATCCAGCCAGCGCCCGGTCGATCGCCTCCCAGCCGATGCTTTCATTCAAGACCAGCGAAAAATCGCGCCGCGCCGGCTGGAAGCGCGAAATCTCCCGCGCCACCGGCTTGCGCAGCGGCAACCTGTACAGCCGGTCCAGGTACAGCTCGCCTACCAGCACCGGCTCCTTCAGCTTGCTCGCCGCGGCGAGCTTGCGGGCATCTGCCTCGCGGGGATGCAGTTGGCCGAACCAGCCCACCGTCGTGCCCTCCACAGCAACCCGCCCGGCGCGGTAAGGATGCAACCACCCCGGCATAAGCCCAGCCTCGGCCGGAAAACGGTCGAAGTAGACAGCCCGCGCCTGGAACCGCTCCAGAAGCTGCTCGACCACTCCCTTCAAATCATGAAACTCAAAGCTCCGCGCGGGGTGCAGCGCCCCCTGCTCCGGCAGACTGCCCACCGCTCCGAAGGCCACGGCCGGCCTCTCCTCTACCTTTTCGGTCGTTCCGCTGAAGACCGTGCCCAACTCGAAGAGCCGCACGTCGCTCACGTCGCGGTGCAGGTTGCCCGCAATCATGGCCAGCATTCCCGGCACCAGCGACGGCCGCAGCACGCCTGCCTCGTCGCTGAGCGGATTGCCCAGCGGAACCACAAGTCCGGGCTGCGGCGCCGTCAATGCGGCTTCCGCTGGCGAGCAGAAGGTGCTCCCGATCGCCTCATGGAAACCGGCAGCCAGCAGAGTGCGCCGCACTTCGGATTCCTTCGCCGCCCAGGGAAGCGCGCGCACCCCTTCGCCGAAGGCCGGCAGCGTGTTGGCAAAGCGGTTGTAGCCGTACATGCGCGCAACCTCTTCGATCAGATCGATCTCGCGCTCCGTATCCAGCCGCCAACTGGGCAGCGTCACCAGCCAGGCCGCTCGATCACCAGTAGCATCGTCAATTCGCTGACTCGCTGATCCGCCCGCCGCGGCGGACTGACTCGCCAATCCACAGCCCAGCGCCTTCAGGACCCCCTCGACCGTTGCCGCGGAGATTCCCTCCGCATCCACCGTCGCGCCCAGGATGCGTCTCACTTCACTGAGCGCCAGCGCAACGGGCCTGCGGCTGGCCGTTCGCGCCTCGATGGCAGGAACCCGCGCGTCGACTAACTCACCCTCGATCCAACCGCCGTTAGCCAACAGTATGCTGCTCACCAGCGCCGAGGCGACCGGCGCCGCATTGAAGTCCGCCCCGCGCTCGAAGCGATGGCTGGCGTCGGTGTGCAGCCCGTGCCGCCGCGCCGTCCGCCGCACCGCCATCGGATCGAACCACGCCGCCTCCACCAGCACATTCGTGGTCTCCGGAGTAATCATCGTCTCCCAGCCGCCCATCACCCCGGCCAGCGCCAGAGGCTTGGCGTGGTCCGCCACGACCAGGTCGTCCGGATCGAGCATCCGCTCCACGCCGTCCAGCGTCTTCAGCCGCTCACCCTTTCGTGCCCGCCGCACCACGATGCCGCCCTCGATCTTGTCCAGGTCGAAGGCATGCGTGGGCTGGCCCATCGCCAGCCAAACAAAGTTCGTCGCGTCCACGGCGTTCGAGATCCGCTTCTGTTCGAGCAGCCCGAAGTAAGTGGCCACCTCCGCGCCGGCAAACCAGTCCCGCGACTCCCCGATAGCAATGCCGCGCAACACCCGCGCCGTAAAGCGCCCGCAGGCATCCTCGGCCTCGATGCGCACTGAAAAGTCGTTGCCGGACGGGCGGGCTTTAGGGAGTTCATAGGAGAGATCGGGCAGCGCCAGCCCATGGATCGCCCCCGCCTCCCGCGCCACGCCGTAGTGGTTCATCGCGTCCACGCGGTTGGTGGTAATGTCCATTTCATAGAGCGAACCATTGCCCACGCCGAGATCGTATATCCCCTCGACAGCAATTCCGCGCAAGGTCAGGTCTTCGGCGAGTTGCGTGTCATCGACGGGCAACTCAGGCAGGTAACTGCGAAGCCATTTTGTCAGGATCTTCATCGATTAAGGTTCTTTCTTCGCAAGTTGGCGCTTCGCGCGCCAGCCGTCTAAACAAACTGCCCTAAAAACCTCATATCCTCATCATAAAACTTGCCAATCTCGCTGATCCCGTACTTCATCATCGCAATGCGCTCGACGCCCATTCCAAAGGCAAAGCCGGATATCCTTTTCGGATCGTAGGCAGGCTGCTTCTCTGCCGCAAAGGCAAAGACCGCGGGGTCCACCATGCCGCAGCCTAGCAGTTCAATCCACCCCGAGTTCTTGCATTTGCGGCAGCCCTTGCCGCCGCAGAAGATGCAGCTGATCTGCACATCCGCGCTAGGCTCGGTAAAGGGAAAGAACGATGGAAAGAAGCGCGTCTTCACCGCCGAGCCGAAGAGCGCCTTCATGGCGTGGTCCAGCGTCCCCTTCAGGTCGCTGAAGGTGATATTCGCGTCTACGCAGAGACCCTCTACCTGGTGAAAAGTCGAGGAGTGGGTCGCGTCGTCCGCATCGTTGCGGTGCACCTTGCCTGGAATCACGATCCGCACAGGCGGCGGCTGCATCTCCATGGTCCGCATCTGCACGGGCGAGGTATGTGTGCGCAACAGAAGCCGGTCGCGCTGCGGACGCCGCTGCTGATTTGCAATGACCAGCGTGTCCTGCGTGTCCCGCGCCGGATGGTCCGGCGGAAAGTTCATGCACTCGAAGTTGTAGTAGTCGGTCTCGACCTCGGGCCCCACGCCCACCGAGTAGCCCAGCGCCGCAAAGACACCTACAATCTCGTTCGTCGTCCTGGTGATCAGATGCTCGGCCCCGGTCAGCCTGCGCGTGCCGGGCAGCGTAATGTCGATGGCCTCGGCGGCTAGCGCCGCGTCGCCCCAGTTCGCATTCAGGCCCGCGCCAAGCGCCGCGTCCAGCAGGGCCTCGACCATCGCTTTGAGCGCGTTGAACCGCAGCCCCAGCGCCTTCTTGGCCTCTGGAGGCGCAGCCTTCATCCACCGTCCCGAAACCTCGTTGAGCCGCCCCTGCTTGCGCCCCAGCCATTGCAGGCGAAAGGCCTCGACAGCCTCCTCGCCGCTGAGCGCGGCCGCCTGCTCGCGCGCCTGCCGCTCCAGCGCGGCAAACGCTGCATCCAGCGCGGCCTCGTCAAATGCCGTCAGATTGGGAATCTCTTCGTTCATATGCGGTAACAGCAGGATAAACCACCGGCCTCCGGTCACCTGCCGGCCGCATGGCAGCCTCGCCGGAGCAACTCGCAACTGGGCGTCTAAGCACCTACTTTTTGGCCTTCTCCGGCTTGGGCATGAAGTAGCCCCGGCGCGCCTGCAAATCCAGGCCGGTCCTGTCCACCTTCACCTTCAGGCGGTGATAGGCGCCGTCCGGCTTGACGCCATCGAGCGAGAGTTCGAGCAGGTAAACAACCTCCGGCGCCTCCGCCAGGCTCTTGAGTCCCGCATCCAGATCGTTGCTGGAGTGAAAGAACGTGCCGCCGGTCCCGTCGGCGAGAGATGCCATTGAGCCCTCGGCGAGCGACATGGCGGCGCGATGGTAGTCGGACTGTTCCTGCACGCTCCCTCCGGCAACATTGATAGTCAGCATACTTGGACTGTGTTGGCTCGCGTCCAGTTCTGTGGTGTACAACCCGCGCGCATCGAGGGCGCTGATGGCGACGTTGGACTGCGCCGCGAGGTCCATGATGCGCGATTCCGCATTCAGCGACTCCTGCTCGATGGGAAGGAAGCCGGGCGAGATCAGGATGAGCGTGCGCTGCCCCGGAAGATTGGCCATTCCGCGCAGATACTGCCCGATGGAAGCATACGTCGACATAACGTCCTGACGGCCCATGTTAAGAGCTTGCTTGGCAGCCGAATCCGCCATGGTCTCTGCCGCGCTCAGTTCGTACTTCAGGTTGATGCCCGGGTTGCAACTGGACACCTGCCGAACCACGTCTTGACGCGCCGCGGTGTCGCTCTTGTTCACGATCAGGTCAGCCTGATAGTACTCGATTCTGGGGCAATCGGCATTGCCGGACTGGTAGAGGGCGCGTGGCTGCAGGCTCATCAATGCGCCTTGCAACTTGACGCGATCGCGCGTCAGGCCGCTGTTGGTCTTCAGGGAAGTGGAGACCACGGCGGCGAAACTCGAACCGGACAGTGCCTCGTCGATCGCATTCACGCCGGCTTTCTGGACGCGCGCCAGGTCTTCGGCGCTCAGGTGCATGTCGTCGAAAAGGAAGACGATGAAGCGCCGCTGCGCGGGCAGCGATTGGGGCGCGGCAATGGCGGGAGCCGGAGACTGCGCGGCGCTTCCCAAGCTGGCGCCGGCATCGGTTTCCACCACTCCGCGCTTTTCGACGGAGAATGCGGTTACAGGACGCGGCTTGTCATTATCGAAGAGTTGAAAGTCTTCCTTTTTCAGATCACCCACTGCGCGGCCCTGTTTGTCGCGAACCACAACCGGCACCAACACCCTGTTGACGTTTACTTCAAGTCTTGTGGGTGTGCTCGGCGGTTCGTTCGCCTGTTGTGCGGCGGAGAGTGTGCAGAGGATGAACAACACGAAAACGAGGACAAGAGCAGGGCGCAACCGTACGCTCCTCTTCATGCGGAGATTCCTTTTCGACTTCGAAGCTGGCAGACCCTCTCGGGCTGAAGCAATCATACGCCCAGGGCTGCTGAACGCAAGGCGGCTCACGGAGTCCCCGACTCCCGCGACGACGGACAATACCTGTACCGCCCGCGCAATGATAGTGCCATTCAGCAGTGATATTCTGTAGCCCCCAGGAAAGGAGGGGATGTAGAGAGATGAAGAACCAAATGATCACACGGATGTCTATCGTATTCTTTGGGATCCTGTTTTGTGCCCCATACTTTGCAAACTGTTCGGGCGTAGAGGCAACGAGTGTGAAAATCGTCTCTTCCACGCACGGCCCAGCCACGGTCAGAGGGGAAGACGGCGGCTGGTACTACTACAACGCCAGAATTGCGTCTGACGCAGGGACCACCGTGGTATTCAAACAAGACACTTGTTTGCTTACGGCTAAGGATGGTAAGAAGTATCCAAAATGCTGGATTAATATCGCCGGCGCATCCGCGGGATTGTCAATGCAACAGCAAGCGGGAATCAGCATGAAGACATTTGGCGTTGAACTTGGAGACAGCCCTCCTGCTCAATGGAACACATCGGCGGTGGACACTCCAGAGGGTTCAATTGCGTTTGTGATTCCCAAGGGTGGTTACGTTGTCCTGGACTTTCTTTGGCAGGTTCCTCAGGGATTTGCGCCCAGCCATATTAAGATCGGGAGCCTGGTCAACCTCGCGATTGACAAATGATGGTCCGGTGGACACAATCTCGCGATCTCTTCGCGCAGACAGTCCGGAAACCTCAGTTCTCATCCGCAGAGGATGAGAACTGAGAATCGATGCTGAAGCCGGCCTCATTGGATTGCGAAGGAATCGCCCTCCGTTCCGCGGTTCATCAGCTCCCTGTCTACCCAGCCGGCGCTTCCGGCGGGGTTATAGGTGGCAGTCGTCGTGCCGATGGTCCTGGCCATGAAGCAGAAGCCCTTCAGGCCCGGCCTCTTCGGATTGGCGTGCGCTTCCCAGGCCATGCCGGAGGCAGCGAGCGTGTAGACGTAGTTGGGATCGGTCTTGTTGGGGTCGAACTTCAGATGCTCGATATTGGCGCCGTTGGGGTACGAGCCCGACAGAATTTGATCCATGGGGCAGACATGCTGGAGGGTGAGCTGGCAATTGTGCTCGATGATCTCTATTGCTGAGAGGAACATGTAGGCGATCTGCTCTTCGCGCCGCAGTTGGACGGGACCATTGGCGTCTTCGATCTCTACCTTGGCTGTGGTGGCAAACGGACCCGTGGTGGGCATGGCGACTGGGGCGGGTGGGGGAGCCGGGATGGGCGCCAAAACCGTAGAACCGGCCGAGTTGCTTGCGTTATAGATGGCCGCAACTTCATTCGCCTTGAGGGCGCGGTTCCAGAGCGCGACATCCTGAATGCCGCCGTGGAAGTACCGGCCGGGGAAGACGGTGCTGTAGCCAATGTTGAAGGCGTTGCTCTTGCCCGGCCTACCCCCGCCCTTATCCGTGGCGACGGGCTTGCCGTCCCAGTAAATTGCTCTGGCTCCCGAGACCGTATCCAGGGTGGCGACGATGAGATGCCACCGATCGACGAGCGTTGCGGGCGGAGCGGCATAAGAGAGATTGCCCCCACCCGCCGTATAGAACCGGAGGACATTGTCATTCTCGAATTGGAGGTCGAGATCGTTGCCGGACTCCGACTCGCCCGCGACATAGAAGAAGTGGCCTGCCTTGGCGGGCAACTCAGCCAGGTTGACCCATGCCATCATGGATGCGGCCGTTGTGATTCCCCCAGCTTGCGTGGTCGTGATGTAGGCGGTTCGGCCGTCCAGTTTGGCGAACTTGGTTATGGCTTCGGTGGCTATCGCTCCCGGCGCGGCGATGGCCACGGCGCCGACGGGCTTCCAGGTGGTGGCTCCGGCCTGGCTCATTCCGGAGGACGCGTCGAGGCGGTAATAGGCAATGGGGTGGGTGGAAACCACGTTGGCGGCGAAATCGGCTTGGGCATGAATCGCAGCGCAATTCAGACTTGCGGCCAACACTAGAGCGGCAATCGCCGCCCGGCTCATTGGGGAATGCATGAGCATTTCAGGCACGCCTTTCTCTTGCATGCTATCTCTTGCCGGGAAGATCGGGTCCAGGATGCAATCGACCTCTTCGGGATACCCTTCATCCCGGTAAGGTCTGCATAGTCTATTGCATTGCGTTGAGGGGTTGCAATGGAATAGTGCAAGCCGCGCAATGAGGGGTTCGACGCGGTCCAGAATAGAATTGGTTTTGATACGGAGGATTGGAATCCGCATCAGAGATTGGGGATAGTGTGCAATACAGGCGATTGGGAAACGGGCCGCTGGAAGTTTCGGAGTTGAGCTTTGGAACCTGGCTTACGGTGGCTGGTGGGATTGGCCGCGAGCAGGCGATCCGTTGCATTCATGCCGCGGTGGACCAAGGGATAACGCTCTTCGATACGGCTAACCAGTATGGCGCGGGCGAGGCGGAGCGGGTGCTGGGTGAGGCGCTCAAGGCCTATCCGCGAGACCGCTTCATGGTTGCTACCAAGCTGTTCTTTCCGGTGGGCGATGAGCCGGACCACGGGCTGTCGGCGGCACAAATCGAGAAGCAGTTGGAGCGGTCACTGCGCCGGCTGGGGGTGGACGCCATCGATCTTTACCAGTGCCACCGCTTCGACAAGGAGACGCCGCTCGAAGAAACTTTGGCCGCGCTTGATCGAGCGGTGAAGGCGGGCAAGGCGCGCGCCATCGGGTTCAGCGAGTGGACGGCGGAGCAGATCGATGCGGCCGCTGCAGTTGCAGGCGCAAGCGGGCTGACGGCGTTCTCGTCGAGCCAGCCGCAGTACTCGATGCTGTGGCGGAAGCCGGAGGGCAAGGTCTTTCCGGCTTGCGCGCGCCATGGGATCGGGAACCTGGCCTTCTCTCCGCTGGCGCATGGCGTGCTGACGGGGAAATATTCGCCGGGGCAGCCGCCTCCTCCGGGAAGCCGCGCGGCCAGCCAGGAGATGAATATTTTCATGGAGACGGCCGGGCGGCATTTCCGCTCGGATTTCCTGCTTGAGGCAGTGGAGCAACTGAAGCCGATCGCGGCCGAACTGGGGCTGACGATGGCGCAGATGGGGCTGGCCTGGGTGCTGCGGAGGCCGGAGGTGGCTTCGGCGATCATCGGAGCTTCGCGGCCAGAACAGGTGGCCGACAACGTGCGCGCGGTCGGCGTGAAGCTGCCGGCCGAGGCGCTGGAGCGGATCGACCGGGCGGTGGGCGGAGTGGTTGTGTGGGAGTGATGCGGGCAGGCCGCGGGCGTTATCGATCCGACCCCATTCTCTCAAGGTCTTACGTGAAAATCGGGTTATCGATCAAAGCTCGACCGCTCTCCTCAAGATGTGCCACCTCGGAACGAGAAACTCCACGCAGCATCGCCGGCTCCCAACCCCCATCACGCTGCGAGAAGCCCACGTAAAACGCTCCGCAGTCGCGGAGGCCGGTCCGGCGAGGCGCCGTCGCATCGGAAGCAACCGGCAGATAGACCATCACCGACCCACGCTTTTGCGCCTCCGATTCCCCACTGAACCACAAAAAAGCTGCATCCTTATCGATGTCCGCGATCCGCCGCGAAAGTGCTTGTTGGCTCGGACACTCGATATGCAGCGGTGTCGCGGCTACCGTCTCCTCATAATCCGGCCCCACAAATACTCGCTGCCCCACCACGCGACTGGGAACAAAAGGCGGTACGTGCAGGCGCGTCTTGTGAACGCCGATAGCAGCAGTAGGGAAACCGCGAGGGCGCTTTCCGGCAGTGAACTTTCCTGCAAAATGCATCCACTTTGGTCCAAACCAGTTGTCAATTCGGATAACGTAGATGCGCGCAGGCTCATAATATCGAGCAACGCCAATGGCAAGCGCTCGCGCCTTCCCAATGAACTCAGCCGAATCTCCCTGCTGCGTGGAAACGAACTCTGCGACAGCACCGAACATGGTTGCCTCCGAACCTCGCAACACCTAATTGTATGCGCCAGCCAAAGCACCCCGTTCAGCGTTCTACAGAGTGTGGCATCGTAGTCGTCGAGACTGGAAAGCAAAGCACGGAGATGGATTGGGAAGAGGTAAGACGCTGCTAGTCAAGAACGTTTTTGGATGAAAGGCAAACCGGAAGCTGACCGACTGCTTCCCACCCCAGCCCCAACGGCAGGAGCGGCAAGGCTGGCATGCCTATTTCACGGTCGAACCCTGGCAGAGCAGCGCGGCCCACTTGCGCACGGATTCGGCGCTGAGCGGCTCGCCGCTGGCCTCGCCGGCGGCCAGTTGCACGGCCAGGTTACCGATGGTGGAGCTTTCCGTCTGGCCGGTTTCGACGGGCAGGCCGGTGCGCTGGGCGGTCAGTTCGGTGAGCAGCTTGTTGCGGCCGCCGCCGCCGAGGATGTGAATGCGCTCCAGCTTGCGACCCAGCATCTGCTCCAGGCTCACCAGCGCCGAGGCATAGCGGTCGGCGAGGCTCTCGAAGATGACGCGGGCAAAGACGGGCTCGTTGCCGGCCACGTCCGGAATGGTGGCCCAGCGGCGGCGCCATAACTGATGGTTGATGCGCTCGGGCATGCCGGAGTCGAGCAGGAGGGGCTCGGCGTCCACGTTGATGGTGCCGGGAAAGCTCGATGTCGCGGCCTGGGCGATCAGGTCTTCGATCTCCCAGGCGCGTCCCTCGGCGCTCCAGCCATCCATGCACTGCTTGAGCAGCCACATGCCGTTGACCAGCGTGTGGAAGCAGAGTTGCCCGGTGGCCGCGCCGAGGTTGGTGTAGCGGGCTTCGAGAGCCTCCGCGGTGGTGACGGGCGCGTTCGTGAGCGTGCCCACCAGCGACCACGTTCCAGAGCAGATGTAGGCCGTGGAGGCGAGGCTGGTGGGGATGCCGGCGATAGCGGCGGCGGTGTCGTGGCAGGCGGTGGCGACGACCTGGGTCTCGCGGAAGGCGTCGAGCGCGGCCAACGGGCCCTGAAGGCGGCCCAGGATGGCGCCGGCGCGGACGATCGGCGGGGCGGCTTCGAAAGGAATGTCGAGCAGGCTGAAGAGCTCCCGGTCCCAGTCGCCGGTCTTGAGATCGACGAGGCCGGTGTGGGTGGCGTTGGTGTACTCGGCCACGCGGCGGCCGCCCAGCCAGTAGAGAACGTACTCGGGCAGCATGACCCAGGGGGCGTGGGCGTCTACGCGGTTTGTGGGGTCGGCCAGCAGTTGGTAGACGGTGTTGATGCGGTGCGGCAGCACGCCCGTGCGCTCAAAGAACTTTCCGGGCGGCAGAATGGCGTCTGCGGCGTCCTTGGTGGGGACGGTGCGCTCGTCGCGGTAGCAGAAGGGCTGGCCCAGGAGTTGGCCGCCCTGGGCCAGGCGCGCGTAGTCCACCGACCAGCCGTCAACGGCGATGGAGGCAATGCCCTCCGGCGCCAGCTCGGCGGCCTTGCGCAGACCCTCTTCGAGGCCGGCAAGGATGGCGTCGATGGGCCACTGAAGCGACATTCCGCGATGAACGGGGCCGTTGGGAATGCGATGGACGAGATCGATTGCCGGAGTTCCATCCTTCCAGCGAAGCAGGGTGACGCGGCAGCTTTCCGCGCCTAAATCGATGGCAATTCGTGCAGGTTCTGGCATGAGTGTGGAATCAACTCCGTTCGGATTCGACGTAGAGACGGCTAGACAAGACCGGCGCCGGCGGAAACAAGCGGCTTGCGGCGCAGCCCTCGTCCCAGAGCGAATCCTCAAAGAGAATATCGCACTTGCCGAGCGCGGCGCGAAGACAGCCGCGGACGATGGCGAAGCGTCGGGCCTTGCCCGGAGTTCTCAGGCACGCGGCGGATGAGGATTTCCGCCCGCAGATTCCGAATTTGGCGTCGAAAGGCGTTGTTTTTGAGCTCAAGACCGGCTCAAAACGGGCTGAAATCCGCCGGTTCCTCTAAGGAACTGATTAAGTTGATGCGGTCAAGGGGATGAGTTGATACCCGAGGGTGCGTGCCCTGGCGTGGAGGCTGAAGAGGGCGCGTTTTTGATTTTGAGTTTCCCGTTCGGCGAAGATGC
>Ga0187863_10000065_pt1 | contig 90672 bp, 80 predicted proteins | sample June2016WEW_11_1_FD_132975 | JGI IMG/M metagenome (GOLD analysis project Ga0187863, IMG submission 132975) | Peatland microbial communities from SPRUCE experiment site at the Marcell Experimental Forest, Minnesota, USA - June2016WEW_11_10 | ecosystem: Environmental > Terrestrial > Soil >...
AATCAGCACCGCCATGGGCATGACATAGGGCTTCAAACTGTCGGTTGCGACATTGACGCCCTCGAGCGCGCTCAGCACCGAGATCGCCGGCGTGATCACGCCGTCGCCGTAACTCAGCGCAGCGCCCAGAAGTCCCATCGCCGTGAGCGCCTTGTAGCCCGGCTTGAATCCGTTGGCGCCGATCAATGACATCAGCGCGAGAATTCCGCCCTCGCCCCGGTTGTCCGCGCGCATCACGAACAAGCAGTACTTGATGGAGATGGTGATGATCAAGGTCCAGACCAACAGCGACAGGATACCGAGGGCCTCGCCGTGGGTGAATTTGCCCCCCATGGCTTGCACCACCGTCTGCAGCGTGTAGAGCGGGCTGGTACCCAGATCACCGAAGACGATTCCGAGCGCCGCCAACATGGACCAACGGGCGGGCGGCGATCGGTGGGCCGGAGTGGAACTCGGAATCGCCGGGGGGTCGGTGCTCACCCGCTCAACCTTACCGGGTAAGCATGTTGTGGTGCAACGCTTCTCAAGCCCACGCTTGCGCGCATGATTTCCCGCTGCAGCCGCGTTGGCGCTGCTGCGCCGCCGTCGGGCCGCTGAACATGGCCAATTTATTAATAAAAATCAATATATTAGCCATGCCACCGTAGGCGCCATCCCACCGCTGAACGAGTCGCGCTCCGCTACCGACGCCGCGCCGTACGCATCACAATGCGACCGCATCCTTTGGTGTTGCTGTTGCGGAAGGAGAAGGCCATGCGGATCGTCCACAAAGGTTTATTGCTGAGTTCCATCCCGCTGTTTCTGGTGAGCGCGGCCGCGGTAGGCGGTCTCAACGGTGTCGATGTGACCATCACCAATGATGGAACAGAAGATGTCGTGGTCACGGTGTACGACACCAGCACTCAACCCAATAGCGTGGTGTTGTCGCACGAGCGCATCAATGGGTTCACCCGCATACCCGTGTCCCTGGCACCCGACGACAGTGGACGCGGCAACCTCACTTGGACGGCTGTGACTGCCGATGCGAACGGCCGCAAGTGTGGGCACGCCAGCACACAGGGGCTGACGGACTCCGCCTCTGTGCATGTGCACGCCGACGCGCAGTGCGAGAGCACCTGAGGCCGATCTGACGAGTCACCGGAACCGCGAGAATCACCGTAAGATCCCCTGACCGCCGCATGGCTCGAGGGGGATTTCCATTTGACCGCAGCCCGAGTGATGGTGAGGAGTCTCGCTGCGGCGAGCCTCGTTCTGTTGTTGTTGGACCGTGCCCACGCCGCCGACCGCGCCCACACGCTGAACATCTACGCCTGGGCGGAGTATTTTCCGCCCGCGCTGCTCGCCAAGTTCGAGGCGCAATCCGGCATCCATGTCAATTACACGGTGCTCGACTCGCCGGAAACCGCTGAAACGATCTTGTCCGTGGGCAGTTCGAACTACGATCTGGTCACCATGAACGCCGCGCCCGAACTCGGACGGGAGATTCCCAAGGGATTTTGGAAGGTGCTCGACCCCGCGCGCATCCCCAATGCGAAGAATGCGGATCCGAAGATCATGCAGTTGCTGAACCGCGTGGATCCCGGCAACCAGCACGCCGTTCCCTGGATGTGGGGCACGACCGGAGTCATGTACAACGTCGACAAGATCAAGGCGATCATGGCCGCAGCGCCCACCGGAAGCTTGGATATGGTGCTCAAGAAAGAAGTGGCAGCGAAATTCGCGGGCTGCGGCATCGGGCTGATCGACTCATGGGGCGACATCATGCCCATGGTCGCGCGCTACATCGGCCAGCCCGCTCTGTCCGCCGACCCGGCGAAGCTCGCTGCCGTTGCAGCCAAGCTCAAGGAGATCCGGCCCTACATTCGTCGCGTCTCGACCAGCGGCTACTACCAGCAGTTGGCGGAAGGGGATCTGTGTGTCGCGATCGGTTATTCGGGCGATGCGCTGATTGCCCGCCGCATGGTCAACGAGTCGCAAGGCAACATCAAAATCGACTACTCGTTTGCGCGGGAGATGGTGCCCTTCTACATCGACAGCATGGTGATCCCGGCCGACTCGCCCAATCCAAACGGTGCCTCGGCGTTCATCGATTTCGTCATGCGTCCCGAGGTCTCGGCCTCCGTCACCCGGTTCATCGGATTCGCGACGGCGAATGCCGCGGCCGTGCCTCTGTTGGAACCTGCAGTGCGAGACAATACGATCATCTATCCGCCCAGCGACGTACGCGAGCGGTTCGAACTGCAAAAAGTCTACTCGCCGGACGAATCCCGCGCGTTCAACCGGGCGTGGCTGGAGTTCAAGTCGGGGATGTAGCTTGAGCCCGCGCTCGATCGCAACTTGCGCGGGTCACAAGGATTTCGACAGCCCGAAGAACAACCCGCGCCGCGGCCCGAACTGCGGCGCGCCGACCCCGACGCCGGTGCCGTTGCGGATCTCGTAGACCTTGTCGAACAGGTTGATCACGTCAAATCTCGCGGTGAGGGTGCCGTTCCCCGAGATGTCGAACACATGCGTGATGCCGGTATTGAACTGCGTGTAATAGGGAAGATGCTCGCCATTCGGAATGCTCGTGCCGCCGTAGGGCGTTGTCTCGCCCACCGCCAGCGGCAGATCGGCGCGAAGCCCCGAGCCCAGCAGGAAATCCGCGCTGAAGCGCGTGTCTCTCCAGAGATACGACAAGCCCCCGGACGAGGTGTGCTGCTGCTCGTGATCGAGATGAATGTAATTATTCGCGATGTAGTCGAGATCGGCCTGCGTGAAATTGAACTGCGCCGACTCGATGTCCTTGCCCTTGGCGCTTTGCACGGCGAGGTTTAAATAAGCGTTGAAGGTTTTGGTGGTGTAGTTGAAGGTCAACTCCGAACCGTACTGCTTGCCGTACCGATAGTTGAACGGAGTGAGAATGATGGGGGCACCGAACTGACCCTCGTCGATCAAGTTCGCCGACTGCTTGTAATAATTATCCAGGCCGATGGTGAAATCCGAGGTGATCTTTTGCTGTACTCCGGCATCGTAGTAGTTCGCACGCTCCGCCTGCGGCGCCGTGTCCCCGGACGATAGCGCCGGAGAGGTCGTGTTCTGGAACAGCGCGATGTCCTTGGCGCCCACCAGCTCGAAGGGGGGCGGCGAAAAATATCGGGAATAGCCGGCATGGAGCGTGGTATCGGGCAGCACTTCCCAGACCATGTTCAGCCGCGGACCGACCTGGTGTCCACCCGTGTAGGCGGTGTATTTGTCGAAGCGCAGGCCGTAGTTGACGGTGAAATTCGGCTCAACCTTCCACTCGTCCTGCAGGTACGCGCTGTACAGCCACTCGGTCTTGGCGCCGTTGTCGACGATGCTGACGGGCACATCGGCGGTCGCCGGGTCGGGATCGTCCGTCTGGAGAACCTGGGAGATCGTGTCGCTGATCGAATGATCCGATTGCAGGAACACGCCGCCCCGCAGCGTATGGCTGTCGTCGAACTCGTAGGAGGCATCGCTCTGACCCGCATAGGCGACGTTCTGCTTGAACGCGTCCTGCGCGATGCCCGTGAACAACAAGTCGCCCAACCAGTCCGGTGTGAAGGTCAAGCTCGAATAGCGTGCGATGAAGGAAGTCTGCACGTTCAAGGGACCGACCGAGTGCTGCCAGCTCAACGCGCCGAACTGCGTCACCTCGCGCTGATTCTCGTCGAGCGCCTGGCTGGGGTAGTCCCGGACGCCGTTGACCGTAAGATCGAGCGAGGGCTGCTCGCCGTCAAGATTGGGAATCTGAAACTTGCCCACCGAGCTGCCGAGCATGAGCGACACCCGGTTGTCCTCATTCAGGATGTCCTCGAAGTAGCCGAACCCATGGTACTGGGTGGTGTGATCGTGGATGGGATTGGAGCTCCCGTCCGGGGACTCGATCCCGAGATCATTCCGCAGAAAATCGCCGGTCACGAAGTAGCTGAACGAACCGGCGCCGCCGCCGTAGGCGAAGCTCGGCTCGATCTCCCCGTGACTTCCACCGTACAACGAGATCGAGCCGCCCGGTGCCTGAAGACCGCTCTTGGTCGTGATATCGATGATGCCGGCGGTGCGCAGCCCGAACTCTGCCGGCAGCGCACCGGTGACCAGACTGATCGAGGTGATCAACCGGGGATCGAGCGACTGGCCGAAAACGCTGATGCCCTCGGGCAGGATGACGCCGTTGATCCGGTATTGGAGGCCATCGTGCTCGCCGCGCACGTGGTACTGGCCGAACGAATCCTGGGCAACGTCCGGCGCCTGCAGCACGACCTGATTGAGAAGCGTGTTGTCGCCGCCTGGCGTTGCCTCGATGGCCTTGGCGTCGATGGTGTACGTGGACGCGCCCGTCTGGGTCTGTATGTGCGAGCGCACTTCGTCGAGGTGCTGAGCCGTCACCACGATGGCCGGCATGAGGTCCTGCGTGGCGCCCGGCGTGGTGGCCGAGGTCGCACCAGCATCGAGCGCCGTGTCGGCGGTATCGGCAATCGCCGCCGATCCGAGCAAGAGCGCGGCGGTGCCCAGCGAGGCCGCCCGGGCAAAGGGAAATCTGAACATTGAGATCACTCCGCAAAAGCTAATCGGTCCGAGCCGCGCCGATTGCTCGGGCGGTTCGTGCGTCGTCCAACGATCAGCTGAGGGAGGGCGGTCCGCGGCTTCGCGGTGAGGGAACGGCGGCGTCGATGGCCTCGACAGGAGGCTCTGACACGCGGTCGATTCCGGCGCAGAGCAGCACAGGAATCTGAATGGAGTGGCTGACAGCCGCGGTCGCGACTTGCGCGAACAGCGGACAGAGCGCGCAGTTCGCATGCGTCGTCTCGCTCGCACTCGCGTGCAAATCGGCGCTCTGCGCGCCGGCGAGATGCCCCAACTCGTGCACCACGGCGCCCTGCTGTCCGGCAATCAACAACGCAACCAGGGCGAGTGCCCGGTACAGGTGTTTCAAGGGATTGGACGCCCAGACGGCAAATCGCATGTGCGCACGCTACCAGAACAACGGACGCTTTTCATCTGGGGGTTACCCGGGCGAGAGGTGCCGAAGCAGGACCAGTTATGCAATCATGCCGGCGTGTCCGTCATTGTCCGACCAAGGATCCACGATGAAGCTCAAAACCCGGGTAGAAGGCGGCGGCACGCCGCGGTTGGAGCGCTGGGGAGTCGACAGTGAATACGGCCGGTTGCGCGAGGTGCTGGTCGGCCCCATCGACCATTTCGCATGGCGCGGAGGCAATGCCGTGGCGCAGCGCTCGGAGCGCATCGGACTGAAGTTCGATGTCGAGCTTGCCCGCAAACAATACGCTGAGATGCTCGATGTCTACCGCCAGGCCGGCGTAAACGTCCACGTCTTGCCGCCGGATCCTCATCTTCCCTACCAGATTTTCGCCCGCGATTCGAGCGCCATGACTCCCTGGGGCGCGGTCATCCTGCAAGCGCAGAAGCCCTACCGGCGCGGCGAGTACGCCGCGTGCATCCAGTTCTATCTGGATGCAGACATCCCGATCTATGACCTGATCACTGCCGGCAACGTGGAGGGAGGCGATTTCATGGTCCTGAAGCCCGGCGTTGCGATTTGCGGATTCTCCGGCGAGCGTTCGATAGAGCCGGCTGTGAAGCAGCTTCAGGGCTGGTTCGCAGCCGAGGGCTGGGAGATGCGCACTTACGAGTTCGATTCGCACTTTCTGCACCTCGACGTGCAGATGGGAATGATCGCCGAGGGGTTGGCCGTAGTCTGCGCCGAGGCGGTCGAGCCGGAACTCATCGAATGGCTGCGATCCCAGGGTATCCGCGCCATCCCGATCCCGTATGGCGATGCCATGCAACTCGGGAGCAACGTGGTGGCGCTGGGCGACGAACGCGTGCTGGTGCCGGCCTCGAGCAAGAATCTGATCGCCGCGTGCCGCGCCGAGGGGCTCACGGTCTACGACCCCGACGTGTCGATGATCGGCAATGGCGGCGGGGCAGTGCATTGCATGTGCCAGGCATTGAGGCGCGACCGTGTCGCGTCCCGATGATCCGCGCCGCCGGCGTTTGTTGCTCGGTGCGGCCGCCAGCGCGGCAGCGGCCGCCTTGCCCGCTCTGCGCGGTTTGACCTTGGCCGCGCAGGACGAGCCCCGCAGCCAGCTTGCCGCGCTCACGGCTGTAGAAGCGGTTGCGCGGATGTCGCGCGGCGAGCTGTCTTGCGAGCGCTACGCCACCGCCCTCCTCGAGCGATGCCGGGCCGCGCATGCGCTCAACGCATTCATCACGCTGCAGCCGGATCGGGTGCTCGAGAGCGCCCGCGAGCGCGATCGCGAACGCAAGTCGGGTCAGACGCCCGGCCCGTTGTTCGGACTGCCCATCCCGGTGAAGGACAGCGTCAACACCCGCGACTACCCGACCACCGGGGGCACACCGGCGCTCAAGCACTTCCGGCCGAAAGAGGACGCGCCGCTGGTTGCCTCGCTCCGCGCCGCCGGCGCCATCGTGCTCGGCAAGACCAACCTGCATGAGCTGTCCTTCGGCTGGACCAGCAACAACCTGGCATTCGGCGCCGTCCACAACCCCTACGATCCATCGCGTATTCCCGGTGGCAGCAGCGGGGGGACCGCGGCTGCGATCGCCGCGCGACTCGCTCCGTTGGGCATCGCCGAGGACACGGAAGGCTCGATTCGAGTGCCCGCGGCGTTTTGCGGCATCGTGGGTTTCAGGCCGACCACCGGTCGTTATTCCACGCGGGCCTGTGTGCCGATCTCGAGCCTGTTTGACCAGGCCGGTCCGCATGCGCGAAGCATGGCGGACATCGAACTGTTCGACTCCGTCCTGGTTCCCAACGCGCGCCCCATCGAAGCGAAGCCGCTTCGCGGAGTACGTCTCGGAATCGTGCGCGACTATTGGTACACGGGGCTCGATCCGGAGGTTGAGCGGATCACCGATGCCGCGCTTGCGCGCCTCAAGGATGCCGGCGTCGTGCTGGTCGAGACGCCATTCTTGGGGCTCGAGCGCCTGGTCGACTTGACGACGGATCAGGTCCAAAACCACGATGTACGCTTCGCGCTCGCACGCTACCTAGAGGAGTACGGGGCGGGCGTGACTCTCGAAGAACTCATCGCGCGAGCGAGCTCCGATATCCAGGCGATCTTCAAAAGCGATGTGATGCCGGGCGGCCCCAATGTCGTCTCCGAACAGGCGTACGCGGCGGCTCGCGATCGCCATCTGCCGGAGTTACGGCAGCTCTATCGCACTTATTTCGAGAAAACCGGCGTCGCTGCACTCGTGTTTCCCGCCACTCGCGTTGCGGCCCCGCGCATCGGCGAGGAGACCACGCTCGACATCCGCGGTCAGCCCGTGCCGTTCGAGCAGGCCGTCGCCCGAAACATCGCCCCCGGGAGTACGGCGGGAATCCCCGGTTTGGTTTTGCCGGCCGGGCTCACCGATGCCGGATTGCCGGTGGCGCTTGAATTCGACGGACCAGCCCGCGGCGACCGCGCGCTGATCGAGCTCGGTGCGTCGCTGGAACACGTCCTGGGATCGATCCGCCCACCCCATCCAGGAGAAACTGTCTGACGGCATTGCCTCGGGCATCGGCTTCAGCGATCGCTGCCGCCGCACTCCTGGTCTCTCAGGCCCGAGGAGCCGCGCCGCCGGCCGTCGAATCGAGCGGCGGCATGGTGGTCTCGGCGCAGCATCTCGCATCCGACGTGGGCGCCGACGTGTTGCGTGCGGGCGGCAACGCGATCGACGCCGCGGTGGCGGTCGGATATGCGCTTGCGGTCACCCACCCATGCTGCGGAAATCTCGGCGGCGGCGGCTTCATGGTCATCCACCTCGCCGACGGCCGGGAGACCTTCCTCAATTTCCGCGAGAAGGCTCCGCTCGCCGCAACCGCGAACATGTACCTCGACTCCCAAGGCGAGCCCCTGACGGCGCGAAGCGTGGACGGCTACCTTGCGGTCGGAGTGCCGGGAACCGTCATGGGACTCGAGACCGCGCGGGAGAGATATGGCACGCTGCCGCGCGCGAGGCTCATCGCCCCCGCCATCGCCTTGGCCCAGGACGGATTCGTTCTGACCCGGGGCGATACCGACGTGCTCGATGGCGCGACAGGCGAGTTCCGCGCGCAGCCCAATGTCGCTGCGGTGTTCTTGAACCACGGTGCGCCGTTTCGGCCCGGCGATCGGCTGGTGCAGACCCAGTTGGCGTCGACACTTCGCGCCGTCAGCGCGGCAGGCGTCGATGAATTCTACCGCGGCCCCATTGCAGCCTCGATCGCGGCCGCGAGCCGCGCGAATGGCGGCCTGCTCACGCCCGAGGATTTCGCGGCGTACACCGTCACGGAATCGCCGCCGATTCGCTGTTCGTATCGCGGCTACTCAGTCTCGTCGGCCCCTCCGCCGAGCTCGGGCGGGGTTACTCTCTGCGAGATGCTGCAGATTTTGCAGGGCTATCCACTGAAGGATCTGGGCTTTCACTCGAGCGCGTCCGTGCACTACCTGACCGAAGCGATGCGCTACGCGTATCACGACCGCAACCTCTATCTGGGAGATCCGGCGTTCGTCGACAATCCCGTCGCCCGGTTGACTTCGCCGGACAACGCCGCCGCCATTCGGACCCGCATCGCACCGGATCGCGCGACCTCCTCCGCCTCGCTTGGCAGGGCGGTGGCGGCTCGGGAGAAGGCCACCACCACTCACTACTCGGTGGTCGATGCCGCCGGTAACGCTGTGGCGGTCACGTTCACGATCAACGACGATTTCGGCGCCAAGGTGATCGCGGGCGACACGGGCTTTTTCCTCAATGACGAGATGGATGATTTCACCGTAAAGCCGGGTACCGCGAATATGTTCGGTCTCGTCCAAGGCAGCGCCAACGCGATAGCGCCCGGCAAACGGCCGTTGAGCTCGATGACGCCCACCATCGTGATGAAGGACGGCAAACCTCTTCTGGTGCTCGGCACGCCGGGCGGATCGAGGATCATCAGCACGGTGCTCGAAGTCATCGTGAACGTCATAGATCACGGTATGCCGCTCGAGGAGGCCGTGGATGCGCCGCGCATTCATCATCAATGGCTGCCTGATACGCTCGCCGCGGAGCCCTTTGCGTTGTCCGCGGACACCACGGCTGCGTTGAGGCACATGGGTTACCGGATCACCCCCCTCCCGCCGTGGGGAACCGGCAACGCCGTGGAGGCGATCGGCATCGCGCCTGCCGCCGCAGCGCAAGCGACAGCGCTGGGATTTCCTCGGCCGGCAATCCTCTATGGCGCCGCCGATTCGCGCGCGCCTGCGGGAGCGGCGGTCGGCGTGGATGACAACAGGGAAGCACGATGATGAACGCAGCAAAATAGGCCGCACGCCATCACTGCCGCCCCGCGCGCGTTGGGCCCGCCTCGGGCATCGTATAATGCCCTCGAGACTCATCTCTCCTCCGAACCCCACAAGGCAGCTCTCATGATCAAAGTCAGCGTCCTGTATCCGAACAAGCCCGGCTCGCACTTCGACATGGCCTATTACACGACCAAGCACATGCCGTTGGCGATGACGCTGCTCGCCAATGGGCTGCACAAGACCGAGGTGGACGCGGGTATTCAAGGCACGGCGCCTGGACAGCCGCCCGCCTTTTTCGGCGGATGCCAGTTCTATTTCGATTCGATCGAGGCCTTTCTCAAGGTCTGGGGGCCCGCGGCCGAGGAATTGACGGCGGATATTCCCCGCTACACCGATGTGCAACCCATCATCCAGTTCAACGAAGTCAAGTTGTCCCTGTAAGCCGGACGGCCGCGGCGAACGTTCGAGTGCCCTTCCACCAGGTCTTTCCGACGCTCGTGTACACGGCTGCGCTGCAGCGAAGCGGCGCGCCGGAATTGAACCGAGCGCTGCTGCACGAGTGCGAGCGGCTCCGCCTCGACGATCCCGCCGGCCGGCGTTGGTCCGCCAAGAACTATCCGGGGGGCTACACCTCCTACGCCTCGGCTCATCGCCTGCAACGCGTCTCACCGACCTTCGAGATGCTGGAGCGCAAGCTTCGGCGCCACGTGCGCGCCTTTGCCGAGGCTGCGGATTGGGATCTCGACGGGCGAAGCTTGTCGATGACGGATTGCTGGGTAAACATCATGCCGCAGCGTACCGTGCACGTGCTGCACCTGCACCCGTTGTCGACCCTGAGCGGCACCTACTATGTGCGGGTTCCGCGCGGCTCGCCCGGGCTGAAATTCGAGGATCCGCGGCTCGATCGGTTCATGGCGGCGCCGCCGCGCAAGGCGGACGCGCGGGCCTCGAACCGGACGTGGATGACGGTGCCGGCCGAGGCGGGCAAGCTGGTGTTGTTCGAAAGCTGGCTGCGCCATGAAGTAGCGCCGAATCCCAAGCGCGCGGAGCGCGTGAGCATCAGCTTCAACTACAATTGGTTCTAGCCGCGGCTCCCGCGGTCCCTGGATTACACTCTATGCCTACGATTACCTCCGATGCCACCATGGCCGTGTTCCTCGATTTGGAGAACATCGCGCTCGGGGCGCGCGATGCCAAATACCCAAGTTTCGACATCAACAAGGTGCTCGAGCGATTGCTGCTCAAAGGCCATATCGTGGTGAAGAAGGCCTATTGCGACTTCGATCGTTACAAGGACTTCAAGCGCGGCCTGCACGAGGCGGCATTCGAGCTCATCGAGATTCCGCACGTACGCCAGTCCGGCAAGAACTCCGCGGACATCAGGATGGTGGTGGACGCCCTGGACCTCTGCTACACCAAAGGGCACGTCGATACCTTCGTCATCCTGAGCGGCGATTCGGATTTCTCGCCGCTGGTGAGCAAACTTCGGGAGAACGCCAAGACGGTGATCGGCGTGGGTGTGAAGAATTCGACCTCCGACCTCTTTCTCAACAATTGCGACGAGTTCATCTACTACGATGACCTGGTGCGCAAGGAGCGCACCAAGCGCCGGCGTGCGGGGGGCACAAACGCAGGCAACCGCGGCGTCGGCGCGCCCGCCGTCAGCGCGGCCGCCGACAATGCTCCCGCCGACAGCACGGCGCCGTCGGAGAACAAAGCCCCCGACCCGGCGGATGCGCTGGATCTGGTGGTCGAAACGCTCGACGCCGTCACCGAGGAGCGGGGTGAAAACGAGCAAATCTGGGGCTCGATGATCAAGCAGGCCATCAAACGCCGCCATCCCGGGTTCAACGAGCGGTTCTACGGTTTCCGCTCGTTCAACGACCTGCTCGCCGATGCGGAGAAACGCGGGCTTCTCACGCTGCGCGCGGACGAGAAATCCGGCGGCTACACGGTCCGGCTGACCGAAAAGGCCTCCCCCCCCAAGCCCTGACGGGCAAGCCTTGAACTGAAACCGCCCGCCCTCATTTCTCATCCCATGATGCGTCGAAAATCCTGGATGTGGGCGGAGGCCTGCGCGCGCCTCGACGAGGCCGAGCGCCGGCACCGTCATTTCTATGAGCTGCTGGCGGGTCCTTCAAGTCCCGTCTGGGAGCCGCCGGCGAATATCGTGGCTCAGGGCCGCGACGTCGAGGTCACCTTGGCGCTTCCCGGGGCGCGAGCCGAAGATGTGGTGGCGAAGATCACGCCGTCGGGTTTGTTGGTGGAGACCAACGTGCCGCCCCCGCAATTTCGGTCCGGAGGCGAGGTTATCCGCATGGAAATTCCCTACGGCCGGATGCGGCGGCGCATCGATTTGCCGGCGGGCAGCTACGTGCTGCTCGAGCTGCGCCTCGAGCGCGGTTATCTCCATCTGCGGCTGACAGGGTCCCCACTATGAGCACCGAGAGTCCTTTGCCAAATACCGTGATACCGGAAGACGTGTTGATCATTCTGCCCGTACGCGACACCGTGCTATTCCCGGGCGTCGTGCTGCCGATTGCCGTAACCGGCAAGCGTGCGCTGGCGGCGGCGCAAGAGGCCGTGCGCACTCAGCGGCGGGTCGGTCTCGTGCTGCAATCCGAGGCGGGCGCTGCGGGCGCAGACGCGGGCGACGAACCGGCCGCGGGAGAGCTGCATCGCGTGGGCACAGTGGCCTCGATCGTGCGATTCGTAACCGCGGCGGACGGAACGCATCATCTCATCGCGCAAGGCGAGCAACGCTTTACCGTGCTGGATTACGTGAGCCTCGAGCCGTTCCTGGTCGCCCGCATCGAGCCGCACCGGGAGCCGGCCGCCAACGACCGTGAGGTCGAGGCGCGTGGGTTGACTTTGCGCGAGCGGGCGATCGAGGCGTCGCAGCTCCTGCCGCAGGTGCCCAGTGAGCTCGTCAACGCGATTCGCGCCATCGAGTCGGTGCCGACTCTGGCGGACATCGTGACCAGCTTCATGGACTTGAAGTCCGCTGAGAAACAGGAAATTCTCGCGACTTTCGACCTCAAGGCTCGGCTCGACCGGGTGCTCGCGCTGCTCAACCGCAGGATCGAGGTGTTGAAGGTCTCGCGGCAAATCGACGAGCGCACGCGCGAAGCCTTCGACGAGCGTCAGAAGGAGGCCGTGCTGCGCGAGCGGTTGCACCAGATCCAGAAGGAGCTCGGCGAAGGCGGCCGCAACGGAGCGGAGGCCGAGGATCTCAAGAAATCAATCACCGAGGCGAAGATGCCGCCGGAAGCGGAGGAGCAGGCGCTGCGCGAGCTGGCGCGCCTCGAGCGCATGCCGGAGGGCGCGGCGGAATATTCCATGACGCGCAACTATCTCGACTGGCTGATCGCCATGCCATGGTCGAAAATCGATCCGGAGCAGGTCGACATCGAGCGGGCTCGGGTGATCTTGGATGAGGATCACTACGGTCTGGAGAAGGTCAAGCGGCGCATTCTCGAGTTTCTCGCGGTGCGTAAGCTCAATCCGGAAGGCCGCAGTCCGATCCTGTGTTTCGTGGGACCGCCGGGCGTCGGCAAGACCTCCCTCGGGCAGAGTATCGCCAAGGCGCTCGGACTTCAGTTCCGGCGCGTGAGCTTGGGCGGAGTCCACGATGAGGCGGAGATCCGCGGGCATCGGCGCACTTACATCGGCTCGCTGCCGGGCAATATCGCACAGGCGGTGCGCAAGGCCGGGCGGCGCAATCCCGTGCTGATGCTGGATGAAGTGGACAAACTCTCGGCGAGCTACCAGGGCGATCCGTTCTCGGCGCTGCTCGAAGTGCTCGACCCGGAGCAGAACAACACGTTCCGCGACAATTACCTGGCGGTGCCGTTCGACCTGTCGAAGGTGCTGTTCATCGGCACGGCCAACGTGCTCGACTCCATACCCGCGCCGCTCCGCGACCGCATGGAAGTCATCGAGCTCGCGGGCTACACGGAAGAAGAAAAGATGCAGATCGCGAGGCGCTATCTGCTCGCTCGCCAACTGGCAGCCAACGGCTTGACTGCGGAGCAGATCACGATCTCCGAAGAAGCGTTGCGCAAGGTGATCGGCGACTACACGCGCGAGGCCGGAGTGAGGAATCTGGAACGCCAGATCGGCGCGCTGCTGCGCAATTCCGCGGTCGCCATCGCCTCCGGAAAAGCCTCGAGCGTGAACATCGATATCGCGGAAGTGGCATCGATTCTGGGCGCTCCTCGCTTCGAGAACGACGTGGCGCTTCGCACCAGTGTACCGGGTGTTGCGACGGGGTTGGCCTGGACGCCGGCGGGCGGCGATATCTTGTTCATCGAGTCGAGCCGGGTCAAAGGCACCGGCAAGCTCATCTTGACCGGCCAGCTGGGCGACGTGATGAAGGAAAGCGCCCAGACCGCCGTGACGCTGGTGAAGTCGCAGGCGGATCGGTTGGGCATCGCTCCTTCCGTGCTGGATGATTGCGATCTGCACATACACGTGCCCGCAGGCGCCATTCCCAAGGACGGCCCGAGCGCCGGTGTGGCGATGGCGACATCACTGGCCTCGCTTCTGTCGAAGCGCACGGTGCGGTCGGATGTGGCCATGACCGGCGAAATCAGCCTGCGCGGTGTCGTGCTTCCGGTGGGCGGCATCAAGGAGAAATGCGTGGCGGCGGCGCGTGCCGGCATTCGCACGGTCATTCTCCCGGCGCGCAATCGGCGCGATCTGGAGGACATCCCCGAGAGTGTGCGCAACAAACTCGAGTTCGTGTGGGCGGAGCGGATCGACGACGTGCTGGCGCATGCCTTGGAGGATGCGCCCGTACAGCGGGCGGCGGCTTGAGCCTGTCGCCCGCGTGAGCCTGCCGGCTCAGACGTGCGCCGCAGAATTAAGCCGCTGCAGGCGCGAGATCCGCTCGAGCGCCGGCGGGTGCGAATCGTAAAAAGCCGAGTGCACGGGGTCGGGCGTCAGCGTACTGGCGTTGTCTCGATACAGCTTGACCAGCGCCGCGGCCAGCCGCTCCGGATTCGCATGGGCAACCGCGAAGTCGTCGGCCTCGCGCTCGTGCCGTCTCGACCACCAGGCTTCGAGCGGCGTCGCGAAGAACGTGAATACCGGCACGACCACCATGAACAGCACCAGCGCCATGGCCGCGGAGCGTGAGGGAACACCCAAAGCCGCATAAAAATCGGGTTGAGCAGCCAGCCAGCCGAGAAGCGCCAGCCCGGCCAACAGCGACACCGACGACACCACCAACCGTTGACGTACGTGGTGCAGCCGGAAATGTCCCAGCTCGTGCGCCAGAACCGCCTCGATCTCCTCGCCGTCGATGCGCGACAGAAGCGTGTCGAAGAATACGATGCGCTTGTTCCTTCCGATGCCGGTGAAATACGCATTGCCGTGGGCGGAGCGCCGCGAACCGTCCATCACGAACACGCCGCCTCCCGCCTTGAACCCGCAACGCTCGAGGAGCTGCTCCACACGCTCTCGCAACCCGCTGTCCGTGAGCGGTGAAAACTTGTTGAAGAGCGGCGCGATGAAACGCGGCGCTGCCCACGTCAACGCGAGCGACACGCCCATCCAGACGAGCCAGGCCCAAGCCCACCACCAAACGCCGGCTTTTTCCATGAGATAGATCGTCGCCAGCACCAATGGCGCGCCGAGCAAGAATCCGAGCAGCAGCCGCTTCGCGAGGTCGAGCGCGAACAGCGCCGGAGATATCCGATTGAAGCCGAATCGCGCTTCGATCCGAAACGTCCGCCAGAGCGTGAACGGCAGCCCGAGCGCACCCAGCAGCACAAAGACCGCCAGCACGGTGAGCGTGCCCCCCCAGGGTTCGGGCCACCCGATGCGGTCGACCAGCCTGCTCACGAGCGCGAGACCGCCGCCCAAGGTCAAGGCCAGCTTGATAAGCGCCTCGAACACCGTCGCCCATCGACCCGCGTGCACGCGCGCCACGGTGTAGTCGGCGGCTCGCTGCTGGTCAGGTAGCGCGATGCGCTGCGCGAAAAGATCGGGAACCCGGTCGCGATGGGCGCTCACGGCGGCGACCTGGCGCGATGCCAGCCAAAGACGTATTCCCGTCTCGCCGGCCAGTGCGACGAGAAACAGCACGGTGATCAGATGCATCAGAAAAGCCTAGACGAATTGGCGCGCGAGCGAAACACCATCGGCTCTTCCTGCTCCGCCGCGAGCGCCGCGTCGACCACCTTGTGGTGGTGCGGCGACAAATCGCAGACCGGATCGGCGTTGGCCGCGTCGCCGGTCAGCAAATAGGCCTGACAGCGGCAGCCACCGAAGTCGCGCGTCTTCTCGGGACAGCTTCTGCACGGCTCCTTCATCCACGCATCTCCCCGGAAATGCGTGAACCCGGATGACTCGTACCAAACGTGCTCGAGACTCGCGGTCTTGACGTTCGGGAATGTGAGACCTGGGAGCATCCGCGCCGCATGGCAGGGGAGCGCCGTGCCGTCCGGCGTGACGGTCAGGAATATGGAGCCCAGCCCGTTCATGCAGGCCTTCGGCCGCTTCTCGAAATAGTCCGGCACCACGAAGAAAATCCGCATCGGCCGGTCCTGACGCTCGCGGAAGCGCCGAGTAACCTCCTCGGCCCGCTCGACTTGCGCCCGGCTCGGCATCAATTGCCGGCGGTTGTGCCAAGCCCAGCCGTAAAACTGGGTGTTGGCGAGCTCCACGTAGTCCGCGCCCATGCGCTCCGCCATCTGCAGGATCTCCTCGACGTGATCGATATTGAGCCGGTGCAGCACCACATTCAACACCATCGGATAGTCGTGCTGTTTGATTAGCGCCGCGACCTTGGACTTCAAGTCGAAGGTGCGGGTGCTGCTCAGGAAATCGTTCATCTGCCGGGTGCTGTCCTGAAAGGACAGCTGAATATGGTCGAGTCCCGCATCCTTTAGCGCACGGATGCGCATCTCGCTGAGACCCACCCCCGAAGTGATGAGATTGGTATAAAACCCGAGCCGGTGTGCCTCCGCCACGATGGGCTCGAGGTCGTCGCGCGCCAGCGGCTCGCCGCCTGACAGGCCCAACTGCACCGAGCCGAGCGCGCGAGCCTGCTGCAGCACGCGGAGCCAGTCTTCGGTGCCGAGTTCAGGTCCGCTGGCCGCGAAATTCGTCGGGTTGTAACAAAAAGCGCAGTGCAGCGGGCACCGGTAGGTGAGCTCGAGCAGCAGCCAGAGCGGTGGCCCGGGACGGGTCGCGGCGCTGGGGTGGGCTCCCGGGCTGGCTGCCGGCAGCGCCGTCATGTGGCCACCGACAGCCATTGCTTGGCACGCGCCATTTCAATGAACGCGATGACATCTGCCGACAGGCCGGAAGCCTCGAACGTGCGCTCGAGATCCGCCGTGATCTCGGCAACGGTCGATTCTCCCGTACATCGCTTCATGATCTCACCCGCGCTGCCGTTCAGCTTGATCATGCCTTCTGGAAACAACAGCACGTAGGCATTCTGCGCAGCCTCCCACTGAAGTCGAAAACCGCGTCCGAGCGACGGGCGGGATGCCCCCTGGATGCCCTCGGCGCTCATGTCGGCAAAGCGTAGCGCAGCGCCATGGCGTCGTTCATCTGCCAAAGCACGTCGAGCTTGAACTTGAGAATCTCGAGCGCCCGCCGCTGCATGGCACGCGTCACGAAGTGGTCCAACGTGAACTTCAAGCCGAATTCTACGTCGCGCCGCGCAAGACTCACCCGGCTTTGAAAATACGTGAGGCCCGCGCAATCGATCCAGGGATAGTGTTTCGGCCAATTGGCGAGCCTCTGCTTGTGAATCTCCGGCGCGAACAGCTCTGTCAACGAGGAGCACACCGCCTCCTGCCACGGCGCCCGTCGCGCGAAGTTCACGTAGGCGTCCACGGCGAAGCGCACGCCCGGCAGCACCTCCGACAGGCTTTCCACGGACTCCCGCGGCCAGCCCACCGCCTCGCCGAGGCGCAGCCACGAATCGATCCCGCCCGGATCCTCGCCGTAGCCGTCGTGGTCCAGAATGCGCTGGATCCAGCTGCGCCGCACCGCTCGATCAGGGCAGTTGGACAAAATCGCGGCGTCCTTGATGGGAATATTGATCTGATAGTAATAGCGGTTGGCGACCCAGCCGCGGATCTGATCGCGATTGGCGTTGCCCGAATTGAGCAGGACATTGAACGGATGATGGATGTGATAGGCCGAGCCCTGCTGTCTCAGCTGCGCCTCGAATTCATCACGGCTCCAGGGCAGGTCGCTCACAGCGAGATCTCCATACCGTCCTCCGCCAGCTCGACGCCGTGACGCCTCAACTCGCCGAACTCCACGGATAACTCATCGAGGATGGGATTGGTGTTGTTGATGTGGATCAGGATCTTGCGCACGCCCGCGGGAAGCCGGTCGAGCTGCTCGAGCATGCCGTCCGGCCCGCTCTGGGGCAAATGGCCAATGTCGCGCGCGCGCTTGCCGGAGACACCCACGCGCACCATTTCATCGTCGCTCCAGAAGGTGCCGTCGACCAGCACGCACGCCGCGGCCCGCATGAACCCCCACAGCCGGGCGTCGATGGCCGAAAGTCCCGGCGCGTAAACCACCGAGCGGCCGCTCGATCGATCCTCGATGATCAGCGCGATGTTGTCGCCCGGCACCGGCGACTCGCGGTGGGGCGAGTACGGCGCGGGCTTGCTCGCCACGGGCAGCGCGCGCCATCGCAGGTCGGCCACCTCGTCGATGGCGAATTCACGGTCGAGATCGATGCGGCGACGATCGATGCCGCAGAAGTGGCCCAGCACGCTCAATATCGGATTGCCGCGCGTCAGGTCGGCATGGGTGCTGTCGGTACACCAGATCGGCCAGGGGCGGGTCGATTCCCGCAACATGTAAAGTCCCGTGGTGTGGTCGATTTGACCGTCCACCAGCACGATGGCGCAGAGCGCCGTGTCTCGAAGCGACCTGTTCGGCTGCAATTGCGGGGTTCCCAGGAGTTGCGCGCGGATATCCGGCGAGGCGTTCACCAGCACCCAGCGGGCCGGATCCAAGCCGGCGACGGCGATCGAGGATTGAGTGCGCGCCGGCGCCTTCAGGGTTCCGGCTCGATGCCCGGCGCAGTTGGGGCAATTGCAGTTCCATTGAGGAAAACCGCCCCCGGCGGCCGACCCCAGCACACGGATTTTCACGGGGGAACGCTTAAACGGGCGTGCCCGCCTGCGCGGGCGGGCGCCCTATCGACGTATCAGCGATTGGCCACGTACATGGTGATTTCCATGCCGAACCGTAACTCAACCGCTTGCGGTGTTTCCCATTTCATGACGAACCCTCTTGGACAAGTACGATTTCATGGTGCGGGCACCCCGCTGCCGATGGATCCGCACACTCATTAAACAACCCTCATGATTTTCATGAGCCGAAGTCCACCCGCGGGCCGGCGGAGGTCGGCGGGCCGTGGTTCGCCCCTGGTACCATGCGGCCCATGAAGCTCAGGACGCAGTTGAATCTGGTCATTTCGGCTCTGAGCGCCGCCTTCGTGATCGTGCTGATCGCGGCGGAGGTCCAGAGCACCCAGGAATCGGTGCGCGAGGAGATTGAGGCTGCCAATCGGGTGGCGTCCCAGTTATTGGGCCAGTTGGCCTCCGTCTACTCCACCATCGGCGGGCCGGATATGGTGATGCAGTTCGTCAGGCAGCTGGGACGGGTCCGCGCCAATGAGGTCTACCTGCTGGCGCCGTCCGGAGAGGTTTTGTACCGCGCGCCCGCGGCAACGTACAAGGCCGGACGCGAAGCCCCCGCCTGGTTCGCCCGCTTGTTCACGCCCACTTCGGCGCGAGAGGTGTTCATGCTCCGAGGCGGTGTGCAATTGGTCGTCGAAGCGCAGCCCTCGCGCGCCGTGCTCGACGCGTGGGACGATGTCGTGCGCATCTCCCTCGTGGGCACCGTCATGCTGATCATCATGAATGCCGCCGCCTTCTGGTTGGTGGCGCGGGTATTCAAACCCATTCCCGTCATTGCGGAGGGTCTGGAGCGTCTGCAGCGGGGCGATCTCGCGTTCCGGCTGCCGCCATTGGCCGGTTCGGAAGCCGAAGTCATCGGCAACGCCTTCAACCGGATGGCGCAAGCGGTCGAGGACAAGGTGCAGGCGGAGCGACAGGCACGCGACGCGGAGGCGCGGCTCGAGGAGCGCCGCGAAATGGCCTCTCTGGCCGATCAGCGCGTGGAAGAGGAGCGTCGGCTCATTGCGCACGAATTGCACGATGAGTTCGGCCAGTCGGTGACCGCCATCCGCAGCCTCGCACTCGCCATCGCGGCGCAGGGAGGCGCCCGCGATCCCGCGACCGGCGAGGCAGCGCGGCTGATCTCCGATGAGGCGGCGCGGCTCTACGATGCCATGCACAGTCTGATTCCACGCCTGGCGCCCTTGTCGCTGGATGCGCTCGGGCTGTCGGCCACCATCGAAAACCTGGTGCGCGATTGGCAACGGCGCAACCCGTCGATTTCCATCGACGTGAAGCACCGGCTGCCCGCGGATCTCAGCCCGTCCGTCACGCTCGCCATCTATCGCGTCGTCCAGGAAGGACTGACCAACGCGCTGCGTCACGCACGACCCTCGCAGGTCGACATTTCCATTGAGGGCGACGCGCGCCGGATTTATGTATCGGTGGCCGATGACGGCGTCGGTTTGCCCGCCGACTGGGCACGCCCGGGCCATTACGGGCTGCGCGGCCTCGCCGATCGCGTCTCACAGTTGGGCGGAACACTGAATGTGCACAATCAGCAGACTCGCGGGGTGCTGCTGTCGGCCGATATTCCGCTCGCGGTGCCGGCATGATCCGCGTTCTGCTGGTCGACGATCATGCGGTGGTCCGCATGGGCTTTCGACTGCTGCTGCAGTCGATCCCCGATTTATCCGTCATCGCCGAGGCGGACTCCGGGGAAGCCGCCTGCAAGCTCTACACCGAGCTTGCGCCGGACGTGGTGGTCATGGATATCGCGATGCCCGGGATGGGTGGAATCGAGGCCCTGCGCCGCATCCGCGCCCATCACCCCGGCGCCCGTATCTTGACCCTGTCGGCGCACGACGATGTCATGCACGCCCGGCGATCTCTCACGGAGGGCGCGCTCGGCTTTCTGTCCAAACGAAGCGCGCCGGAAGCACTGGTGGAAGCCGTGACCGCGGTGGGCAACGGGCGGCGCTATCTCGACGCCGCGCTCGCTCAGAAACTCGCGCTGGCGGAATTCGACGGCGCGTCGAAGTCGCCCGTCGAGCGGCTCTCCGAGCGTGAGTTCGAAGTGTTCGTGCGCCTGGCCCGCGGCGCCTCGGTGCAACGCATCGCGCAGGATCTGAAGTTGTCGGCCTCCACGGTTGGCACCCACCTGTACAACATCAAACAAAAACTGGATGTGGACAATCAATCCGAGCTCACGCTGATCGCGATCCGGCACGGACTCATCGAGGCTTGAGCACTGTTCAATGGCTGTCATGACCACGGGTGAGGCGATCGTCGAAGCGCTCATCGCTCACGGAGTCGATACCGTGTTCGGCATCCCCGGCGCGCATATGTACGACTTCAATGATGCGCTGGCGCGGCGCGCCGATGCGCTTCGCTTCATCACCACGCGGCATGAACAGGGCGCGGCCTACATGGCCTACGGTTATGCGAAGTCCACCGGCCGCGTGGGCGTGTACACGGTCGTCCCGGGACCGGGTGTATTGAACTCGGCGGCGGCGCTCTGCACCGCCTATGGCGCGACCGCTCCCGTGCTGTGCATCACGGGCAACATCATGTCGCATCTGATCGGGCGCGGCCGAGGACAGCTGCACGAGCTGCCCGATCAACTCGCGCTGCTTCGCGGACTCACGAAATGGGCCGAGCGCATCGACCACCCCACCGCGGCGCCTCACGTCATGGCCGAGGCATTCCGGCAGCTTGCCTCCGGGCGCGTCCGGCCGGTGGCGGTTGAAACGCCCTGGGACGTATTTGGCCAGCAAGCCGACGTGGCGCCTCCGATTCGGTCGGCACCCATCCCGGCGCCCTCGCCCGACCCGCATTCGATCGCCAAGGCAGCCGAGCTCATCGCTGCGGCGAAGCGTCCTCTCATCAGCGTCGGGGCCGGCGCGCTGCACGCCGGCGAGGCCGTGTTGCGCCTCGCCGCGCTCCTGCAGGCCCCCGTCACGGCGCATCGCAGCGGCAAGGGAATCGTGAGCGACGATTCGCCCTTTGCGCTCGATTCCGTTGCCGCCTACGAGTACTGGAAGGAGGCGGACGTTCTGATCGGTATCGGCAGCCGGTTGGAGCTGCAGCATTTCCGCTGGCGATGGCTGCCCCCGAACGTAAAGATCGTCCGTATCGACATCGACCCGACGGAGATGGTGCGCCTCAAACCTCACGTGGGCATCGTGGCAGATTCGGCTGCCGGCACCGCGGCCTTGATCGATGCGCTGGAGCCTGTTGTCGGGAGCCGCGCCTCGAAGCAGGAGGAATTCGCCGGCCTGAGAGCTCGCGCACGGGTCAGAATGGAGCGCATTCAGCCGCAGATGGGCTATATCGACGTGATCCGCGAGGTGTTGCCTCGCGACGGATTTTACGTCGAGGAGATTTGTCAGGTTGGCTTCACCTCGCGCTTCGGCTTTCCGGTCTACGGGCCGCGCCGCTACGTCACCTGCGGCTACCAGGATAACTTGGGCTTTGGTTTCAACACCGCGCTCGGAGTCCAGGTGGCCAATCCCGGAAAAGCGGTGGTCGCGGTGTGCGGCGACGGCGGATTCCTGTTCGGGAGCCAGGAGCTCGCGACTGCCGTGCAACATGGAATCCCGGTGGTCACCGTGCTGTTCAACAATCGCAGCTATGGCAACGTGCGCCGCGATCAAATCCAGCAATACCACGGGAGAATTCTAGGTGCAGAGCTCGTGAACCCGGACTTTGCCCAATACACGGCCAGCTTTGGAGCCCTCGCGCTTCGTGCCGAAAGCCCGGAGGAGTTGCGCACGGCGCTCGGTCACGCGCTCGAGGCGGAGCGTCCCTCGGTCATCGAAGTGCCGATCGAGCGCGGCGCGGAGACATCGCCCTGGGCGCTCACACTGCCGGAACCGCCGAGCTAAACCACCGCTTCGACGCTTAAGCGATAATCCTCCCCCACCCAGCGGTCCCCCGGTACATACCGAAAAGTGAAATCCAACCGCTGTCCGGCCACGAGTCGCGAGGTGTCGATCGTGAGTACATGAACTCCCAAGCTATTCGGCGTGGTGGGCGCCTCCACGATGTCCCGCCAACCGTCGAATCCGTAGCGCACCACGGCGGGCTCGCGCAGGGCGAGCACCACGGAGATACCGGGCGTCACCGTGGTGATCACGGCATGCTCGCACCAGGTCGCACGGGACGGCGTGCTGCGTTTACCGCCGTAGCGCCGCCATACGGAGTCTGGCCGGTCGAACGGGCGCTTCAAGGCGCGCGAGGCCACGAGCTTCAGATATTCCGCGTGCGTCCATGCGAGCGGCATGGCGGAGCCGGTCGCCTGCCCCGGGTACAGGCCGCGTCCGGGAATGGGCGCGGCATCCCACACCTGCTCGGGCAACATGCCGCCCGGGGAGGCCATGCGCGCCATCGCCTCCATCAGGGGTACAGGGTCCTTGCCGCAGGCAACCTCGTAATGAGCGCGTTCGCCGGTCAGCAGCGGCCACGCCCTCCCCCGGCCCACCCCGTCATAGGCGCTGCCGTCGTCGTGCTCGCCGTAACCGTCGTCCAGATATCGGTGCCAGCAAGGCCCATTGGGCGTATCGATCTTGAGCAGCGCGTCGGCGAGACGCACGCTGCCCACGATCAAGGGATCGTCGAAGCCGCGCAAGCCGAAGCGCACCAATTGCAGGAAATCGACGCCGAACTGCGCGGCGGCCGGCAACGCCGGATCCAAGGCCTGGTTCCTGATGCTCACCACCCGATCGAATGCGCCCCGGTCCGAGACCGCCTGAGGCGGGGCGACGCGGACGTAATAACCCGGGATGCCAAACTGCCGCGCGAGCGGCGTATCGCGTACCGCGGTCCAGTCTTCCAGGCGCGAATTCCAATAGTCCGCAAAGGTGAGGGCCAGGTCGCGCGCGTCGGGTTCGAGATAATCCGCACCGGCCACGAGCGCGGCAATGCATGCCGCGAGTGTGAAAGTGTTGAGCCCCGCACTCTCCTCCCACCGATCCTGGTCACTGGCCGGACCGTGCCGCACGATGTAGGACAGCGCGCGCCGGATCATCGCGGCGACTTGGGTCCCTTCGAGCGCATCGCGCTCTGCGAGAAGCGCAGCCAATAACACCGGCAGCGCGGTCTCATCCAGTTGAATACCGGTCCAGTAGGGCTTGCTGCCGAGCCATTGATTTTGGTACCAGTGGCCGTCCTCGAGCTGCGTGGCGAGCAGATATCTCAAGGTATTTCCCGCATCGCGCGTCGCGCCGACCGCGAGCAGGGCACCCGCACACTCGACCAGATCGCGCGGCCAGACCAGGTGATAGCCCTCCCGCTCCTCCTTGGTGTTGCCCCAAGGGACGGACAGGCTCGCCACCATTGCGCCCGGATAGGTCTTATCCTGGTGGGTGCGCAACACCATGGCAGACAGATGGAATTGCTCGGCGCACAGCGGCGGCAATCCCGCGGTGTACTCCGGCGGCACGCGCGACTGGGCGTACCACTCGCTCCAGCCCTCGATGTACCGATCGCGGGTGTGTTCGAAGGGCTCGAACAACGCCGAGAGTGCGAGGGTGGCAGCGGATTCGCTGCTGCTGCCGAAGGCGAGCGCCAGCGTGCATGATCGGGCAAGCTCGCCGGTCAGCGCCACGTTGCCGGGTCCCGAGTTGGCATATTCCCAGGTCATGGCGCCGTTTTGGTGGAAATCTTGCCATCCGTCACTGGTGCCCACGTTGCCCGCGCTGGCCCGGCCGAAGGCATCGCTTTGAGCGGTGGTGGCTGCGGCGAGCCCCAGGGAAAAAGGTCCCTGCGTGGCGGCGAGCACCCGACGCCCGGATTGCGCGGTCACCTCCGCTCGATTGCCGCTGCCGGTGCCGCCCAAGTGCGGTGCGAGCACAGCATACGGGCGAAGATCCTCATCGCCCGCGAGCGCCACGTCGATCAGCAGCACGTCGCGCTCCGAGGCGGCGAGGATTTGCAGCGTGAGCTGGAAACGGGGATGCCGGTGCACGATGCGCACGGCGGGAATGCCGGGCGCCAGCAGCTCGACCGTGTGCTGCCACAGCCGCTTCAGCTCCACCCAAAAGCCGCGGCCGTCCGCGACGATGAAACCGAGATCACGGATCTGCGGAATGTCGATGCGCGGGTAGTACACCTCGTTCACGATGCCGCCGCCCACCGTGAACCAAAGTCTCGACCGGCCGAGTGCACACCCGACCATCTCCTTGGCACTGCTCGACCACGTGGGCGGCATGCCGGGTGCGCCGGGGGCGGAGCCGGCAGCTGGTTCGATCACGATGCGATCGTCACACCGGCGCGCGCGGCCCCGATCATGGCAACGTCCGCATTGACGATCAGCTTGGTGGGTATCGCTTGCACGAAGGAGGACAGCCGGCCCTTGTCTTCGAAGCGCTTGCGGAACGGGCTATCGATGAGGAATTGCTGAATTTTTTGCGTAATTCCGCCGGCGATATACACGCCGCCGCGCGCGCCATGCGCGAGCGCGAGATCCCCGGCGACGGCGCCGAAGATGGAGCAGAACATGGTCAGGGCGGCGCGGCAGCCGGCCTCGTTCTGCATCGCCTGGCTGCTGATGTCCGCGGCGCTCAAGGCTCGGGGCTCCCGGGCCGCCAATTGTTCCAGCGTTTTATAGAGATTCTCGAGACCGGAGCCCGACAGGATCCGCTCCACCGACACCCGCCCCGTTTGCTTCCACATCGCTTGCAGAGCCGCGAGCTCCGCCTCGTTGCCGGGAGCAAATCCCATGTGACCGCCCTCGGTGGCCATCGGCACGGAGCGGCCACCGTAGCGCGCCAGGCAGGACACTCCGAAACCGGTTCCGGGCCCGAGAATGGTGATGGTCCCTTCGTCTCGGCCCTTCACGTCGGGACCGATGACCGCGAGATCCTTCTCGACCAGCACCTCCGCCGCAAACGCGAGCGCCTCGAAATCGTTGACCAGGATGGCTCGTTCGAATCCGAATTGCTTGAGGTCGCTCTCCGAGATCTCCCACCCGCGGTTGGTGAAGCGCGCCGTACCGGCGTTCACCGGGCCCGCCACCGCGATCGCGGCCACGGCCGGTTTGGATTTCGGCGGGGTCCGCGCGAAATAGCTTTTCAGGGCATCGATGAAGGTGGGAAACGCCTCGGCCAAATCCTGTCTGTCTTGAATTCGCCAGGGTCGCGGCCCCGAAGTGTCGACGACGGCAAAGCGCGCATGCGTGCCACCCACGTCGCCGACCAAAATATGCGTGCCGCCGCTCAGAGTGCTGCTCCTTCACGAAACAAGGAGTATCGCAGCAGGCCTCATCGTCAGCAACTCACGGCAACTCAGGAAGCGCGCCCCTCGCCGAGCAAGCGCTGGTCGACTTCTTCTTCCGCAGCCAGCCAATCCTCGATCTCGTGCCCGGGCGCGAAGCCCCGCGACTCCGATCTGAAATACGCGGCCAACGCGATCGATGCGTGACGATCCTCGCGATGGCGGGGGGTGACGGTGACACTGATGGCCTTGATCCGCCGGGGCTCGGGAATTTTTTTGGCTGTCCTGCCCGAACGGGCGCCAATTTCGGACTTCCCGACAGCGGGAGCCGTCTCGAGAGCCGACACCGTCGCCATCGGGCTGTGAGTCGCCTGCGCGGGGTCAACCACGGCCGGAATTTGCGAAGCATTCGGTGAATCGGCGGTTTTTAGCGCTTTAGTACTTTTGGCACTCTTGGTCGTCCGTCTCGGTCTCTTGTCGCTCGTGGTCATAACAACTCCGGGGCTTACGAGGGTTTGACTCAGTCGAGCGAGTTTAGTGCCGTAGCTTGGAAAACCTCCATGGAAATTATTTCAATCGGATGACGCGCGAGAGACCTCTCACACGGCCGCGAGCGCGCGGTCCAGGTCGGCGAGCAAATCCTTGGCGTCCTCGATTCCGATGGACAGACGGACGGTGTCTTCGGATACACCCGCATGCTGGAGCTCTTCCGGCGACAGCTGGCGATGAGTGGTGGAAGCGGGATGGGTTGCGAGCGACCGGACATCACCGATGTTCACCAGTCGGGTGAACAATTGCAACGCATCGAGAAAGCGCGCTCCGCGCTCGCGCCCCTGTCCGGCCGGTCCGGAGAGGCCGAAAGTCAAAACACCGGACGCCTTTCCGGACAGATATTTCCGTACCAGCGCATGATCCGGATGATCCTCGAGTCCGGCGTAAGTGGTCCAAGCGACTTTGGGGTGCTTCGAGAGGTGGTGGGCGATTTTCAGCGCGTTCTCGCTAATGCGATCCATGCGCAACGACAGGGTTTGAATGCCCTGCAGAATCAAAAACGCATTGAACGGAGAGATGGCGGCGCCCGTATTGCGCAGCGGCACGACTCTTGCGCGACCGATGTAGGCCGCGGGACCGAGCGCCTCGGTGTACACCACGCCGTGATAGCTGACATCGGGCTCATTCAGGCGCCGGAAGCGCTTCTTGTGCGCGGCCCAGGGAAACTTGCCGGAATCGACGATCGCCCCGCCGACGCTGGTGCCGTGCCCCCCCAGATATTTGGTCAGCGAATGCACCACGATATCGGCGCCATGCTCGATCGGACGGCTCAAATAGGGCGTGGGAACGGTGTTGTCGACGATCAATGGCACGCCATGGCGGTGGGCGATTTCTGCAATGCGGGCGATGTCGGTGACATTGCCCTGCGGATTTCCCAGCGACTCCACGAATACCGCCTTGGTCTTGTGGTCGATGAGCGGTTCGAAGGATTCGGGCTTGCGGTAATCGGCGAAGCGCGCCTCGATGCCGTATTGCGGCAACGTGTGGGCGAATAAATTGTACGTTCCCCCGTACAGGGCGCTGGAGGAGACGATGTTGTCGCCCGTCTCGGCGATGGTGAGGATCGCATAGGTGGTGGCTGCCTGTCCTGATGCCAACGCGAGAGCGGCGATGCCACCCTCGAGCGCAGCGAGGCGCTGTTCGAGCACGTCCTGTGTCGGATTCATGATCCGGGTGTAGATATTGCCCGGCACCTTCAAGTCGAATAGATCCGCGCCGTGCTGAGCAGTGTCGAAGGCGTAAGCCACGGTCTGATAAATAGGCACCGCCACCGACCGGGTCGTCGGCTCGGGCGAGTAACCGCCGTGCACTGCGATGGTGTCGAAGCGCCACTCGGCGCGTTCCTTGGTGTCAGTCATATCGGCATGCCTCCTGTTCAGCGCACCAGCCTAAAGAGGCCCCGCGGGCCTGCCCAATCAATAATCGGCATGAGCTTATGCAGCATCGTACAAGTTTTCGGTTAAGCTGGATCCATGGGACGAACGCTGATGTGGGTGGGCGCACTCGGAGTCTTGCTTGCCGGGTCCATGAACACCTTCGCCGCCGCGACACCGCCACCCCTGAAGGTCGATCTCAACGCCTTCGACGCGATGAAAAAGCAGGCGGTTTTGCCGGATGGCGAAACCCTGGCCTACATCGATACGGGCAACCCATCCGGTGCGCCCGTCGTTCTGATCCATGGTTATACCGACAGCGCGCGCGACTGGGTGCCCCTGATGCCCTATCTGTCGAAGCGCTTTCGCCTGGTGCTGGTCGACATCCGCGGCCATGGCCGGTCGAGCAAGCCGGAGTGCTGCTATACCCGGCTCGACTTCGCCTATGACATCAAGCTGCTTCTCGACTCCCTCGGCATTCAGCGCGCCGACATCGTCGGTCACTCCCTCGGCAGCATCATTGCGCAGACGTTCGCCGAATTCTGGCCCGAGAAAACGGGCCGCGTCGTGCTGATTGCGTCCACCGGCGGCCGGCCGCCGGACATGGCGCCCCCGAAATTTGATTTCGCCGCCGAGATTCGCAAGCTCAAGGAGCCGATCGAGGCGGATTCTCCTTTCATGATCGCCTGGTGGGATTCGCCCACGCCGGTCGATCCCGATTTCATCCGGCGTCAACGCAAGGACGCCGCGGGAATACCGCTGCGGGTGTGGCTCGCAGTCCTCGACCAGGGCCTGCCGAGCGACAACCTGTACGGCGATCTGCAGAGCACGTTGCCCAAGCTCAAGGCGCCGACGCTCCTCATCTGGGGCAGCAAGGACCCGATCATGGAGCAGCCGATGCGCAAGACGCTGATCGACGCGCTTCCCGCCGCCCAGGTGAAGGTCTTCGACGGACTGGGGCACAACCCCTTCTGGGAGGATCCGGAGGCGGTCGCCGGCGTGATCAATCAATTTTTGTGATCAGCGCCTCATCCAGCACCTCGATCCAGTGCTTCACCGGCGTCGCCGTGCCGCTCGCCAGGTGCTGGATGCAGCCGATATTCGCCGAGACGATGCACCCGGGTGTCAGCGCACCGAGATGGGCGAGTTTGCGGTCACGGAGCGAGTTCGCGAGCTCGGGCTGCAGCACGGAGTAGGCTCCGGCCGATCCGCAGCACAGATGACTCTCGTCCGGCTGCCCTACCTCGAAGCCCATGAAGCGCAGCTGCGCATCGACCCCGGAGATGCGCTGACCATGTTGCAAGGTGCAAGGTGCATGAAACGCCAGCCGAGGCGCACCCTGCGCGTCGATCCGATCCTTCAGCGAAAGCGCGAGCTCGGGCAGTAATTCGCACAGATCCCGGGTGATCGATACGATGTGCGCCGCGCGCTGCGCATAAGCGGGCTCGTGGCGCAGCGCATGCGCGTACTCCTTCACCATCTGGCTGCAACCCGAGGCGTTGATCACGATGGCCTCCACCATGCCGCCGGAGACCATGGGCCACCAGGCATCGACGTTACGGCGCATGTTGGCGAGGCCGCCCTCCCGGTCGGCGAGATGCGTGCGCAGGGCCCCGCAGCAACCCTCGTCCGCGGCGAACAAGGTCTGAATACCCGCCGCATCGAGAACCCGCCGGGTCGCGCGATGAATCTCGGGCCGCATCGCCGGTTGCACGCAGCCCCGCAGCAACAGCATCTTGCGCCGGTGTTCGCGAGGCTCGAATTCGCCGAGCGGGGTGTGGCTGTCTGACGGCACCTTGTTGCGCAATGCAGCCGGCAGCAGCGGCCGCAGCAATCGGCCGATTTTCATCGCCGGCGCGAACAGCGGCGAGGTGAGGCCTTCTTTGAGAAGCCAGCGGGCCGCTCTCGCCTTGAGCGGACGCTCGACCCTGCGCTCGATGAGGTCGCGGCCGATCTCGACCAGCTGCCCATAGCGCACTCCGCTCGGGCATGTGGTCTCGCAGTTGCGGCAGGTCAGGCAGCGGTCGAGGTGCTTAAGGGTGCGCTGCGTCACCTCAGCGCCTTCGAGCATTTCCTTGATGAGATAAATCCGGCCACGCGGGCCGTCGAGCTCGTCGCCGAGCAATTGATAGGTCGGGCAGGTCGCGTTGCAAAACCCGCAATGGACGCACTTGCGCAGAATCGCCTCCGCCTCGATACCCTCGGGCGTGCCGGCGAATTCAGGGCTCAACGTGGTTTGCATGGGCGCCCGTCAAAGGTCCGCGTATAGCCGCCCGGCGTTGAACACGCGCTCGGGGTCGAAGGCGCTCTTCAGGGCGCGGTGTATGCGCATCAGGCTCTCCCCCACGGGCGCAAAAGCTCCTGCAGCTTTATCGGCCGCGCGCACCAGAGTGGCATGCCCATGGGCGGCTGCCGCGAGCGCACGGATTTGGTGAGGCGGCGCACGCGTGCGCCACCAGCGCTCCGCACCCCCCCAACCGATGAAGCCGGCGTGCTCGAGCTGCTGTGTCGCGGGCGGTAGCGAGATCCGCCACAGGCACTCGCCGGACGCGAGTTCTTCCTTGCTCGGCCGAAAAAAGGGATGGCGGTGATCACGCACGCTCCCCCACCAACTCGCGGCGGTGTCCGGATCGAGTTCAGTGCCGCCGAGTTTTCGGCAGGCGCTGCGCACCGCCGCCTCAGCGCCCGCCAGCCGGATTCTCAAGCATCCCGCGTGCCAGGCGCTCGCGCTGAGCGGCAGCGGCAGCGCATTCCAGCGCGCCATCTCGGCGAGTGCCCGCCGCTCATCCCAGTCGAACGACAGAGTCGCCGTGCCCACTTTCGTGGCCAGTACCTTCAACGAGACTTCGCACAGGATTCCGAGAACTCCCCAAGATCCCGCCATCAGCCGCGAGACATCGTAACCTGCCACGTTCTTCATCACCTGGCCGCCGAAGCTCAGGAGCTCGCCTCGCCCATTGAGAACCGTAGCGCCCAGCACGTAGTCACGCAGCGGCCCGGCGGCAGCTCGGGCGGGCCCGGACAGTCCCGCGGCGACCATCCCGCCCACGGTGCCGCCCGCCGCGAAACGCGGGGGCTCGAAGGCGAGGCATTGTCCCCGCTCGGCGAGAACGGACTCGAGCTCCGCGAGCGGCGTCCCTGCCCGTGCGGTGACCACGAGCTCACTCGGCTCGTAGCACGAGATGCCCGTGAGTTCGGCCAGCGCGAGCGGCTCGCCGCGCGGGGCTTCGGCGTAGAACGCCTTGGTGTTGCCGCCGCGGATGTCGAGGCTCACGCGCCGCGCGCGCGCGTCGAGAATCCTGGCTCTCAGCCGATCGACTGCCGTATCGCGACTGATCCCGGCTGCCGCCATCAATATCTCGGCAGCTCAGGGAACGGGATCATGCCGCGGTGCACGTGCATCTTGCCGTACTCTGCGCAGCGCGCGAGCGTCGGAATCACCTTGCCCGGATTGAGCATCTCGGCGGGGTCGAAAGCGCGCTTCACGGCGATGAATTGCTCACGCTCGGCGGGTGAAAACTGCACGCACATCGAATTGAGCTTCTCCACGCCGACGCCGTGCTCTCCCGTCACGGTACCGCCAAGTCTCAGGCTCGCCTCGAGGATCTCCGCACCGAACAGCTCACAGCGCCTGAACTGATCGCGATCGTTGGCATCGAACAGGATGAGTGGGTGCAGATTGCCGTCGCCCGCGTGGAACACGTTCACGCATTGGAGCTGATACTTGGATTCCATGGCTTGAATGGCGAGCAGCATCTCGGCCAGGCGCTTGCGCGGAATGGTCGAGTCCATGCACATGTAATCCGGGCTGATGCCTCCGGAAGCCGGAAAGGCGTTCTTGCGTCCGCTCCAGAACTTCAGCCGCTGCGCCTCGTCCTGGCTGACCTCGATCCGGCTGGCGCCGCTTTCCTCGAGGACGCGCTTCATTGCTGCGATCTCTTCAGCCACCTCCTCTTGGGTGCCGTCGCTCTCGCAAAGCAGTAGCGCCGCCGCGGACAGATCGTAGCCGGCGTGCACGTAATCCTCGGCCACCGCCGTCATGCGCTGATCCATGAGCTCGAGGCCCGCGGGCACGATGCCCTGCGCGATCACGCTCGCCACCGCGCTGCCCGCCGACTCGATGGTCGGAAAGCTCGCAACCATGCAGCGGGCGAGTTCCGGCTTGGGCACGAGCTTGACGGTGACCTCGGTCGTGATCGCAAGCATCCCTTCGCTGCCGATCACCACCGACAACAGATCGATTCCCGGCGCATCGAGCGCCTCGGACCCGAACTCGATCGGCTCGCCCTCGGCGGTAAAGCCCCGGACCTTGAGCACGTTGTGCAACGTCATGCCGTATTTGAGACAGTGCACCCCGCCCGAATTTTCAGCGACGTTGCCGCCGATGGTGCAGGCGATTTGACTACTCGGATCGGGAGCGTAATACAGGCCGTAAGGAGCTGCCGCCTCGCTGATCGCGAGATTGCGCACACCGCATTGGACGACGGCGGTGCACGACAGCGCATCGACCTTGAAAATCTTGTTGAACTTGGCGAGCGACAGCGTGACCCCGAGGCGGTGCGGCAAGGCGCCGCCGGAAAGACCCGTTCCGGCCCCGCGGGCAACCACCGGAACACCGAGCCGGTGGCATACCTTGAGGGCGCCGGCCAACTGCGTCTCGTTCTCGGGAAGCACCACGACCATGGGTTTCGCCTTGAAGGCGGTCAACCCGTCGCATTCGTAGGGCGTCGTATCTTCGCGCCGCACCAGGATCGCCGTTGCCGGAAGCACTTGCGACAGGGCCGCGGCCACCTCCGCCTGGCGGGCGCCGCGGCGGGTGGCCTCCTCCCGATCTTCCTGCGGCGAGCTCATTGCAGTCATTCGGTTTGGATTTCCAGGGGGTTGGTGAAGCCGGATATTGGCGGCCAAATTGTACTATGCGACGCGCACTTTCAGTGCCGGCGCCGGTTGGGGCGCCCGATGGGTACGCCCACGTCCGTGGGTGGGCTCCTACGGGTATCGGCGGGCGTGACCGACTGCTTTTGCAAGCGCGAAGGGGGAACATCCGGCCATGGATAAAAATTCTGTCTATGCGCTGGTCCTGGTCGGCGTCCTGATTGTCGCCGTGGTTGCCGTCATTGCGTGGGCTCAGGCCCAGCGAAAGCGCAAGCAGTCGGCGAGCCTGCGGCAAAGTTTCGGACCGGAATACGATCGTACGGTCAATACGCTCGGAAACCGCAGCAAGGCTGAAGCGGAGCTCGAGGCGCGACAAAAGCGCGTCGCGCGTTTGGACATCGTCCCCCTGACCGTCGGTGAAGCAGCACGATTCAAACAAGCGTGGGCTGCCGCGCAGGCGCGCTTCGTGGACGACCCCAAGGCGGCGGTGATTCAGGCAGACCGTCTGGTCTATGAGCTCATGGCGAAGCGCGGTTATCCCATGGGCGACTTCGAGGCGCGGGCCGCCGATATCTCCGTGAGTTATCCGGGCGTGGTATCCAACTATCGCTCCGCCCGGGCGATCGCGCTGGCGGATGAGCGCGGCCAAGCCGACACCGAATTGCTGCGTAGGGCCGTGGTTCATTATCGCGCGCTGTTCGACGAGCTTCTGGAGGTTCGGGAAACGGAGCGGCCCGCAGCGGTCAGCACGGCAGCGGTCAGCACGGAGGAAGCACCCGCCGCCTAGGGGCGATGGGGCACCGGCCGTCTAGCGGCGCCGCTTCAGGCGCACGCCGAGGTGGACACCCGCGAATTCAATGCCGTCTCGATGGCGATCGCGATATCCTGCTGAGTGCATGGCTTCGAAAGCTTCTGAATGCGGAATTTGGCGGGGTCCACCGGAAGTTCCGCAAACCCCGTGGCGAGAATGATGGGCAGCCCCGGATAATGTTCCTGGATGGTTTGCGCCAGTTGCAAACCGGTCATGCTCGGCATCGCGTGGTCCGTCATCACGAGATCGATGTGGGCTCCCGCAGCGAGCGTGGACAGCGCCTCAGCGCCGGAATGCGCTTCGATGGCGGTATGCCCGAGGTCCTCGATCAATGCCGCCGTACCCGTCAGTACCAGCTGATCGTCGTCGACGATGAGCACGCGGCACGGTTGCGGCACCGCCGGCGCCGGTCGCAGGCGCTCCACGTTGCGATTGGCTTGAGCCGGCACGGTCATGGCGCGCGGCAGCCAGAGTTGCACCGTGGTTCCCACGTTCGGGGCGCTGTCGATCCTCAGGAGTCCGCCGGATTGGGCCGCCAACCCATGGACCATCGATAAACCGAGACCCGTTCCCTTGCCCGGGCCCTTGGTGGTGAAGAACGGGTCCGTCGCCTTGGCAAGCGTTTGCTCGTCCATTCCGGAGCCGGTGTCCGTGATGCTGATCCTCAAGTAATCGCCGGGTGGGAGCCGCGAGTCGGGGCCGGCGCCCGGCTCCTCCTTGGTCTCGCCCGCCGCCGTGATCGTGAGCTTGCCGCCATTCGGCATGGCGTCGCGCGCATTGAGCGCCAGATTGAGCAGCGCCAACTCGAGTTGATTGGCATCGACCAGCACCGGCACGAGGGCATCGGAGAAAGTGCACTTGAGCTCGATGGCGAGCCCCAGCGCGCGCTTCAGCAGCTCCTCCATCCCGCTCACCAGTGCGGCAAGATCCACGGCTTCCGGTTTGAGCTCCTGGCGGCGCGAGAACGCCAGCAGCCGCTGGGTGAGGGCTGCGCCGCGTTGCGCACCTTGAACGGCGTTCTGCAGAAGCCGACGGCATTGGGGATCATCGGGCAGGCGCTTTTCCAACAGCGTGAGGCTGCCGAGCACCGCCATCAGCAGATTGTTGAAATCGTGCGCAACGCCGCCGGTCAGCTGGCCGATGGTGTCCATTTTTTGCGCCTCGAACAATTGCGCGAGCGCAGTCTCGCGCTCGTGCGTCCGTTCCTCGATTCCCTGCTCGAGCTCCTCGTTGAAGCGGCGCAGGTCCGCGGTGCGCTCCAGCACGCGGGCCTCGAGCGCGGCGTTGAATTGTTCCAATTGGCGCGTCTTGCGGTACAGATCGACGAACACTTTGACCTTGGCCCGCAGCAACTCGGGCACGACCGGAACGGGAACGTAATCGACCGCGCCCAATTGATAGCCGCGCAACTGGTCCAGATGCGCGAAGTTCACCGCGGATACGAATATGATGGCGGTCCTTTGAAATCTCGGGTGCTCCCGGATCATGGCGGCCAGCTCGAAACCGTCGAGCTCCGGCATGCAGACATCGATGAGGATGAGTCCGATCTCGTTTCTGAGCAGGCATTCGAACGCTTCGCGCGCCGAGGAAGCCTTGAACAAACTCTCGCCGATCTCCTCCAGCACCACTTCGTGACTCAGCAGCTTTGCCTGCTGGTCGTCGACCAGCAGAATATTCACCTTGTCCGGCTTCTGCTCGACGCTCACCGATGCAGCCACATGCGCAGCGCCGACAGGAGCTGATCGACGTTGACGGGTTTCGCCAGGTAATCCGATGCGCCGGCCTCGAGGCATTTCTCGCGGTCACCCTTCATCGCCTTGGCCGTGAGCGCGAGGATCGGCAGCCGCCTGAAGGCCGGCTTCGAGCGGATTTCCTGGATGGTCTCGTAACCGTCCATCCCCGGCATCATGATGTCCATCAGCACGATCGCCACGTCCTGCCGCGAGTTCAACACCCCGATTGCCTCGCTTCCCGTGGTCGCCGTCAACACTTCCATGCCGCGGCGCTCGAGCACGCTCGAGAGCGCGAAGATGTTGCGGGCATCGTCATCCACGAGAAGCACGGTGCGGCGCAGAAGATCCTCGTCGGAGCTGTGCAGTCGCTCGAGCATGCGCTGCTTGGCCGGCGGCAGATCCGCAACCACGCGATGCAGGAACAACGCCGTCTCATCGAGCAGCCGCTCGGGCGATTCGACGCCCTTGACCACGACGCTGCGCGCCATGGTGTGCAGCGTCGCATCCTCGTCGGCCGACAGCTCCCGTCCCGTGAAAACCACCACCGGAATGTCGCGCAGCTCCGCGTCATCCCGGATGGTCTCGAGCACCTCGAAGCCGGACATGTCGGGAAGCTTCAGATCGAGCACTACGCAATCGACCTGGTCCCGCTTGAGCTGTGCGAGTGCCTCGGCTCCGGTTTCGGCCGCGGCGATCTCGATGTCCTCGTGACTCAAAAGTTCCGCGACGCTGTTGCGCTCGTTCTGGTCGTCCTCCACCAGCAACAGGCGCTTTCGGCGGGGAGCCGCGTAGCCCTTGATCCGCGCAAACGCCTCATCGAGCCCCTGTGAAGAGGCCGGTTTTTGCACGAAGGAAAATGCGCCGCGCGCAAGGCCGTGGTGGCGGTCCTCATCGAGCGTGACGATTTGAACCGGAATGTGGCGGGTCGCCGCATCCTGCTTCAGCTGGCTCAACACGGTCCAGCCCAGCATGTCGGGCAGAAAGATGTCGAGCGAGATCGCCGTCGGATGGTGCTCGCGCGCGAGTGCCAGCGCCTCCGTGCCCCGGCTTGCGACCAACACCTTGAATCCCTTGTCCCTTGCGGCCCCGATCATGAGCCGCGCGAAATGCGGGTCATCCTCGACGATGAGTACCACGCTCTCGCCGGGTGCGACGGTGTGACGATCGTCGGGGATCTGTTCCGGCGGCCGCTCCGCGGATCGGACCGATAACGTCATGGACGGTTGGGCCGGCTGCAGCGGCGGCTCCGCGCCTCCGGCCGAGGTCCTGGCGATTCCGCTGCCCAGGTAGGTGATCGGCAGGTAGAGCGTGAATACGCTCCCGATCCCCGGCGTCGAACGCAACTGGATCTCGCCGCCGAGAAGATTCGCGAGCTCGCGGCTGATCGCAAGCCCGAGGCCCGTGCCTCCGTACTTGCGGCTGGTGCCTGCATCGGCTTGCTGGAAGGCCTCGAAGATGATGCGCTGCTTTTCCGGTGGGATGCCGATGCCCGTGTCGGACACCTCGAACGCGACGATCGACGCAGCCCGGCGCAACGTGGGGTGATCCTCGTTCCACCCGCTGACCGCGGGCGATACCTTGAGCTTGACCCCGCCCTCGGCCGTGAATTTGAACGCATTCGACAACAGGTTCTTGAGCACCTGCTGCAGGCGCTTCAAGTCCGTGGTGATGCTGCGCTCGACGTGGGGCGAGAGCTCCACCTCGAACTGCAGGCGGCGGTTCTCCGCCTCGTGGCGGAACGGCCGGGCGATCATCTCCAAAAGGTTGGTGAAATAGACTTCCTCGGCGTCGACCGACACCGTGCCCGACTCGATCTTGGAGAGGTCGAGGATGTCGCTGATGAGATTCAGAAGATCCGTCCCTGCGCCGTGGATGGTGCGCGCAAATTCCACCTGCTTGGCTGAAAGATTGCCGTCCGGATTCTCCGACAGCTGCTGGCCCAGGATGAGAATGCTGTTGAGCGGCGTGCGCAGCTCGTGGGACATGTTGGCGAGGAATTCGGACTTGTACTTCGAGGTGAGCGCGAGCTCGGTCGCCTTCTCCTCGACCGCGCGGCGCGCCTGCTCGATTTCCTGATTCTTCGCCTCGACCTCGACGTTGCGGTCGGCGAGCTGCTGCGCCTTCTGCTCGAGCTTCTCGTTGGTCTGCTGCAGCTCGCGCTGCTGCGTCTGCAGTTCCGTCGCGAGCTGCTGCGATTGCTTGAGCAGACCCTCGGTCTGCATCGTCGCCTCGATCGAGTTGAGAACGATGCCGATGGAGGTGGTGAGCTGCTCGAGGAAGGTGAGCTGAAGATCCGTGAATCCGCCGAGCGAGGCCAGCTCGATGACCGCCTTCACCTGCACCTCGAACAACACCGGCAGCACGATCACGTGCCGCGGCTTGGCCTGGAACAATCCCGACGTGATCGGCACGGCGCTGTCCGGCATTTCAGTGATCAAGATCCGCCGTCCATCGAGGGCGCACTGGCCGATGAGCCCCTCGCCCAACTGCAGACGGCTCGCATGCCCGCCGACCGCGCCGTCCGCGTATGAGGACAGGAGCTTCAAGGCGCTCGCCGCATCGTCGGCGTCCACCTGATAGATGACGCCTTGTTGCGCCTCGACCAGGGGCGCGAGTTCCGAGAGCAGCAGCCGGCCGACGGTCGCGAGATCGCGCTGGCCCTGGAGCATGTTGGTGAAGCGCGCGAGGTTGGTCTTGAGCCAGTCCTGCTCGGTATTCTGCTCGGTCGTGAGACGCAGATTCCCGATCATCGTGTTGATGTTGTCCTTGAGCTCGGCGACCTCGCCGCGCGCCTCGACTTGCACCGAGCGGGTCAGGTCGCCCTTGGTCACGGCCGTGGCCACTTCGGCGATGGCGCGAACCTGGGTGGTGAGGTTGGCGGCCAGCAAGTTCACGTTGCCGGTCAAATCCTTCCACGTGCCCGCCGCGCCCGGCACGTTGGCCTGACCGCCGAGGCGGCCTTCGACGCCCACTTCGCGGGCCACCGTGGTCACCTGATCGGCGAAGGTCGCCAGCGTGTCGGTCATGTTGTTGATGGTCTCGGCCAATGCCGCGACCTCGCCCTTGGAGGCGACCGTGAGGTTTTGCTTCAGGTCGCCGTCGGCCACCGCCGTCACGACCTTGACGATGCCGCGCACCTGTTCGGTCAGGTTGGCCGCCATCACGTTCACCGTGTCGGTGAGATCCTTCCAGGTGCCGGCGACGCCCGGCACCTCGGCCTGTCCTCCGAGGCGCCCCTCGGTCCCGACTTCGCGCGCCACGCGGGTCACTTCGCCGGCGAAGCCGTTCAACTGGTCCACCATGGTGTTGATGGTGTTCTTGAGCTCGAGAATCTCGCCCTTCACGTCGACGGTGATCTTTCTCGACAGGTCGCCGCGCGCCACGGCCGTGGTCACCTCGGCGATGTTGCGCACCTGGGTGGTCAGGTTCGCCGCCAACAAGTTGACGTTGTCGGTCAGGTCCTTCCAGGTGCCGGCGACGCCGGGCACCACCGCCTGGCCACCCAGACGACCATCGGTGCCGACCTCGCGCGCCACGCGGGTGACCTCGCCCGCGAACGATCGCAGCTGGTCGACCATGGTGTTGAGCGTCTCCTTCAACAGGAGTATCTCGCCGCGCACGTCCACCGTGATCTTGCGGGAGAGGTCACCGTTGGCGATGGCGGTCGCCACCTCGGCGATGTTGCGCACCTGGCCGGTCAGATTGCCCGCCATGGAATTGACGTTGTCGGTGAGATCTTTCCAGGTCCCGGCGACGCCCGGGACTTCGGCCTGGCCGCCGAGCTTGCCCTCGGTGCCCACTTCGCGAGCGACGCGCGTCACCTCGCCGGCGAAGCCGTTCAACTGGTCCACCATGGTGTTGATGGTGTTCTTGAGCTCGAGGATCTCGCCCTTCACGTCGACCGTGATCTTTCTCGACAGGTCGCCGCGTGCGACGGCCGTGGTCACCTCGGCGATGTTGCGCACCTGGCCGGTCAGATTCGACGCCATGAAGTTGACGTTCTCGGTGAGATCCTTCCAAGTACCGGCGACGCCGGGCACGTTGGCCTGCCCGCCCAGCTTGCCCTCGGTGCCGACCTCTCGGGCCACACGGGTCACCTCCGAGGCGAACCGATTCAGCTGGTCCACCATGGTATTGAGCGTTTCCTTGAGCTGCAGGATCTCGCCGCGCACGTCCACCGTGATCTTGCGCGACAGGTCGCCGTTGGCGATCGCGGTCGACACTTCCGCGATGTTGCGCACCTGAGCGGTGAGGTTGCCGGCCATGGAGTTCACCGAATCGGTGAGGTCCTTCCAGGTGCCCGCGACACCGGGCACCTGCGCCTGGCCGCCGAGGCGTCCCTCGGTGCCGACTTCGCGCGCCACGCGCGTTACCTCGCCTGCGAACGAGCGCAGCTGATCCACCATCGTGTTGATGGTCTCCTTGAGCTCCAGAATCTCTCCGGAGACGGTCACCGTGATTTTCTTCGACAGGTCGCCCTGCGCGACGGCGGTCGCCACCTCGGCGATGTTGCGCACCTGGCCGGTGAGATTCGAGGCCATGGAGTTCACCGAGTCGGTGAGATTCTTCCAGGTGCCGGCGACGCCCTTCAATTGCGCCTGGCCGCCCAACTTGCCTTCGGTGCCGACTTCGCGGGCCACGCGCGTCACCTCGCCCGCGAACGCGTTCAATTGGTCCACCATCGTGTTGATGGTGTCCTTGAGCTCGAGAATCTCGCCCTTCACGTCGACGGTGATCTTCTTCGACAGGTCACCGTTCGCCACCGCGGTGGTCACTTCGGCGATGTTGCGCACCTGGCCGGTGAGGTTCGATGCCATCGAATTGACGTTCTCGGTGAGATCCTTCCAGGTGCCCGCGACGCCGCGAACGTTGGCCTGGCCGCCTAAGCGGCCCTCGGTGCCGACTTCGCGCGCCACACGCGTCACCTCGGAGGCAAACGCGTTCAGCTGATCCACCATGGTGTTGATGGTTTCCTTGAGCTCCAGGATCTCGCCCGATACCGTCACCGTGATCTTCTTGGCGAGATTGCCGCTCGCAATGGCCGTGGAGACTTCGGCGATGTTGCGCACCTGCGCCGTCAGATTCGACGCCATGGAATTCACGTTGTCGGTGAGATCCTTCCAGGTGCCCGCAACACCCGGCACCTGCGCCTGCCCGCCCAAGCGCCCCTCGGTGCCGACTTCTCGCGCCACGCGCGTCACTTCACCGGCGAACGCATTCAACTGATCGACCATGGTGTTCATGGTCTGCTTGAGCTCGAGAATCTCGCCCGACACGTCGACGGTGATCTTGCGCGACAGGTCGCCGCGCGCCACCGCCGTGGTGACCTGCGCAATATTGCGCACCTGCGCGGTGAGATTTCCGCACATGGCGTTCACCGAGTCGGTGAGGTCCTTCCAGGTGCCGGCGACGCCGGGCACGAGCGCCTGGCCGCCGAGCTTGCCTTCCGTTCCCACCTCGCGCGCCACGCGCGTCACCTCCGAGGCGAACGACCGCAATTGGTCTACCATCGTATTGATGGCTTCCTTCAATTGCAGAATCTCGCCGCGCACGTCCACGGTGATCTTTTTCGACAGATCGCCGTTCGCCACCGCGATGGTCACCTCGGCGATGTTGCGCACCTGGGCGGTCAGATTCGAGGCCATCGAATTGACGCTTTCCGTGAGGTCCTTCCAGACACCGGTCACTTCGCGCACCTGCGCCTGACCGCCGAGCTTGCCGTCGGTGCCTACCTCGCGAGCCACGCGCGTCACTTCGGATGTGAACACGGACAGCTGCTTGATCATGGTATTGACGATGGTCGCCGAGCGCAGGAACTCGCCCTTGAGCGCGCGGCCGTCCACATCGAGCGGCACCGTCTGCAGCAGGTCGCCGCGCGCCACCGCCGACACTGTGCGGGTGACCGTGGTCGTGGGCCATAGGAGATCAGCGATCAGGGTGTTGACCGATCCCTCCATATCCGCCCATGCGCCCTGCGATAATCCGAATCGGACGCGCGTGCTGGTCTTGCCCTGCCGGCCGACGACCTCGCCGACGTTCTCGAGCTGTTGTGCGATGCGCTGATTGGCGGCGACGATGGAATTGAACGTGTCGCAGATCTTGCCCGCAACGCCGGTCTTCGATCCCGGCAGCCGCACCGAGAAGTCGCCCGCCTGCATGGCCTGGAGCGCGTCGAGAAGCTCGCCTAAGTTGAGCTCCGGCGACGCCATGGCGGCCTTGGCGACATGCCCGTTCGTCTTACGTTTACGTGCGACGCTTTGACTGGATTCCATGGTCAACCTCTGCCGCCCTCGCACGACATGTCGCGCGCAAAGCCTTTAGCTTGGGTCGAGTAATCGGCGTTGCGTCGGCGGCGGGACCGTCAAAGGTAGAGAGAGATGCCCCCCGCGAAGCTGTCTGCCGAACCTCCTCCCTCGTCGATGTTTCGTCCCGGTTTCGAAAGAATACTATTATGCTTTGCCGGGTATTCATGCTCCGGGCTATCCGGCGCCGCCAAATCTTCGCGTACCATCTGACAAAAGTCCATTGCCCGAAACGCTATGATCGGTTGTAAGAATTACAATTCACTGCGGGGAGCATGCTGAACGATGAGACGAGAATTACTGCCGGAAGATGTCGACTTCGCAGTCAAAGGCGGCTCGGTATACGGTTGCGGCGGCGGCGGCTTCGCCGATCACGGACGCACTCTCGGCCACATCGCAACATCGATCGGCCGCCCGGAGCTCGTGAGCGTGGATGAACTCGATCCCGATGCGCTGGTCGCGACCATGGCCGCGATCGGCGCACCGGGCGGCCTCACGCACTGGGAGATGCGCGGCGTGGATTATCTGCGGGCCGTGGAGCTGCTCCAGGAGGCATCCGAGCAACCGATCGTTGGCTTGATCATCGGCCAGAACGGCATGTCGAGCACGCTCAACGCGTGGCTTCCGGGCGCGGCGATGGGGCTCGCGGTGGTCGATGCGGTCGGCGATCTGCGCGCGCACCCCACGGGCGACATGGGATCGCTCGGTCTCGCCAATAGTCCCGAGCCCATGATTCAGACCGCAGCCGGCGGCAACCGCGAGCGTGGCGCCTACATGGAAGTGGTGGTGCGCGGCGCGACCGCACGCGTATCGCCGGCGCTTCGTACCGCCGCCAATGAGGCCGGCGGCTTCATCGCGAGCTGCAGAAATCCCATTCCGGTGCGCATGGTCGCCGAACGAGCGGTACTCGGCGGCATCAGCCAGGCCCTCAAGGTCGGACGCGCCATCGTGGGCGCCGAACCGCGCGGCGGCGATGCGGTCACCGAGGCGATTTGCGAGGCGACCGGCGGCACCATCCTCGCCGAAGGCAAGGTCGTGCGAAACGGACTCGTTTACACCAAAGACGCGTTCGACTGTGGGATCATCGAGATCGCGGCGAGCGGCGGAAACATGGTGGCGCACGTGTTGAACGAGTACATGGCGCTCGAGCGCGACGGCGAGCGGATCGGAACCTACCCCGACATCATCACGACGTTGACGCCGGCGGGCGTGCCGGTGAGCGCGGGACGGCTCACCGAAGGCATGACGGTGCGCATCCTGCACGTGCCGAAAAGCCGCATTGCACTGTCCGCCAGCGTGTTCGATCCGTCCGTGTATCCGCTGGTCGAACGCGCGCTCGGCATTGAGATCGCACGTTTCGCGCTCGACGGAAAGAGGCCATGACCGAACCGCGCTCCCATGCCTTTGGCGGCCCCCCCTTGCGGTGCCGGGGCTGGCGGCAGGAAGGACTCTTGCGTCTGCTCGAGAACGTGCTCACCGTCGGTGAAGACCCGCAGAATCTCGTCGTGTATGCGGCGCTCGGCAAGGCGGCGCGCAACCGGCCCGCCTACGAGGCGATCGTCAACGCGCTCAAGACCCTGGCCGACGACGAGACCCTGATCGTTCAATCGGGCAAACCCATCGCGATCCTCACCACGCACTCGCGTGCGCCTCTCGTACTCATGGCGAATTGCAACCTCGTCGGCCGCTGGGCCAACGAAGAGGTGTTCTACGACCTCGAGCAGCGCGGACTCATCTGCTGGGGCGGGCTCACCGCGGGGTGTTGGCAATACATCGGCTCGCAGGGTGTTCTGCAGGGCACCTTCGAGATACTCGCGCGCGCCGCCGCCCGGCTGGGCGCCGCGGACCTCAGCGGCCGATTTTTTCTCACGGCCGGACTCGGAGGCATGGGCTCCGCACAGCCGCGCGCGGCCTCCATGCTGGGCGCGGCGAGCATTACCGTCGAAGTCGATCCGGAGCGCGCGGCCAAGCGGCTCGAAAGCGGTGCCGTAAACGAGGTCACGGACTCGCTCCCGCAGGCGCTCGCATCGGTCAGGCGGGCGATGTCCGAACGCCGCGCATGGGCCGTGGCGCTCGTCGCCAACGCCGCCGACGTCTTTCCGGCAATCGCCGCGGGCGCAGCCGCGGGTGCATTGCGTCCGGACGTGGTGACGGATCAGACCGCCGCGCACGATTTGCTCTACGGCTACGTGCCGCAGGGCTACTCCCCCGCCGATGTGCGCCGCGAGCGGGAGCGCGACCCTGCGAAGCTCACCGCCGACGGTGTGCGCTCGATCGGCGTGCACGTTCAGGCCATGCTCGAACTGCAGAAGCTCGGCGCGATCGTGTTCGACAACGGCAACCTGATCCGCAGTCAAGCGATCAGGGCCGGCGTCACCCGGGCCTTCGACATCCCGGTGTTCACGGAGGCCTTCCTGCGGCCGCTGTTTTGCGGGGGGATCGGTCCTTTCCGATGGATCGCGCTATCCGGAGACGGTGCGGACATCCGCACGATCGACGATCACCTGCTGCAGGCTTTCGCCCATGACGCGTCGGTAACCCGGTGGATCCGTATCGCGCGCGAAACGGTGCCCTTCGAGGGGCTGCCCGCACGCATCGCATGGCTCGGTCACGGAGCGCGCACGGCGCTCGGGCTCGCGGTCAACGACATGGTTCGCGACGGCAGGCTCAAGGGACCGATCGCGTTCACGCGCGATCATCTCGACGCGGGAGCCATGGCTCATCCCAAGATCATGACCGAGAACATGCGCGACGGGAGCGATGCCATCGCGGACTGGCCGCTGCTCAACGCGTTGGTGAACTGCGCCTCGCAGGCGGATCTGGTCGCCATTCATTCGGGCGGCGGCGGCTACGCCGGCTTCATGACCAGCGCCGGCGTCACGCTCATCGCGGACGGCACCGCCGCCGCGGCGGAGCGGCTGCGGCTGACATTGACCAACGACACGGGACTCGGCGTGCTTCGCTACGCGGACGCCGGCTATGAAGAAGCACAGCGCGCGGCGGACGAGGCCGGGCTGCGCCGGCTGAGTCCATGACGTTGCGGGCGCCGTGCGCGCGTGGGTGATCGTTCGACGCGTGCTCATCGCGCTCGTGGGATGCGCGGTGTTGGTGATCGTTGCTGCTCTGGCCTTTGCCGCCGGCGTCGATGCGGGATTCTTCCGGGGCGCCGTGATTCGATTTATCTCGAGTCGTGCGGGACGGCCCATCGAGGTCGCGGGCGCGCTGCACGTCCATCTGCTCGCCCGACACCCGGATCTCAACGCCGAGCGCGTCACCATCGACAATCCTCCCTGGGTGCCCGCGGGACACATGGCGCAGGTCGAGGAGATCTCGTTGGTGATGGATGTGCCGTGGTTGGACAGAGCGTTCGGCATCGTCAGCTTGTCGATGAAGTCCGCGACGCTGCACCTGATGCGCAATGCCTCCGGATACGCGAACTGGCAATCGGAAAACCCGGACGCGCCTCCTAGTGCGGATAAATTGCCGATACTGCGGAGTCTCTCGATTCCCGACGCACATGTCGTGCTCGATGACCAGCGCCGGCACCTGCAATTCGAGGGAATCGTGTCCTCGGACGGCGGGAATGGGACAACGTCGCATCTCACGATCAAGGGTACTGGCCAGCTCAACGGTCACGCCGACTCGTTCGAGATATCCGCAGATCCGTTGACGGCGGCAAGTCACCGGATCGCCTACCGTTTCTCCTTCAGCGAGCGCTCCAGCGGCTCGGAGCTCGAAGGACGGGGCGTGCTCCCGGAACCCTTTGACTTCAATATCGTCGATGCGTCCTTCGAGGCGGCGGGGGCGGACCTGCGAGATCTTTATTTCCTGACCGGCGTGACGCTCATCAATAGCGGCGCTTACAAACTCTCGGGCAAGATCCTGCGCAGGGGCGACCTCACCCGCTTTGTCGATCTGGCGGCCAAGACCGGCCGAAGCGATGTTCGGGGCTCTTTTGACGTGCAGGCATCCGGCGGGCGGCCCCTGCTCAAGGGTGAGCTCGACTCGAAATATTTGAGGATGGCAGATTTCGGGCTCGGTGCGGCGGGGCGTGACCCGCAGAGCAGCGCACCGCCTCTGATCTTGTCCAACGCCATGTTCAATCCCCCCACCCTGCGGCTCTGCGACGCGGACATCCGCTATCGCGCTGACCAGCTTCTGGTCGGCCGCGTGACGCTGTCCGACGTGGTGGCGAAGGGAACTCTCAAGCAAGGGGTGCTCACGGTCGCTCCGTTGACCGCCGGCATCCTCGCGGGAAAGCTCCGCTCGCATGCACGGCTCGACGCGCGGACCGACGACCCCAAGGCCAAAATCGACATCGACATCACCGGCCTGCAACTCGGCGAGATCGGCCGCAAGGCGTTGTCCGCTCCGCCGGCGACCGGACTGGTCCAAGTACGGGTTACGATCACCGGGGTGGGCCGGTCCGTCCATCAGGTCGCTGCGAGCGCGAGCGGAACTGTCACAGCTGCCGTACAGCAGGGCACGGTGAGGGACTCGCTCGCGGAAATGACCGGAGTCGACTTACGCGGGTTGGGCTTGGTGTTGACGAAGAGTCAGAAGGAGATTCCTCTGCGATGCGCCGTCGCGCAGTTCGAGGCGCGCGACGGCACCCTGACGGCGAAGCGATTCGTCGCGGACACCGAATCCGTGCTGATCACTGGCGAAGGACAGATTCACTTCGATACGGAAGCGCTGGATCTTGCCATCAACGGCCATCCGAAGAGCTTGCGGCTGTTCCGATTCCAGGCGCCGGTTCTGCTCAAGGGCACACTCAGCCACCCAGCCGTCGATGTCCAAGCGCACAAATTGAAGCTTGTCGATCCGGGGAACGCCAAGGACACGGATTGCGCGGCCATCGACTTACCACTCGCCCCGCCTCAGTGAGCGTAATGCGCAGAGCCTCGGTCGCCTTCGTGATCATGATCGTGACCGTGATTGCCGCCCCAACCACCTCGACCCCAAAAACAACCGGATGAGCCCAGAATCGCGACGATCGCAATGACCATCGACATGCGCTTGAATGTATTCATGTGAAGTAATCCTTACCGTGCTGCCGGCAGACGGACCGGCTATTGCTGTTAGGCTATGCGCAATTCCGCGGTCCGTCGGTGCGTTGCGACACCTACGCCCAGCAATGCTTTGCGCCTGCACGCCTGATCCCTTCGCATAAGCGGGTTGCCGCACCGACGATCCGCTGTGAAATGGCGCAGGCTCCCGCTTCATCATCCCACCGGAGCCCGCTGCATGAAGACCGACGCCCAACTGCAATTCGACGTGAGCGAGGAATTGAACTGGGACCCCTCTATCCATGCGGAGGACATCGGGGTGACGGTGCATGACGGCGTCGTGACGCTGACCGGTCACGTGCATACGTTCGCCGAGAAATGGGAGGCCGAACGCGCCTCGCAGCGGGTCGCCGGCGTCAAGGCACTCGCCGTGGAAGTCGACGTGACGCTCCCCGGCTCGAGCGTCCGAAACGACGCCGACATCGCCCGTTCAGCGCAGAACGTGCTCGAATGGAACAGTTACGTCCCCGGCAACCGGGTCAAGGTGCTGGTAGAGGACGGCATGATCACGTTGTCGGGAGAAGTGGCTCGCGATTATCAGCGGCGCGCCGCCACCGATTCCGTACGTACGCTCATGGGCGTAAAAGGCGTCTCGAATCAGATGACCCTTCCGTCGGGCACTTCATCGGACACCATCAAGACCGACATCGAAGCAGCCTTGCAAAGACGCGTTCCGGATGACGCGAAACACATTTCCGTGGAAGTAAACGGCGGCGATGTCACCTTGACGGGTACGGTGCATTGTTGGTCCGAGCGGGATCAGGTGCGCCATTCGGTCTGGGGAACCGCCGGAGTTCGCAGCGTGAAGGACCGTTTGACCATGAGGTTTTGAACGGGCTCCTGCAATCATGTCGACCAGTGCCACCCGTCGGCGACCATGGCCCTGACACAATCCTCGGGCAGGTAGCTGATCCACTCGGCGATGATGGTTGCGGCGCGCGCGGTAACGGCAGCGTTGCGTTTCAGAGAGGCATTGGCCACATCAGAGCCCAAGCCTAAACCGTCAAGGAGGGATAGGAGTCTATGGCGACCGCCACCGGCAGCGCCATCAAAGTGCTGCGACTTGAATAGCGGCTCCAACTGGAGGGTGGCGATAAGATGTTGGCGCCATCGCGCATCGATCAGCATGATTTCCGCCTGGGTCGTCTGAAAGCTTACGGCCAAGCGGGGCGCCGTGCGGCGCCCGCTGGACAATGGTCAATCGTCGGTTTTGATTTTCGTGACTTTTGTACCCTCGAGCGATAAATCTCCGATCAGACCCTTTTCACCGAAGACAAAGCCGAGAATGGGTTTTCCGAGAGCGGTAGCATCGTATTGACCGCCCGCACCCTCAGATACCACGGCGATGGCGGAATCCCCGCCCGCCGACCACCCTTCGCTCTTGGTGAAGTGATCGAGCGCGCCCTGGGTCATGAAAAGGATGATCTCTCGGTGCTTTGCGACACCCAGCGTGAGACCAACCGAGGCGGACGCGAGGCTGTAATAATTCACCGCTTGTCCCTGAACGCGCAAAACCCCTTCACCGAACTCACCGCCGACGCCCACGCCGCCCTTGGTCACGTGGCCAAAGACCAACACGCCGGCCGCTTTGCCGACCAAGTCCCGGTTCGCGGGGTTGAGGGCATAAAATTGCTTCAGAGCCCGACCGGCGCTCCGGTCAATCTCGGCCTTGGTATGCGCCCAGGTGGGCGCGCCTGCCAGAAGACCGGCAACCGCCAGAGCGGCGGCGGCCATTAGTGATTTAGCGTGCATAAACGATGCTCCAGAGAAATTATTCGAATTCGACGCAGAGAGCACTCAGGCTCTACGCACCAAAAAGAAGATCAACGCCACGACCAGAACGAGGCCGAGTAATCCGCCGCCGATGTATATGGGATTCCCCTTAATTAATGATTCCGAAGTGGCATTGGATCATGAAGACCCCTCGGCTGTTTGTTCGCTACCACACATATGTCCGGTGGAATCTACTTAACTCAGTAAGTGGTTGGAGTCATGTGATAACGCCGCCGCCTGTCAGTAACTAATCGTCATATGATCCGTGACGTTTTGCACGCCCGGTGCATTCCACGCCGAATTGCGCGCAAGATCCCGCTGCCACCAACTGGTCACGGTACCGGACAAGGTGACATTCTTGCCGCTTACACTGACTGAAATATCCTGATCTTCCGAATCGAAACGGCGCTCCAACGCGGCCTCGATTTCTTCCTTGATCTGCGCAGATGGCGTCTCCGAGCGGATGGTGATGTCATCGGTGATGCCTTTGACGCCGACCAGGTACCGAACGGCGGCGGCGGCATTCTGTCGCTGATAGTCCCGGCCGACCTTACCGGAAAGTTGGATCCAGCCATTTTCCACTTGAATCCTCACCGAGTCCTTGGGTAGATAGGAGACGCCCGCGAGCGCGCTTTCAGCTGCACGCGCGATGTCGGCATCCGTGTGCGACCCAGCCGGCGCCACGACGATCTTGACGACGAGCGCCTTCACGCCGGCAACGCGCTGCACCGCCTGCTCTGCCACCCATTTCTCCGAATAATGGAGAACCTGCCCGCCAAGAGTCACGAGTCCGTCTTGTACCGCGATCTCAATCTTGGTTGCATCGATCGCCGCATCCCAATTGAGCTCATCGATCACATCCTGGCGCAATTGCGAATCTGTTTTCATGGGTCCATTTCTCCGCTTGTATGAAAAGAGGAGCGATCCTATCCGAAGCGTTTGTCACGCACCGTTCGATGCCGCACGTAGATAGCCCCGCCTCAGAGCCGACGTGCGATAACGAACAGACACGCATGCCGAGCTCGCGCCATCTTGATGACCCGAGACTCGGTGGGCTGCGCATCTGCCCGTCGCGATGAATTGACAATAGATAAATGGAAAGCAACGCATGAGTACATTGTTCGATCCCATTCAATTCGGGAGCATCAAGGCGCGGAATCGCATCGTGATGGCCCCCTTGACCCGGAATCGCGCCGGGCCACATCAAACTCCGACGCCGCTGATGGCGCTCTACTATGAGCAGCGCTCCTCCGCAGGCCTCATCGTTTCCGAAGCGGCGCAGATCGCGCCCGAAGCGCAAGGGTATAGGGATACACCGGGCATCTATAGCCCCGATCAGCTTCGCGGCTGGCGCGCCGTCACCGCGGCGGTCCATGCGAAGGGTGGGTCAATCGTCGCGCAATTGTGGCACGTTGGACGTATTTCCCATACGTCGCTGCAACCGCACGGTCAGGCGCCCGTATCGAGCACGGGGCGCCGTGCCGATGCGAAGACCTTCACGATAAAGGGGTTCGAGGATGTCTCGGCGCCTCGCGCACTGCGACCCGACGAACTTCCCGGGATCGTCGAGCAGTTCCGGCGAGCGGCACGTAATGCCATGGACTCCGGGTTCGACGGGGTCGAAGTTCATGGTGCGAACGGATACCTGCTCGAGCAGTTTCTTCGAGACAGCATCAACGACCGCACTGATGCCTACGGCGGTTCGGTGGAAAATCGGATCCGGCTTCCGATGGAAATCATGACGGCAATCGCCGCCGAGATCGGAGCGGACCGCACCGGGATCCGATTATCGCCCGTCTCACCGGTGAACGATGCAAAGCAGGATAGCGACCCGCAAGCACTGTTCAACCATTTCATGGATCGGTTGAATCCGCTGCGCCTGGCGTTCGTGCACGTCATCGAGGGTGCCACGGGCGGTGCCCGCGATCTCGTGGCGTTCGACTTTCCCGCGCTGCGCCTTCGCTTCAAAAGGGATCATGAGAATGGTGCATGGATCGTCAACAACGGGTATACGCGACAGATGGCGATGTCCGAAGTTGTCAGTGGGGCGGCGGACCTGGTGGCCTTCGGGCGGCCGTTCATCAGCAATCCGGACCTCGTGAACCGCCTGCGCCTCAACGAGCCGCTGGCGGCCATCGACGTGTCGACGCTGTATGGCGGCGGCGCAGCCGGATATACCGATTACACTGAGAGCCCACGCACGCTTCTCGAGACCGCCCTATGAACACCTCAATGCAAATATCCAGGACATGAACCATGAGTGAATATCTCGACGCCATCATTTTCATCGATCGCCATCTGGCAAAGGTCTTTCACGTCAGTGCCACGGATGACGTCAAGCTGTTGATCGAGCATACCTCGGCACAGCGCCGGCACCATCAGGCGGATCACGAGGACAGTACCCAGCATGCCGTGGACGATGAGTTTTTGCATCGTATCGTGGCATCGCTCGATCATGCGGGCCACACATTGATTGCCGGTCCGGGCAATTCAAAATTCGAGTTGCAGACCTACATGCAGCGCCACAAACCGGATCTCGCTGCGCGAATATCGGGCGTCGAGACTCTGGAAAATGCGACGGACAGCGGTATCGTCGAGATGGCACGGCGGTTCTTTCGCGAGCGCGGACACCGGCATGCGACGCCGCCGCAACCGAACTTCAGGCACAATGACTAGCCGCAGCCCAGAGACCGCCCGCTGCAGGCGCAGGTCTCTGAGGCGGGACAACTCACTCCGTCCCACCCATCCAAGTCAGGCGACCGCGCGTTCTCGCTGACCCTGCCAATAGCCATTGCGGCCATAGTGATGCCGCCCAGGATCACCCTCAGTTCGCCGCGTGGTCGGGAAGCAGGCGTTGATACTCCTGTCGAACCACCTTGTAGCATTCACATGTGCGGCGTTCCAGGCCGGCGCGATCCAACACCGTGATGTGCCCGCGCGCATACTTGATGAGTCCTGCACGCTGCAGCTTGTTGGCACCTTCCGTAACGCCCTCTCGCCGGACGCCGAGCATATTGGCGATCAGTTCCTGGGTCATGACGAGCTCGCTGCCTTGCAGCCGATCCAAACTGAGCAAGAGCCATCGACAGAGCTGCTGATCCAATGAATGATGCCGGTTACAAACCGCGGTCTGCGCCATTTGCGTTATCAACGCTTGGGTAAACCGCAACATCAGGTGCATCACGGGTGGCACGAGATTGAACTCGTGTTTCATGAACTGCGCCTTCATACGCAAACCGACGCCCGCGCTTTGAACGACCGCACGACTCGGCGTGGTATCCCCGCCCATAATCAAGGCGAATCCCACCATCCCATCATTTCCGACGACCGCTATTTCCGCGGACGATCCGTTCTCCATGACGTACAGCAGCGAGACGATCGCCGTGAGCGGAAAGTGAACATGGGTCAAACGACCCTGCGCCTCGTAGAGGACCTGCCCGAGTTTTAGATCAACCAATTCGAGGTGGGGTAACCACAGCGTTCGGATGGCCGATGGCAGCGAGGCCAGCAGGTTATTGTCGGTGGCCCAATTCCTGGGTTGGATGGATGTATTCAGCATTTGTGAAGGGCTCCGTCGATCACGCCAAACCCCATCCGCAGTGTACGGTATCGCACACGCGCTTTTCGCGCTAAATACTCTTATTGCTTAGGTTGGTTTCCTTACCCATGCGGCCGTGCGCTAAAAAGCTATCCGTGCGGGCGCGTACAGACACCCATCCCGCGAGCCGTCATGGTTGCGTCATAGTGGTGTGGTGGTATTTGCTACCAGGCGACTCTGGCGCCAGCCGCGGTGCGCCATCTATCGGTATTCATTACACATTTTGGGCGAGGTATCGTTGCGTAACACACCATATTCCGTACGGGTGGTGGCCGGGTGCGTCGGAACATGACCGAGCATCTCCATCATAAACTGGCGGCGCTGCATCAGACTTTGCTCCATGGCAAACTGCCAAGGAGCTTGCATTGGACCGATGCACTCGAGCTCATTGGGCATTTGGGGAAGGTCACGCCGTCTACGGGCGGCGAATTTGCGTTTGTCGTCGGCACGCAGCGGGAATTCTTCAAGCAACCCCACACGCCGGAGCTTGGGACCGAGGAAGTCTCGCGCCTGCGTCGATTTCTCAAGGCGGCCGCCTCTGCATTACCTCCGGTTGCGCCCGGGCGGGCGTGTCGAATGGTCGTCGTTATCGATCACCACATCGCACATGTTTTTCGCGATATAGGGGGCAGCCGGCCCCAAGCCGAAGCAGCTATCGAGCCATACGATCCCCATCACTTCCATCATCACTTGGTTCATCGAAAGGAGGCGCACTATCAAGGCGACCGCGTCCCCGAAGAGACCTCTTTCTATGAGGAAGTAGCTGAAAAATTGCTGCCGGCAACCGAGATCATCTTGGTCGGGCACGGAATCGGAAAGAGCAGCGCGGTGGATGTGCTCGTTGCCTACTTGAAGAAGCATCGCCCCGAAATCGCCCGACGGGTGACGGCCACTGAAACCGCGGATCTTTCGGCGCTGACGGAACACGAGATCGAGGCGATCGCGAAACGGCACCTGGGAACACCGGATGCTTGAACGATAGCCGCTGTCCGGCACTTTACCGTTCGTTCGACAGCGTACAGACCGCCGTGGTCGAGTTGGATCTACTGACGACGGCAGCACACACTGAGACATCGGCATAGGAGAATTCGACCCATGAAAATCGTCAAAATGACATTCGTGCTCGCGTGCAGCACCGCCGCAGCGGCGCTCATCGCCGGTGCGGCGTCATTGCTCGTTTCGCAGCCCGCCGGGGCAACCGTGCAATTTGCCAAGGATACCGGCAAGTCTTGCGCGGATTGCCACACGAACCCCAAGGGGGGCGGCGCGCTCACTCCCCTGGGTGAGGCGTTCAAGGCGAACGGGAACAAGCTTCCGAAGTAACGCTTATGCGGCCGCCTGCCCGTGCCCCGGCGGCGGCGGCGGCGGCGGCGGCGGCGTAGGTTCGATCGTGTCTTTGCCCGCGAGCGCAAAGGCGAGCGTCGCGGCCGAAGGATTCAAGCTGTCGACCATCGAGCTCGGCATCAAAATCGTGGCCCCGCGTTCCTTCGTGGTCTCATAGATGATGTTCATGGCGCGCAACTGCAGCGCGACCGGATGTCCCGCGTAGATTGCGGCCGCCTCGACGAACTTTCCCGCGATCGCAGCCTCGGCGGATCCGAGGATCACGCGCGCTTGCTTCTCGCGTTCAGCCTGCGCTTGCCGCGACATGGCATCCTGGAGGGCCACCGGGATCGCCACATCGCGGATCTCAACGGAGCTGACCGATATGCCCCAGGGCGCGGTCTTCCGGCCGATCTCGAGTTTCAGCTGATCATCCGCTTCCTGGCGATCCGATAGAAGCGCAGCCAGCATCGATGAGCCTATCATCTCGCGCAGCGATGTCTGAGCCACCCGATCGATGGCCTCCCGATAGTTCGTGATCGCCAGTGCAGCCTTCTCCGCGTCATGCACGTTCCAGAAAATAATCGCGTCGACGTTGACGGGAACCGTGTCCCTGGTCAATGCCTGCTCCGCGTTGAAGGCGGTGGTCTGAATCCGGCCATCGATGATGGCCACGACCCGATCCACGATCGGCAGGATGAGAAAGAGGCCGGCCCCGCGCACGCTTTGCAGCTTGCCCATGCGCAGGATGACAAATTTTTGCCAGACGTCGGCCATCTTCAGCGAGAGCGCGATCCAGACCGCCAATACGATGAAGGGCGACGCGACATAGATGCTGCCCCAGAAGGCGGTGGCGCCGGCGGCGGCAATACACACGAAAACCAGGAAAGCGGCAATTGGATTCATAGTGGGTGCCTTTGGATCGGGCATGCGGCCAATCATGGGTGACGCGCGGCCTTGCGTCGGTGCGGTGGCGCGCTTTATGGTCGGCGGGCCTGGTTATCGTGCCGCTTAGTACGCTAGCGTCCGGACCGATTAGCGGGAAAGTGTTCCAATAGCCAATAGGAACAACGATGGAGATAGTCATGTATATCGGCGGCATCCTCGGAACCATTCTTATTATCGCGTTGATCATTTTTCTGGTGCGCAGGATCTGAAGCAAGGCTCCAATGAGCATGGATCGACCGCAATCGCTCGCGCGGATCGCGCGCTGGGCTGCGGTGGGGGGAGCCTGCGGCTTCGGTCTGTTGAACTCTGCGGCGGCCAATCCACCGCTGCGCAGTGAGAAAACCGTGCTTGCCGCAGCCCCCGCTCAGCAGCGGGAGAACCTGTCAGTGGCGCATCTCGATCTGCGGCTACCGATGAGTTACTCTGCGGCAAAGGGTGACGCACCCGAGAGCGCGCACTCGCCTGCGCCCGCTTTCCGCCGATGGGATTCGAATACGAATGAGCGCATTCTTGCCGCTGCTTTGAGCTCCGACGATCCCGGCTTTCGAATGACGAGCCAATCCGCGACTTTCGTGGCTCGCGTACGCCGGGAAGGGCTGCCGTTCGCACGCTTGTGGGAATCCAAATCGGCGTTGGTCAGCATCGGACTCAATCGGAGCGGTAAGCCGGGCCTTTGGCTCACGCAAAAAATTCGTTAGGTTCCCGGCGACGCGGATGATTGCGCTAAGCGAGCAGACTTCGGATACGGTTGGCGAGCCCCTCCATGGCAAAGGGCTTGGTCATCACGTGCATTCCCGCATCGATGCGCCCGTGACTGAGCACCGCGTTCTCGGCGTATCCGGTGATAAACAGGACTTTCAATTCGGGCCGAAGTTTGCGGGCCGCATCCGCCACCTGCCGGCCATTCAATCCGCCCGGAAGCCCGATATCGGTGATCAGCAAATCGATTCGCGCCGCGGATTGCAGCAGCTTCAATCCGCTATGGCCGTCCCCGGCCTCGATCGCCGTATAGCCGAGCTCCTGAAGCACATCGACCACCAGCATTCGAACGAGAGGCTCGTCATCGACCACCAAGACGGCTTGGCCCCGGGCGGCGTGCGCCACCGCGGACAGCTCCGGCTGCGCTTCGGCAGTCTCGGCACCCCCGATATGACGCGGCAGATACAGGCACACGGTCGCACCCTGACCCACTTCCGAATATATGCGGACTTGGCCGCCCGACTGGCGTGCGAACCCGTAAATCATTGAAAGCCCCAAACCCGTTCCCGATCCCACGGGTTTGGTGGTGAAAAACGGATCGAAAGCTCGCGCGATCACTTCCGGCGTCATACCGGTGCCGGTGTCGGTGACGCTCATGGTCACATACTGTCCCGCCGGGACATCGCGATCGCGGGCGCCACGATCATCGATCCATTGATTGCTCGTCTCGATCATCAGGGAACCGCCCTCGGGCATGGCGTCGCGGGCGTTGATGCACAAGTTCAGCAGCGCATTCTCGAGTTGATTCGGATCCACCCGGGTGGTCCAGATATCCGGAGCACCGACCACTTCCACTCTGACGGCCGGACCGACGGTGCGCCTGATCAGTTCTTCCATGTCGGCAACCAGACGGTTCACGTTCGTGGGCCTCGGGTCCAAGGCCTGACGCCTCGCGAAGGCTAGTAGTCGATGGGTGAGCGCAGCCGCCCGCTTGCTGGCGCTCTGGGCCACGTTGATGTAGCGCCTCGCGTCATCCAGCCGCCCTTGGGTCAGGCGATTGCCGAGCAATTCCAGACTCCCTGATATGGCCGTCAACAGATTATTGAAGTCGTGGGCGATGCCGCCGGTCAAATGCCCGACCGCTTCCATCTTTTGCGACTGCCGCAATGCGTCGAGCGCCGCCGCCAGTTCGGTTCGCGCCTCGCGCTCCTGGGTCACGTCACGCGCGCTGCAATAAAACTTATCCGTCTCCGACACAGCCACCCAGGAGAGCCAACGGTAAGCGCCGTCGGTGCGCCGGAACCGGCTTTCAAAGTGCAACACCGGCTCGCCGTCGGTGACATCTCGAAGGCCTGCGCGCACTTTCCCCAAATCATCGGGATGTATTAAATCGAAGAGCGACATCTGGCGAATCTCGCCGGCCGTCCAGCCGAGCGCTCTTTCCCAGGCCGGATTGGTACTCTCGAAATGGCCGTGCGCGTCGAGGATTCCGAGCAGGTCGATGCTCACCTCCCACAGGCGAGCACGCTCCGCATCCTGGTCGTGCGTATCGAAGCCGCCCCTGAAATCGCGCCCCCGCGCGGCGCCGTTAAGAAGCGGCGAGGTGGACATGGTTTTTGGGTGAGTGTCGGCTGCGGTCAGGCGATTCGTGTTCACAGCGCATCGGGACCTCCGTAGGCTCGAATCTCATGCAGTTGGGCATCTCCAGGTCTGCAAACGATAGGTGGCGCAGTTCCGCTCGGTCTGTTCGCTACCCCACACAACATCCGATATTGCTGCGCCGAACAAACTACCGCCCTGGCGACCGCGATCACGTCCGAGATCCGCGATCCTCATCGTCTTCGTCTTCGGTACCCGTCGTCGGACGAGTAGTCGTGAGCTCGAAGGGGATATGCACCGGCGAATAGGCAATTCCGGCACGAAGGATGGGTGTGTGAAACCACGGTGTGTAAATCTGTTCTGCAAGTGCACTCATGCATCACAATAGCGCGCCGCTACGCTCCGGTCTGTGCTGCAGCGTACAAACGACCTGAGCGATCGCTACGTAGCCAGTTCGTCGGGAAGCAGCCGGGCGTATTCCCGTTTCACGACCGCGTAACATTCGCAGGTTCGGCTCTCCAGGCCGGCGCGGTCCAGCACCGAGATGTGCCCGCGCGCATAGCGGATCAGCCCGGCGCGTTGCAGCTTCAAAGCACTCTCGGTGACCCCTTCACGGCGCACGCCCAACATGTCGGCGATCAATTCCTGCGTCATGACCAGGTCTTCGCCACGCAGCCGATCGAGACTCAGCAGCAGCCAGCGGCATAACTGTTGATCGAGCGTGTGATGACGGTTGCAAACGGCTGTCTGAGCCATTTGCGTGATCAGCGCCTGCGTGTACCGCAGCAAAAGATGCAGCACCGGTCCGCTCAGGTTGAACTCATCCTTCAAACTCTGCGCCTTGAGTCGGATGGCATTACCGCCGCTCTGCACCACCGCGCGGCTGGTGGTGGATTCGCCCCCCATGAACAGCGCGATGCCCACGATACCCTCATTGCCGACGACGGCGATTTCCGCCGATTCACCGTTTTCCGTCAAGTAGAGCAGCGAAACGATGGAGGTCGTTGGGAAATACACATGGGTGAGTGTCGTGCCCGATTCGTAAAGTACCTGACCGAGGCGCAATGGCACGGTCTCGAGATGCGGCCGCCAACGCTCCCACACGGTGGCCGGGAGCGCGTCCAACAAGTGGTTCTTTCGAGAGTCGCTGGGGACGATTGGCGTACGCCTCCATGGCGGGATCCGGGTCAGGACCTTCGGCGGTCGAGACAGCGCAAGCTTGTGTTCCTCGCACATCCATTATGTCTGATACCGCACATAACGCAAGCGAGCAAAGGCCATGCGTCAGGATTCCCGATCCTATCGCTGTATGCGTTCGTACACTGTTTTTACGATCTGGTAACAGGGGCACGCCGAGGCCTTGAGTCCCTTCAAATCGAGGATCTTGATTTTCCCGCGGCGATAATCGATCAGTCCGCGCCGCTTCAGCGCGCTGGCGGCCTCGGTGACTCCTTCGCGCCGCAAGCCGAGCATGTGCGCCAAAAATTCATGCGTCAGCGGAAATTCATCCGATCCCACCCGCTCGCGGGTCATGAGCAGCCAGCGCGCCAGGCGCGCCTCCCCCTCATGGAAGCGGTTGCACGCCGCGGTCTGGGAGATCTGTGCCATCAACGCGTAGGTGTATCGAAAAAGCGCCTGCCGCAACGGGTGATTCCGCTCGAACTCGGTGCGAAAAGGCGCAGCGGCCATGCGCAACGCGCTGCCCGCGCCCTGTACCAAGGCACGCACGCCCGACACGCCCATCCCGAGGATGAAAGGCATTCCGGTCATGCCCTCGTTGCCGACCATGCCTACCTCGAGGGTGCGGCGTTTGTCGACCGCGGTAAGCAGGGAGATGAGACAGTCGATCGGAAAGTAGACATAGCGAATTGTTCCGCCCGCTTCATAGAGAATCTGCCCAAACCTCAGCGTCACCGGCTCGAGCTCATTGAGGCGCCCGTAGTGCTTCGCTGGGACGGCCGCCAGCACTTGGTTGCCGAGAGACTTCCCGGCCAATCGCTTCAGCTGCTTTTGCGCCATTTGATCTGTGCTCACCCTCGAAATTCCTCAATATGCAGGGTGACAGGTTCTCGCCGCGGCATCTGTTCGGTGACGTACGGAGCACGGTTCTTTGGTGACGAACACTAAGTACGATTTCGTACAGACCAAGCATCCGATGGCGGGTAGCCTTGCTCGGTGAGTCTTTCTGCAACCACCCCGCCGGGCGGCCTGACCAACGCCGAGGCCCGGCTTCGGCTGAGCAGGTCCGGCCCCAATTCGATGCCCGATGTCGCGTCGAGTCCGCTGCGCATGGCGTTCTCGAAATTCTGGGCACCCGTACCCTGGATGCTCGAGGCCGCAACCGTGCTCGAGCTGATTCTGGGCAAATATGTAGAAGCGGCAATTATTGCAGCATTGCTGGTCTTCAACGCGGCACTCGGATTCTTGCAGGAGACCCGGGCGCAGGCGACGCTCGCGGCGCTCAAGTCGAAGCTCGCCTTCAATGCCTCCGTGCGGCGCGAGGGCGCGTGGAGCATTGTGCCGGCCGCTGCCCTGGTTCAAGGCGATGTGATCAAGCTATCGTTGGGGGCCGTGGTACCGGCGGATGTGCACCTCACGGGAGGCAATGTTCTCCTTGACCAATCGATGCTGACCGGCGAATCGTTGCCGGTCGAAGCGGCAGCGGGCGCCGATACCTTCGCGGGGGCCCTGGTTAAACGCGGCGAGGCCACCGCCGAAGTCACGGCGACCGGAGCGCACACCAAGTTCGGCCGCACCGCCGAGCTCATCCGGGGAGCGCACGTAACCAGTTCCCAGCAGAAGGCCGTGTTTCGCGTGGTGCGGAATCTCGCAGCCTGCAACGGCTTCGTCATCCTGCTGATGGTGGTCTACGCGCATTTCCTGCGCATGCCCGTCGTCGACATCATTCCCCTCGCTCTCACGGGGGTCTTGGCCTCGATACCGGTCGCGCTGCCGGCGACCTTTACGCTCGCGGCCGCCTTGGGCGCGCGCGCTTTGGCGGCGCTCGGCGTGCTGCCCACGCGTCTCTCGGCCGTCGATGAGGCCGCCTCCATGGACGTGTTGTGCGCCGACAAGACCGGCACCCTGACGCGAAACGAGCTCTCGGTGACGAGCGTCTTTGCACTACCGGGCTTCAGCGAACCCTGGGTACTCGCGCTGGCCGCATTGGCAAGCTCCGAGGCCGGTGAGGATCCGGTCGATGCAGCAATTCGATCGGAGGCAGCGCGGCGCAAGACACCGGATGCGCCGCGGCGGATCGGCTTTGTCCCCTTCGATCCGGCAACCAAAAGATCGGAGGCGAGCTTCGTGGATTCGGCCGGCGCCACACTGCGCGTCATGAAGGGCGCCGTGGCGGCCATCATGGCGCTCACGCCGATCCCGGCGGCGGCGAGCAAGGCCGAAAACGAGTTCGAGGCGCGAGGCTTTCGGGTGCTGGCGGTGGCCTCTGGGCCCGCGAATGCCATGAAATTCGTCGGCCTCGTCGCCCTGAGCGATCCTGCCCGGGAAGATTCGCCGGGCCTGGTGACCGCCCTTCACGGCTTGGGAATACGCGTGGTGATGGTCACGGGGGACGCGGCGGCCACGGCCGCCACGGTGGCGCACAGCGTCGGGCTCTCAGGCGCCGTGTGCCCGGCAGGGCCGATCCCTTCGGGTTCGACCCTGGATCAATTCTCGGTGTTTGCCGGCGTGCTGCCCGAAGGCAAGTATCAGCTGGTCAAGGCGCTACAGGCCACCCATCATACCGTCGGTATGTGCGGGGACGGCGCCAACGATGCACCCGCGCTGCGTCAGGCCCAGATCGGCATTGCCGTCTCGACGGCCACGGACGTCGCGAAGTCCGCCGCCGGCATGGTGCTGACGACACCTGGATTGGCGGGCATCGTCGCTGCGGTCAACGAGGGGCGCCTCATTTTCCAGCGCATCCTCACGTATACATTGAATTCCATCACCAAGAAAATCGTGCAGGTGCTTTTCCTGGCGACGGCACTGGTCATGACGGGTCAGGCCATCCTCACACCGATGCTGATGGTCATCATCATGATCACCGGCGACTTCCTCGGCATGTCCTTGACCACGGACCACGTACGGCCGTCGGCGGCGCCCAATTCGTGGAAGATACGCGAGCTGACCTTCGCGGGTATCCTGATGGGGACCGGAGAGTTGCTTTTATGTACCGCCATTCTGGCATTCGGCAAGTACTCGCTGCGGTTGGATCTCGATCATCTGAGAAGTTTGGCCTTCCTCGCGATCGTCTTCGGCAATCAAGCCACTACCTATAATAATCGGGAGCGTCACCGGCTATGGTCCTCTCGACCGAGTCATTGGGTGATCATTTCGTCGATGGCCGATGTACTCATTGCCTCGACGTTATCGTTGGCCGGGATCCTGATGACACCGCTGCCCCTACCCGTGGTTCTGGGCACGCTCGCCGCTGCCGCCGCCTTTGCCGTGATCTTCGACTTCGTGAAGGTGCCGGTATTTCGCCGACTCGGAATCACGTGACCGCCTGCAAGAATCAGCAGCGAAGCCGCATTCCTGCCGGCCTGTGGTCCCGCGGCATGGTCGCCACGCTGGGCGCACAGTTTCTTTCCGCTTTGGCCGACAACGCGCTTCTGTTTGCGGCACTGGGGCTCGTCCGGAAACTGCATTATCCCGCCTGGAGCGGCCCGCTGATCCAGGAGTTCTTCGTGGCCGCTTATATACTGCTCGCGCCGTTCGTCGGCGCGCTCGCCGATGCGCAGCCCAAGGGGCGCGTGATGGCCATTGCGAATGCCGCCAAGTTTCTCGGTGCATTCGGAATGTGGCTACACATGAATCCGTTCTTCTGTTATGCACTGGTGGGCGGTGGTGCAGCGGCCAACTCGCCCGCCAAGTACGGCATCTTGGGCGAGCTCACCACGCGCGAGCGGCTGCTGAAGGCCAACAGCCTCCTGGAGGCGTCGACCATTGCTGCCATATTGCTCGGCGCAGTCGCGGGGGGAGTGCTGACGGATTGGAGCATAGAAGGCGCACTCATGGCGATTTCTGTCTGCTACGCGGCATCGGCATCGTGTGCACTTTTGATTCCTCAATTGAAACGGGCGGCGGCGACGACGGAATTCTCGATTTCCACCAGCCTCAGGGACTTTGCCACGCAGACCCGATCACTGATGCAGAGCCCGAAGGCGCGGCTCGCTGTGGTCGGCACAGCGCTCTTCTGGGGCGTGGGTGCCGCGCTTCGCTTCCTGGTGATTGCCTGGGTGCCCGTCGCGTTGAAGATAACGAGCAATAAAGTGCCGGGGTTTCTCACGGCGATGGTGGCCGTGGGAATCGTGTTGGGCGCAGCGCTCGCGGCGCGTTTCGTACGGCTGCCGACCTATCAGCGGGCGTTACCGGCTGGCGTGCTGATAGGAATTGGCGTGTGTCTGCTGCCCTTCGCGAAAAGCGTCTCCGTGGCCATCGCGGCCATGATATTCGTCGGAACATGCAGCGGATTCTTCGTCGTTCCGCTCGATGCGCTTTTGCAGAGGCAGGGCGAGGATGGCGTCGGCGTGGGATCGGCGATCGCGATTCAAAACCTGTTCGAAAACTTCAGCATGCTCGCGCTGGTCGCCGGTTACACGGCCGCCACTTTCATGCGTATACCCGTGAACGACATTGCAGTCGGGGTTGGGCTGTTCACCGCCCTCTCCATGGGAGCGCTGACCTTGATGCGCCGCTGACCGGTCACTTGGCGGCTGACCGGTCCTTCTGGCGACCGGCTGCTACCGCTTGGCGATCTCGGCTTTCATGAGTCCCATTTCCTCGCGCGTGATCTCGCCCCGGGCATATCGCTCGTTGAGAATATCGAACGCGCCCTTGCCCGGTAACTGGCCGACTCGCTGGTGTGCGCTGTAGGAGTAGCCCCAATTGCCGATGCTGGAAAAAAACAGAAAGATGATTCCAAACCAAAGAAACCAACCCCAGCCGAAATACCAATCGTTCCAATATGCGTGGGACATTCTACTCTCCTGTTAGCGCTAGACTTGGCCGAGAGGCTACGCGAACTTCCGACGTCTCTCTGTACGCCATCGAACGCACCTGCCATCCGCTGGCTCACACGCCGTGACGAAACTCGGGGATTTGCCGCTTCACGTTGCCGGCCCAATATCCCTGCAGTCCGTAGTGGTCGTGTAATTTCATTTCGGCATCGCGGTCGAATTGGGTTTTTGCGCGATACGGCGGCGCGTTTCTCACTGCGTCACGGGTCAGTTTCACGGTAACCGTGTGGTTGTCCCAGCTGACTTCCTCGATCCATTCCGGCGCGATCAACACGTGATGACCGAGCCACCAATTTCGGGTGTCCACGATCAGGTACCGGATGGCCCAGTTCTGTTCGTCGATGAGGAAGCCGCAGACATGTCCCACGTCGCCGTCCGGGGCGCGAATGTGGGACGAGGTGACCGTCTTGCAACTGCGCAGGTGCTGGTCGTCGTGCTGGGCCCTTTCCGCGTCGGTATCGAGGCGTTCCGCGGCCTCTTGCCGTGTCATCGACACCGGCAATAGTCTGTTGAACCAGTTTGGGGCGCGTATCGACATGGTCGAGATCAAGATCTTGCGGTGCGCGAGCCAAGCTCCCGTTTCGACCAGGAAATAGCGGACGATCCAGACCTCGTCGTCGAAATAAAAGTCCTTCACTCGCCCGACGGAGCCGTCAGTCGCTCCGACGGAGTAATCATTGAGATCATCCATCGTGCGTAACATGGGCTCATTTCCTTCCGGCAGGCGAGATTCGAGGCGCAGGCGCCATGCTACTCAGGCGCACTGCGCACGTCTGTTCGCTGTCGCACTGATGGAAGGGGCCGCCTGCGCGCGCCCGGGCGGTCAGAATGGCAGGTTACGGCGCCTTGGAGGGCGCGCTCATTGCGGCGCGCCATTCCGCAAGCCAGCCCACGCTTCGATCCGTCGTGGTCACGGGAAAATACTCGGCACCCAGCCAGCCGGCATAACGCGCCTCGGACAGAGCGCTCAACAAGTCGCGAAATGGCACGCTGCCCGTGCCCGGCTCGTGTCGGCCCGGGACGTCGGCGAACTGCACATGGCGGACGTACGGCAGCGCCCGCCTGAGTTCGTCGATCAGATCGAGACCCATGCGCGTCGCGTGGTAGGCATCGAATTGCATCCCGATCCCGGGCCCGCGCCGGGAAAGTATCGACCGGGCTACGTCAAAGGAGTTCAGCAGATAGCCCGGCACGTCGATGGGATTCAAGGGCTCGATCAATACGACGATTCCCTTGGGACGCAGAATGTCGGCGGCAAGATCCAGGTTGTCTTCGTATGCGCGAAGGCCTCGCTCGCGGCCTGTCTCGGCCGGCGCAAGTCCTGCCAGAACGTGCACGAAGCTCACATCCAAGGCTTCGGCGTATTCCGCCACTTGCGCGAGTTGCGCTCGGAACAGGGGCCTGAGTTCCGGCCGGCCGGCAATTCCAAACGGATGCTCCGACGCGACGACGGGGACGTTGATGAGCACCACCGGCATGCCAGCTGCGCCGGCCGCTCTCGCCAGCGCCTCGGGCGACTCCGAGTAGGGAACTTGAATCTCCACTCCGTCGAAACCGTGCGACCGTGCGCCCTGAAATCGCTCGAGCAGCGGCAACTCTCGAAACAGCGTGCTGATATTTGCCGCGATGGGCAACCCCTCGCTCACGGAGGGCTCTCGGCGTATAGCTTGAACAATGCCGCGAGATCCTCGCTCATCAGTCCGCGCTCGGCCGCACGGCGGTAGACCTCGAGCGCGGCGAGCGTCATCGGCAACACCGAGCCGTGCTCTCGGGCAAGGTCCTGGGCCGCGCTCAGATCCTTCAGCATGAGCGCAAGCTCGCCCAAAACCGGGGTAAACACGCCTTGCGCCATGCGCCGGCCGAAGATCTGCAACGGGATGGAATCCGCAAAGCCGCCGGCGAGCGCCTGCGGAATGGTGTCAAGATCGAGGCCGCTGACGCTCGCGAGCTTGAAAGCCTCGCTGATTGCCACCAAATTCGTCGCGACGATGAGTTGGTTGCAGAGCTTGAGCGTTTGACCCGCGCCGAGCTCCCCAATTCGCGTGACGCGCTGGGAAAAGGCCGCGAGCAGCGGACCCAGTCGGGCGATATCGTCCGTCTCGCCGCCGCACATGATCACCAGTTTGCCGTGTTCCGCGCCCGTCGCGCCTCCCGACACAGGCGCGTCGACCCAGGAGGTTCCGCATCGGCTCTTCAGTCGCGCGGCGAGCGCGAGCGTCGCCGTCGGACCAATGGTCGAGAAATCCACCGCCACGGGCGGCACACGCGTCGCCTCGGCCGCGCCACCCGGACCGAACAGGATGTCCTCCACCGCGGTTTTATCGGTGACGCACAGGCACAACACGTCCGCGTCGTCCGCGGCCGCAGCGGGTGTCGATGCGGGAATCGCACCGGCTTCGATCAACGAATCGAGCTTGCTGCGGGTGCGGTTCCAAACGCGCACGGCAAAGCCTGCGCCCAACAGGTGACGCGCCATGGGCGAGCCCATGAGGCCGACACCCAAAAATCCGACCGTCCGAATGGGCTCAGCCGGCATCGATGGGTTCCGCCGGCCAATGCACCGCCCCGCTGTGGGTCACCGCACCGATGCTCGCCGAGCGCACGGCGAGCGCGTATTTTTCCAGAAGGCCGCCGCGAGGGGCCGCCTGCGGCGGTCGCCATGACGCCCGCCTTTCTTCGAGCTCCGCTTGCGGGACCTTGAGCTCCAATGTCCCGTGCTGCGCGTCGATCTCGATCGTATCCCCCTCACGCACCAGGGCGAGATTGCCGCCCGCCGCGGCCTCCGGACTCACGTGACCGATGCAAAATCCGCGCGTGGCGCCCGAGAATCGTCCGTCGGTGACGAGCGCCACCCGTTCGCCGAGTCCCTGCCCGTAAATCAGTGCCGTGACGCCGAGCATTTCCCGCATTCCAGGACCGCCCCGCGGTCCTTCGTTGCGAATCACGACCACGCGACCCGCTTCGATCCTGCGTTGCCGGATGGCGGCATTGCAGCTTTCCTCGTTCTCGAACACTTGGGCGGTTCCTCGAAAGAAGCGTGTTTTGAGACCTGCGACCTTGAGCACGGCGCCCTCGGGACAGAGGTTCCCTTTGAGCACCAGCAGCCCGCCCGTCGGCGCAAGCGCGTTGGCGCACTCTCGAACCACCTCGCCATCGGGCAGCGGCAAACGTGAAACAACATCCGCCAACGAGCCGCCCGCAACGTGCGGCGTAGCGCCGTGCAAATGACCCGCACGCAGCAACTCTTTCAGTACGACGCCTACGCCGCCGATGGTGTGCAGATCCTTGGCCAGAAATCGACCGCCCGGTTTCATGTCCGCGATCAAAGGCACGCGCTTCATCACGGCCGCGACATCATCGATGTCGAACTTGACACCAGCCTCATGCGCAATCGCCGGAAGATGCAGCATGGCGTTGGTCGAGCCGCCGGTGGCCCCGACCACCGCACAGGCATTTTCCAGGCTCTCGCGGGTGATCAAATCCCGCGGCAGCGGTGCGGAATCGCCCAGAATCCGCATCACTGCACGTCCCGACTCGCGGGCCAGCGCCTCCCGCTCCGAGAAAACGGCCGGCATGGTGGCAACGCCGGGCAGCGCAAACCCCAATGTCTCGGCGACCATCGCCATGGTGTTGGCCGTGAACTGCCCCGGACAGGAGCCGACGGTGGGCACGGCGCATCGCTCGAGCCGATCAAGGCCTTGCACGCTCAGGTCTCCTCGCAACCGTGCCCCCACGCCCTCGTACACGTCGAGGATGGTCACGTCGCGACCGTCGATTCTGCCCGGAAGGGCACTCCCGCCATATAGAAATACCGACGGCACATTGCACCGGGCCATCCCCATCAGAGCTCCGGGCAAACTCTTGTCGCATCCGGCGACCGCTACCAATGCATCGAAGCCGTGGCCGCGCACCACCGCCTCGATCGCGTCGGCTATCAATTCGCGCCCGATCAACGAGAATTTCATGCCCTGATGGTTCATCGAGAGGCTGTCGGCCACCATGGCCATGCCGGATGCGCGCCCGAGGCCCCCCTGCTCGCCGACTCCCGCTTTGACATGGTTGATGAGCGCCGCAATGTGCAGATTGCACGGCGTGAGTTCGCCGGCGGGCCCGATCACCGCGACAAAGGGCCGCTCGATGTCGGCATCGTCGAGACCCATCGCCCGCAGAAAGGCGCGATGCGGAGCGCGCGTGACGCCTCGCTTGATGACATCTGAACGGCGTGTGGGGGGCATGTATCCTTGTAACACGGCCGCCATGTGAGAATGAACGCTCAGACAACAATCCGGCAGCGGGGGATGCCATGTATCGAGTGACCGGCTTTGCAGAGCTCAAATCTTGGATGGGGCGCGTCCAAGCCGCGCTCGCGGGCGTGTTTATCGTCTCCGGCGCCGCGCTCGGCGCGCAGTCCCCCGGGTCGCCGGCCGGCACCGGCGGGTCCGGCGATGCCGGGACGACGCTGTTTTACGACGGACAGGTGTTCACCGCCGAACCCGACCACCCGTATGCCGACGCGGTGGCCATCCGCGGCGACCGCATCCTCGCGGTCGGCGACCTCGCCGCGGTTGCCGAGGCCGCAGGTCCCGGCGCCCGCAAGGTGGATCTCAAGGGCAAATTTCTCATGCCCGGCATGATCGACGGGCACGCCCATCCAATCGCTGGCGGGGTCACGCTCATTCAGGCCAATTATCCCGACACCGAGGACTCGATTGCTGCCCTCACGCAGTTCGTCGCCGAACACGTCAGGAAAAAAGACAGCCGCCTGGGCGATGTGCTGGTCGTTAACGGCATCGACATCGGCTACTGGGCGCACGCAGCCGAGATCGACGCTGCGCTCTCGAGCGGCACCTTTGCCGATCAACCCATCGTGCTATATGGGTCTGACGGACACACAGGCTGGGCCAACAAGGCGGCGCGCGTACGCGCGGGCATCACCGCATCCTACCTCCGCGCGCTGCAGCCGATGCTTCAGCATTGCTACGGTTTCACCCCCGGCTCGCACGAGCCGAACGGATTCATGGTCGATGCGTGCAAGATCAAGCTCGACGAGAGCCTGCCTGCCCCCACGGCCGAGGCCATGCTCAAAGCGGGCGAAGCCGCGGTTCAATATATGAACGGACTTGGCATCACCGGATGGCTCGACGCGGCGGTGAGCGGAGTCGTCGGAGGGGCAATTCCCGCAAGCGTCGACGAGCCGGGCTTCCTGCCTGTGTACAAGGCGCTATCCGAACATGGGGAGTTGACCGCCCATGTCGTCGCCTACCCGGTGGTCAAGCCAGACCTCGGCAATCAGCAGATCGACGTGGTACAGGCATTGCGCGCCAAGTACGAGGGAATTCCCAACCTGACCATTCCGGGCCTCAAGGTGTTCGCCGACGGTGTCGTGGAAATCCCCTCGCAAACCGCCGCTCTCACCAAGCCTTACACCAACACCGGCCGTTCCGGACAGCTGCTCTTTACGCCCGCAAAAATGAATGCGCTGGTCACCGAGGCGGCCAAGCGCGGACTGAACGTTCATATCCACGCGATCGGCGACCTGGCGGTAAAAGCCTCCCTGGACGCCTTTGAGGCCGCCCGCAAAGCCTACCCCGCCGCGAACCTGCCCTTTTCACTGACCCATGCGCAATTCGTCGATCCCGAGGACATCCCGCGGTTCGCACAGCTCCACGTGATCGCGGCGCTGCAACTGCTCTGGGCGGTCGCGGACCCAAGTACCAACGAACAAGTGAAGCCCTATATTGATCCGTCGATCTACCATTGGATGTACCCGGCACGCTCGATGCTCGACTCGGGCGCCGTGATCGCCGGGGCCAGCGATTGGCCGGTGAGCACGGCCAATCCCTTCGCCGCCATCTATCAGGCCGAGACGCGCTCCGGGCCGCAGGGCGTGCTGGACGCGGCCGAGCGCATGCCACGCGAAGCGATGCTGTACGCCTACACGCGCAATTCCGCGCAGGTGCTGGATCGACTGAAGGACATCGGAACAATCGCGCCGGGAAAGCTCGCCGATCTCGCGCTGATCGACAGGGACGTGCTCAGCGTTCCCGCCGAGGAGCTGAAGGGTGCGTCTGTCGTCTTTACCATGTATGACGGAAGGATCGTATACGGGCACGAGCCCTAGAGAGCTCACGACCGCTGGTCATCAGCAGACCCGCAAGACGCCCTGCATGATCGGCACCGCGTGACCCGCGATGTAGACAGACTCCACTTGGCCGCCGCGCCTCGAGGTGCGCCCGAGCAGCAGGCTCGGGCGCCCCATGTCCACTCCTTGCTCGATGCGCCAGGTGAGCTCCGAGTCGTTGTCGAGGCTGATCGAGGCGAGGAGCGCAATCGTCGCCGCCGTGGCGCTGCCGGTTGCCGGATCTTCCACGACCGCGTCGAGCGGTGAGAACATGCGCGCGTGCAGTTCGCCCGGGGCAGAACCTCGCACGTACGCGAACACCGAATCAGTGCCCACAGGGGGCAGGATTCGCTCATGAGTGGCCAGCACCGGCTTGGCCCGCCGCAACGCCTCCCGCGATCTGAGCTCGGTCACCAGGAAGGGCAATCCGACGGAGGCCACCTGCGGTGGATGAGTTGCCGTCATGACATCGCCGGGATCCAACGACAGGCAGGCGGCCGCGTCCTCCGCCGAAAGTGATGCTCCGACAGCGAGCGGCTGCGGCGCCGTGAGTTCCGCTCCCACCACCTCGCCTCCCTCACGCAGCAGCGACATGGGGACGAGACCGGCGGCCTCCTCGAACACCATCCGGTGCGGGCAAAGTTGCCCCTTCGACTCGATCTCTCTCGCGAGGACCAGGGCCGTGCCGACGTTCGGATGGCCTGCGAACGGGACTTCTCTTCGCGGGGTGAAAATGCGCACGTTTGCGCTGTGCTCCGGTGCACGCGCCGGCAGCACGAACGTGGTTTCGGAGTAATTGAACTCGGCTGCGATCGACTGCATTTGCGCCGTCGTCAATGCCTCTGCGTCAAGCACCACGGCAAGGGGATTCCCGCCGAAGACCCGATCGGTGAACACATCGACGGTGACGTAGCGGCGCGCCCCGGACACGCCGCTCAGGCCGCCACCAATCTTTCCAACTCGTCCAGATCGACGGGTTTGACCAGATGGTGGTCGAAACCCGCGTCACGCGTCCGCTGCCGATCCTCGTCCCGTCCGTACCCGGTCAAGGCTACTAGGCGTACGCCAGCGAGCTCGGGCATGTTGCGCATCCGCCGCGCGAGCTCACAGCCGTCGATCTCCGGCAATCCAAGATCCATCACGATGACGGCGGGCCTGAGTTCTGAGGCCCGCCGCAACGCGTCGGGCGCGGAGTACACCGCCGTCACTTCATGCCCGCCGATCTCGAGCAGCATGGCGAGACTATCGGCGGCATCCCGATTGTCGTCGACCACGAGAATCGCCTTGTGCATCGAAGCGATAGCCTCAGCCGCCCAAGTGATGGCGCAGGAATTGCGAGGTCCGGGAATTCGCCAAGGTCGCCGCAGCCGCCTCGTAGTGGGCAACGCCCATGCGCGCGAACGCGTGATCGGCGCCCGGATAGCTGTAGAGCGTGACCAAGGGATTGGCCTCGAGGGCTTGCTTGATCGCGTGTTGAGCGGGCGGCGGAACGAATTGGTCTTTTTCAGCGATGTGCAATGCCAACGGCTTGCGGATGTTCTTCGCCTCGCCGAGGAGATCCTGGATCCCGACGCCGTAGTAGCCGACGCTGCAATCGACGTCGCTGCGTGTCGCCATGAGAAAGCTAAGCTTCCCGCCGAGACAATAGCCGACACTGCCGACTTTCCCGGTACACGCCGGATGGTGCCGCAGTTGCGCAAGCCCCGCCTTGAGGTCGCCGATGCCCTGGTCGACGTCGAAAAGGTTGAACAACTCGAAGGCGCGTTTCCACTCGGCCTCCGTCTTGTCGGTGATTTGGATGCCGGGCTCGATGCGCCAGAAAATATCGGGACACAGCGCCGCGTATCCTTCGGCGGCCAAGGCGTCGCATACCGCGCGCATCACTGCGTTGACGCCAAAGATCTCCTGCGCGACGACGATGCCCGGGCCGCTGCCGCTCTGCGGCACCGCCAGGTAGCCGGTGAAACTGCCGCCGTCCGGCGCACGAATCGTGATGTCGGTCATGCTTGCCTCGCCATGCGCATACGCGGGGAACCCTGTATCGGACGCATGCTCGATAGAATATCACCACGAGCGAGCGTGCAGACATATGTTGAATCGGACGCGGTGACCGACCTCGTGGTGACGACATATTCAAGCACCTTTGAGCGCGTTGCGCCTGAAGGAGTCTTTCGAAATGCGGATTTCCATCTCGGACTTTCAACTGCAGGCATCCGACACTGGCGCCCTCGAAGCGCCGCTGAAGAGGAAGTGATGTCCCCCAAAGAGTCCCCGAAGCCGGCCAAGCGCCAGCGTGCCCCCTACGGCGTGAATCGCGAGAAAACGTCCATCCCCGACTTGTGGAAGGAAATGTGGGCCCGAACGGACGAGACGAACCGGCGATTGCGCTGGCGTCGCTGGGATCGCGATCTCGACTTCAACTGATCCCGGGCGCGTCGCGCGCGATCCGTTCAGCGCCGACGTAGCAAAGATACCGGCCTTTGGCGGCGCGGCCGATAAGAGTCATGCCCAGCTTCACCGCCAGTTGGTACCCCAGGGCCGTGGCGCCGTTGCGCGAGATCATCACGGGAATGCCGTTGTGCGCCGCCTTCATCACCATCTCTGCCGTGAGTCGGCCGGTCGTGAACAGCATCTTGTCTGAGCCGTCCACAGCGTGCAGCCGCATGAATCCCGTGATGATGTCGACACCATTGTGACGGCTCACATCCTCGACCGCGGCCAGGAGCTCGCCGCCCAGGAACAGGGCGCAGCCATGTACGGATCCCGCCGCCCGATGAATCGCGTCGTACTGCCGCATGCTGTCGAGAACCGCGAAAAGCACCGCCTGCGATGTCGTACCCGCCATGACGGGAGCAAGTGCGTCGAATCGACTCAACTCGTCGCCGAATGCCGTACCGAGACCGCAGCCGATCGGGGTCGCATCCTCACGGCCCGACTCACCGCCGCTGGAACGGGCGCCGGGATCCGCGTGCCGCGAGATCTCGGCAACCCCCCGGGTCCAGTCGACCTCGACGGATCGAATCTCGGTGACATCCTCTATGAGCCGCTGATTGCGCAGGTATCCGAGCGCCAGCCACTCCGGTGCGGCCCCGAGCGTCAACAGGGTGACGATCTCGCGCCCGTCGACGACCAGAGTCAGCGGCCGCTCGATCGGCAGATACAACATGCGCGTGGCGCCATGCTCGTCGCACGCGCCGATCTCGCGGAGCGGTGCCGCGGACGCGGAACTCAAACGCGGCGCGCCGGGCACCTTTGCCAACCCGCGGCTGGCCGGCCCGAGGACGAGGGCGCTGAAGTCGTCGGGCTCCATGGCAGGGACGTCCGGTGATGGCTAGGATGTGCGTATGATAATCGCGCGCAACGACATCACGGGCCTAATTCTCGCCGGGGGTCGGGGCAGTCGCATGGCGGGCGCCGACAAGGGCCTGGAGCTGTATCGGGGTCAAACGCTTGCGGCGCATGCCCTCGAGCGGCTGGCTCCGCAAGTGGGCACGCTGATGGTCAACGCGAACCGCAATCTGGAAAGGTACCAGGCGCTGGGTGTCCCGGTGTGGCCGGACGACGTGCCGGACTATCCGGGACCGCTCGCCGGCATGCTCGCGGGGCTCACACAGTGCAGCACCGCCCTCCTCGCCACCGTGCCCTGCGACACCCCAAATTTTCCGCTGGACTTGGTGTCGCGCCTGGCGGACGGCCTTATGAGCGACGACGCCGACATTGCCGTTGCCTATACTCGGGTCCGAGAGGAGCTCTTTCCGCAACCGGTCTTCTGTCTCATGAAGACATCGCTCGCGAACGCGCTCACCGCATTCATCGCCGCGGGCGAACGCAAGACGAGATTCTTTGCGCTAGGGCAGCGCAACGTCCGTGTCGTGTTCGCGCGTGACGCCGAGTTCTTCAACATCAACACGCTCGCCGACCTCGAGAAATCGCAGCCACCATGACCGAGATTGCAGGAGCCCCGATGCTCATTACACCCCAGGCCGCTGCAGCCGCGATCGATGCCGAGCTGCCCGGCCTCCCCATCGAAGCGCGCCCACTGTCGCAGTGCGTCGGGGGCACGCTGCGCGAGAATATCTATGCGGAGCGAGACTACCCACCCTTCGACCGGGTCTGCATGGACGGCATCGCCATCGCAAGCGAGGCCGCGAGGCGTGGCCTGCGGCGCTTTGCGGTGCAGGCCACGCAAGCCGCAGGCGCGCCGCCTTTGACGCTCGCGAACGCCGAGAGTGTCATTGAAGTGATGACGGGCGCGTCGCTTCCCTGGGGTACGGATTGCGTCATTCCGTTGGAGCACTATGTGCTCGACCAGGGTGTGGTGATGCTCACGGGCCCGGTGAACGACACCCCGTTTCGCAACGTTCAGCGGCGCGGCGAGGATGGCCGACATGGCACTCTGATGCTCGAGGCCGGCACGCTCCTCGGCGCGCCCGAAATCGCCATCGCTGCTTCCGCGGGCCTTGCCCGCGTGCGGGTCAGCAGCCAGCCGGCCTTCATGGTGATATCCACCGGCGACGAGCTCGTGGAGCCGGGCGAACCCATCGCCGGCCATCAGATCAGGCGCTCCAACACCTACGCCGTCATCGCAGCGTTGCGGGCGCGCGGATTCGATCGAGTGAGCAACGACCATCTCCTCGACGAGGAAGCCATGCTGAGCGATCGTCTGTCCCTGCATCTCGCCACCCACGAGGTCTTGATCTTGAGCGGCGGCGTGTCGATGGGCCGCTTCGATCTCGTGCCCAAGGTCCTGCAGAGTCTCGGCGTCCGCCAGGTGTTCCACCGGGTGGCGCAACGCCCTGGAAAGCCGTTGTGGTTCGGAATCGGGCCGCGGGGTCAGGCTGTGTTCGGCTTGCCGGGCAATCCCGTATCGACGCTCATCTGTCTGGTACGCTTCGTGATACCCGCCATCATCATCGCGATGGGCACTCGCCGGCCGGCCGCCGAGCGCATCGGACTCGCCAAATCCGTTCATTTCGATTTGCCGCTTGCGTATTTTCTTCCCGTGGTGGTGCAGATCGACGAGTGGGGCCGGCCGTGGGCGAGCCCTCGTCCGACGAATACCTCCGGAGATTTCCTGAGCCTGATCGGAACGGACGGCTTCGTCGAGTTGCCCCCTGGACCGGTGACCTACCCCAAGGGATTTGTCGCGCCCTTGTATCGCTGGTAGCGAGACGATGATGTCCTCCTCGTCCAGCCGGCCGGCCGATCAATCGCTGCTCGACACCTGTCGATCACGATCCATCGAACTGTTGAAACGCAATCTGACGGCCGACGGCATCCTCGCCGCCTCGCCCGGTCCGCGAGCGCGTCAACGCGGTTACACGGCCATATTCGGACGGGACGCCGCCGTCTGCGCCATCGGGATGGCCGTGTCGGGGGACCCGGCACTGGAGCGGGCGGCCGCCGCCGGGTTGCACACCTTGGCGCTTCACCAGGCGCCGAATGGGCAAATCGCGAAGTTCGTGGATCTGCAAAAGGACGAGCCGGATTTCTGGTATCTGGGATGTATCGACTCGACCTTGTGGTGGTTGATCGCGATCGCGCTCCTCGATCGGCGCCGCGGCGGCAACACCCTGCGCCACCGCTATGCCCGGCGCATCAAGCTCGCGATCCAATGGCTCCTCGCCCAGGAACATCAAAGGTTCTTCCTATTGCAACAAAACGAGGCGAGCGATTGGGCCGACATCATGCCGCGCTCCGGATTCGTTCTGTACACCAATGCCTTGTGGTACTCGGTCAAGCGGCTCTACCGCATCGGGCACGCCCGCGCGACGCACGAATATTTCAACGGCCTCTTCCATCCGTTTTCCGCGGCGCTCGCCGAGTACCGGCGGGCACGACTGCTCAACGACTATGTATTGCGCCGCGGCCGCAACCGCGACCTGTATTTGAGCTTCGTCAATTTCTCGTTCTTCGGCGAGGAAGGCGACGTCTTCGGCAATGTCTTGGCCGTGCTTTTAGGGTTGGCGGATGCACGCGCGAGCACACGCACGCTCGACGCGCTGATCCGGGCGCGCGTGAATGAGCCCTATCCCGTTCGGGCGGTGACGCGCCCCATCAAACCGAACAGCTCGCTGTGGCGCGCCTACATGGCACGCCACCGGCAAAACTTCGTCTGGCAGTACCACAACGGCGGGATCTGGCCCATGGTGGGTGGTTTCTGGATCAGCGCACTCGTCAAGTCCGGCCGCGGAACTCTGGCGGCGGCGGAACTGACCAAGCTCGCGCGGGCCTGCGCGCTCGGAAATTGGGCCTTTACGGAATGGCTGCACGGCAAAAACCTCGCACCGCGAGGAATGCCGGGACAGTCCTGGAACGCCGCCGCGTTTCTGATGGCGATGCACGCCGTATCGACGGGCGAAACCTTGTTCCCTTGACGCGGCCGCGTTGCTAACGAAGGCCGTCAAGCCACCTTGCTTTGCGCGGGCCATTCTCCCGCGTGGGCTGCATCGCCCGCCAAAACCTCGGTCAGATCCTTGAGCAGCTTCGCCAGCTCCCCCGCCATCACGGCAAAATCGATGTCGAATTGCTCCACCGGATCCACTTCATCGGCCTGCGTGTCGTCCTTGTTCATTTCCAGGAAGTCGAGTCGTTTCACCTGCAATTTGTCCGTGAGCACGAACGACACCCGATCGTTCCAGGTCAATCCCAGCCGTGTGGGGAATTTGCCCGCACTGAGGTGACCGCGGACCTCCTTTGCGTCGAACGGATGCCGCATGTAGCGAACGACGGCTTTGGTTTTGTCGGCGCTTTGGAGTTCCAGTTCGTCATCGATCGAGAACTGCGCCGGCGCTTCGCCGCGCAGCAGCCAGGACGCCATGGCAGCTTGCGGCGAGCGCTCGGTCTGGACGGCGACCGGCGCGAAACTACCGAGAGTATCGCCGAGAGTATCGACCACCGCTTCCGCGCGAGGCATGCCGGACGCATCCACGGCAAACCACCCTGCTATGGGATCGATCCACGCCCGCGTGACTCGGCGCCGGGTGAGCGCACGCGTACGCAATTCATCGGCCACACGAGCGCGCAGGTCGCGCATCTGTTTGCGGCCCACGGGAAAGCCCTGCTCCGCGGCCTGGGAGTCGGCTCTCTCCTGCGCGACCTGGCGGATGATGGACGCGGGCAACAACTTCTCGTCCGTCCCGAGCGCGATCATGTGCTGGTGATTGACTGTATGCAGCAACCGGCCTCCGTGATTGACCGGCACCCAGCCCCGACTCGACATGTCGAAGGGCCCGCAAGGCCTAAGTGTTCGGCCGGCGAGCTGGCTTTCCAGATCACCTGCCGCGGCCGACCAGTTGTCGGGAAGTTGATGAAAGACCAGATTCTTGAACATACGATCGTCGCACTCCTCGAAAAGGAGCGCGGATTATATTGGCATTGAACAGAGGCGTCGTCGTAAAAAAATTTATGCCGGCGGCGGCACCTCGCTCATGGAGTTCGTCCGTTTGCTCGATAAGTCTTGACGCCGGCGTGGATTTGGTGCCGGGCGCTATTGCAGGTTTTTAGCGGCCCACACGATCGACGCCAGAAGAGCACCGCTTCCAGCGCATGCGGCGATGGCGGCAACCGCCTTGTGGCGCAGTCGGCCCGCGAGCGACCCGCTGTCCGAAGCCGACAGCAGGAAAGCGCGGCCATCCTCGGGCTGGGACAGCACGCTGAGAGCAGGCGGCGGTTGCGGCGTGGGGGCCGTGCTGCGCGACGTCGCCTCTTGTCGCGCGGCTTTGCGCGCCTCCTCCCACTCCTCGACACTCAGTCTGCCGTCATGGTCGCGGTCAAAGCGCGCGAGCAGGGCTTTCTGATCGTTCTTCCAATCGTGCAAGATTTCTGCGACTGCGTCGTCCAGGGGCCGGATGCTGAGGCCGCCGGGACTGCGGAATGCCCCGAGCGCGCAGACGCGCTCCTCCACCTGCAGGCGGTATTCGGTGTACCGATAACGGCCGTTCGGCATCAGCGCATCGACGAGCTTGCCGACAAGGCCCTGCCCCGGCGGAATGCGAACGAGCGGCCATTCCGACTCGCCGTACCAGACCGTCTTGGCGGTCGGGAAGACCTCCGCTCCGCGTGGATCCACCACGCAGCGGCCGGTGCCGTCGTCGAGGATGAAGGGCAACTCGCTCGTGCCACGATCGATCGTGGCCCCGTCATTTCTTTTCCTGTCCTTGATCTCGTATCGCCACCACGCGCATTGCAGACCGGTGAGCGGCGCGTGGCTCTGGCCGCGAGGCATCGGCAGCGCGCGACCTTCGAGTTGGACGTAGCCCTGGGCAGCCGATCGGATTCGCGATGCAGCGGTGTCTGCAACCAGGCGATTTTCGCGCCACGCCTTGTAGGCCAACCACAGGGAGTAGACCGCCGAACCGGCGAGGGCGAGGGTCACCAGATAGATCTTGAGGCGCAGCACGCCGAACCTGCCGGATCGCAATCTCAGGCGCGAAACAGTTCCGCAACGTCGATGTCGTGCTTTTCCTCAGCGCTGAATTCCAGCAGGTGCGCCGGCAGGAAACCGAAGCGCTGGGCGACCATGACATCCGGAAAGACCTTGACTCGAACATTGTTCAGGTTGACCTGATCGTTATAGAGTTCGCGCCGATCGGCAATGGATTCCTCGAGCGCCGTGATCCTCGATTGCAGCTGCTTGAAGGATTCGTCGCTCCTCAGCTGCGGATAGTTCTCGGCAACGGCGAAGAGCTGAGTCATTCCGACCCTCAGTTGGCGCTCGGCCGCGCCCACGGCGGCCACGTCACCGGACGCGCTTGCCTGGCTGACCGAAGCGCGGGCGCGCATAACCTTTTCGAGCGTTTCCTGCTCGAACTGCATGTAGCGCTTGCAGGTTTCGACCAGCTTGGGCAGCTCGTCGTGCCGCTGCTTGAGGAGCACATCGATGTTCGCCCAGGAAGTCTTGACACTCTCCCGCAGGGACACCAGGCCGTTGTAAATGCCGGCGGTGTAGGCGATCAGAGCGATTACCACGACCAGTAAAATCAACAAGGTGATCACTGCAACACCTCAGATTCGCGATATGTTGTTCGGTCCGGCGAGAATACCGACGGCTCTTGGCGGCCTGCAGCATGGAGTTCACATGCCGGGCACGGGTTTTGCGGCACACGCGGTTGCCGCGCGGGCGGCCGAGACGTGGATCACAGATTGCATGCTGATCCCCGCAGGTGGCCTAAGCGACGAACGCCGCCAACAGCTTCTGGAGCTCACCGGGGTCCAGGGGCGAATCTCGATTGTCATCGACGACGAGAACCCGGCACCGCGCACCTTTGGATACCGGGACGTCCGAGGGATTGAGAGCGACATTGGCCCGCTTACCGATCACGATGGAACCGGGGATGCGAATCCTGAATTCGTCGGCTTCAATCTGGAGACCTGGGCGAATATTTCGAACATCCCCCCGATCGCCGATGGCTCGAAGCCGACCATAGCCGAGGCGAGCCAAGAGCACCTAGGATGACACTTACGGCCGGCCAAGTATCGGCTCGGAACGGTATTCCGGTCCGCGTTTTGTCGACCTAAAGCACCTTGCCGGGATTCATGATGCCGTTTGGGTCGAACAAGACCTTGAGCCGACGCATCATCGCGAGGCGCGCGGGCGAGCCCAGGCGCATGAGCGTGGTTTTTTTCTCGAGCCCGATGCCGTGCTCGGCGGAGAAGGAGCCGCCGAGCGCCGTCAGTGGGTCCGTGAGCAGCGGCGCGATTTCCTCGTAGCGCTCGCTGATCGGCCGCGCACCATTCACGGTCAAATGGACGTTGCCATCGGCAAGGTGACCGACCAAGTACAGCTCGAGCGCGGGGTCGTGGGCCGAGAGGCGGCTGCGGCAGCCCTCGACGTAGCGCGGAAGTAACGCGAGCGGCACTGACACGTCGTACCACAAACCACCGGGGTGCTCGCGGTCAACGGCCCAGTCCTCGCGGACTCTCCAGAACGTCGCTCGCTGCGCGAGATTCTGCGCGAGCATCGCGTCGGTGACGAATCCGCGCTCCGAAGCTTGCTCGAGCAGCGAGAGAAGTCCGGCTTCAGCGCCCGCGGCCTCACGCGCCGAGACCTCGATGAGCACGAGATAAGCCGCTGCCGCGAGAGGCGCGATGTCGGTGGCGCCTGCGGCCCGACAACAGGCGGCGGCGTGATTGCCGGACATGAGCTCGATCGCTTGCAGATCGATTCCCGGATGGTGTTGCGCAAGGTCGCAGAGCGATACGGCGGCGGCCAAGTCCGCCACCGCGATAAGAGCCGTGGCCGGCGGACCGGGGCTCGCGATCAGGCCGAGTGCGATCCGGGTGACCACCCCAAGGGTGCCCTCGGCGCCTATCAACAACCGCTCGAGGGCGAGGCCCTCATTGCGCTTTCGGACCTGACCGAGTTCAGTGATCACCGAGCCGTCGGCAAGTACGAACTCGAGCCCGAGAACGCGCTCGCGCATGGTTCCGTGGCGAAACGCGGCGTTGCCGCCCGCGTTGGTTGAGACGAGCCCTCCGAGGGTGGCGCTGTCACGGGCGCCCAAGTCGATCCCCGGCGCAAGTCCGTGGGCAGCGGCACGCTCGGCAAGCGCGGTCAGCGTTACGCCTGCGCCGGCGACGGTGGTGCGGCTCACCGGATCGAGTGACTCGATGTGATCCAAACGATCGAGCGCGACGATGATCTCGCCGTCGTGGGATTCGGCGCCGCCGGCGAGGCCGGTACGCCCGCCTTGTGGCACGACGCCGATGCGCTTCGAGTTGCAATAGGCCAACACTCTGGCCACCTCATCGGTCGTGCCCGGACGAATCATGAGGCCCGAACCGAAATTGCGGGGGTCGACGCCCGGGTCTCGCGTGGCAAGATCCTGGGCGGTGCGCACCGCCCCGGGCCCGACGATGGCCTTCAAATTAGCTGCGTGTTCTGCCGATAAGGGCATTGGAGTGCTCGGTGCGATCTCGCGCCCGCTGGGGAGCTGTGATTGTGCCGGCCCCGAAGGACGGCTTCAAGCCGGCGCTGTTCGAGTGGGAACTGACCGCTGAGCTCTGCGGTGTCAGGCGCCGCCCGTCGATGCGTCGGTGCTGGCGGCGCGACGCGTTCGGGCTTCTTCCCGGGTTACGGCCTCGCGGACCGTGGTCGGGTGATCGCGATCGCCCCGCAGGTCTCGGATGGCACCGGTATTGAGATCGACCGCGTAGGCCACGCTGCCGAGCAAAGTGGCCTTGATCTGGGTTAGCAAAAGCCCCTCCGCACCGCCGTAAGGCTCGGTCTCGACGCCGTACTTGTCCGTAACCTGGGTGACCCGACGTGCGATGAGACATTCATCGATGGGCTCGCAGCCTTGCTTCGCGAGAATCAAGACCATACCGGGCTTCATGTCGCGCAGGATGGGATAGTCGAGCACCACGATCACATCGTCATGGGAATTGTCATCGGAGGAAAGAATTGAGCCGACCCTCAACAGCGTGCCGCGGCCCGCCTTGGCAAGCGCCTTGGCACTGTCGACAGCGGCAAGCGCGGTGTCCACATGTCCGGGATCGCTCTGCACCGCGCCGGTAGTCGCCGACATTAGAATACCGAGGGCACAGGCTGCCGCCAGGGGATATTTCATGACTTTGCCATCCTCGCTCCGTTGGTCGATTGCATGATTGCCGCGGGTCACATAATTGACATCGGCATCGATCGTCCAAGCTTGACCGCTGCCACAGGATCACCGCAAAAAACGGGCTTATTGGCGCAATCCGCCTGTGGGGTGCACGCCTACCCCCTGTCGCGGTGTTTCCCTACAACAACAGACGCAGATCTCAGTCGACCCTCGAATCCCGGAGGCATTATTTTTGTGCAGTAGCTTGGAGGTGCCGCGGTGAGTTCGATCGACGCGATGCGTGACTGGTGGGGGGAAACCGGCGACCCGTTGCAGATAGTGGTGCTATGCGGCGAGGGCGTATTGACCGTATCGATCATGGTGCCCTGGTTTCTCAAGCCCGATATTATTGGTGTCCTCGACGAACGGCTGCATGAGTTGTTTCATACCATCGATCAGATGGACGGGCGAGGCATCTCCGATGTGCCCATCGTAAAGTCGCGCATGCCCGCGGATCTCGAAGAGGACCTCGTGAGCTGGAGCCGGGAGTGCTCGGATCCCGACTATGCGCTGCAATTCACGGAAGCGCTCGAAGCCATGGGCGAGATCGGCCTAGCTCCCACGCTCCACTGACATGGCCAAAGAAGGATGCCCCCCGCCGATGCCCTCCATGACCGCCGAGGCGATCGAACAACTCGAGACCAAGATGGCATTTCTGGACCATGCAAACGCTGAACTGAGCGACATCGTGTCGCGCCAACAACGGGACATCGACACTCTGCGCGATCGGCTCACGGCGCTGGCGGCACTGGTGCAGTCGGCACGCGATTCCGACGTCACGCCAGCTACGCCGGCCGACGAGCGGCCGCCCCATTACTGATCGGGCCCGGCGCCATGGCGTGCATCGCTGCCCGTAATCATTGGCCGACACGCGCTCCCTGCGATTGCCCCGTGGCGTCCGACAACCCAGCTGCTAGCCTTCGTTGCTTGCTAAAGTCTAACTGGAGTCGACGATGGACGAGTTCAATAAGTCTCTTTCCCGACGTCAAGCGGCAGGGCTGGTAGGCATGGGTCTGGCCACGGACCGGCCAGCCGTTGCCAAGGATGATCCGCGCTCGAAGTACCCCAAGCCTCCTTTCCAAGAACAGCCGCAGCCCTGGCCGGGCCTCGTGGGCAAGATGAATCCCAAGCCGGATCACGGAGAAAAGAGCTACCGCGGCTCGGGTCGACTGGCCGGCAGAAAGGCGCTGATCACCGGCGGCGATTCGGGCATGGGGCGCGCCGCCGCGATCGCCTACGCTCGCGAGGGCGCCGACGTGGCGATCAACTACCTGCCCGTCGAGGAGCCCGACGCGCGTGAGGTCATCCAGCTCATCAAGGACGCCGGACGGCGCGGGTTTCCGATTCCCGGTGATTTGCGCGATCGTGCCTTCTGCCAGAAGCTGGTAGCGCAAGCGGTTCAAAGCCTGGGAGGCCTCGACATCGTGGTCTGCAACGCCGGCAGGCAACAGTCCAGGGCATCGATTCTCGAGATCAGCGACGAGGACTTCGACGCGACCATCAAGACCAACATATATGCTCCGTTTTACATCATCAAGGCCGCTCTGCCTCACTTGAGCGAAGGGTCCTGCATCATCGGCACGACCTCCGAGCAGGCATACGACCCTTCCCCCGACCTGTATGACTATGCGCAGACCAAGGCAGCGACCATGAACTACGTCAAGTCGCTTGCGAAACAACTGGGAGGCCGCGGCATTCGCGTCAATGGCGTCGCGCCGGGACCGATCTGGACGCCGCTGCAGATCAGCGGCGGCGCATCACCGCAAAAGTACCAGCATTTCGGAAGCACGACCGCTCTGGGCCGCCCTGGTCAACCTGCGGAACTCGCGTCCATTTACGTGCAACTGGCAGCGAGCGATGCGAGTTTCACCACCGGTAATATTTACGGCGCCGGCGGAGGTCAGGGCCAGCCGTGACGGCACACCATTCGGCCGTATGCGGACGCGTAGCCCTATGAGCTGAGCTTTCTGCGCAAGAACTCGAGCACCAGCGTGTCGGCCTTGCGCGGCGCCGCGAGTGTGAGACTGCCATTGAAGGTTTTATGGATGGTGCCGGAGCGCCAGGCCTCGAATACCGCGGGATTGATGTAGGACTTGCGACACACGGCGGGCGTGTTGCGCAACTCCGCCGCGACTTGCTTCACCACCTTGACGATTTCACTCTTGAAGGCCTGTTCGCTCGCTTGCTCGGGCAGCGCGGTTTGGGCCAACAAGGTGACTGCCCGCAAGGTTGCGCCCCAAGTGCGGAAATCCTTGGCAGTGAACTCCTCCCCCATGGCCTCGCGCAGGTAGTCATTGACCTGGCCCGAATCGATCGGGCAGCGCTCGCCTGAATCGGTGACGTATTGGAATAAATGCTGGCCTGGCAGCTCCTGACAGTGTCGCACGATTCGGGCGATACGCTTATCGTCGATGAGGACTTCATGTTGGATGCCGCCCTTGCCGCGGAAATTCAATACCGCGCGACCATCCCGAATGAAACTCACGTGACGGTTGCGCAGCGTCGTCAGGCCGAAGCTCTTGTTATCGCGCGCGTACTCGGTATTGCCGATGCGCACTCTCGTGGTATCGAGGAGGGTCACGACCACCGCCAGCACTTTTTCGCGCGGCAGGCCCGGCAGCGCCATATCGCGCTTGAGCTTGCGCCGCAACTTCGGCAATGCTTGGCCGAACATCACCATGCGATCGAACTTCGCGCTGTCGCGCACCAGTCGCCATTGCGGATGGTAACGGTATTGTTTACGACCGCGGGCATCCCGACCGGTGGCTTGCAGGTGACCATGCGGCCTCATGCAGATCCACACGTTGCGATAGGCGGGCGGGACGGCCAAGCTGGCGATGCGTTTCAATTCGTCGGCCGCTTGCAGCGGGCGGTTTTCGGGGGTGAAGTATCTGAATCCTTTGCCTACCCGCCGGCGGCGGATACCCGGTTCGTCGTCGGACACATACGTCAGGCCCGCGTCGACAGCCATGCGTGCAGCCTCGAGAGCACCGCCCGTCGGAGTTTCCATTCCTGGTGAAACGCGCAGATTCATGGCCACCGGATTGTTAGCCGATCGGCCCGTATCCGGCTATGGGCATCCGCTCACACCGGCGTAGGAAATTCGGAAAATTGCTATCGGTTCACATCCAGAATGCGCCGGAATGTGATCTGCGTCGCCCTGGAGCCGCAGCCCAATTGGCGCAGGGGCAAGATCGATGCGTGAACTTCCCCCCGTCCAGCAGTTCCTATGGGTAGGAGCAATTATCGTCACCGACCGGTGCGAAGGGATCTCATGGACCGTCTGACCTCTTCCGTGACCGCCGGGGTGGCGGCGCTGCTCATGCTGTCGGGATGCAGCTCGGGGACCCATGATGGCTCGGCTCCCTCATCTTCGTCGCCCGGCTCCTCTACACCCGAGCGCGGCCAGCTGCTCACCAGTCCGCCGACATTGGTGGCCAGCTTTGGAACCTCGGATCTGCTCGGACAGCTCAGTCTCGACGCGCTCGGGCAGGAGCTGCTCACCCTCCGCTACTCGCCGATCTGCACCGTGAATGTTTACCGCCTCAATTACGAGACGATTGGGGCAAAATCCGAGCTCACCACATCCACCGGTGCACTGATGGTGCCCAGCGGATCAGCCGCCTGTCAGGGCCCACGGCCCATCGTCGAGTACGCCCATGGCACCACGCCGGTAAAGAACTACGACATGGCGCAGCTGTCCGGCTCGAACGCGAGCAGCGAGGGGCTCATTCTTGCGGCCCTGTTCGCCGCTGAGGGCTACATTGTCGTCGCACCGAACTACGCGGGCTATGATTCATCGACCCTCGGCTATCATCCGTACCTGGTCGGTGCACAGCAAGCGGCCGAAATGATCGATGCGCTGATCGCTGCACGCAGTGCGCTGCTGCTCGCGATCGCACCGACGGCCACCGACAATCACAAGCTCTTCGTCACCGGATACTCTCAGGGCGGCTACGTGGCGATGGCCGCGACCCGCGCGATGCAAGCGGCTGGCGAGACAGTGACCGCCTCCGCACCGATGTCCGGGCCCTATGCGCTCGCCGCATTCGCTGATGCCATCTTTTTAGGGGAGGTGAATGGCAGTGCGACGGAGAATGTGGCGCTCCTCGCGGATGGCTATCAGAACGCCTACGGCAATCTTTATTCGGCGCCCACGGACGTCTTCGCCACACCCTTTGCCAACGACATCGCCGGACTGCTGCCGAGCACGACGCCCATCAGCACCCTTTATTCCGAAAGCCTGTTGCCGAGCAGCGCCCTCTTCAGCAGCACGCCACCCGCGCCCCAGTACGCCTCGATCACGCCGGCAACCACGCCGGCCAACCTCGCCACGGTGTTTGCAGCGGGTTTTGCGTCCAGCGATTACCTGATCCTCAACAGCTACCGCCTCGCTTATCTGCAGGATGAGCAGGCCAATCCCGACGGCGGCTTCCCAACGACGACCACGGGGCTACCCGCCGCGTCGCCCGAAAACACGTTGCGGCAAGATTTGAAGGCCAACGATCTTCGCAACTGGACACCGGCGATGCCCACATTGCTGTGCGGCGGCGATGGAGATCCTGACGTTTTCTTCTTCAATACTCAGCTGATGCAGGCCTATTGGGCGAAGAATGCGCCGAGCGCCCCCGCGACCATCCTGGACATTGCCTCCGCGCCGACGGCAAATGATACCTATGCAGATGAGAAGGACGCTTTCAATGCCGTGGTCACGGCCGTGGAAGTGGCCGCTGTAGCCGGCGGTGCCACCGACGGCGGACACGCCGCAGTGCTCGCGGATTATCACGCCCGCCTCGTGCCGCCTTTCTGTCTAGCGGCCGTGAAATCCTTTTTTGACGGCCAGGGTGGCTGACAGTTCAGCGGGTCGCCATCAGGCACATCACCTCGGCGCTCTCGTCTTGGTGATAGGCGGCACAAATCCGGTGATAGCCGTCGGCGACAATGAGCGCCGAGTTTTTGAACGCATCTCCCTGCACCAACAGGATCGGTGACAGGGCTTTGCCCTTCTGAATCCTCTTCAAGTCTTTGGCGACTGCGGCATCCTCCGGTGGAAGGACCGGAAGGGCGCTCGCGCGCAGCAGGTCCTTTGCCAGCCTTTTTATTGGCCGCGCACTTCGCAGGCGGCTCACCAGCTGTTTGGCTTCTGACGTGGGCAAAATCAATCCCAAATAATCGAGCGCGGCCGCATAGTCTTGCGTGATCGGTCGCTTGCTCCACCGGGGTGTTCTCTTTGACATCGATGCGATTTTACCGCAATCCAAATTGGCGACGAAGCGTCATCGGCGCTGCCTACTTTGACGGATCGGCTGGCGCAGTCGAAGCAGGCGCCGTCGCGCTGGGATTGGGGTGCACGACCCGCCGTATCGTAGGTCGTACCGGTTCCGTGATCGCCAGGCATCTCGGTTCCAAGCGATTGAAGATGAGCTTTTCCCGCGGGTCGCTGGAACCCGGTATTAAAGTCGACACTGCTCCTACCGTCGCCTGGGAGTCGTCCCGCCCAACCGAGGAAATACTGCCGCAGACCATCCGCAGCAAGCCTGGATCGTCCGATTCCGCGCCGAGACGAATCGCGTCACTCAACAGCAAGCGATAAAATGGCAGCAGCGTTGCCGCCTGCGCAATGGGAACTTGCAAGCACTCCGCGTAGCCCAGCATGAGCCGGATTTCACGCAGTTGACCCTCTGTCGTGTCGTGCGCGGACACCATGGCGAGCGGCGGCCGGGGACCCTCCCCATTCCAGGAGACAGGCGAAAACGCCAAGCCCGATTTATGAGGTTGCAAGTGATAGGACGTATAAAGCCCCTGAAAGAAGCTTCTTTCCGGAGCAGGAATTTCATAACGCCCGTGCGAGTCCGTGGTCGCCGCGGCGATCGATCGACTGGCGTGATTCCCCGTGGGTTTCTGTATGCTGTGCTCTATACCCACGGCGGAGCGCACCATGCCCCTCGATCACTACATTACCCTCGGCCGTTCAGGCCTGCGTGTAAGTCCCTTCTGTCTCGGCACGATGACCTTCGGTGAAGAGCTCGGTTGGGGCTCCAGCGTCGAGGAGTCTCAACAGATCCTCGATCGCTTTATCGAGCTCGGCGGCAACTTCATCGATACCGCGAACATGTACACGAAAGGTCATTCCGAAAAGATCATCGGCGACCATGTGGGGCGGCACGGCGCCCGGCGCGACCGGCTCGTCATCGCCACGAAATTCAGCGGCAACTTGTACCCCGGCGATCCCAACGGCGGCGGCTCCGGCCGCAAGTCGATCATGGCGGCATGTGAGAATTCGCTGCGCCGCCTGCAGACCGACTACATCGACCTGTACTGGCTGCACAACTGGGACGTACATACGCCGATCGAGGAGACGATGGCCGCACTCGAGGACCTGGTGCGCGCCGGCAAGGTGCGCTACCTCGGCGTCTCCGACACGCCTGCGTGGAAGGTCGCAGAGGCAAACGTCATCGCGCGGTTCCGTGGATGGCCCGCGTTCGTCGGACTGCAGATCGAATACTCGCTGTTGGAGCGAACCGTGGAGCAGGACCTTGTGCCGATGGCGCACGAGTTCGGCCTCGGGATCACGCCGTGGTCGCCCCTGAAGAGCGGCATGCTGAGCGGCAAGTACACGCGAGGCAACGCCGGCCAGATCAAGCCTGATCGCGCCTTCATCGCCGATGCGTTCCTCACCGAGAAGACCTATGCGATCGTGGACCAGTTGGAGATCATCGCCAAATCCCACCGAAGCACTGTCGCGCGCGTTGCACTCGCCTGGGTGCAGGCGCAGCCCGGCGTGACTTCGACCATTATCGGCGCGCGACGCCTGGCACAGCTCGAGGACAACGTGAAGGCCCTCGACGTGAAGCTTTCTGCCGAGGATCTTGGCCGGCTCGACGCGCTGACGAAGCCGACGTTCGGCTTCCCCCAAAGCATGCAGCCGTTGTTTCCGGCCCTCCACAACGGCGGGACGACGGTGAACGGCGTCTGCGCACCGCAGACTTCCTTTGGAGTGCAGAAGGGCGACAAGATCTACTGAGTCATCCGGGCTGTGAGTCTGTCTTTTATGACCGCTTTTCAGCTCGAACCGCCCCCACAGGCAGTTGCTCCAATCGCTTCATCTCGGCATCTGCAAATTGGGCCGGGTCACGCAGGTAATCGAGCGCCAGGTCGAATCCATCGAAGCCCCAAAACGTCTCTTCGCCGATCACCAGAGTGGGTACGCCGAAAACTCCACGGCCAATGGCCCAGTCGGTGTTGTCTCGAAGCCGCGTTTTGGTTTCGGCGCTACCTAGCTTGGATAGGTCGTCGATGCCGAGCTTGCGAGCCAGTGCCTCGATAACCTCCGGATCCTCCACATTTCTACCTTCGGCGAAGATTGCATTGAACACGACCTCAACAGCTCGAGCATCCGAGCCCGCGGCGATGATCAATCTCAGAGCAGCCAAGGGATTGAATGGGTGCGCCGGCGGCCAGTGCATGGGAACCCCGAGCTGCCTCGCTCTCCACAACGTAAAGCGATACGTGAAGCGTCGTTTTGGCCCCACTTCGGCAGGGCCCAGCTGCCCAAAATGGGACAACAGGCCGGCGAATAATACAGGCACAAATTCGACCGTCACGTTTGCGGGCAATCGGCCGAGCCGTGTACGCGCCAGATAGGCAAATGGCGAGATGACGTCAAACACCCAGGACACCTTCATCGAGTCGCTGCTCCTACCCGCTCACCGTGAGCGTGAATTGCTGGGCGTGCGTCGAAGCCATGTTACCGGACACGACGGTCTTGGAAAAGCGTGAGGCAGTTGCCACTCTTGTGTAAGCCTCATTGCACCAGGTGTCCGACCCGATCAGCGACCGATATACGGGCGATGAGACCGGAGGTGAAATTCAAAAAATCCCCCTCCATCCCGTCGCTGAAGATGACCCCGTTCTCCGGCATCATCGAGCGCAACTCCAGTGGATGATTCGGGTCCGTGGTCCCGAATACCAACGTCGCCTGGGACGACACGCTCGGGAAGGGTTCGCGCACGGCAAAGTGCAAATAGCGAGCGTCCCAAGGCATCTGAATCTGGCTCAGGCGGCGGGTTTGCGGCTCGAGGCTCGCGGCAATGCCCGTGGAACCGGTGATGATGCTCCTCAGCCAGCCGGTGGACCCGAGGCCGGTCGAGACGATCACTCCGCTGGAGGACTGAATTTCCGATTCATCGCCCAAACGGATCTCGTAGCGCGCCGAAGTGTGGGATTTGGGGCCAATGAAAAGGTCGTTGACGGCGTAGAGCATCTGGCCGTCAGACAGAGCTGCCTGCGCCAGAGTGACCGTTTTGCTGGGCCGAGACCGCATCAGTAGATCATCGAGAATCAGGCCAACGTCGCGCGCCTCGAAAGGCAACAGTACGCCATCATAGCGAAGCGGATCCGGATTCACGCCCACCAGAGGCTGCCCCTGGAGATATTTGAGCGTGTTGGCGACCAGCCCATCTTGCCCTACCGCGACCACAATGTCGTCGGGGGCGAACAGATAGTTGGGGGCCAGCGAGCGGTCCATGCTCTGCAGGCGACAACGCGATTCGATGGCGGTGGTGACCGCCTCCAGGGCTGCGTGGTAGGTGCGATGCTCAAGTTCGTATTCGTTGAAATCCGCCCCCAAGTGTTCCACATAGAAGCGCGCTTGCGCTTCAGTGTGGTAGCGGCCGATGAGCTCCTCGATGCGCGTCCTGCGCGTGACGAGCACGACCTTGCGATCAAGCTTTGGCACGGACCGACTCCCTGATCGGTGTTTGAGCCATCAGGGTTTGCAGCAAGTCGGGAGAGAGATTGAGCTGCCCGATCTTGTCTGCCCGCTCCGACAGACCGACAAATGCCTGAGCGATGAGCTGGCCGGGCTGCATGCCGGCGGCGGTGAGCGACTGGATGATATGTGGATCGAGCCCTACGAGCGCGTTGGCCACGGCCCCCAGGCGATGCGCCTCGGCCTCGGCGGTGGTGCGCGTATTCTCCGCATTGATGCGTACGAATTCCGTGCGTCGGCCCTCGACCACGATATCAGCCTCCATGTCGACCTGGCGCAACTCGTTCTTCTTTCGGCGAACGGATGCTTCAGCCTCCATTTGCGTATCGCGAATCGTGCGTTTTTTTTGCTCCACCGCGATCTCCGTATCGAGCTCGCTTTGCTTGATGGCGCGTTCGTTCTCGACCGCGGCATTACGACGCGCAAAAATTGCCTCGTCCGCCTCGCGCAACACGGCCTCGCGCGCCTTGGCCTCCAGCGCACGGCTGGTTTCCGGCGTTGGCTTGACGGCAAGGATCGCCAGTCCCAGAAGCTCGATACCAAGGGCGGTCATTTCATGGTTTTCCCGCAAGCCCTGGAGCACCCGCTCGGCCAGGCCTCCGGCACTGCGGATCGCATCCCCGAGAGCGGCCTCCTGAATGGCCTTCTGGATCAAAACTTGCACCGCCGTCACCACTCGCGCTGACAGCTTCTCCGGATCCTTGGACTCATAAGTCCGTCCATCCGGCCTCACTGCAAAATTGAGCAGTTGCGCGGTCTTCACGGGATCGGCGATCCGAAATGAGACCAACCCTTGCACCGTGACGGTCTGAAAATCTGCGGTGACGTTCTCGAAAATGAAGGGCTCCTCGCGGCTGGCGAGCGGCACCGTCACGAGCGTGGTGGTCGGAGAATAGTAAAACATCGAGAATCCCGCGCCTTGGCGGATGACCTTGCCACGTCGGAACGCTATCAAGTGGGTGGTCGGCTGAACCTTGACGAATCTGATTCCGAACATTGTCCTCTCCTAGTTAGTGGGTTTGTACCACTATGTTAGTGACACACTACCACTAACGAGTGCTATGCTGCAACCGCCCCGGTCATATGCCGGCAGAGCATGGGATAGCACCAATGAATCAATTACTTACGTTCGAGCGGCCGCTGACAACGGTCGATATCACCATCTTTGGCGTGCGCGAGGAGGCTCTGCACGTACTGCTGGTCCGGCGGCCGGAGGGGGCCGGTGAGCCGTATCCAGGGCAATGGGCTCTTCCCGGCGGCTTTGTGGATGTCAGTCGCGACCGCGACCTGGAGGGCTGCGCTTCAAGGAAACTCAAGGAAAAGACCGGCGTCGCGGCACCGTACTTGGAACAGGTTGGCAGTTGGGGTAACGCGACGCGCGATCCCCGGGGTTGGGCCGCGACCCACGTGTACTTTGCGCTGCTCCCGGCCGATCACCTCGAACTCATCCCCGGCGGGAATGCCCGGGAGACTCGCTGGACCAAGATCGAGGCCAGTCGAGTGCGAGAGCCATTGGCCTTCGATCACGCCGAGATACTGAGGGCAGCGGTCATTCGGCTGCGCAACAAGGTCGAGTACACCTCATTGCCAACGTTTCTGATGCCCGTTGAATTTACGCTGACTGAGTTGCAGCGCATGTATGAGATTCTGTTGGCGCGAAAGCTCGAGAAAAAAGCTTTTCGGACGAGATTTTTGGCCGCGAAACTAGTCGATTCATTGCCTCGGATGAAAAGCGGTGCCAATCGTCCCGCGCAACTCTATCGATTGAAGCCCAGACGGCAACTCCACTTTTTCTCTCGACCTTTCGGCTCCGCCAGCTCAACACATGGCT
>Ga0187863_10000066_pt1 | contig 90379 bp, 74 predicted proteins | sample June2016WEW_11_1_FD_132975 | JGI IMG/M metagenome (GOLD analysis project Ga0187863, IMG submission 132975) | Peatland microbial communities from SPRUCE experiment site at the Marcell Experimental Forest, Minnesota, USA - June2016WEW_11_10 | ecosystem: Environmental > Terrestrial > Soil >...
GCAAAAATCTCAATCGGCACATTCCGATCGCCAAAAGTAATCGTCCCCTTCATCACCCGGCTGTTAACCTTTTCGATAGCCTCCGCTCCGCCCACTGCCTTCAGATATTGATCGATCAAGTCGCCACCCGAAGGCCCGCCCACGATTTTGGTTTCCTCTTCGTTCATTTTCCCCGCCTCCGCGCCCGGCTTCGTCCCTTCCATCACCGCAGGCATAGCCACCGGATCGGTGCTGCCCCGGTGGCAGGAATAGCAAGTAACCTCGCGTTTCCTGTCGAAGCTATCCGCATTGATGGCGAACATCATTTCCATCATCTTGCGCGCCGTCTGCTTCGGCTTCTTATCGTCCTTCTCAAACGCGCCCTGCACATGGCAAAACTCGCACTCCACTCCGAGCGAAGCGCTCATAAACTGCATCGCCGGAATCAACTGATCCGCCGGAATTCCCTTCAACATCTGAATGTTCTTGAATTGCTGCTCTGCGGTCTTAGGCCTCGAAGCGGGCGCAGTCGCCGGAGCCGCGCTGGATTGGGCTTTCGCGACAACCGCGCTGGCGACGAAGATCATCGCGATTACAATGAAAAATGCTTGCACACCAAAAATTAAAGGGGATGTGGGGACGGCCGCCCCCGGCTGTCCCCACGAGCGCAGCTCGACGCTTTTTCTCACCCTCATCGTTCTCCTCATTAGAATCTCGAAAGGTTATCCAATGTTCGCAAACCGAAACGCAGCCCAGCCCCGCGCGCCGCGAGATCTTCAATCGCCCGATGCCCCGATCACTCAACGACTCAATGACTCAATGACTCAATGGCTACCGCTCCGTACGAAGAACTTCGCCTTATCCACCCCAGCCGGCACTGCGACATCAAAAAATCCCACCATCATCTCCTGCGAAGTCTGGTCGCCCCAAGTCACCATCTTCTCCGGATCGGGATTGTGCGGATTATTCCTGGAATTGTCATACCAAGCAATCGCGCGGAGCCGAGTCCCGGCTTTCAACAAGCGCGGCTCCGCCAGCTTGTAACTCAACTGCCAGTGAAAGTGATAGTTTACCCGCAGCAAAGTCTCCACGCTGCCGTCCTCCTGCACAACATCGTATTCAAAGCGCTTCCCGCGCAAATGCATGTGGGGAAACAGACTTAGCAGCGTCGCGTCATTCGGCAACGTTCCCTCCACTTCCACGCGAAAATTCTCCGCCCCCGGAGGAATCATCAACGCATGATTATTCAACTGCAAAGTCATCACCCGATGCTTCGGCGGACTCTTCGCAAACACCAGCCCCACGCAAGTCTGATCACGGGCGGCCTCGCCGTTCGTCGTGTAGTGCATCTGAAAAACCAGATCCGATCCCGCCGGAACAAACTTCGCCATGCCGTCCGCCCAGCGATCCGGCGCGCTCCCCGGCGCATACACCAGAAGCAGATCGCTGGTGGTCTCATGCGCTTGCCGCCGCTCCTCGGGATGGCTCAAATCTGACGCCGTAAACGGCTCGCCCACCGGCGCATGCTTCAGCCACGCCGAATCCGGAGGCCGAATATACACCACGGCGTGGTGCACATGCGGCGCGCTCGAGGGCCGCACCTCCACCATCTGCACCCACTTGTCCTCGGCAAAGTGCGTAGGCGCGATCTCGTACGTATATTCCACTTCGCCCCGCGCCGAAATCGCCACCGGCCGCGGCATCTTCACCACCGCATCCGGCTGCGGAATATTCCATCCGTCGCTCCACTTCGGGGTCGCAGGCGCATCCCGCAAATCTCCCGCAGGCGCTCCGGCCTTAGCCCAAGCCACAATCGTAGCAATCTGCCGCTCGCTCAGCGACGGATCATTGGCAAAATGCCCATACCGCGGATCGGCGAACCACGGCGGCATCATCTTCATCTGAACCGCATCGGCGATCGCAGCCGCCCAAGGCCGAATCTGCTCATAACTAACCAGCGCCATCGGTGCAGCCTCGCCCACGCGATGGCAACTCTGGCAACTCGTCTGCAAAATCGGCAGCACATCTTTATAAAAAGTGGGAGACGCGGCCGGCTGGGATGTCTTTTCCACCCGCGTGGTGCAAAAAACTGCCGGCTGCCGTGCCGACGCCGTCGCGAACAGAGAAATCGCCAATGCGAACCACGCCCAGAGTCTCCTCACGAGCGCAAAAACTCCAGAGTCAGCGCCCAAGCCAGCCGCGCCGAGTGCGGTTCATAGGCTGCCCGTTCGTCGCAGAAAAATCCGTGGTCGGCCCGCGAGAATTCGACGTTCACATAAATCTCTTGCGCCGCGCTCAAAGCCTCGGTCACAGCTTTCCTGTGCTCTGGAGTAATATGCTTGTCCAATCCGCCCCAGATCAGCAACGACGGCGCCTGCAGCTTCGCCGCGCGATCCAGCAATCCTGGAGCGATCCCTCCCCCGTAGAACGAAACCGCCGCGCGCAACGGCAGCAGGCTATTGGCAATCCACGAAACCCGCCCGCCCAGGCAGAATCCCACGCAGGAGATTTCCTCCGGTTTCACCGCACTCTTCGACTCTAGCCACTCGTAACTCGCCCGCACATCTGCCGTAGCCGTCTCCGTCGTCACCGCCTGCAAATGCGGCCTGACGGCAGCAAAATCGGTATAGCTTCCCTCAAAGCCCGGCGGAGCCGTGCGATGAAACAGCTCCGGAGCGATCGCCACATATCCCTGCGCCGCAAAACGCTCGCACACGTCGCGAATGTGATGATTCACTCCAAACGCTTCCTGAAATACAAGTAGCCCCGGATGAGGCCCACCGTGCTCCGGCTGCGCCACGTACGCGCCCATCCGCGTTCCTTCCCCAACGGACAATTCGATGTTTTCTTGGATGATTGCAACTTGCCCCATCATGGCCTCGATCTCGTTAGTCTCGCACAAACCAACCTCCGCACGGCACGCCCCGACGCAAAAATGCTACAGTAATCGGTCCCTCTTACCGAATCATGTCCGCGCCCAATTCTCTCTTCGTTCGCGCCTGCCAGTCCCGGCCCACCGGGCGCACTCCGGTCTGGTTCATGCGCCAAGCCGGGCGCTACATGCCCGAATACCGTGCCGTCCGCAAACAATACTCTCTACTCGAAATCTGCAAGAAGCCCGACATCGCCGCCGAAGTCACCATCACCGCCGCCGAGATCCTCCAGGTCGACGCCGCCATAATCTTCGCCGACCTCCTTCTCCCGCTCGAAGTCATGGGACTGCCATTTCACTTTTCCGCCGGCGAAGGCCCGGTGATCGAGAAGCCGGTCCGCACCATCGAAGACGTAACTCAACTCCGCACCGATCGCGCCGCCGAACTCGGCTACGTCTCCGAAGCGGTAAAAAAAGTTGCCCGCCACTTCGCCGGCAATCTCCCGGTAATCGGCTTCTGCGGAGCCCCCTTCACCCTGGCCAGCTACATGATCGAAGGCGGAGGCTCCCGCCACTACCTGCACACCAAGAAGATGATGTACAACTTCCCGGCGAATTGGGATCACTTGATGCGCAAGCTGGTGGATGTCACCGCAGAATATTCCGCGCAGCAGGTGCGAGCGGGCGCCGATGTAATCCAGATTTTCGACAGTTGGGTGGGCTGCCTGAGCGTGGAAGATTACCGCCGCTACGTTCTGCCGCACGTAACGGATTTGGTGCAGCGCCTGCAAAAAACCGCCGCCCCAATCATTTATTTCGGCACCGACAGCGCCACGCTGCTCCCCGCGATGAACGAAACCGGAGCCGAAGTCATCGGCCTCGACTGGCGGATTCCGCTAGACCAAGGCTGGAGCGATCTGCAACACCGCTGCGCCGTGCAAGGCAATCTAGATCCCGTACTGCTGTTCGCCGACTGGAAAGAATTGAAATCCCGCGCCCAACAAATCCTCCACCAAGCCGCCGGACGCCCCGGTCACATCTTCAATCTAGGCCACGGCATCCTTCCCGAAACCCCGGTAGAAAACGTGAAAAACCTAGCGCGCCTGGTGCAGGATGATTCGGCCAAGAAGCCGGAAGCCGAAAGCCGAGAGCCGGAAACCGAAGCCCGAAGCCCGCGCTCATGACCCGCATTGCGATCGTCGGCGGCGGCATCTCAGGACTCTCCGCCGCTCACACTCTCGAATCCCAACGCCGCGCCGGCGCAGTGCAATACGTCCTCTACGAATCCTCGCAGCAGCTCGGCGGCGTGCTCCGCACCGAGCACATCCAAGGCTGCGTGGTCGAAGCCGGACCGGATTCCTTCCTCACCGAAAAGCCCTGGGCGGCAGAGCTCTGCCGTGAGCTAGGCCTCGGCGATCAACTGATCGGCTCGAACGACGCCGACCGCAAAACCTACATCCTGGTCCGCGGACGCCTGATCCCGATGCCCGACGGCCTGATGTTCCTGGTCCCCACAAAAATCCTGCCGACGGGACTCTCGCCACTTTTTTCCTGGACGACAAAACTCCGCATGGCGCTGGAACTATTCCACCCTCCGCGCCCGGCCGCCGAAGACGAAAGCGTAGCCCAGATGGTCGAGCGCCACTACGGAGCCGAGATGGTCGACCGCCTCGCCGACCCGCTGCTCTCGGGCGTCTACGGCGGCGAAGCCGCCAGCCTAAGCGTGCGCGCCGTCCTCCCCCGCTTCGCCGAAATGGAGCGCACTCACGGCAGCCTCGGCCGCGCCATGCTAGCCGCGAGAAAAAAAATGCCAACCCCCGCCCACAAGCCCGCGCCCCCGCTCTTCACGTCGTTAAAAAACGGCATGCAGCAGCTCGTTGAAACCATAGTCCCGCAACTGAACCAATCTTCATTGCAAACCAACAGGGCAGTGCAATCGATCCAGCGCGAAGCCCTCGGCTGGACCGTCTCCGCCTATCCCGAAGGCCGCACGACCGGACTCCAATCCGCCCACTTCGACGCCGTAATCGTAGCCCTTCCAACTCACGCCGCAGCGAGGACGTTAGCCGCCACCAGCCCCGAACTAGCAGCCGAACTCGCAGCAATAAACTACAGCTCTTCGATCACGGTAGTCTTGGGCTATGACCGCGAAGTCCGCCAGCAACTCCCCCCCGGCTTCGGGTTTCTTGTCCCGCGCAGCGAAGGCCGCCGCCTGCTGGCCGCCACTTTCGTCCACAACAAATTTCCCCACCGCGCCCCCGAAGACCGCGCCCTGCTGCGCTGCTTCTTCGCCGCCAAAAACGCAGACAATATCTGGCAACTCTCCGATGAAGAAATCGTCGGCGTGGTAAGAGAAGAATTGCGGCAAATCCTAAGCCTGCAAGCCGAACCGCAATTCGCCCGCGTCTACAAATGGAAGTCAGCCATGGCTCAATACGGGGTTGGACACCTAGAGCGCCTGGACCGAATCGAGCGCCTTCGCCAGTCGTTGCCGGGCCTGGCGCTAGCCGGCAACGGCTACCGCGGCATAGGCGTGCCAGACTGCGTCCGCAGCGGCCAGCAAGCCGCCAAGCACGTCCTTGGTATCTCATTTAGATCGGCAAGGATCTGAGCGACGGGACACCAGGCACGCGGGGACAGCCACCCCGCGGCTGTCCAGCCGGGCGCAGCGAGGCTACCCGGCACCAACCTGCAACACTAGCGAAGCGACCGGCCTCTAGGCTGAAACATCAGCCCGCACTTGTCCCTCGCGCCGCAACTTCGCCACCACCAGGCGAATCTCGTCATAAGTAATTTCCGGAGGCAAAGCATCCTTCAGCGGCTTCAGCCACTCCACCCCCAGCTTGGCGCAAGCCGCCTCGATCACCGCCTGCTTATTCCGATCGATCCACTCCTGCCGAAATTCCAGATCCCCGCGCTCCACCACATTCGCCACAGCATTCACTACCGTGCTCATCTGCCGCCCGCGAATTCGAGCGATGTCCTCAAAGCTGTGACCCTCCTTCAGTAAGCGCAGTGTCTCCAGCGCGGGCGCCGTCTTCTTCTCGGCCATAGCCGCCCGAGCCCCGCCGCGGTAGCGCTCCAAAGCAGCCAGAATTTCCTTGCCGTAAATCTCAGCCTTGCGTTCGCCGATCCCGGTAATGGTCATCAGCTCTGCAATCGACTCCGGGCGCCGCCGGCAAATTTCCTCGAGCGTAGCATCGTGCAGCACCACGAATGCCGGCGTGCTCTGCTCCTTCGCCGTAGCCCGCCGCCATTCCCGCAGATATTCGTGCAACCCCGCATCGCCGGCAGAAATCCCCGCAGCCGCCGCAACCGCGGGCCGGGCTTCCTTGGTGCCAAAACTCACGCCCCGCACCGGCGCCGCTCCCATCCACTCCGCCGCCACCCCGCAAACATCGCACGCCGCACACTTCTCCCATTTCGGAACCTCGCCAAAATGCGCGCAAATCTGCCGATGCCGGCAGCGCCGCGACTCCACAAATTCCCGAATGATCCGGTAGCGCTCCCAGGCCCGCTCGCGCTCCGCCGAGTCCGTAATTTGATTGGCAAAAAATCCCAGCAGACCCGCATCTTTTTTCTGCCACAGCAAAACGCAATCCGCGCTCTCGCCATCGCGCCCCGCCCGTCCCGCCTCCTGGTAGTACTGCTCAATCGACTTCGGCAGCGACAAGTGAATCACAGCCCGCACCGCCGCCTTATTAATGCCCAAGCCAAATGCGATCGTCCCCACCAAGACGCGCACTTCATCGGACATCCACCGCTCCTGGCTGCGCCGCCGCAAATCCGCCCCCATCTTCCCGTGATAACCCACCGCCGGAATATCGCGATCCTCCAGAAAATCCACAGTCTCCTCCACCCGATGAATCGTCGGCGAGTAGACGATCACCGTGCTCCCGGCATAGCTGCGCAGCGCCCGCTCCAGCAGTTGCATCTGCTCCAGCCCCTCGCACTCGCGCACCAGGTAGCGCAAGTTCGACCGGTAGAAGCTGGCAATGTATTTATCGGGATTGCGCAACTGCAATTGCGCCAGAATGTCATGCCGCACGTGCCGCGTAGCGCTGGCGGTAAACGCCGCAATCGGGCGATCCGGAAACTTACCCCTCAACTTACTCAACTGCCGGTACTCGGGACGAAACTCATGCCCCCACTCCGAGATACAATGCGCCTCGTCGATCGCAAAAAAAGCGATCGGCACCTGCGACAGCCACCCGAGAGTATCGCCGCGCGCCACCCGCTCCGGCGAAACATAAAGCAGGCGATAAGCCCCTTCCCGCGCCCGGCTCATCACGCTAGTCTGCTCCGAGTCGCTCAAGGTGCTGTTCAACACCGCCGCCGGAATCCCCATCTGCGCCAGTTGTGCCGCCTGATCCTGCATCAGCGCAATCAGAGGAGAAATCACCACCACCGTCCCACCCGACATCACCGCCGGCAACTGATAGCACAGAGACTTCCCACCGCCCGTAGGCATCACCACACAAGCATCGTGCCCCGCCAGCAGGCTGCGCACAATCCGCTCCTGCAGCGGACGAAACCTGCCGTATCCCCAATACCGCTTCAGCGGAGAAAGCAGATCCGTTTGAGTGCTCATGAAATAATAAAGAAGGCAAAAGACGAGTATAGGCCGAGGCGAAGATTAGGAGAATCTAAATACAGAACGTAAGCCTCAAAGTTTCCAGATCCGAACTGCCCTGCGAAACCTTGTGTCCTCTGTGTTTAAGCTTTTGACTCACGGGCGTACGCGGAAGGGGCTCCGGACCTGGTCTCGGGGTAGACCCAACGAAACCCGGCCCACGCCACCCCGATCACCACAAAGCAAAGCAGACTCCCCTCCGGCCCAACCATCCCGCCCGTGAGCCACCGCGGCCCATGCAACGAAGCCTGTAGAAGATGCCCCGGGAAAACCGTCCCGCTGTCCGGCACCGAATACACAAAAGTCTCCCCCCAATCCCAAGCAGCATGAAAGCCCACCGCAAACCACAAACTCCCGGTCCGCCGCAAGGTCAGGCAAAGGAAAAATCCAATCACCCAAACCGCCAGCAGCCCCGGCCACTGCTCCCCCGCATTCCCCAGATGAATCAAGCTGAACACACACGACAGCACCACCGCCGCCGGCCAGAAGCCAATCAACCGCGTCAAAGCGAACTGGGTATAACCGCGCAGTAGGAATTCTTCGTACCACCCCACCATCAGAAAAAACCCAGCCCAGAACGCGGCGAACTTCAGCGCGCGCAATCCATGCAGCGCAAGCTCACCCACCGCCAGAACTCGCGCTCCATACAAAGCAGCCAAAAGCAGGGAGATGCTGCCAAATCCCCACAGCGCCCCAACCCAAAACATCTTCCCGAAAGCCATCCGCCCCGGCAAGCCATAAGCCCCCCAAGGCCGCCGCTCCACCACCGCCAGCGCCAGAGACGGCGCCACCGCCGCCAGCAGCACTCCCACCTCCGCCAGCAACATCGGCCACAACCAGTTCCCGCCGCGATCCCATGACCAGGCCCAACGGCTAGCCACAAACTGCAGCGGATAATAAGCCGCCATATAAAACGCCAGCCCCCACCCCGCCTTCAACCCGTCGGAGCCGAAAAACACCGACCGCACATAAGAAGGCTGCACCGCGGCGGCAAAATCCGGTGTTGTCGGAATTGCCGCGTCGGGCACCGTTGACGGGACAGCTTTCCGCTCTCGGCCCGAAATGTGGTTTCGCTCATCCACCAAGAATTGCCAAATCGAAAGTATCGCAAGATAAGAACATCAGGATAAGAATCTTAGGTTGAGAGTATGTGGAGACAGCCGCCTCGACCTTGCGCCCAGCGCACCTTAATGCGAACCGCGACACCCAAGGTGTTTGCCCGCGCAGCCGACCCGCGAGACACAAGCAGAATAAGAATCGGAGCCCTACATTCATGGGGAACGTGCGCATGACGACTTATTTGAAAGGTATCACCGTCTGCTGCGAAGCCCACCCTACGCTTGGCACCGAGCCCCAGAACATTCTTACCGAAGGAATATATTTCGTCATGGTCCCCGTGGTTGCGGTGCGGGCAAAGACGTCAAAGCGCCAGTTCAGCACATCGGCCACATAGATGGTTTGATCGGGACCTATGGCCATGAAGTGAGCCCACGCCATTTGCCCGGGCTCATGCCCAGGCTCCCCGAAGGCGCCGAGGATCTTGCCGTTCTGGTCGAGTTCTACGACTCGGTCGTAGCCTCCATCGGTCATCCAGATGTGCTGATCTGCCGTGATCAGCAGGCCGTAGGGGTAACCGACGCCAGTCCACTGCTGGATGAAGTTGCCCTCGGAGTCGAAAATTTGGATGCGCTGATTTTCGCGGTCGCCAACGTAAACCCGGCCCTGCGCGTCGACAGCAACGCTATGGGGCAAGTTAAATTCACCGATCCCAGTTCCGTATTTTCCCCAGGCCTTCATGTAGTTTCCATCGCGGTCAAACTTGACGATGCGGGAATTTCCATAGCCGTCAGCCACGTAAATGTCGCCGTTCTTGGCGAAGGCCACGTCGGCCGGTTTATTGAAGAGCCAATTCGCCTCCGCGCCTGTGTTAATCCTTCCCAGCACCAGCAGGACATTACCGCCAGGATCCAACTTGAGCACGAGATGGCTGCCGTCATCGGTCGTCCACAGATGATCGTCCGCGTCGATGCGCAGGCCATGCGGATGCGTGAACAAGCCCTCGCCGATACTTTGAATAAAGTTGCCTTTGGCGTCGTATTCGGCCAGCATGGGTTTGGTCCGTTGAAAAAGATAGATATGGCCTTTCGAATTCACTGCGACGCCCGAGGCTTCGCCCGCGACCATGCCTTTAGGAAATTTGAAAAAGTTCGGCACGACGCGGTAGGGAAGTTCGGGAACCGCCTGGAACACAGGAGCCTTGGCTGCCGCGTCCTGCGCCCCGGATTGCGAAATGACGAAAGCTACGAATGCCAGAAGGATTACCAACGATCGTTTCACTTGCAAACCCCCAAGTTTGAGTGCATCCACCTCTCCAAGTCCCTGGATAGCGAAGACTTGCGGCTAAGAATGGGTGGCTAGCCGTTAGCGTCCTAAATTCATCGCACCACGAAGGACACAAAGTTACACGAAGCCCGACACCACGAAGTTCCTTCGTGCGCCTTCGTGCCCTTACTTGGTGAAATTAGAAGGACACTATGGGCTGGCCATCGAATTGCGGATTCTCGCATATCCGGGCTTGATAATCGAGTAGATAAGATCGCAACGCTGGCTGTAAGGCAGGAAAGCGCTCTTCATGGCGTTGATCGTGATCTTCTCGAAATCGTCGAGCGTCAATCCAAACGTCTCCGCGGCGGCCTCAAATTCCCGCGTCATGGTCGTATTGCTCATCAGCCGATTGTCGGTGTTGAGCGTCACCCGAAATTTCTCTTGATACAGAATCTTAAAAGGATGCTCGGCCAGGCTCGGCGTTGCGCCGGTGTGAACATTACTCAGCAGGCAAAGCTCCAAGGGGATTCTTTTGTCCAGCACATATTGCGCCAGGTCGCCCAACTTCACCGCCTTTCCATCTACCACCGCAATGTCGTCGATGAGCCGCGTGCCGTGGCCAATGCGGTGCGCCCCGCAATACTGAATCGCCTGCCAGATCGATTCCTTGCCGTAACCTTCCCCGGCGTGAATCGTGATATTGAAATTTTCGCGCTGAATGTAGTGGAATGCGTCCACGTGTTTCTTGGCGGGATATCCGCCTTCTTCTCCGGCCAGATCGAATCCGACCACACCCCGCGAGCGGAAATCGACCGCCAGTTCCGCCATCTCCAGCGACTCATGCCGGTTGCGCATGGCGCAAATAATGAGGCCGGAGGAAATTCCGAAATCTCTCTTTCCTCGATCCAATCCCCGCAGCACAGCGGAGACGATCTGCTGGTGAGTCAATCCTTTCTGCGTGTGGAAGACCGGAGCAAAGCGGGTTTCGAAATACACCACGCCGTCCAGATGCAAATCCTCGGCCTGCTCGTAGGCCACGCGCTCCAGCGCCTCTTCGGTCTGCATGGTCGCGATGGTGTGCGAGAAGCCCTCGAGATACTTGGCCAGGCTGCCCTGGTTGGCGCCGCGATGAAACCATTGCGCCAACGCTTGTGGGTTCGCGGTTGGAAGTTCCGCGTATCCCGCGTCCTGGGCCAATGCAACGACAGTTTCCGGCCGCAGCACACCATCGAGATGCTCGTGCAACAACACTTTCGGGAGGCCCGGCAATACCTTCGGATCCAGTTTCATCGGCCCGCGTCCTTCCGGCGGCAGCGCGCGATAACGCTGCCCGATCATACACCGCCCGCGATAGGGGATTTACGCGTGATGTACAATCCCTCCCCAATCTTAATTCGAGGCGAACATCGCTGCATGCATCCGACCGCCCAAGATTCCTTCCCCAGCGCCGACTACGGTTTGCGCCGCGAAATTCTCACGCCCATGGAAACCCTGGCGCAGTCCGTCTCCACCATGGCGCCCACGACGACCCCGGCGGCTACGATTCCGCTGGTCTGCGCTCTCGCCGGCAACGGCACCTGGCTCGCGTATGCGCTCGCCACTGCTGCCGTTCTGCTCGTTGCACTCTGCATCGCTCGTTACGCGCGCCTTTCCGCATCGCCCGGTTCGTTATATACCTACGCTTCGTTGACCCTGCCTCCCTGGCTGGGCGCGACCGTTGCCTGGAGTCTCCTACTCGCCTATGTGGCAACAGGATCGAGCGTGATCGGCGGCTTCTATCACTACGCGAATTTGCTTCTCCACGATGCCACCGGCCACGCCTACTCGGCGGTAGGGCTGGCCATTCTGGTGACCGGCGTTTCCATCTGGATCGCCTACCGCGACGTAAAAATCTCAGCTCGCCTGATGCTGTGGATTGAAGCTGCCTCCGTCACGGTAATCATGATCGTGGTGATTCTGTTGTTGCTCCGCCATGGCTGGCACTGGGATGGGGATCAACTTCATCTCCGCGGCATGACCGGCAGCGGACTGCGTCTCGGTCTGGTGCTGGCACTGTTCAGCTTTGTCGGCTTCGAAAGCGCGACTACGCTGGGCTCTGAGGCGCGCAATCCGCTGCGGTCGATTCCGCGCGCGGTGATTCAAAGCGCAATTCTTGCCGGAGTTTTCTTCACGCTGTGCGCTTATGCGGAGGTGCTGGGGTTTCATACCGCAGGCCAGGATTTGGGCGTGAGCCAGGCTCCCATGCACGTGCTGGCCCAAGTGGCGGGTCATCCAGTGCTGGGGCTTTTGATTGATATCGGAGCGCTGATCAGCTTATTTGCCGGAACGCTGGCCTGCATCACCGCGGCCGCGCGCGTGCTGCTGCGCATGGCGCAGGAGGGCCTTGCCCACAATTCTCTGGGCGCAACCCATGCCGTGAATAAAACTCCCAGCCGCGCAGTTGTGATCACTGGCATCGCGGCCGTGCTCCCGGTGGCCGTGCTCGCGGCCCGAGGAGCCAGCGGTCTCGACGTTTACGGCTGGCTGGGATCGCTTGCCACGTACGGCTTTATCGTCGCCTACGCGCTGGTGTGCATCGCTCTGCCCAGGCATTTGCGCGAACATAAAGTGCATTCCGCGCGAGCCCGAGCCATTGCGTGGCTCGCCGGTATTGCCATGTTGCTGGCGCTGGTCGGCAATCTCTATCCCGTGCCCGAAGGGCCTTATGGAAAGCTGCCGTTCATTTATCTCGCGTACCTGATCGCCGGACTATTGTGGTTCGCTTTTCGCAGCCGCGAAACATCCGCAGCCATTGCGAACAATACAGATAAAGACTAGGGCTGACCCTCGATATCCGGCTGCGCCACCCAGAGCAGCACAATCCCGATCACGGTGAACATGCGGAAGGCGGCTTCCTGCCCATTCCACGTCTTCGACTGCCACATGAGAAACCACTCCCCGCCCACGCTGAGAAATGCAATCAACCACATCAGCAGCGCCAGGGTCAGCGCCGCGATCGCGACTTTCTTGGCTTGATGAAACGCCGCCGCCGTTCCTGGAAGAGATCGCGCCAGGCTCACCGCGCCCCACCAGCAAAGGATGGTGGTAGCCATCTCCCAGGCGATGATCGAAAGATAGAAACCCGTGTGCAAGGCCGGTGAATTCTGCGCCCGCCACATGCCCCCGTTGCCCGGAGTGGTCGAATCCATCATCAAAACGTGGCGGACGAATTGAAAGTTGGAGTTGTAGTCAGTGGTGTTGTTCAGCACGACGAACGAATAGAAAACGGCGACTCCGAACATGAGCAGCATCTTGCTCGCGCGCAGAATCATGCCTTCCTCGCAGGGGCATTGAAGAAGAAGGCCACGCCCGGGGAAGACTCAGCACAAGCGATTGCCGTAATTCCAAAGTGAGAAATTGAAACCCGATAGCGGGACGGCTGAGGCATGGCACATGGTAGCGCAACTTCGCCAGCTTGCATCGGCAGAATGGGCGTCGCGCCCCGATAAAAATATTCAATCTGTGCCAAAGAAACTTTTGCTGGCTATAATGCTTTCGTTCCGCAAGCAACTCGCGTAAATTGACTCATCACCTTGGCGGATGGCTGCAACCGTCTCTATCGCCAACATTGTCACTGCACAGGAGCGGTCCGAGGGTTAGGCTCGCGCTGTGCGCGTGAGTTGTTTTCAAACTTGCAGGAGGTCACTTGACGCAGAGGCCACTGATGCTCAATCGACTGATGCTCAATCAACGGGTGCTTAATAAACTGATGCTCAACCAAACCGGTCTTTCTTTGTTACTTGTCGTTGCGTCGCTGTGCATGCCGTTTGCCCTCACTCCCATCGCGCAGGCCCAAACCCTGGGCGGCATCACCGGCACCGTCACCGATAGCAGCGGCAGCGTCTTGCCCGAAACCACGGTCACCGCCGTGGGCGACCAGACCGCGCTCACGCGCACCCAGAAGACCACCTCCACGGGCGCCTACGACTTCGTGAACCTGCCCATCGGCACCTACACCCTCAGCTTCACCCACGACGGCTTCCAGAGCCAGAAGATTCCTTCCATCGCCGTGCAAGCCGATCGCACCGCTACGCTCAACGCCGCGATGAAGGTCGGGCAGGTCGGCACCGTCGTTACCGTCGAAGCCACCCCCCTGATGAACGCTGTCGACACCACCAACGGCTACATTCTCGAGAAAGATCAGATCGAAAACGTCCCGCTGCCCACGGGGAGCTTCACCGGCCTAGCCATCCTCTCGCCTGGAGTCGATGCCGAGTTGCCGAACGGCACCGGCGTCAACGCCGGCCTAGGAAATCAGCCCATCTGGGCCAACGGCCAGCGCGATACCAGCAACACGTTCCTTCTTAACGGAGTCGATGCCAGCAATCTCTTCAACGGCAAAAGCACCAGCCAGGTAGCTTCCGCGCGCGTGGTCAACAACACCGGCATTGCCGGCGCCTCCAGCACCACCGCCGAAATCATTCAGAGCACCGCTTCGCCTTATCTCGCCATCGGCCAGGCTTTGCCAACGCCCGCTCCGGAAACCATTCAGGAGTTTAGCGTCAACACCTCGATGTACGACGCCCAGCAAGGCTCGACCAGCGGCGCTCACATCGACATGCACACCGCCTCCGGCACCAACGCATTTCACGGTACCGCGTATGTTCACCGCGGAACCAATTGGTTGAACGCCGCGCCCTATTTCTATAATCAGGATCCCAACATTCCGGCCAGCGAAAAAGTGCCCGAGCTCCACCGCTACACTGCGGGCGCAGCCATAGGTGGCGCTCTCATCAAGGACAAGCTTTTTGCGTACGCCAGCTATCAGCACATTCACGCTTCGGACTTGGAAATTGGCACTTCGCGCACCGCCGTGCCGCCTGGACTTGGGAGCGACCGCAGCGCAGCCGGGCTGGCCAGTGTCGCGAATGCGAATTTTCTTGCCGGCTGCGGGCCGCCGCCGGCACCAGAACTTTGCCTGACAGCCGCCCAGGTAGACCCGGTTGCGATGAAGTTATTGAACGCCAAACTGCCCAACGGCCAGTATCTGTTCCCGTCTGCCAACCCCAACTTCACACCCACCGTAAACTTCCCGGAGAATGTTTTTCTCACGCAGCCGGCCTACTTCATCTCCGACCAGGCCATCGCCAATCTCGACTATCTGGCAACTTCGAAGGACACCCTGGCCCTGAAGTATTACTACCAGCACGATCCCACCACGGCGCCGTTCGGCTACTCTTCGTTCGAGGGCTTTACCCAGCACTTAGACGCGGGCAGCCAGGTGGCCAGCATCACCAACACGCAATCTCTTCGGCCGAACCTGAGCGTCGCCGAGGTGTTCGGCTTCATTCGAGAGAAGGTGTACAGCACCATTGGGCAGCCCTTCGGTCCTCAAGCCTTGGGCATCAATGCGTTTGGTTCCAACGTCTTTCCCGGAATTACCATTGACGACGATTTCGGCAACAATTCGCCGGCGAATACCAACTTTGTCTTTAACGCGGGAGCCAATATCGGCTTTACTGCAGCCTCACAGGGCGCCTTCACCGGCATCTTCCAGAACCGCTGGATGCCCTCTGCCAACGCGGTCTGGAGCCATGGCAGACATACGTTCACCTTCGGCGGAAGCTTTTCCTATACCCAGCTCAACGCCCGGGATCGAAGAACGAATACGGGATCAATCGGCTTTCTGAATTTCGAGGATTTCCTCACTGGCTCCGCCATTACTTACTCGGCGGATGGATTTATCGATTCAACCTTCCTGCAGGGCGACGCCAACCGTTATCTGCGCTCGAACGAGACCGGTTTATACCTCCAGGATAAGTATCAGATTCGCTCCAATCTCAGCATCAGCGCGGGCTTGCGCTTCGACGATCACGGCGGCCTCACCGAAAAATACGGGAAGCTTTTTAACTTCGATCCCTCGCGTTACGATTACAACGCGGCCACTGACACCATCGTCTCGAATGGCTTTGTGGTTGCCGGCAACAACCCTCTGTTTCCGACCAAGGGCGTCAGCAATTCGACTTTGACCGGTCGGCAGTGGGGTCTTGCGCCTCGCCTCGGGCTGGCCTGGAGCCCCAAGCGATTTAACGACAAAATCGTCGTACGCGCCGGCTGGGGCATGTACTACGACCGCGGCGAGCTTTTCACCTACCTCTCTCCAGGATTCGCCTCGGGTGTGATCGCGGGCGGTCCATTCGGCGTGAACCAGACTCCGCCGTGGGTGAGCACTACTGCCTGCAGCGTGTTCGCCTACACGCCGTGCACCTTCGAAGATCCTTGGGGAACTGCACTGAATCCGCCGCCTAGCGGCAATCCCAAGAACCTGAATTTGCCGAACGCAGCGGCAATCGAAGGCGGGATCCCTCTCTTCTCCTTCGGCGATTACAACCGCGCCAACAAGCTCCCTTACACGCTGAATCAGACGCTCGACATCCAATGGCAGCCGCGTCGCGACCTCGCTATTGACATCGGCTACGTGGGCAACCTGGGCCGCCACGAAATCGTCCCCTTGCCCTTTAACCAGGCGCAAATCGCCTCGCCCTCCAATCCCACCCGGAAAGGCACGCCCATTGAGCAGGACTACACCTACGGCTACAGCATCGCGGGTCCGGCGACGTGTAATCCAGCTATTTTCGGAAATTGCCAGCCCATCAACCTCCCCAATGGCCAGCCTTACCAGGAAAACTTCGAAGGCGGCAACGTCGATCTGCGCGTTCCCTACATCGGCTATTCCGCCGAGTCAGAGTCCTACACCGCCGCCGGCATCTCCGCTTACAACGCGCTTCAGACCCACATCGAAAAGCGCATGAGCCACGGTTTTCAGGTCGGCTTCTCTTACACCTACTCGCACTCCGACGACGAACAGAGCGCGCTCGGACTCTTTTACAATGGCAACAATGCGCTCGATCTGCGCTCGGGTTACGGCCTCTCCGATTTCGACCGCAAGCACGTCATGAACTTCACTTACCGCTATGAGTTCCCCAAATTCTTCTCCGCATCCACCATCAAGGGCAGAATTGCCGACGGATGGGCGCTCACCGGCTTAACCGTGATTCAGAGTGGTCAGCCCTACAGCGTGGTCGATTACTCGGGAGCGGTGGGCAGCATCTACTACAGCGTGAATAATGGCATCGGCAATCCCATCGTTCCGCTTAGCGGCTGCTCACCAAAGCAGGCCCTCACCGGAGCTACGGGTGCGACTCCCGGCTCTCCCGCCTTGAAAGCCAGTTGCTTTGGCCTCCCCTTGCTCGCTCCGGGCGCGTTGAACGGCGCCATTCCCAGCAACGATCCTTACGAGACGAATTTCATCGTTAAGGGCCAACGCAACATCTTCCGGCAGTCGTGGCAGCGGCGCGCCGATCTCTCTCTGGTGAAGTTAACCCAGGTCACCGAACGCTCTTCCTTGCGATATAGCTTCGACGTTTTCAATCTCACCAATACCGCAAGTTTCGACATCCCGATCGATGACGTGAGCCAGAACATCAACTTCAACGGCTTTCCAGTCGTCGGCACGCCATCGACGCTAAATCCCTGCAACACCCAGTTCTCGGGATCTCTCTACGTCTGTCCCACAACCGGCAGCGGGTTAGGCATCGTCAACAAGACCATCGGCAGCGCCAGGCAAATTCAAATGTCGTTGAACCTGACCTTTTAGTCCTGGGCTGCGAGAAAACTCGAATTCGAGCAAGCTCGGGAAGGGCACGACGTTCGGAGGTCGCTCAAAAGCTCTGGTTGTGGGTGGAGCAGCGCCTTCAGCGCTGCGTTCAAGGCGTCGATTTCAAGGACGGCTTTAGCCGATGCGGTACGTTAATTTTCCGCAGCCTGTTTCGGCCGACGCGAAATTCTACTCCTGCCCAATATCCTCATTCCAAACCGCAGGATTGGCGCCAATATACTCCGCCATCATGGCAACGCACTCTTCCGAATCCAGATCGATCACGCGCACTCCCAGCGACCGCAGCCACTCTAAGCCGCCCGAAAAATTGCGGCTCTCACCCACCACCAGCGTGCCAAAACCAAATTGCCGCACCAACCCGCTGCAATACCAGCACGGAGCGAGCGTAGTAACCATGATGAGCTTGCGATAGCTGCGCTGCCGCCCCGCGTTCCGAAACGCGTCGGTCTCGCCATGCAGTGAAGGATCCCCATTCTGCAGCCGCCGGTTGTGCCCCGACCCAACCCGCTTGCCCGCAGCATCGAAAATCGCGGCCCCGATCGGAATGCCGCCTTCCGCAAGGCCTTTGCGGGCTTCTGCCAGCGCGACTGCCAGCATCGCTGCATAATCAAGCTCGAGCATAGCCTTCGATTATATGCAACGACTCTTCGGGCTTGTCGTCGGACGCGCGCCTCGCGCAAGAAAAAGCCCCTCAAGAAAATCTCCTGAGAGGCTCCTTTAATTCTCGGCCCTTGCGAGTATCGTCTCGCAAAACGGTTAGTGTTTCTTCTTTTTTGCCTTCTTCTTCGTTGCCATGAAGGATCCTCCGTGAACGATTTTCCCTTGCAACTGCGGGTCCTGACTTCCAAAGCCACCCAACTCGTGGTACGGGCAGCATCCTTAACACAAGATATTGCGGCACGGTTGCGCCAGTGTCAACATAATTTTACGTTTTTCATAAGATTTTCTTGCGCCGCGCTCTTCCAGTACACTGCCACCACCATGCGCCGCGATCCCATCGAACTGGAAATCTTCAAGAACCTTTACCATTCGATTGCCGAAGAGATGGGCGCGGCCCTGCGCCGCAGCGCGTTTTCCCCCAACATTAAAGAGCGCCGCGATTACTCTTGCGCCGTCTTCGACCGCGCCGGCGAAGTCATCGCCATGGGCGATCACATGCCGGTGCATCTCGGCTCCATGCCCATGTCGGTGCGCGCCGCGATTGCTGCCTGCGACATGCCGCCGGGAGATGTCGTCATGCTGAACGATCCCTACCGCGGCGGCACGCACCTTCCGGATCTCACGCTGGTCGCACCGGTCTATGTGCCGCAGGCACGCCGGCGAAAGGCCGACGCTCACCCGGATTTTTACGTAGCCTCGCGCGCGCATCATGCCGATGTAGGCGGAACCTATGCCGGATCGATGGGCCTGTGCCGCGAAATCTATCAAGAAGGTTTCCGCATCCCCCCGGTCAAAATCATGCGCGCAGGTGCGATCGAGAAAGACGTGCTCGCGTTGTTGCTCAACAATGTACGCACGCCCGAAGAGCGCGAAGGTGACCTGGGCGCGCAGATCGCCGCCTGCCACACCGGAGGCGAGCGCTTGCAAGAACTTTGTGCCCGCTACGGAGTTACCCGCGCCCAGCACGCCGCGCAAGAGCTGCTGCGCTATTCCGAAGAATGGATGCGAGCTTTCCTGAACGAAGTACCTCCAGGCGTCTACAGCGCTGAAGATTTCCTGGACGACGACGGCATCAGCGACCGCCCGGTAAAGATCGCAGTAAAAGTGTCGTGCCGGGCCTCGGACCCGGCAAAAGCGACGCAGCCGCTGGTCGAGATCGACTTCACCGGCAGCGACCCCCAAGTCCAAGGCAGCGTTAACGCAGTCGAAGCCATCACCTGCTCCGCGTGCTTCTACGTTTTCCGTTGCCTGCTTGCCGACGATGTTCCCGCCACCGCCGGCCTGACGCGCCCCATAAAAGTAATCGCGCCTCAGGGTACGATCGTTAACGCCCGACCACCGGCTGCTGTAGCCGGCGGCAATGTGGAAACCTCGCAGCGCATTGTCGACGTGCTACTGAGTGCGCTAGCGCAAGCGCTCCCAAATCGCATTCCCGCCGCAGCCTCTGGCACCATGAACAATCTAACCATCGGCGGCATCGATCCTCGCACCGGCAAGCCCTTCGCCTACTACGAAACCATCGCCGGAGGCATGGGTGCGCGCCCCACCAAAGCCGGCGTCTCCGGCGTACACACCCACATGACCAACTCTCTGAACACACCCGCCGAGGCTCTCGAGTACGCGTATCCGTTGCGCGTGCGGAAATATGCGCTGCGCAAGGCCAGCGGCGGAAAAGGAAAATTTCGCGGCGGCGATGGAATCGTGCGCGAGATCGAAGTCCTAACCGATTGCGAAGTTACGCTGCTCTCCGACCGCCGCACGCTAGGCCCATGGGGTTTCGCGGGTGGCGACGCAGGAGCGCCAGGGAAGTCCAGCGTGCTTCGCAACAACGGCTCCATCGAAGCAATGCCAGGAAAGTTCAGCACCCGCCTCCAGAAAGGCGAAGTCATCCGCATCGAATCGCCCGGAGGCGGCGGCTGGGGTGCGGCCTCGAACGCTCGCCAGACCGCAGAAAAAGCCTAATGGGCAACCGCAGGGGATGGACCTCACCTCCACTCCTGCGCGAGGAGAAAGAGTGGAGCAGGCCTTCCGGCCTGCGTCAAAAGAATGCGGTTCAATGGGCTAGCCCCTGAGGGACCCTCAACCCAGTGAAATTACTCCCACTCTGCCATAGCTGAACTCAATAACCGACCTGGCGGCACAGCACCGACACTGGCACAAAAGCGGTCTCAGCCCCGAAAGCGGCCTAAGCGGAGCGAGCAGTTCTGCTGGCGTAATAAGTAGGGTAGCCGGGCTCGAGTTTCCGCCCCTGTTCGCTGAATCGCGGTAATCGAATCAGCCCCGCCCGCTGCAAAGCGAATTGCAGCGTAGTCGCAACCACGCCCAGTCCATACTTCACGCTGCGCCGAAAGTTGATCGACGAAGCCTCCGCAAAATATTTCGTCGGGCAGGACACTTCTCCAATGCGAAAGCCGAAGTGTACGCATTGCGCCAGCATCTGATTGTCGAAGACGAAGTCGTCGGAATTTTCCAGCAGCGGCAATTCGGCGAGAACGTTGCGGCTGAAGGCGCGATACCCGGTGTGATATTCCGAAAGCTTCACCCGCAGAAAAAGATTTTCAAACGCCGTCAGCCAGCGGTTGGCAATATATTTGTAGATCGGCATGCCGCCCAAGATCGCCGCCCCGCCGATAATGCGCGAGCCCATCACCACGTCATACACCCCGTAAGCCACCATGCTCGCCATCGCCGTAACCAGGTGTGGCGTGTATTGATAATCCGGGTGCAGCATGATGACTACGTCCGCGCCCGCCGCCAAAGCCTCGCGATAGCAGGTCTGCTGATTGCGCCCATACCCGTAGTTGCGGTCATGCTGAAAGACGAGCAGCCCCAGCCCCCGCGCCAGCTCCACGGTGCGGTCGGAGCTGTGGTCATCCACCAGGATGCGGATATCCACCAACTCCGGCAACTCGCCCACCGTAGCCTCCAAGGTTTTCTCCGCGTTGTAAGCGGGCATCACCACCGCGATGCGCTTGCCGTTGATCATAGAAACCCAATTTCTATGATACCCCAGAGACGCGGCCCTGCCAGTCGAAGCTTTGTCCGTCGAGCGCAGCTCGACCTCTTCTTCACTCTGCGAAGCCCTCACCAGCAAGGCTGCGAGTACAACCCCCGCCGCAAAAACTCTCCCTGCCCGGCGCGCCCCAAGAACTTCTCACCTTCGATCACCACCCGTCCCCGCGAAAGAACAACCTCCGGCATGCCTGTGACCTCGATCCCTTCGAACATCGAGTAGTCCACGCGCATGTGGTGAGTCTGGGCGCTGATCGTATGCTTGCGGCGGGGATCGAAAATCACGAGATCGGCGTCGCTGCCGACGGCTATGGTTCCCTTCCGCGGATACAAACCAAAAAGCTTCGCTGGAGTAGTCGACGCCAACTCGACAAAGCGATTCACGCTGAAACGGCCTTTGGCGACGCCGCCGGAATAAATCAGGCTCATGCGATGCTCCACGCCCGGCCCGCCATTCGGAATCTTGGTGAAGTCGCCGCGCCCCAGCTCTTTTTGCTCCTTGAAGCAGAAAGGACAGTGGTCGGTCGAAACCACCTGCAGGTGATCGCGTTGCAGCCCGCTCCACAGTTTCTCCTGATGCCACTTCTCGCGCAGCGGCGGAGTGAACACGAATTTCGCGCCTTCAAAATCGGGAACGTCAAAATTCTCAATCGACAGATACAAATACTGCGGACAGGTTTCCGCATACACCGGCAGCCCGCGGTCGCGCGCCTCCCGCACTTTCTCGAGCGCCTCATGGCAGCTCAAATGCACGATATAAATAGGAGCGCCCGCCATCTCCGCCAGCGCGATGGCACGCGACACCGCCTCCGCCTCGGCAGTCGTGGGCCGCGTCAGCGCGTGATACTTCGGCGCCGTCTTGCCTTCCGCCAGCGCCTGCTGCACGATCACATCGATAGCGCTTCCATTCTCGGCGTGCATGCAAATCAGCCCGCCATTCTTCGCGGTCTTCTGCAGAGCGCGGAAGATGCTGGCGTCATCGAGCATGAACACGCCGGGATAGGCCATGAAAAGTTTGAAACTGGTCACGCCCTCGCCGACCAGATCGGTCATCTCCTGCAATTGGCCGCCGCCAATGTCGGTCACAATACAGTGAAAGGCGTAGTCGCAAACCGCCTTGCTGGAAGCTTTGTTCATCCAGGCATCGAAGGCCTGGCGCAAGGCCTGGCCTTTGTATTGAATCGCGAAGTCGATCAGAGTAGTGGTTCCGCCGAAAGCCGCCGCCCGCGTTCCGGTTTCGAAGTCGTCGGCGCTGGTGGTGCCGCCGAAGGGCATATCGAGATGCGTGTGCACATCGATGCCGCCGGGTAAAACATATTTTTCGCTGGCATCCAGCACTTTTTTGGCGTTCTCGCGAGGCAGGTCTTTGCCGATGGCCACGATTTTGCCAGCATGAATCGCCACATCGGCCACATAAGTATCCGTCGCCGTCACCACCGCCCCGTTGCCAATGATGGTGTCAAAGCCCATCGAATCCTCCATTTATCGGCGGTGGCTCAGTTTGGATCTCTCTGGTGGCGTCACCCTGAGCGCAGCCGCTTTTCAGGCACGCTTCGTCTGCACGCGAGATCCCTCAGCCAGCTGAACTGCGCCGACTTTCGGAATGACGCCCCTCAGGTCGACAGAGCCAAACTGAGCTACGACCACCGATCGCAAACATGAGTTAAAAACGCATTCTATGCTAAACTGCCGCACTTCACCTCCTCGGAAATAAACGGGGCGGAATGGACAGGGTAAGGGGGCGAGCCATGCAGTTTGGCATCACCATGAAGCCAGACATTTCGGTGGAGCGCATTCTCGCTCTAACCCGCCAGGCCGAGGCCGCCGGCATGGAGTACGGCTGGCTCTTCGACTCCCACGTTTTGTGGATGGACCCCTATCCGCTGCTCACGCTCATGGCAGCGAACACAAAGAAGATGCGGCTCGGAACGCTGGTCACGAACCCGGCAGTTCGCGATCTAACGGTAACCTCAAGCCTGTTCGCGACCATGAACTTGATCTCCGGCGGAAGGATGGAGCTCGGCATCGGGCGCGGCGACAGCTCCAGACGCGTTCTCGGCAAGAAGCCGGTGAGCTGGTCGCAACTGGAAACTGCGGTCAAGATTGTCCGCGATCTCACCAGCGGCAAGGAAATCGAATATGAAGGCCAGCCCACGCGCCTGAGTTGGGCGAAGGCTTCGCCGCGAGTCTGGATCGCAGGCTACGGCCCCAAAGTACTGCACATGGCGGGCCGCGTCGCCGACGGAATCATTCTGCAGTATGCCGATCCTGAGTTGATCGAGTGGTGCCTGGGTTTCGTGAAAGAGGGCGCGCGCGCGGCCGGACGCGCCATGCAGGATATCGAAGTCATGTCGGCGGCGCCGGTTTGGGTCTCCGATGATTTGGCTGCGGCCCGCGAACGCGTGCGCTGGTTCCCTGCTCTGGTTTCGAACCACGTCATGGATCTAATCCGGCAATACAAGCCGGAAGATTTGCCTCCCGCGTTAACCTCTTACGTGCGCGACCGCGGCGATTACGATTACCAGCACCACTGCGTGGTAGAAAGCGAGAACAAGAATTTCGTCTCGGACGAAGTGGTCGACCGCTTCTGCCTGGTCGGTCCGGCCAAGGCTCATCAGGAGAAGCTGCGCAAACTAGCCAGCATCGGCGTGACCCAGTTCAATCTCTACCTGATGTGCGGCGACGAAGAACAATCGCTCGACACCTACAAGAAAGAAGTTCTGCCGGGGTTTCTGTAAAGGCTAAAGGACAAATTCACATTCAAGCCGGATCGGGAAGGGCACGACTTCAGTCGTGCCGTTAAGTCGGCCAAAATCAGTCCGCGCTTCAGAGCTGAGGCAAGCTCTCGCGCTTTTGACTGATTGTCGGAAAGCGCAGTCTAAGAAGTCGCCCGCAATGAATAAACCGGCGCAGGCTGCAGCCTCATCATTATGTAATACGCGGCGAACGAGACGGCGAAGCCCACGAACCAGGAATAATCGTAAAGAACGCGCACGGAGGGTGCCACCAGACCGACCAGCGCGGTGCCGGCTCCGAGCGCAAGCGCAACTACGGCGCGCAAGTTGAATCCCGCGGCATATTCATAGATTCCGCCGCGAAGATAGAGATCGTCGACTTGCAGCACGCGCCTTCGAATCACGAAGTAGTCGCAGATCATGATGCCCGCAACCGGCCCGAGAAACGCCGCATAGCCGCCGAGCCAGCCGAGGATGAACGTGTCGTAGTCGGCCAGCAGTTTCCAGGGCATCAGCGCAATCCCCATCAGGCAGGTGATCACCCCGCCGGTGCGAAAGCTGATTTTTCGCGGCCACAGATTGGAAAAGTCGTTGGCCGGGGAAACTACATTGGCTCCGATATTCACGTTGAGAGTGGCCAACAGAATCGCAATCAGAGAGATCACCACTGCGATCGGCGAATGAAAGCGGCTGAGCAGTTGCACCGGGTCGGAGATGGCCGTGCCATAAATCACGACTGTGGCCGAGGTCACGGCGATTCCGATGAAAGCGTAGAGAGTCATGGTGGTCGGCAGGGCCAGCGCCTGGCCGATGATCTGCTCCCGCTGATTGCGCGCGAAGCGAGTGAAGTCGGGAATGTTCAGCGAGACCGTGGCCCAGAATCCAACGGTTCCATTCAGAGCGGGAATCAGGAACTTCAGAAAGTCGGGGAAGCTCTTGAAGCGGGAAGGCGCAGCCAGCATGGGACCGAAGCCGCCCGCTCCGTGGTAGGCCCACGCTAAGAGCAGCAAGCCAACGGCGAGCAAAATCGGCGCGCTGATGCCTTGCAGCTTGCGGATGGATTCGATCCCCATCAGAATCACGGCCAGATTGATCAGCCAGAAAACAAGAAAGCAAACCGCCGTGGCGTAGGGAAAGTCCTTCCATCGCGGCGCGAGCGTGGCCAGCAGAGTGCTGATGGCTTCGCCGCCGATCCAGGTCTGGATGCCGAACCATCCGCAAGCCACCAGAGCTCGCAGAACCGCAGCAAGGTTAGCGCCGAGCACTCCAAACGATGCGCGGGCCAGCACCGGAAAGGGCACGCCATACTTAGCCCCGGGATGCGAATTCAGCAGCATGGGCACGAGCACGATCACGTTGCCGAGGAAGATCGTTATCACTGCCTGCTTCCAATCCATGCCGCCTTGAATCAGGCTCGCCGCCAGCATGTAGGTGAGGATGTTCACCGACATCGAAATCCAAAGCGCCGCGAAGTTGTAAGTACCCCAATGCCGCCGGTCGGCGGAAGCGGGCGCGAGGTCGGGATTGTAGAGAGGACTGGATTCGATTCGAGATTGGGGAGAAGAAGGCTCGGGTGTGGTCATGGTCTAAAGATGGCGCTCAGAGTTGGTGTTGGCCTCAGTCTGCGGAGGAAGAAGCTCCGGTCTGCGCGGTGATGGGGCCGTAGCTCTCGGGCCGGCGGTCGCGGAAGAACTGCCACACTTTGCGGACCTCCGCAATCATGTCGAGATCGAGATCGGCTATGACCACTTCATCTTTATCCCGGCTCGCCTGGACGATAATCTCGCCGCGCGGATTGCAGAAATAACTCGAGCCGTAGAACTCGCCGATGCTCCAGGGCTTTTCGATTCCGACGCGGTTGATGGCGCCGACGAAGTAGCCGTTCGCCACGGCGTGCGCGGGCTGCTCCAACTCCCAGAGATATTCCGAGAGGCCCGCGACCGTGGCCGAGGGATTGAAGACGATCTCCGCGCCGTTCAATCCCAGAATGCGCGCGCCTTCGGGAAAGTGGCGGTCATAGCAGATGTAGACCCCGATCCGGGCATACTTCGTTTCGAACACCGGATATCCGAGATCGCCGGGGGTGAAGTAGAACTTTTCCCAAAATCCGGGATGGCAATGAGGAAGATGATGCTTGCGGTACTTTCCCAGATAGCGTCCGTCGGCGTCGATCACCGCGGCGGTGTTGAAGTAGACTCCGGGCATCTGCTCTTCATAGACCGGAACCACCATCACCATTCGGTGCTTCGCCGCCAGCTTTTGCATCATGCAAACGGTCGGGCCATCGGGCACGCGCTCGGTGAGTTCGTACCAGCGGGCATTTTGCTCGGCGCAGAAATAAGGGCCATAGAAAAGTTCCTGCAGGCAAAGAATCTGGGCTTTTCTTTGCGCCGCGTGCGCGATCAGCTTCAGATGCTTTTCGATCATCGCCTTTCTGATCTGGGCGAGCGGGCGCTCGGTGCTGAGCGCGTTACTGGCTTGAATTAAGGCGCACCGAACATTTCGAGGCATGGAATAACCTCCGAGGAACGAAAACTATAGCAGAAAAAGTCCACCGGCTTCATCGATCTCACCCATGCGAATCGGAATCTGGGGGCGCAGTTTGGATCAGTGGGCGTCGCTTCCGCCATCCCCATCGCCGCCGAGGGACACGAGTCTCGAACCGGGGGCGTGGGGAACTTATCGTTCGCCCTTTCAGGGCTGAGCATTGCCCGCTTAAACCCACCGCTTACGCCGTGGGCGGCATGCTTGCGCCGCGCCGCGGCTAAACCGAGCGGGCAGCGCACGATTCGATTTACGGGTACTCGAAGCGTTCGCCGCAGCGCAGGATGCGAAAGGGCTGGGCCAGGCGGCGGCAGGTTTGCGCGAAGGCGTCCGGAGTCGCGGTGTTGAATTCGAACATATCGTAGTGGCAGGGAATGACGAGCTTCGCGGCGATGTCGTGCGCCAGTTCGGCGGCCTCCGGCCCGGAGAGATTGCCGGGGACGCGCCGCTCGGGTGCGCGGCCGTTGATGGGGAGAAGCGCGACGTCCACCGCAAACGGACGCAGCTTCTCGGCCATGCCGGCGTAGCGCAGGGTGTCGCCGCTGTGGTAGAGGCTGAATTCGCCGAGGCGCAACACGTAGCCGAGTGCCTTCACATGTCCGCGTTCGTCGCGCTCGATGGTGTCGTGCGCTGAGGCGATGCCAGAGAATCGTATCCCTGAGAGTTCGACCGAAGTGCCGTCGTCAATTCCGATCGGAACGGACGGGTCGATCTTGAGGCGGTCGGCGACGAGCGCGCGGTTGGCTTCGGGGATCACGAGCTTCAGCTTGGCGTCGCGCTTGAGGATCGGGCAGAGGGTTTCGGCGTCGAGGTGGTCGGTGTGGTTGTGCGATGAAGTTGCGATATCTACGAATGACAGCTCGGCTGGATCAATGACTAACTCCGTCATTCGTACGTGAGGCTTGTCGGTCTGGCTGTATTTTCTGGTGAGCGAGTCGGAAAGATAGGGGTCGAGCAGAACGCGAACGCCCTGCCATTGCAGCAGGAAGCCGCTCTGTCCCAGCCACCAGAGGCGGAAGCCGTGTTCGTTATGACTTGCGGCGTTTTTCGCGGCGAGGATATCGGCGAGCAGCGCGCCGTGGGACTGCGCGGGCCGGATCACGCGAGTCCTAGCTCCTTGCGCACGAGGGCTACGCCCTCGACCATGTTCGCGAGTTTCTGGCGGGCGGCCCAGCGGGCGGTTTGACTTAGGCCGCAGTCCGGCGCGAAAGAAAGCTGTTCTGCGGGCGCGAACTTGAGACAGAGACGGACCCGCGCTGCCACGTCCGCGGGGGTTTCGATGTAGTAGTTCTTTACGTCGATGATTCCGACGGCGACATCGATGCCCCGCTTCGCGATTTTTGCGATCAACTCGATCTCAGCGAATTCGCGGCTGGCCATCTCGAGGTGGATTTCATCCACCGGCAGTTCGAAGAACGCGGGGAAGAGCGGCGCGTAGCGGCGGGGAGCTACGGCTCGGGCTTTAAAGTTGCCGAAGCACAAATGAGTGGAGAGCCGGCATCTACCCACGACAGGTTTGACCGTATCGGCGAAGATTTCGACGAAGCGATTGGGATCTTCGCGATATCCATAACAGCTCATGGAAGGCTCGTCGAGAGTAATCTCGCGGCATCCAGCTTCGACCAGTTGTTCAAGCTCGGCGCGGACGATCGGGATCAATGCCTCGGTGACTTCCCATCGGCTCGGGTAATTTCCGCCGGGTTCGATTCGTCCGCTCAGGGTGTAAGGTCCGGGGACGCTGGCTTTCAGAACCACCCCGTCGGGCGCGGGAGGAGCGATTTTCTGCAAGAGCTTGAATTCGGCCACGGCGCCCAACCCATGTTTCGAGACGATGGTGCCGGTGACGGGATATTTCCCGCGCTGATCGTGGGCGGGCGGACCGAAGCGCCGGGGCGAAAACGGCGTAGCGCGAATGCCCTCGAGGCGTCCGTAGAAAGATAAGTTGAAATCATAGCGGCGCTGCTCGCCGTCGGTGATGACGTCGAGACCAGCCTGCATCTGGTCATGAACCGCAGCGATCACGGCGTCGGTGCGCATCTCTTCGATATCGGCTTCGCCAAATTCTTCCTCGTGCGCCGAGGCGAATTCGAGCCATCCCGGAAACGGGTAGCTGCCCACCACGGTTGTGCCCAGAGGACGGCGTGGTTTGGGCTGACTCATGCGCTCACCGCCCAGCCGCCGTCCACAGCGATGACTTGGCCCGTGATCGGGCTGGAATCTTTTTGCAGGAGAAAGCAGGCGGTCTTTGCGATGTCGTCCGGCGCTAGCAGACCGTGCGTCAGGGGCTGCTTGTGAGTCATGTAGTCCCGGAGCGAGGCATCGTTTTGCGCGCGTGCGCTCATCGGGGTTGCGACTAATCCCGGGGCGATCACGTTGAGGCGGATGCCGGCGGGCGCGTAGTAAGCGGCGGCAGAGATGGTCATAGCTTCGATGGCCCCCTTGCTGGCGGCGTAACCCACGGTGGCGAAGCGTTCACGCTCGGGATGCCGCGCCAGAACGCTGCCGCAGTTGAGGATCGCACCCTTCCGCGAATGCCGCGTCCAGTGGCGCAGCACTTCGCGGCACATCAGGAACGTTCCCTTGGCGTTCACCTCCATCACTGTATCCCACGCTTCGGATGAGCATTCATGCACCGGACCATCGCCTTGGGCGCGGGCGCTGATTCCGGCTACGTTGAAGAGCGCGTCGATTTTGCCAAATTTTTGCACGCAGGCGGCGACGCTTTCGCGCACGGCCTTTTCATCGCGCACATCGGCGGCTTTGAAATCGGCATTGGGAAGCTCAGTTGCCAGCGCACGGCAATCTTCTTCTTTCACGCCGACAACGAACACGCTGTGGTTCGCACCCCAGAGGCGCGCGGTTGCGGCCGCAATTCCGGACGATCCGGTCACCAGCAGGACTTCGCTCACGTGGTCCTTATGAGTACGGGTCTATTGATGCGTTTACGATAATCGTGCCGTCCGCTCAAGCGGACCCGGCTTTTCAGCTCAACTCCTCCCGGCACTGCCGTGCCGGGCTGTCCCAGGCCGCCCTTTCGGGGCTGCGCCCAGGGCACGCTCGTCGGCTGCTTCGCCTCGCCCGAACATGTATTTTCCTTGCCGGCGTGATTTGGCGCGTTTCGTGACTGCTTCTTTTCTGCCCGGTCTTATTTCCGCGCCACTTACTCAAAGAGATGTTTGAGGCTCTTGCGATAGGCCTCGTAGAAAGCTTCAAGCTGCTGGGCGGCGTCGGCGTTGCCGACGAACTGATGGCTGGGCAACAGCACCGGCTTGCAGCCTTTGGCCAGCAGCGCTTCGGCGGTGGCGCAGCGGAGCATGTTGATGATCGTTGCGCCGGTGACGGTGGAAACCGGGCCGGTGCGCCACTCCAGTCCCTCCAATTCGATGAGGCAATCGCCCGGGGGGCACTGATTGTCAATGATCAGATCGGCGCAGTCGATGAGCTTCTTGCCGGAGGAATGCGCGGGCTTGGCCTGCTCACAGTGAGCTTTCGATACGATGGCAATCACCGGCAGGCCGCGGCGTTGGGCGCCCTCCGCCATTTCGACGACCACGGGGCGAATGCCGCTGGTGGAGATCACGATGAAGGCGTCGTCGGGGCCGAAATGGAAGCTGCGCAGAATCTGCTCGGCGTAGCCTTCGTAGTTCTCCAGATAGAGCGGAGCGCGCAGGCCGTTTGCGCCGACGATCGAGGCGTGATTCGAGAGTGCAAGCTCGACCAGCGCCACGAAGCCGGCGTAGCAACCCTGCCGCGGAGTCATCTCCTCGCACATCATGCGGGAGTGGCCGTTGCCGAAGAGAAAAATCAGGCCGCCGCGCGAGATTCGCTCGGCGCACAGCTCGGCCGCCTTTTGAATCACCTCCGCTTGCGTGCTCCGCAAATTTTGCAGCAGCGCCATGGCCTGGTCGAAGAAAGCAAGGCCGGCGTGCTTTGGATCGACGACTGGCGGCGAGACATGCTTCGGCACGGAGGAATTTGCTCCTTTCGCCACGCGGAAATTTGCGGGGATCGACTCTGAGTATAATGCAGAAACAACTGTGAGCAATACACGATCCCCGGAGCACTCCGACGCGCTCGCAATCGGTATCGACATCGGCGGCACCGCGATGAAAGCCTCCTTCGTGGAATTGAGCGGCGAACTGGGGGAGAGTTTTCGGGAAGATTCGCCGCGCACGGCTGTGTCCGTGCGCGGTTTTATTCAGTCGGTTTACGAGCGCGCCAAGGCTCCGGTGCTGGGAATCGGGATCGGCTGCAAGGGCGTGATCGATGCCTCGACCACGCGCGTGAATCGCCTGCCCGGCGATTTGAAGTTTCTGGAAGGAATGCTCCTGCGGGAGTTAGTGGCCGTCAGTGGCTTGCCGGTTTGCGCCGACAACGATGCGCGCACGGCCTTGGTCGGCGAAGTGCTTTGGGGTGCAGCTCGCGGGCGACGCAATGTTCTTCTACTCACGTTGGGTACGGGAGTGGGAGCGGCGGCGCTGGTCGAGGGCGTGATCGTGCGCGGGGCTTCGGGAGCGGCCTGCCATCTCGGGCACGTTACGCTCGATCTACGCGGCGGGCTTTGCATTTGCGGCAACTACGGCTGCCTTGAAACTAGTTTTTCTTCGCGAGCGATCGAGTCGGCTTACTTTGCCCACATCCATCGGGCATCGCCAACGCGGTTAATGGTCGATGATGCCGGTCATGTTCCCACCACCGAAGCTATTTTTCTGGCGGCGCACGAAGGCGATCCGAGTGCGCAGCGGGTTCTGGAGCTGGCCTTCGAATCTCTCACGGCTGCGCTGGTGAGCTTTCTGCATGTGTTCGATCCCGAGCTTGTCATCCTGGGCGGCAACATCGCCGCGGCTGGACCGCGATTGCTTGCCCCGTTGCAAGAAGAAGTTGCGCGGCGCACTCACGTTCTCCTGGGCAGAAGGGTTCCGATCGTATTGCAGCATAAAGTCGGCTACGGTGGAGTCGCCGGCGCTGCCGGATTAGTCTTCCTAAACCAACGACTGCTGACAATCTGAGGCGATGAAGCCGGCCAACGAAAAACTCGCGCGCAGGGAGCGAGGATCGGTCCGTTACCTCTACCTGCCTGCGACCGTGGCGGCGATTGGCGGACTGCTATTTGGCTTCGATACGGCGGTGATCAACGGCGCGATTGTTTTCCTGAAACGCCAGTTTGCCCTGAGCGATGCGCAGACCGAGATCGGAGCCAGCAGCCTGCTGCTGGGATGTGTCTTCGGCGCGAGCCTGGCGGCGTTCACCAGCGACCGTTTCGGCAGAAAAAAACTGCTGCTGGCCGCGGCTGCTCTGTTTACGGTTTCTTCGATCGCGACCGCGTTGCCTCGCAACATCGCTGAGTTTGTCATCGCGCGGGTGGTGGGCGGCATTGCCATCGGGCTGGCTTCCACGCTTTCGCCGCTCTACATCGCGGAAATTTCTCCGGCGCGCAGCCGGGGATTGCTGGTGAGCGTGAACCAGTTGGCGATCGTTACTGGCATCTTACTTTCCTACGGCGTGAACTACGGCCTCGCCGGGGCTGGCCCCGAGAACTGGCGCTGGATGTTTGCTTCGGCGGCAGTTCCCTCCGCGTTTTTTCTGCTGGCATTGCTTTTTGTTTCTGAAAGTCCCCGTTGGCTGGTGCAGAATGGCCACGAGGCTGAGGCTGAACGCATCCTCGCGCACATCGAGGGTGACGATTCCGCTCGCGTTGAAATCGAGGCCATACGATCCGCGGTGGCGGAAGAGAGCGGCAACGTGTGGGATCCGGCTTTCCGCAGGCCGCTGGTGGTCGCGATTCTGATTGCCCTCTTCAGCCAGTTCACCGGCATCAACACGATTATTTATTACGGGTCGCTAGTGTTTCTGGAGCATGTTCCGAAGCAGACCGCCGGCACCGCGCTGTGGGCCAACGTCATGATCGGGGCGATCAACTTTGCGGCCACCATTTTGGGCATGAACCTGATCGACCGAGTTGGGCGCAAGCCGCTGATGATGGGGGCATTCGGTGGGATGGCGGTATCCCTGATGGGAGTGGCGGCAGCGATTCGTCTGCAGGCCCCGGCGTCGGTGGTTTTGGGTTTGGTTTTGCTTTACGTGGCGTGTTTTGCCATTGGCATCGGCACCGGGACCTGGGTGTTGATGTCAGAAATATGCCCTACGCGGGTGCGGGGACGCGCTATGTCGATCGCGACCGTGTTTCTGTGGTGCGGGACCCTGGTGGTTACTCTTACGTTTCTATCTCTGGTGCGGATGTTGACCGCGCCGGGCGCTTTTGTGTTGTATGGCGTCATCTGCATTGCGGCGCTTCTGTTTGTTGGATTGGCGGTTCCAGAAACCAAGGGACGGAGTCTCGAAGAGATCGAAACTTGGTGGCTGAGCGGGCGGGCAGGAGAAGGTCTGAAATGGAGCCGCTGAGATGACAACCCCGAGGGGAAAGCGGCGATGGTTGGTCCGTATCATGAACCCTTCTGGTTCAATACCTACCTAGGTGAGCCTTCTGGTTGTATTTGCCGAAACGAAACGGTTCGGGCTCGCGCCAAAAAACTGGCACCACGAGTGGCAAAAAACCTTAGGCACGTAAGGCTCTATTCGTGCACAACTATATTTGGCCGCGATAAAGTTTGTAAGTCCAGGCCAATCGAAACATTGCCTGCTCAATAAATCTCTTGTCTGGCGCCAGCGGAACCTCCGGTTCTGCCGATGCATACGTGCCAGCCTCGATGCAAGGCTCTTACGGTGTGCATTCGCCCCATTGGAGTGGAACCTTGATTGGATCTGCGGAACGAGTGTCTGCCTTCCGGGTCGCAGAAAATCGTCTTCTGCGAGAGTCTCAGACCAGAATACTCGACAGAAAAATGCGAACTTTGGGAGAGCAAGAATTGTTTGCGCCTCGGCCGATCCGCCACATGTGGAATGAGTTTCTCGGAGGCAAGGGCGCCTTACACTTGCACCTTTGGGATGTGCTCATGATTCAGGCCTGGTGGGAGCAATACCATGCCCAACCCGCAGCGGAGGGTGCCGCAGCCCGGCAATGCGTCGCCGAACCCGGCGCTCCGTCATCCGGCAAGCCCGGCCATCTTTGCCCGCTCACGCGGAGTCTTGCCTGCGCTGCGCAGGCAGAGTCACAGAAACGGTGGTTCCCGCCGCTCCCGACTGAATCTCGAACTTTCCCCGTAGTTGCCGAACTCGTTCCTGCATGCCTTGCACACCGACCCCCACCCGAGCCGGCATTTTCTTTTTGGCGTCAAACTGTGCGATACCTTTGCCGGCGTCTCGAATCTCAACCTTTACGTCGCCTCCGGAGTAATCCACTTGAATAGTGGCGCTCGCGCTTCCCGAATGGCGATGAATGTTGGTGAGAGATTCCTGCACGATGCGGAAAATCGCGGTTTCGATTTCCTGGGTGAGGCGCGGCAACTTCGGATCCACATTCAACTGCACGCGAATTCCGCTTCTCTCCGCAAAGCCTTCCACATACCAGCGCAGCGCCGAAGCCAGCCCGGCTTCGTCCAGCAGGGGTGGGTGCAGCAGGTGGGACATGGTGCGCAGTTGTTTGGAAAGATCGTCGACCAGTTCGACGCTGCCGCTCGCCATCTTGCCCAAATCCGAACCTTGCCGGGGCAGTTCCTGTTCGAGGGCGAACAGGTTCATCTTCAAGGCCACTAAGATCTGGCCGGCGCTGTCGTGCAAGTCGCGCGCCAGCCGACGCCGCTCTTCGTCCTGCGCCTGCAGCAGCCGGGTGTTGAGGGAACGAAGCTTGGCTTCCGCCTCCTGCAACTCCGCTGTGCGCTCCTGCACCCGCGCCTCCAGTTGATTGCGCGCCAACACCTGCTCGGTGACGTCGACGGCATGCACCAGAATGCCTTCCGCTTTTCCCTTCACATTCTTCAACGCCTGGTAGCTGAAGGTGGTGTAGACCACATCTTCTTTGCCGTAGCGCACCAGCCGCAGCTCGCGTTCGCTGGCCAGGAAAGGCTGGCCGGTTTCGAACACCTGATTCAACAGTCGAAGGATGCCTTGTTCTTCCACCTCGGGAAACACTTCGGCGACCGTTCTCCCGACGATTTGGTCGGGCCTTTCGCGTCCCACCAATTCCAGGTAGGCGGAATTCACAAAAGTAAAGCGATGCTCCGGGCCCGAGAGCAGGGCCATTCCAGCTGGAGCCACGGTGAAGGATTCGCGCAGCCGGCTGCGTTCGAGGTCGGCCTCGGCTCGCAGAAGCCTTTCCACCTCGGCTGCTTCGGCTCGCACCCGCGCCAGCCTGAGGTGAGCTCCCACCCGCGCCAGAAGCTCGCGCGCCGTGAAAGGTTTTACCAGGTAGTCGTCCGCGCCGGCGTGCAGGCCTTCCACCCGCGACTCCTCACCGGCCCGCGCCGAGAGTAAAATAACCGGCATGGCCTGGGTTTCGCGATCGCTTTTCAAAGCGCGCAGAACTCCGAACCCATCCCGGCCGGGCATGATCACATCCGTGATCACCAAATCGGCGCGCAACTCCCGAGCGGCTTGAACCGCGTCGTCTCCGTTCGAAACCGCGTGCACCCGATAGCGCTCCCCTAATAACCGGCGCAAATAGTCGCGCATGTCGGCGTTGTCGTCCGCCAGGACAATCAACTCTCCGCCGAGATCAAGCTCGGACGGCCCCGAGGTCGCCGCGGCAAGAGGATGAGACTCCGGTCTCGGATTCGCCCCGGTGGGTTGGCCCGGCGATTCCGGCAGCCAGCGCAGCGCTTCTTCCACGTAGCTGTCCGCTCGAATCGCGCTCGAGGCCAAGGTTCGCGCCGCCTCGACCCGCTCCGGCGGAAGATGATCCTTGCCCTTCGGAATGGTCACAGTGAAGGTGCTGCCCTCGCTCTCTTTGCTGGTGACCGTGATGCTTCCGTGATGAAACTTCACCAACTCCTGGACCAGAGCCAATCCGATCCCAGTGCCCTCGTGAGTGCGGCCACGCGCACCTTCCACGCGATGAAATCGTTCAAACAAGTGCGGCAGCTCCGGCTCGGGAATTCCGATGCCGGTATCGCCGATCTGCAACTGAATCGAGTCACCAACAGAGCGCACGCTCACGGAAACGTTTCCCGCGAACGTGAACTTAAAAGCGTTGGAGAGAAGGTTGAACACAATTTTCTCCCACATGTCGCGGTCCACGTAAACCAGCTCCGTGCCCGATGGGCAGTCGACATGGAATTGCAATCCTGCCCGTTCCATGGCGGAGCGAAAAGAACTGGCGAGTTCGGCGGTATAACTACAGATATCCGTGGGCTGATAGATGGCTTCGACACGGCCGGCTTCGATCCGCGAAAAATCGAGCAACGAGTTCACCAGCTTCAACAAACGCAGCGCGTTGCGATGAACTACGGTGAGTTGTTCTCTTTCGGCAGCGGCGAGGCGCCGGTTCGAAGCCGCCAAAGCGTCTTCCAGCGGACCCAGAATCAAAGTCAGCGGAGTACGAAACTCGTGGCTCACGTTGCTGAAGAATGCGGTCTTGGCGCGATCAAGTTCGGCCAGGGCTTCTACGCGCTTCTGCTGGTCCTCGTAGGCGCGGGCAGCGGCGATCGCGGCGGCGAGATTGCGCGCCACCAGGCCGAAAAATGCCCGGTACTTTTCGTCAAAAGCTCGCCGTGGGCTGATGCCGGCGATCAGCACTCCCGTCGCCTGGTTCTCTCCGGCCGCCGCGATGGGCAGGATCAGAGCGCTCTTGGTTTTCACCGGCCACGGTCCTCCGGGAAGATCGTTCAGAGGCTCGGATAGACAGCTCACCCATAGCGGTTCGCCGTTGGACAACACCTCATACAGTCGCCAGGGAGAGGGTTCATCCTTTTTTATGTGGAGGGGCGCCGGCCGCGATCCGGGCTCGAGATGCAGGGAGGCGGCGAGAGTTGCGCTCGAGCCATTCGCATCGAGGAGATAAATAAGTCCGAACGGAATATCGAGGGAGTACTGGTCGAGAGTCTCGGCAGCCGAGCGGCAGGTTTCTACCGCTCCCGTGGACTCGGCTGCCGCCGCGCCTAAGGCTTGTAGAGCGGTCAAGCGCCGTTCGCCCAGAATTTTTTCTGTGGTTTCCGTGACCGCGGTGAAAATGCCGCCCACCTCGCCCGACTCGTCGCGAATCGGACTATAGGAAAAAGTGAAATAACACTCTTCGACATATCCATTGCGATCGAGCAGGAGAAGCTGATCTTCGGACCACGTCGCCTGCCCCTTCTGCAAAACTCCATCCAGCATGGGACCGATCACGTCCCAGATCTCCGGCCAACATTCCGCACCCGCCTGCCCCATCGCCTTGGGATGTTTCGTATTTCCCAGGATGGTCCGGTACGCGTCGTTGTACAACATAAACAGCTCGGCTCCCCACCATATAAGGATCGGAAAGCGCGACTCCAGGCAGATGCTTACCGCGGTGCACAAGCTCTGAGGCCACACCGAAACCGGGCCAAGCGGGTGGGAGTTCCAGTCGAAGCTCCGCATCAGAGCGCCCATCTCGCCGCCGGCAGCGAAGCAATTGATCTTGGGATTTGCGCCGGTGGTAGAGTGGCGATCCGATTCGGAAAGCCCCGGGACCGCCCCTTCGGCGCCCCGGCTGGCGCGGGCCGAAATCAGATCGTAGGCAATCTCAGATTTATGCGGCTTCATCTTAGCTGGGAGGAATGCTCCGGCCGTCGATTTCGAAGCTTAGAGACAAACTAACCCATCGGCAGGATACTGAGGGTTTTCGCGGATCGCCTATACAGTCTTTACCCTAGAGAAAAGGTTGGAACTCTGGTGGAGAAGTGCTTCGATCTGGGCGAGCAAAGGTTCAAATGCAGCTTTCAGCAGAGGGGAAATGGTTTCGCCTGGCGCAAAGCACTCGCCCCCCCCGCAAATATAGCAGGCCTCTGGAACTTGTCCGTATAACTCCGTGGTGAGAGCTACCAGCGCCGCCGGAGTGAGGCAATGAGTAAAAGCGCCTGGTCGGTGCGCCGCTGCACTTTCGCGCGGCGCGATCGCTTCGCAGCGCAGCTTGCCCGGAGAGCAATTTCGGGCGGCATCAATAAAGATGATCCGCTCAAAGTGGCTTGCCACTTCGGCCAACTCGGGCGTGAGTTGCTGTCGGGCGATCACTTCAACCTCTGGACAATGAAAAAGAGTCGAGAGTTTCCCGGCGGCGTAGCAGCCGAAGCCGTCGTCGGATCGAAGCGGATTGCCGTAGCCGATGATTAGAGTGCGCGCCATTTCGACACACCATTCAACCACGACTCACTTCGTCCACGACTTTTCCCGCGGGGGAAATTAGCTGGATGCGCAGAGCCATTTCTCCGGCGGCGTGCGTGGAGCAGCTAAGGCAGGGGTCGTAGGCGCGAATCACCGCCTCGACGCGGTTGAGCATGCCCTGGCTCAAACGCTCGGCCACCACAAAATGTTTCGCCACCTGCAGAATGCTGCGATTCATCGCCAGATTGTTGTGGCCGGTGGCGATGACCAGATTCGCCCATACGATGAGCCCTTGTTCGTTGATTTTGTAATGATGAAACAACGTGCCCCGCGGGGCTTCGCAAGCGCCCACGCCCTCCAGGCAGTTCGGCTTGGCGAAAGAGCGCACGTGCTTAGAGAGAATTCCCGGGTCGTTCAAGACTTGCTCCAGACGTTCGACGCAATACACAGCTTCGATCAGCCGGGCATAGTGGTAGTGGAACGAACTTAGAACGGCGGTACGCTGGAGTTCGTGAAACTCCGCCAGTTCCTGGTCGGCGCGAGTGGTGCCGCAGCGCACGGCCACATTCAGCCGGGCCAGTGGACCCACGCGATAGATGCCATCGGCATAGCCCTTGGGTTTGTAATAGGTCGATTTCAAGTAGCTCCAGGGTTCGACTTTTTCTCCGATGTACTCGGGATAGCGCGCTGGATCGAGCGCCGACGCCACCAGATGCCCGGCGGCATCGACGATGGTGACGCCGCCATCGTAGAACGTCAAGCCGCCATCCGGTTTCACGATCGCCATGAACAGCGTGGGAAAGTTGCCGAAGGTGGTGATCTCTTCGCGGAATTTTTCGCGAATGCTTTTGAACCAATCGAGCGTCTGCTCTACGATTTTCAGAGCCTCGGGAATGCCGGCCAGAATCGTGTCGCGGTTTTGCTGAGTCAGCGGTTCGCTCACGCCGCCGGGCACGATGCCGGTGGGGTGAATGCGCTTGCCCCCCAGCCGCTCGATGATCTGTTGGCCAAACTGTCGAAGTCGAATGCCATTGCGCGCGATTTCGGGATTTTTTTCGGCGACGCCGAAGAGATGGCGCTTCTCAGGATCGGAATCCATGCCCAGAACCAGGTCGGGTGAAGACAGGTGGAAGAAGCTGAGCGCGTGCGACTGCAGAACCTGCGCCAGCCCGAAGATGCGCCGCAGCTTTTCGGCCGTGGGGGGAATGCGCACCGCCAGCAGCTGATCGCAAGCCTTGGCCGAAGCGATGAGATGGCTGACCGGGCAGATGCCGCAGATTCGCGCCATCAAAGATGGCATCTCATAAAACGGACGCCCTTCGCAGAATTTTTCGAAGCCGCGAAATTGCGTGACGTGAAAGCGCGCGTCCTCGACCCGCCCCTGATCGTCGAGGTGCAAGGTGATCTTGGAGTGGCCCTCGATGCGGGTCACCGGGTCGATCAGGATCGTGTTGCTCTTGGCCGCCGTGTTGGCATCCGCGTCTAGCACGCTAGGCTCCGAATCTGGTTTTCGTGGTGAGTTCGGGCTTGCGGCCTTCGAGCAACTCGCTAAGCACGAAGAAAATAGTATCGGCGGAAGGAGGGCAGCCGGGAACGAAGACATCGACCGGCACAACTTCGTGCACGGGACGAACTCGCGCCAGCAATTTGGGGACAACATCGGTTGGCACGCCGGAGCCGATGCTCACATTCTCGCAATAAGCCCGGTCGGTGACGGCCTTCACGCCGAAGGAATTGCGCATGCCGGGAACGTTGGCGGTGACGGCGCAGTCGCCCAGCGACACCAGAGTTTTGGTTCGTTGCCGCACCAGTTGAATTTTGTGCAGGTCTTCCTCGCTGCTGACTGAGCCCTCGACCAGCGTGATATCCACGGCCTCGGGGAAAACTTTGGCATCGACCAGCGGACTGTAGACCAGATCGGCTTTCTGCACCACCGCGAGAAGCCGTTCGTCGAGGTCGAGAAAAGACATGTGGCAGCCGGAGCAGCCGTCGAGCCATACCGTCGCCAGGCGCAGCTTGCTCACTCATTTTCCTCTCGACGCATCAAGGTTAAGTAGGGAAGGAATTGCCGCCGCTTGAGCATCTCCGCCACGGAGCTGCCTTTCTCAAACAACGCGCCGGTGGGGCACACGTGCACGCACTTGCCGCAACTGGTGCAGGATTCCGACGATCCCCAGGGCTGATTGAGATCGGTGATCACTTGCGCCTGAATTCCGCGCCCCATCACATCCCAGGTGTGCGCCCCTTCGATCTCGTCGCAGACGCGCACGCAGCGCGTACACAGAATGCAGCGGTTGTGATCGACTACAAAGCGATCATGCGAGGCGTCGACCTCAAGCTTAGGATAGCGATAGGGATAGCGGACGTGCGTGATGTCGAGCTTCTGCGCCAGGAACTGCAACTCGCAATGACCGTTGGAGACGCAGACCGAGCAGATGTGATTGCGCTCGGTGAAGAGCAATTCGAGAATCGCGCGGCGGTACTTCTGCAAGCGCTCGGAGTTGGTCGTGACCTCCATGCCTTCTTCCACGGGAGTGACGCAGGCGGGCAGGAGCTTTGAAGTTCCCTTGATTTCGACCAGGCACAAGCGGCAAGCGCCGACTTCGGAGAGTCCTTTCAACTCGCATAGGGTAGGAAGAAAAATTCCGTTCTGCCGAACCACGTCGAGGATAGTCTCGTCCTGGCGCGCGCTGACGTCGCGCTCGTCGATCTTGAGCGTCTTGATGTTGCTCGCCGGGCTCATCGGGCCGCTCCGCTGCCTTCGAGTTGACGGCTTTCGGCCGGGCGAGCTTCGGATCGACGAGCTCCGCACACCCCCGCCGGGCATTGGCCGCTCACAATGTGGGCTTTGTATTCTTCGGCAAAATATTTCAGCGTGCTTAACACCGGATTCGGAGCGGAAATCCCCAAGCCGCACAAACTCGTGTTCTTGAGTAAATCGCACAGCTCTTCGATCATGCCAATGTCCTGCGGCGTGGCCTCGAAGCGCGTGATCTTGCCCAGCAATTCATTCATCTGGTACGTGCCTACGCGGCAGGGAATACATTTTCCGCAGGACTCCGTCATGCAGAAATCCATGAAGTATTTGGCTACGTCGACCATGCACGAAGTGTCATCCATCACGATCATGCCGCCGGAACCCATGATCGAGCCGACCTGGGCCAGAGATTCGTAGTCGACCGGCATATCGAGAAATTGCGCGGGGATGCAGCCGCCGGAGGGCCCACCGGTCTGCGCCGCCTTGAAGTTTCGTCCCTCCGGAATACCCCCGCCGATTTCGAAAATAATCTCGCGCAAGCTGATTCCCATGGGAACTTCGACCAGGCCGGTGTTGGCCACGCGTCCGGCGAGCGCGAATACTTTGGTGCCCTTGCTCTTCTCGCTGCCGATCTGGGAGTACCACTCTCCACCGTTGCGAATGATAGGCGGAATGTTGGCGTAGGTCTCGACGTTGTTGATGAGCGTGGGCTCGCCGAACAGGCCTTCCTGCGCGGGATAAGGCGGCCGCGGCCGCGGAGTTCCGCGCTTGCCTTCGACCGACGCAATCAGCGCGGTTTCTTCCCCGCACACGAACGCGCCCGCGCCCAGCCGAATATCAATTCCAAAACTGAAGCGAGTTCCGCAAATGTTGTGCCCGAGCAGGCCGAGGCGTTCCGCCTGCCGGATCGCGGTGCGCAAGCGCTTGATGGCCAGCGGATACTCCGCCCGCACGTAGATGTAGCCCTCGGATGCGCCCACCGCGTATGCGGCAATCAGCATGCCTTCGAGCACGCGATGGGGATCGCTCTCGAGCACGCTGCGATCCATGAAGGCGCCGGGGTCGCCTTCATCGGCGTTGCAAATGGCATATTTCACTCTCTTAGAAGCGGCTTTGGCGACCGTGCTCCACTTGAGTCCGGTGGGATAACCGGCGCCTCCGCGCCCGCGCAAGCCGCTTTTGACCACCTCTTCGATCGCATGCGCCGGGGTCATCTCGGTAATCACGCGCATCATGGCGCTGTAACCGTTGGCGGCAAGGTAATCCTCTATGTGCTCTGGATCGACCACGCCCGAGTTCTCCAGCACGATTTTCTTCTGCCGCTGAAAAAATGGGACGTCGGTGGGGCACAGGAGCCGGCTTACCGGATTGCTTTCGACGCTGGCGACGATCTCGGCGGCGTCACTCGCGCTTACATTCTTGTAAAGCGCGCCTCCCGCGCTCGAAACCAGCGGACCGGCCGCGCACAGCCCCATGCAACCTACACCTTTGCTTTTGCAGCGTTGCCCCATACCCTGCTTCTCGATTTCACGGTCGATCGCCTCTTTCACTGCCTGGCTTTGGCAGGACATGCAACCCGCCGCGACACACACGGTGATCGAGTGTGCGAATTTCTTCTGCGCTTCGCGTTCGTTTTCGGCAATCTGCTCCAGCTCTTCCGGGCTCATGCGGAGATCCATTTCGCAACGTGCGCTCGCAGATCGGGCGGCGACACTTTGCCGGCAACCTCGCTGTCATAGACCACGGCAGGCGCGAGGCCGCAGGAGCCCAGGCAGCGCGCCGTCAGCAGAGATATTCCGCCGTCGCTCGTGGTCTCGCCCGGAGCGATGCCGTAGTCGTTCGCCATGGCCGTGAGCAGATGCTGCGCGCCCTTGATATAGCAAGCGGTTCCCATGCAAATCACGCAAGCGTGCCGGCCCGCCGGCTTCAAGGTGAAGAATTGATAAAAGGTCGCGACCCCATAGGCTCGGCTCATGGGAATGTGCAGGGACGTAGCCACATAGCGAAGCGCGCCTTCGTCCAAGTACCCGAATGTCTCCTGAACCGTGTGGAGCGTTTCAATCAGAGAGCGCGAGTGGTGGCCCAATCGCCGCATGGTCGCATCCACGATGCGCCAGCGCTTGTCTTGCCCGTCGGGCGGTGCGGGTTTGGCGTAGTCGCTGCCTGTGGCAGTTGGCATAGCTCTCGACCCCGGAGATGCAGAAGCCTCAGCTCGTTTTTGTTACCGCACAGTATAAGACGGAAAACCATCGGGAGAAGTGATGGCGATCACGTTAGAGCAAGCGCGATTCCCTTTTCGGAACCCGCGGCAACAGCCAGGTGAAAGCGGTAGCCCCGTCCACGCTCAGCCGCCAGTGCCCCGCGCTGGGTCGATCTCAACGTTAGCCCTTCATTACCGTCGTAATTACCGACGTAATCCCGCCTTGTGATAGACATCAATGTGGGCCATGTTCCGCACTTAAGTTTTTCTTAAGGCATCCTGCGCGAATCCTTTCGGGCCTGCGTTCAAGGGATTTGTGCCGGGTAAAGATCAAAGATAAAGATCGTTCGCCTTCAGGTTGCGAACACGATCGGAGACGCTGCCAACGAAGCAGCTGTAGGAACCGGCCCGGGGCTGATATCAATCCTGCCCTCCCTGAAGCGAATGCCACAACCTCGCATTGCAGTTCTCGAAAAGTAATCGGGAGAGCCATGTCCAAAAAAATCCTTGTGGTGGATGACTCCAGGACCGCGCTGATGATGGAGCGCGAGATTCTGGAAAAACGCACCAGCTACCAGTGTGTGACCGCGAGCGACGGCCGGGAAGCGGTGGAGAAGGCGCAACAGGAGCGTCCCGACCTGGTCTTGATGGATGTGGTGATGCCCATCATGAACGGCTTCGAGGCCTGCAAGTTGATGCGGCAGCAGCCGGGCACGCGCGAGATTCCCATTGTGCTGGTCACGACCCGAGGCGAGGAATCCTACATGGAGGCGGGCTTTCAGAGCGGCTGCAACGACTACATCACCAAGCCGGTGAATGGCGCCGAGCTGGTGGCGCTGGTGCAGAGCTACCTGGGCGAGTAGCGCAGTTCAAACGCAATCTTAGCGAAGACTTCCATGAAAACCGACCATAGCAATGTACGCCGCGCGAAGTTGAGCGGGGCCGATGCGATCAACGAGCTGCGCCTCGAAGCGGCGCGAAAGCGGCTGGCGGAAAGCCGCGATCAGGAAGATGCTATCGAAGGGCTGCGCGAAATCGTGGCCAATTTTCTCGGCTCCGAAGAGTTTGGATTATTCACCGTCGATCGCGCCCATGGGGTCTTCCGCTCCGCCTGGTCCTTCGGCATCGAACTCGATCATTACGATCTCATGCTCGCTCTGGGCGATGCGGGAGTTCAGCGCATCATGCGCGGTGAAGCGCACGTGGAATCGGCGCGGCGCGAAGCTCATGCCGGCTCCGCCAGAGTAAAGGCGTTTATTCCGCTTCGCCAGTCTGGCGAGACCATCGCCGTGCTCGCCATTTTGCATTTGCTTCCGCAGAAGATCGCCTTCGACCGGTCGGACCTGGATCTGTTCAAACTGCTCTCGCAAGAAGCTGGAAAGGCGCTCTTCGGCGCAAGCGCCCGGCCTAAGTCGGCCGTAGCCGGCCCGGGAGCGACCGCATGAAGGCGGCTCCCCCGAAATTTAATCCCGCCGTTTTGCCCTCGGAGTTCATGAAGAATTTCCTGCGCCCGGAAGCCAAGGAAACGCCGCACTTCCTTTATCCAGGGCAGGTTTTTGTAACGCGCGATCCCATCACGATCTCGACCATACTCGGCTCCTGCGCCGCCATCTGCCTTTGGGATACGCACAGAAAAGCCGGCGGCATGAATCATTATCTTTTGCCCGAGGGAGGGGATGAAGGCCCGAACCGTCTGCGCTACGGCAATGTGGCGAATCCAGAGTTGCTCAACCGAGTGCTCGCCTTGGGATGTGAGATCCGAAATTTGCAGGCTAAAATCTTCGGCGGCTCCAGCGCCTTCGCGGTCGACTTGTCGCAATCGCTGGGAGCGAAAAACGTGGCGCTCGCCGAAAGTTTTCTGCGCTCTGCGGGCATCCCAGTTTTAGAGAGGGAAGTCTCCGGCAAGCATGGCCGCCGGCTGGTGTTTCAGATCGCTGACGGCATAACCACGACCAAGAATTTCGAGCAACTATAGGGGGAGGAACCATTGGATTTAGCGGACTTCGACCGTCATGCGGTTTTCGCCTCGTTCCTGGCCGAGTCGGAGGAGGGCCTCGATCTGATGGAGCAGGCCTTACTGCAGATGGAATCGAATCCCTCCGAGCCGGAAGTGCTGCACAACATCTTCCGCGTGGCTCATAGCCTCAAGGGCAACGCCGCTTCGCTCGAACTGAACCAATTGGCAGGCTTTGCGCACGTCGTGGAGGACTTGCTGGAAATCTTTCGCGGACAGAAGGCCGTGCCCAGTCCCGAGTTGATCTCGCTGCTGCTGAAAGCTGTGGATGAGCTTCGCTGCATGGTCGCCAACGCCGCCCGAGGGCCGCAAAGCCTCACTCCGGAACAACAAGAGTTGAGAAAGAAAATTGCGCTGCAAGTCGAGAAACGATCGAAGAGAGTGATGAACGCCGGCGTGGTTTCGAGAGACTCCGCGATGGCCATCAAGCCCGACCTGCTACCGGCTACGCAGCGCACGCTGCGAGCGGAGGTCGGCAAGCTCGACCACATGTTGAACCTGACCGGAGAAATTGTGATTGCGCAAGGCCGCCTGCGCCGCATGATCGAGCGCCTCGACGGCGAGCAAGGCCGCGCGATCCTAGAAATGCATGGCGAGGCCGAGCGTCTCTACATGGAATTGCAGAACGAAGTGATGAGCATCCGCATGGTCCCGGTCGGGCCGCTGTTTCGCCAGCTGATCCGTACCGTGCGGGACCTTGCCAAAAGCCATGGAAAGCTGGCTCGCCTGGAAGTGGTGGGCGGAGAAGTCGAGGTCGATACCACGGTTTTCGAACAGTTGAAAGATCCCTTGCTGCACTTGGTGCGCAATGCCATCGATCACGGCCTGGAAAATCCGGTGGTGCGCCAAAGCCAGGGCAAGAATCCTTGCGGAGTGATCCGGCTAACGGCCGCGCACCGCGGCGGCAACATTATTGTGCAGATGCAGGATGACGGAGCGGGCTTCGATCGCAAGCGAATTCTCGACAAAGCCCGGCGTCTCGGGTTGTGGTCCGGCAAACAAGAGCTTCGCGATCAGGATGTTTACGATCTGGTGCTGCAGCCGGGTTTCTCCACCGCGGAATCGGTCACCGATCTTTCCGGGCGCGGCGTCGGACTCGACGTGGTGCGGCGCAACATCGACAGCATTCGCGGCACGGTCGAGATCTCAAGCGCGGCCGGCAAAGGCAGCCTGGTTACGATTCGCTTGCCTTTGACCCTCGCCATCATTGAAGGATTTCAAGTAAAAGTCGGGTTCGAAACTTTTGTCGTTCCCCTTGAACACGTGACCGAATGCACGGAGTTGCCCGCGCAACCGGGAATGGATTCGCGAAATTTGGAGACCAGCGGAGTACTCCGCCTGCGTGGCAGGGTACTGCCTTACGTGCGCTTGCGTCGAGTATTCAGCCTCTCGGGCCAGCCCGCGAAAAGAGAAAACATCGTGGTAGTAAAGATCAACGAGTTTCACGCGGGTATCGCGGTGGACGAATTGCTCGGCGGCATGCAGACGGTGGTCAAGCCGCTGGGCCGCGCGCTTCGGGCCGTGCCCGGAATCGCGGGCTCTACCGTGCTCGGGGATGGCCGCGTGGGTTTGATTCTCGACGTGCCCGGGCTTTTGCGCGGAGTTATGCACTCCGCTCGGCAAGCTCAAGCGTAAGAAACGATTTTTGAACGAAAGCTCGTAGAACTTCGAAGTAAGTCGGCATCTGGGAAAGGGACGCACCATGAAAACTTGGCAGGATCATAAAATCGGCACCCGGCTCGGAGTGGTCTTCGGCGCACTCCTGTTGTGCGTGATCGCGGTGAGCGCACTCGGGCTGAGTTGGCTCGGCCATTTGAACGCGAGCATGTCCGTCTCTTTGCAGAAGCGTTACAACACGGTTGAGTTGACTCATCAAGCCATCGAAAACTCGATCACCAATGCCCGCATCACTCTGCAATTGTTCGAGACTGCCGACCCTGAAGAAGAGAAGCGCCTGAACGCGCAGAACGAAGCTACCAGCCGCGAGATCAGCGCCCAGATCGCCGAAATCGAAAAGAGCCTCAGTTCGAATCAGGAGCGCGAGCAGTTCGAGGTCGTAACCCAAAATCGCCAGGCTTATATTTCAGCGCGGCAACAGGCGAAGAAATTGTTGGCCGATAAAAAGCGGGATCAGGCGCAGGCCGTGCTGAGCGGAGAAGTCATCCCGGCGCTCGAAAAATATCGCGCCTCTTGGCAAAGATTTATCGATATGCAAACCTCCGCGGTGCAGCAGAGCATGAAGGAGAGCCAGGATGCTTATGCATTGGGGCGACGGATCGCGCTCTTGCTCCTCGCCGTGATTCTGGTGCTGGGTGCGTTCGCTTCGATCAGCGTTACTCGGAGCATCACCGGCCCGATCCGCCAAGCCGTTGAGCATGCCCAGCGCATCGCGAGCGGCGACTTAACTCTGAATATTCAGATCACGAATCGCTCCGAGACCGGCCAACTGCAGCAGGCCATGCAGGAAATGAGCGGCAGGCTTTCGGGAATCATCCGCGACGTCCGCGAAGGCTCGGCTGCGGTTGCCTCCGCGGCGCAGCAAGTTTCTTCGTCTTCGCAGAGTCTCTCGCAAGGCACCAGCGAACAGGCTGCTTCGGTCGAGGAGATGAGTTCGAGCTTGGAGCAGATGAATGCCTCCATCACCCAAAATGCGGACAACAGCCGGCAGGTTGAACAGGCTGCAACCAAGGGCGCTGCGGCGGCGGAAGAGAGCGGCGAAGCCGTGCAACAGACCGTCGAAGCGATGAAGCAGATTGCTACCAAGACCTCGGTCATCGAAGAGATCGCCTATCAGACCAACCTGCTGGCTTTGAATGCAGCCATCGAAGCGGCGCGCGCCGGCGATCAAGGGCGCGGCTTTGCCGTAGTCGCGGTCGAGGTTCGCAAACTGGCCGAGCGCAGCCAGGTCGCCGCGCAGGAAATCGGTGGGCTCGCGGCGAAGAGCGTCAGTGTGGCAGAACGTTCCGGACAATTGCTATCCGATCTCGTGCCCTCGATCAAGAAAACCGCCGAACTGGTGCAGGATGTGGCCGCGGCCTCAACCGAGCAATCCGGCGGCGTAACCCAGATTAATCAGGCCATGGCGCAGGTCGATGCGGTCACGCAGCGCAACGCATCGTCGGCGGAAGAACTCTCGAGCACCGCGGAAGAGCTGGCGGCGCAGTCTGAGCAACTCCAGCAATTGATGACTTTCTTTCGCGTAGCCAAAGAAGGCACTCACAATCCGGAGGGGCAGCAGCGCGTGACCATGCCCCTGAACCCCACTTTCAGAAACGATTTCGCGCGGCCCACTCACAGCCACCCAGCCAGCGGCAAAAGCGCGGAAGAGGCGAACTTCGCTCCGTTCTAAGAGCACATTCCGGGCCGACACCGCTTACTAGAGAGGAGCGAAATCATGCCAGCGCCGCACCAAGTTTATGATGGTGGAGAAAAACAACTTCCCGTGAGCACGGTGCAGTACCTCACCTTTTTCACCGCGGGCGAGGAGTACGCCATCGGCATCGGGAAGGTGAGCGAGATTGTCGAGTTTGAGGCGGTCACGACCGTCCCAAACACGCCCGTCTGGATCCGCGGGGTGACGAACCTGCGCGGCAAAGTTATCCCCGTGGTCGATCTGGCGGTGAAGTTCGGCATGCCTACAAGCCGCATTTCGAAATTTTCCTGCATCATCATCGCCGAAGTCACGTTCGAGGGCGAGATCCTGACCATGGGCGTGTTGGCCGACTCAGTGAGCCAGGTCATCGATTTGGCGGCGGAAGAAATCGCGGAAACCCCTGCCTTCGGCACACGCGTCAAGACTGAATACCTTCTGGGCATGGGAGCGGTCGGCAAAAAGTTTTGCCTGATTCTGGACATCGACAAAGTGCTCTCCGCCGATGAGTTTCTTGCGGCCACGGAATCAGCGGCCAATCCGATCGCCGCGGACGGAGCGGCCGAAAAAGTTCCGGCGCGAGGCGCGAAGGAACAAGACGCCAGCAAACGGGATGTTCGGAAAAACGCAGCGCACTTCGAGGCGGGGGCTTAGCCGGTGCTCGCGGCATCCGGTACAGGCACCGCTTCCGCCAAGTCCCGCCCGAGCGAAGCAGGCTTGGAGCCTGCGCCGCAACTTTCCGTAAGCCCCGAACTCTTCCAGAAATTCCAGAAACTGATCTACTCCGAAACCGGCATCTGGCTGGGCCCTGCAAAGACAGCTTTGTTATGCGGGCGGTTATTCCGCCGCCTGCGCTCGCTCGAAATCGCCTCCCTCGAAGACTATTACGATGTTGTCGCCCGCCCCGATCAGCAGGATGAGCGCGCCCGCATGATCGACGCCATTACCACCAACGAAACTCGCTTCTTCCGCGAACCCCGGCAATTCGAGTTTCTGGTGCAGGCTTTGATTCCGCGCTGGCGCGCGGAGGAGGAACGCCATCTACGCGCGAAGAAAATCCGCATCTGGAGCGCGGGATGCTCCTCCGGCGAAGAGCCCTACACCGTAGCCATGTTGCTCGCCCGGCATCTGCCCGCGGCGGAGGGCTGGGACGTGCGGCTGCTGGCGACCGACATCTCCAATCGCGTTTTGGAAAAGGCGCAGCGCGGGATTTATCTCATTGCCAAGGCGGCGGAACTGCCCCGTGATTTTCTGCACGGCTTTATGTTGCGGGGAATGGCGGAGCGCGAAGGCGAGATGAAAGTGAAAGTCGAAATCCAGCACATGATCGACTTCCGCAGGCTAAATCTGGACCAGGATTACGATCTCATCGACAGCCCATTCGACGCCATCTTCTGCCGCAACGTCCTGATTTATTTTGATGCGGCTGCCAAGCGCAGGGTGATCGCGCGCCTGGCCGGTCACCTCGCGCATGAGGGCGTCCTGTTTGTGGGGCACGCCGAAAACTTGAATAGTTTTTCAGCGCAGCTGCGCAGCCTGGAGCCGACCATCTTCGCAAAAACTGGCAAAAAGGAAAACCGGTGAAAAGAACGTGAGCCACGGGAAGGAAAACGGGAAGCGCGCAGTCATAAAGGATGCGCTGCATGTCTTGGTCGTGGACGATTCGGCCATGGTCCGCCAGGTCATGCAAGCCATCCTCGGCACCGATCGCAGAATCGTCGTGAAAGCCGCCGCGGACCCACTGATCGCCTGGGGAAAGATGCAACGGGAGATTTTCGATGTGGTCATTACCGACCTCGAGATGCCGCGCATGAACGGCCTCGCCTTCATCCAAAAAATCATGACCGAGATGCCCACGCCAGTGGTGGTCTGCTCCGGTCTCGCCGCGGGCGGAACCGAACTCGCCCTGCGCGCGCTCGAAGAAGGCGCGGTGGAAGTGATCACCAAACCCAAGGTCGGAGTGCGCGAGTTCCTGCACGAATCGGCGGTGACTCTTCTCGATGCGGTGTGGAGTGCCTCGCAGGCCAAGATCAAGCTCCGCGCGTCCAATCTTGCCGTAGTTCCTCGCCTGACGGCCGATGCGGTATTACCCCGTATGAGCTCGGCCCACAACGCCGCAACCCCGAATGGAGTCATCGCGGTTGGCGCTTCTACCGGCGGAACCGAAGCGCTGCGAGTGTTTCTCGCTGCTCTGCCCGCCGATTGCCCACCGGTGGTGGTCGTGCAGCATATGCCCGAAGGCTTTACCAAGGCCTTCGCCGAGCGCTTGAACCGCGAATGCGGAATCGAAGTGGAAGAGGCACGCGATGGCGAGCGCTTGCAGGCCGGCAAAGTGCTGATCGCTCCCGGCAATCGGCACATGCTCGTCCATCGCAATGGGGAAGAGCTGGCGGTTCAAATCGTCGACGGCCCGCTGGTTTCGCGCCATCGTCCCAGCGTTAACGTGCTCTTTCGCTCGGTGGCGATCTCGGTCGGCTCGAAAGCGGTGGGCGTCATCATGACCGGCATGGGCGATGACGGCGCCGACGGGCTGTTAGAGATGAAGCAAGCGGGAGCCACAACCATCGCGCAAGATGAAGCCAGTTGCATCGTCTTCGGCATGCCGAAGGAAGCGATCTTCCGCGGCGCGGTGAGTGTGGTCGTGCCCCTGGAGCGCATCGCCAGCGCAGCCCTGAACCTCTCCAGTGCGGGAGCGGCGGGATAAAAATAAGAGAAGACGAGCGGAGATTATTGGCGCCAGCCGGAATATTCTTCGCGCCCCGCGAAAATCTCTTGCAATAGGTGGACGATTCGCTGCTTGAGCGTTAGCGGTTGTGCCTGCGCGACTTCGCTAGTTTCGTTCTTGGCTTCGACTTTCGGATCGAGGGCTGGTGCGGCGCCAGTCGCCATACGTCAAACTCCTTCGCAGAAATTGATTTCTTAAAGCTGCTCCGGCACGAAACATGGATCGCGCGGGTTGCTACGAGGGAGGTCGTAATTCCTAACTGAAGTCGATTCTAAGACGGTTCTAATCCTGGCCCAGATCACCGACGGCATAGCACCATTGCGAGACCGCGCAGGCGAGAATCGAAGATCAGCGCTGCTACTGTACGAAGCGGCGGAAGAAGCTGTCGGGCTTCCACTCCGGCCGTTGGTCGGCGTCGGCGACCCGCAGCGCCAAGCGTTCGAGGATGGCATTGAATTGCGCGGCGGCCGCGAGGTCGGCGGGTTGGCGGGCGTCATCGGAAGGGGCATGGTAGCGCTCGGCATACCACGCCTTGAAAATCTTCTCCTCCGGCCCGCCGGGAATGTAGCCGAATTTGAAGGCCAGGGACGGCACGCCTTTCTTGATAAAGCTGTACTGGTCGCTGCGAATAAAGCGATTGTGCTCGGGTTCCTTGTCGGTTTGAATCCGCACTCCGGCTTGCTCGCCTACGACGCCAATGTCATCGCCGAGACTAGATTCTCCCAGCCCCTGTACCTCCAGATACTTCAAGGGAAACAGCGGCAGGTACATGTCCATGTTCAGATCGGCGATGATCGTCCCCGTGACCGTCGGATGCGCGGCAAAATATTGCGAGCCCAACTCGCCTTTTTCTTCTCCCGTAACCGAAAGAAAGAGAATGGAACGCTTCGGCTTGGCCCCGGAGTCTTTGATGGCGCGGGCAATTTCGATCAAAGAGGCGTCGCCCGAGGCGTCATCCATGGCCCCGTTATAGATGCGGTCCCCGTTCACCGGCTCGCCGATTCCGAGATGGTCGAGGTGCGCGCTAATTACGACATATTCCTTCTTAAGATTCGGGTCGCTCCCGGGCAGAACGCCGACAACATTCTCGGATTTCACTTCCGAGCGCGTTAAGCCCACCCGGGCGCGGATCTTCACGGTCAAGGGGAAGTGCGGCAGAGGCTTATCGCCATTGAGCGCGTCGAGCACTTCCTGAAAGTGGTGGCCGCTGCCGGCGAAGATCATCTCGGCACGCGCGGGATTAAACAGAATGCCGATGGGCAGCGGGGGAGAGAGGTCGCGCCCAGGATCGCTCAACTCCATCTTCGGCTGAAAACGTGAGGCCGCGATACGCGACCACGGGACCTCGGCGCTCTTGGGATTCGGTATCGAGACGGTGCCGATGGCTCCAGCCTTGCGCAGCGCCTGCCGGCGCTCTTCCCACGATTGATAGTGCGCTTTCAGCGGTCCAGCGATATCCGCGGGGCCGCCGGTGATAAACACCACGATCTTGCCCTTGACGTCCTGGCCCGCCAGATCGTCGTACTTCAATTCCGGGATCGTCAGCCCATAGCCGGCGAACACGGCGCCCGCTTCCACATTCTCCGCCGCGTGCGAACTCACCCCGAGGATGGCGTCGTCGCCGAGCTTAACCGCTTGCATCGCTCCGTCGCGCCGCAAATCGAGCGAGCAGCGCGCCTCGTCGATGCGCACCACGTGAAAGTCCATGGGCTGCCGGTAGCCGTCGCCCTCGTTGCCCGCCGGTTGCAGCCCCGCGGCGCGGAATTGTTCGGTCATATAATCGGCGGCCTTTTCGAAGCCGCGGGTGCCGGTGTCGCGGCCCTCGAGGCTGTCATCGGCCAGATACTGAACGTGCGCCCACCAGCGTTGGCCCAAACCATTCCAGTCCGGATCCTGCGCGAGGGCGGCAGCGACAAAAATAAGCAGACCCGCCGGCAGCGTAATTCGTTTTCGCAACTGAAACCTCCATCCGCGAGGGTGGCCGATTCTGGCACGATCCACCTAAGATACCCCATGTCGCGATACTGGATTTACCGGAGGCGTGCCCGCCATCCGCTACGGATCACATTGGAAGCGACAAGGTCTAACCCAAAAGCGCCGGCAAACCCGAACTACCAACGTGCAATCCCGTAGCCCGTTGGTGGCATGGCATGGCACGACCGAGCCATTTACGCTTCTAGGGCTTTGGTCTAGTCTCGTTCTTGAGCAGCACTTGGGGGAGGGCTGATCAACGAACGTCCCACGACTCAAACGAGTCTGGGGCGTTTTGTTTTGCCTTCAAAACGCCTTCCATTTCGTGCTGCCAACCGCCGAAACCCCCATAGGCCGCCCGGTCAGTCGCTCCGCTATAGATCGGCGCGGTAACCAGTGGCCGGTGACTAAGGATTACCCAAGTCTTAGGTAACGCTCAAAATCCCCTTCGGGTCGTTGACAGGGGGAACCTGGTTTGCTACCCTTCAGCTGTCATTCACAAAGCCTCAGGCCGAGCTAAGTTCTGCAAGCGGAAGTAATTGCAGGCTTAAGGCGCGGTGCTTGGCAAGGCCAATGTTCCGGTGAGCTGCACGGCGTGTGATTAGAAGTCTCCATTCCCAAGAGGGGAAGCGCAGCCCGGGCATCAGGGGTCCGAACAAGCTGTCTGCAACCTCAGACGCTTGCCCCGATACTAAAAGTTGAAGATTAGCGCGGATTTAAGGATTTACGCGGAAAGGACTGCCTTTGCAGAAGCGCTTCTACATCCTGTTCGTCGCTCGCGGGGACGATGGGCAGCTGCGCAAGATCTCCATCCCACTTCATTATCTCTATGTGTTCGTAGCCGGTGCGGCGATCGGATTTCTCAGCCTGACCGGAATCGCCAGCTCTTATGCCCGCATGTTGATGAAGGTTTCCCGCTATAACGAACTGCGCACCGAGAAAGAACAGCTCAAGGATCGTTACTCCCGCCTGGAAGAGGTCGCCAAAGAGCGCGACGTGCAGGTGGCCTCGCTGGGCTCGATTGCCAGCGAAGTTTCCGCTCTGTATGGATTGAAGTCGGAGCCCACTCTGGTGACTGCCTCGCAGCAGCAGATTCGCGACTCAGAAGTGGCATCGTCCCTCGACCAGCTTGGCGCCCTGCGCAACTCTGCTTTGACCGGGGCGGCTTCAGTGGGCATCAGCCTGGGGATGACCCGCAACGCCACCACCGCCGACTGGTACCGCGCCAACTCTTCCCCGAACCTGTGGCCGGTCGAAGGCCAGGTCACCGGCAGTTTCGGCGAGCGCATCGACCCGTTCAACGGGGAAGGGGCGTTCCATAGCGGCGTGGATATCAGCAGCAATTATGGCCACTCCGTCATAGCGCCGGCAGATGGTGTGGTAACCTTCGCCGACTTCCTGGGCGGATACGGCAAGGCCATCATGATGGATCACGGCCACGGCATCTCCACCCGCTACGGCCATCTCTCCGGCTTCGCCGTCACCTCCGGACAACATGTCCACCGCGGCGACACTATCGGCTACGTCGGACTCAGCGGACGCTCCACCGGCCCGCACCTCCACTACGAAGTGCGCATCAACGACACCCCGGTAAACCCCTACAAATACCTCCGCATCACAGTCGCGCACAGCGGCGGGTTCCAAGTCGGAGGCTGAGAGACCAGTTCACAGTTCACAGTTCACACTTAAAGACCCCTCCAAAGATGGATTCGAGGTTTTGCATCTTCTCTGCGGTCTCCGCGGAATCCTCGGCGATCTCCGCCTTTCAAGCTTTAACCGTGCGCGGAGGGTAACTGCGGATGCCCCTTGCACTCTTCCCCACCCTAAGCTAGTTTCATGAAGAAAAGTTTTCGGTTAGAAGTTCTCAGCCAAAGCAATAGGCTTTTACTGAGAACTGAGAATCGAGAACTGAGAACCGCTAATGACGAGCTTTTTTCACTCCGTCCGTGAGGACATTGCCGCCGTCTTCGAATCCGACCCCGCCGCCCGCTCCTACCTCGAGGTCCTGGTCTGCTACCCCGGTCTGCACGCAGTATGGGCGCATCATTTGAGCCATTGGCTTTGGCGCCACCACATGCGCTTCCTGGCGAGATTTGTTTCTCAAGTGGCACGTCTGTTTACCGGAATCGAGATTCATCCCGGTGCGGAACTGGGACGCCGTCTTTTCATCGACCACGGCATGGGCACAGTGATCGGCGAGACCGCCATCGTCGGCGACGACGTCACGCTCTACCAGGGCGTAACCCTCGGAGGCACCGGCAAAGAGAAGGGCAAGCGCCATCCTACGATCGGCAATAACATCTCCGTCGGCTCCGGCGCGAAGATCCTCGGCAACATCATGATCGGCGACAACTGCCGCGTAGGCGCCGGCTCGGTGGTGCTGCGCAGCGTTCCGGCCAATTCCACCATCGTGGGTGTGCCCGGACACATCGTTCTGCGGGATGGCAAGCGCGTCATCATCACCGACCCCAAAGACATCCGCGATCCGCTCTCCGACGTGATTATCAAACTGGCCACGGAAGTCCACGAGCTGCGCGAAAAATTCCAACAGCACGCGCACGAGATGCTGGGAGCCGAGCCGCACATAGCCATCGACGAAGAAACTTCCACGCCCAACATTTCTCCGCAAGAGTTGTTTCAGGACGACTACCAGATTTGAATCGACCATTGCGCTGGCGCTCACCTGCCGCGCCTGTGAGCACGACACCCTTCGGGCTCCCGCAGCCGTTGTCGTTCACGTTTACCAGTGCGTCGCGTTCCTTTCGCGCCCTGGGGTGAAGGTAACTGTGACCTTGCAGATCGCCCCCGCATCGATCTGGTACCGCAAGTATCGGTCTCGGAATAATCGCGGTCCGACGTCTCGGCCCGCTCGGTGCGGACAGTCGGGCGCCCCGATTGCGCTATCGCGGGCGCGATTTTGCACAGCCCGTAGGGGCGGTATTGAACTTGACGAAGTCCAGCCGCCGCTAGGCCACCACTCGAGGGAAATGGCCTCTCGCAGAGCGTTTCCTCAAGCCGTGAGTGCAAAACTTTTCATACAGGCTTTATTTCTTTGAACAAATTCCGTTCGCCATGGTAGTTTGTCTCGAAATGTCGCTTCCCTCATCGAAGGGAAGAACGACTAGGCGGCAGAAGTTCCAGGCGATGCCGCCGACCCCGGGGCCCCATCAAACTTGACCCCACAAAGGGGATTAGGAGATACCCTCATGCCACGTTTCACGCTCATGCTTGCCATCGCAGTGCTGCTCGCATTGGCCGTTTCCGCCAACGCCCAGTACACCTTCCAAAGCGTCAGCTTTCCCGATGACACCTTTACCCAACTGCTCGGTGTCAACAACCACGGCGTGATCGCCGGATATCACAACTTCACTCTCAACCAGGGCTTCACGCTGATCCTGTCCGAGAATTACACTACCGAGAATTTCCCTGGCTCCACGCAGACCCAGGTGATTGGCGTCAACAACCGCGGAGTCACCGATGGCTTCTACGTCGACGCCGACGGAGCCACCCACGGGTTCATCGACAACGACGGCACCTTCATCACTGTCGACTACCCCGGAACCACCTTCAACCAGCTCCTCGGCATCAACGACGCTGGCCAGGCCGCCGGCTACTACATGGACTCCGCAGGCAACTTTCACCCCTACATTTACGCCGGCTTGAACTCGGGGGAATTCACCATCGTCACCACTCCCGGCAGCAGCGCCCAGGCCACCGGCATCAACAACCAGGAATTGATCTCGGGCTTCTACATCGATGTCGATAATCTCACGCATGGGTTCCTGACCGGACCTGGCATGCGCTTTACCACTCTTGATTTTCCCCGGGACACCTCTGCCATGGCGCTCGGTTTGAACAACGAGGGCCGCGTGGTAGGCACCTACACCGATCAGCTCGGCAACGTTCACGGCTTCATTTACGACGCCGCGAACAAGTCCTTCGAGCAGGTAAACGATCCCAAAGGCGTCGACAGCACGATCATCAACGGTATCAACGATCACGAGGAGATCGTCGGCTTCTACGGTCCATCGAACGCCACCATCGGTTTCGTTGGAAATCCGGCCCGCAAGCCGCTCTAATCGAACGCGCTGTCGCGGTTGCTGCCGTTTCTGCGGAGCCCGTTTCTGCGCAGGAAGACGGGCCGCACCGCTTCAAAGTGTAAATGGATAAGGCCGCCACTCAGCGAGTGGCGGCCTTTTTACGCCCTCAGTGCTGCACGGACTGGATCAGTGGATACGGCGACGGTTGCGATCCGTGATCTGGAAGCAAGGAAAACGGCGAAGCTCCTGGCGGCTGGCAAACCGTCGCGCCCTGAGCACGACGTTTCCCGACGCTTACTTCGACTCCCTCGGTCTTCCCCATTTGGCCGCGGGGTAGCGCAACCGCTCCGAACCGCCGTATGCGGACCCGCATGTCCGCTGGTGTGGCAGGTCGTGTCAAGAAGACACGGCAAGCGTCATGCTGTACGAAAGATGAAAGTGCACCCTTCGGAGCCACTCTGTAGGGGGGGCTTCAAACAGCCGTGAGCCGCTTCGGTCAAAAACTGCGGTGGTGAACGTCACGGTCAAAAGGCGTGACACCAGACCACGTCATGTGGGCATCAGAGAGACCAATGCAAATGAACCTCCGACTACGCCCCGAAACACCACTCCGACGATATCAGAACCGGAACTGCCTGCCCGGGCCGGAGGGAGCACGGCAGCAACCTACTCACTGGCCGTGCGATGTCCGGTGTAAGGGGGCGTGACTCTAGTCTGGGCTTTCGTACGGAACTTGAGAACTTGGTTTGCGATGGGAAGGGAAAAGGCACAAGCGGAAGTCCCGTGAGGCCGAAAGTACCAATGCGCAGGCCAGGGGCGGACTGCTCGATAGGGGCGTTGATCCGGGTAATTCCCGAGGAGCAAAGCGAGCAGGTCACCGGCACTGATATGAGTCAACGGGCAACCGGAGGAACTCGATGTCGGGGGAAGAGGGCAGTCTTTCAGTCTTTCATCGCTGGCACGAGCCGGATGAGTTGAGAGGTCTAAGTCCGGTTCAGTGAGAGGCTCGGGGTGAAATTCCCCGGGCCTACTCGGCGGCGAGCGGGCGACCGCTCCCCTATGCCGATTCTTTCCATCAGGCTCTCGAGCTTCCAGCCCTCGAAACCATAATCTTGGCAACCTTGCGCTTTGCCTACTGCCGCAACCCCATCCAGCTTTCAGAAACCACCAGCGAGTTCCCCGGATTGTGCGGGTCATATTTCACCGACGTGGGCAGGCCCAGTCGGCAGGAATGCAGGTTAATCCACTGCCGCAGGTAGGTTACATCCTGGGAGCACTCATAAGAAACGCCGGCAACGTCATACTTATAAATCAGCAGCACGGCAGCATGATGGCCATTGGCGGGCGCCATTTCCTGCACATCAATGACGGTGCCGTCGGTAATACGGCCGATGCCGTCGAGCCAAGTGCGGCGCTCGCGCTCCAATTCGGCCGGACCCTTCGGCTTGCGCCGCAGCACCGCATACGCGCCGGCGGCTATCGCCCCGCTTACAACCACCACCGAATAGAGACTGACGGAATCCATAAAACGAAGAGGCGCTGAATTGAAAATGTTCTTGCAGCCGCGCAACGGGCTGCGTTCGTTATCAGAATATGATGGAAGAGGCGTTCGCGGAAGTATGTGTGACGGTTACTGAGGTGCGAGCCTGTGGAAAACTTAATTGGATTGCGAATTTGCGTTGAAAGACGCGGCTTCCTGCCGCAGAGCCTGCGCAACCTCTACTATTGCTTGCAAACAAACCCTCTCGCCAAATCCCCGAAGCCGCCCTCCGACAACTGGCCGAACTGATCGTCGCGCCGAGCCTTCTTGCTGACGACAAGTTTGCCGCTGCGATCGCGAGAGTAGAACCATTCCGAGGTCGTGACCACGCCAGCAGCCGTACTGCCACCGGAGCAGTCGAATCGAACCCGGGCCCGCAGTTCCACAAACGGCCCCCCTTGGGGCAGCTTGATAGGATCCTTATATTCCACGCGGATCCAGGCCGTACGCTGGCGGTTCCTCTGGGCGGTGACGGTACTCACCAAAACCTTATCTCCAGCGGCGGTGGCGCCCACTTGCCGCCATTCTCCCGCGGCCCGCGCCACCAAGCCCACGAACACAGCCGGGGCCAGCACCACGGCAACTGCGACGAATAAACCCTTGTTCTTGGGAGACAGAGAGACAACCATAGAGCACGCCGCACACACTTTGGTCGAAAAACGGGTTTCTGTCAACTCTGGGCGGGGAAAATGAGGTTGGCTCTACCCTGAGATCCTCTGGGCCTTCGGTGTTGAAGATTTTGGCCGACTATCAAGAAGCCTTCCTCTGATATGGTTGTCAGCGGCAGGAAATCCCATGGAGATTCTCCATTTCACCAACCTGGCCTCACCCATCGGACCAGTATTCCTTGGCGCGACGACGCATGGCTTGCGAGCCTTGGAATTCGAGGCAAGATTGCCCGGACAGCAAACTATCCGCGACAACCCCCGCGATCTTCGGGAAGAAGAGCTTCGCGAAGAAAATAAGCAATACACATTCGAAGAGTCCGCGCGCCACATGCAATCCTACGTGCATGAGTTGCAAGAATATTTCTCGGGCCAGCGCCGTGAATTTACTTTCCCGCTCGACCTTCGCGGCACCGATTTCCAGTTGGCGTGTTGGCACGCTCTGCTCGCAATCCCTTATGGCGAGACCCGCAGCTACGCCGACATTGCCCGCGCGGTGGGAAAGCCCAACGCATTTCGCGCCGTGGGCATGGCCAACAACCGCAACCCGATCGCAATCGTAGTCCCCTGCCATCGCGTGATTGCCTCGGACGGCTCCCTCCGCGGTTACGGCGGCGGCCTCGAAGTGAAGCGCAAGCTGCTCGAACTCGAAGGCGCTCTGACGGGAACTCTGGCGGCGTAGTATCGTGATTCGCGATTAGCTTGAGGATTCGAGATTCGCATTAGGAGTTCGAGGTTCGGATAGCAATTTTGAGGTTCGTATGAGGGCGCGCCTTCAGGCGTGCCGCAGCTGGCGAAGTTTGAATCGCGCCTTTAGGCGCCACGTTGTGAAGCTGCGATCAGGTTACTTTGACCTCCGCCAACGCCAATCCATCCGCATTCCGCAAAGCCAGCCTCTTCTATCTAGTCTTCGTCATGTTCTCCTACACCACCGGTGGCCCCTTCGGCCTCGAAGACATGGTCACCACCTCCGGTCCGGGAATGACGCTGCTCTATCTGCTGGTGCTGCCGTTCTTCTGGTGCATTCCGGTCTCTCTGGTGTCGGCGGAACTCACCACCGCCATGCCGGTAGAAGGCGGCTTCTATCGCTGGACCCGCGCCGCCTTCGGCGACTTCTGGGGATTCCTCGCCGGCTGGTGGAACTGGTCGGCATCGTTTTTATTGGGCGGAGCCTACGCCGTCCTCTTCACCGATTATCTGGTCTATTACTTTCCTGGAATCACGGCTTGGAAGCACTACCTGGTTTCGCTCGCGCTGATCGCCGCGATCACCTGGATCAACGTTCGCGGCATCGAAATGGTGGGCCAGGTCGCGACCGCGCTCGAGATCTTCATTTTTCTGCCGGTCATCACGATGGTCGGGATTGGCTTGCTGCACTGGCACCACAATCCGTTCGTGCCGTTGATTCCGCCGCATCAGGCCGCCTTCAAAGTCTTCGGCGTCGGACTGGCGATCGGCCTCTGGTCATATTCCGGATACGAACAGCTCTCCACCGTCGCTGCGGAAGTCGAGAACCCGCAACGCGCCTATCCGCGGGCTTTGGCGCTGGTTGTGCCGCTGTCGATCGCCGCCTATTTCTTGCCGACGTTAGCCGGACTGGCCTCTGCGGGCCAATGGCAGAACTGGCATACCGGATATTTCTCCGAGGCCGCGAGAGTCATCGGCGGAACTTTTCATGGGCATGGCTGGCTCGGCACCTGGATGACGCTAGGGGCGATGGTCTGCAACGTAGCCCTGCTCAACGGCACCGTGCTCACCACCACGCGCATGCCTTTCGCCCTGGCTGAAGATGGATATCTTCCCGCCGCCCTCACGCGCAAACACGCTCGGTACGGCACGCCCTGGCTGGCCATTGTGGTATCGGCAGTGATCTACGCTTTGCTGGCGTGGCAAGGTCTGGCACAGCTAATCTCGGTCTACATCTGGCTGCGCTCGGCCACGACAGTGCTGACGGTACTCTCGGCGTTGAAACTTCGCCGCACCAAGCCGGAGATGCCGCGCGCCTTCGTGATTCCCGGGGGACGAGTCGGACTGATTTACGTCGTGGCCGCGCCCGTGGTCATGGCGATAGTGGCTCTCTTGGGAAGCGATCATTTTGCCTTGATTGGCGGGGTGATCGCGATCGTGCTTGGACCCATCGTCTACAGAATTATTGTTTTCAGTTCTCGATAGATATGCACTTTGGCGACGTATATCGATATATCTAAAGGAGATATTCTTATGCAGGTTTCAAAGTGGGGGAACAGTCTGGCGATTCGCGTGCTGCGTCAGTCGTCAATGCGCTGAAGCTGAAAGAGGGCTACGCCATCGAGATTCGCGTCGCCGGAAAGCGCGAACTTGAGGTCAGGCGCGAGGAGAGCCGGCAACGCGGCCTGGAGCCTCTGCGCAAGTTGAGTCGTCCTTTGCCCCCTCGGGTTCGTCTTTGACCGCGAAGAAGCGCATGAGCGGGGAAGCAAGAGCGATGAGCGCAACGGTGTTCTTCGACTCCGACATTGGAACTTTGCCAGGAAGGATCTGCAGAACGCGGGCGGCGGCGTAGTGCGCGATTAAGGCACAGAGTAGGAACTAGAGTCCGGACCGACCGCGCCAGACTTCGTTTGCCGTTGCGTCTGGCACGAGGATTCCTTCCTAGGTTCGACGAATCTAGCTCACCCAATCCAGAAGCTTGTACCACCCGCCGGCGAAAGGCAAGAACCAGGGTTCGCCGTTATAGAGTCCCAATGGCGCGCCAGGAAACGGAATGCCGACGAAGGGATTCTCCGGCCGGTCGCCTGCGATCAGCTCCGCCATTTTCTGACCTTGATACGTGGCCATGGCGACCCCGTGGCCGGCGTACCCGACAGCGAAATACATGCCATCGAGCTGGCCCGCGTGGGGCATGATGTCGAAGGCGAAGTCGAGCGTGCCGCCCCAGACGTATTCCACCTTGGCGTCGCGTAGTTGGGGATAGACATCGATCATGCCTCGCCTGAGAATTTCCGCGCTGCGCCGGATCCTTTGATCGTTCTCCGGGAAGAAGGCGGCGCGTCCGCCAAATAACATGCGGCGATCCGGCGTGAGGCGGTAGTAATAAAGATAGTTCTTGGAATCGTAAATCATGCGGTTGCGCGGGCTGAGTTCTTGTGCCAGCGCTACCGGCAGAATTTCCGTGGTGATAATGAACGAGCCGATGGGAATGATTTTCTTTTGCAACGAAGGAGTCGCATTCCCTGTATAGCCGCTCGTCGCGATGAAAACGTCGCGGGCCCGCAGCGTTCCCCGCGACGTCGTTATCTTCCATCCCACTTCGCCCTGCTGTGATTCGCGCTCGATTGTTTCCACCCGAGTGCGCTCAAAGATCTTCGCGCCCGCCCGCACCGCAACACTGCCCAGCCCAGCCACGTAGCGCGCGGGATTCACACCGGCGCTCACCTCATCGACCATGCCGCCGTAATAGATGTTCGATCCGATCTCAGCGCCCAGCTCGTTCTTTTGCACCACCTTCAATTTGTGGTTAAACTCGCGCGCAACCACCTCCGCCTGGCGCGCGTAGTCGTCAAAATGCTTCCGCTTGCAGGCGACTTCAAGATGGCCGCAGCGGGAGAAATTGCAGCCAATCCCCTCTTCGCGGATGATGCGCTCGACGCAGTCGATGGTCTCAAGCGACGCCGCGTACATACGGCGGGTGAGTTCGCGTCCGTATCTCGAGATCAATTGGTTCACACCCAGTTTCATGCCGGTGAGGACCATGCCGCCATTGCGGGAACTCGCGCCCCAGCCGATGGTCTCGCTTTCGAGCACGGCCACGATCGCGCCGCGCTTCGCCAGAGTTCGGGCCGCCGAAAGTCCGGTGAAACCAGCGCCGATCACGGCCACGTCGGCGCGTTCGGGCAGGGGATGGACCTGTATCGCGGGAAATTCGGCCGTGGTGAGCCAGTAGTTTTGTTCTTGCAGCGCCATGGTTATCGGTAAGCCTTACGGCGCGGCTGAAACCCGCGTCCTTTTTCAAACGATCTCGGCACAAGTCACAACACCGCTGTTTCGTGGATCAGCCTGCCTTCGGCAAAGCGCGCCAGGCTGAGCAGCGAGGCGTCGATCAAGTTTGTTTTCCCGGTTAGAATCAAGTCGCTGAGAATCTTTCCCGTCGCCGGCGCGTGCATCACGCCGTGTCCGCTGAAGCCATTGGCGAGAAAAAATCCGGGCACGCCCGGGGCCTCGCCGAGAATGGGATGATGGTCCGGCGTCATCTCATACAGCCCAGCCCACGCCCGCTGGGGATTCACCGGCAAGCCTGCGAAGCAAGGCACGCGATCCGCGGCGCGAGTCAAAATCTTCTCCACGAAGCCCGGGTCAAATTCAGTTTTATAGCTCGGTGTTTCTTCAGGATCGTTCCAAGCCAGCAAGAAGCCGCGCCCTTCTGGACGAAAGTGGAAACCGTTCGACATGTCGACGATCATGGGCGCGGTGTGGGGAAATTCGTCAAAGGGTTCGCTCGGAACGAGCATACGGCGCAGCGGCTCAACCGGCAAATCCACGCCTGCCCACTCAGCCACACCAGCGGCCCACGCGCCCGCGCAATTTACCACTATGCGAGTGGCGATCGAGCCGCGCGTGGTCTTGACCGAAGCGATACCGGATGCGTCTCGTGTAAGTCCGCTGACCGGCGTGTTCTTCCACAACACCGCGCCATGACCGGCGGCCCAAGTCATAAGTCCATTCATGGCGCTATAGGGGTCAACGAAGCCATCGCTGGCGCAGAAGCTTCCGCCGACGATGTCATCGCCGCGCAACTGCGGAAACATGCCGCGAATTTCATCGCCCCCCACCAGCCGAACGTCTTTCAGCCCTATCTCCACTTGCTGTGCATAGTTGGCAGTCAAATAGGCGATGTGTTTCTCCGAAGTGGCGCAGAATAAATAACCCTGCGGCCGGTAATCGCAGGGCAGGCCTAGACGCTCCTCAAAGCTGGCATAGAAGGGAATCGAATACAGCGACATCTGAATGCTGACGCGAGTGGAAAATTGCGCGCGCACACCACCCATGCTCTTTCCCGTGGAGCCTTTGCCCTGCGCCGATTCACACTCGATAACCAGCACGTTGCGGCAGCCGTTCGCCGTGAGGTGATAGGCAATGCTCGAGCCGACGATTCCTCCCCCAACAATGACTACGTCCGCAGTCTGCATAACCTTCGATGAAAACGATCCAGCATTCTAGCGCACGAACGAGCCGGGCGATCCGAAAGGACATGTCCCCGGGGGTGCAATCCTTTCAGAAAGCCGCACTCCACCTCGGTAACTTGCCGCGGTTACCCATGCTGCCTAGTCTGGAATAGTATGCGCCTGCGCTGCCTGCTATTCTCGTCGAACGAGGAGATGGTTCAGCCCATCTTGCAGGTGGCTGCCGATCTCGGCATCGAGGCAGAGTACTGCAAGAGCGCGGTGGACGCGGTCGAGCGGATCACGACCCAACTTTTCCAGATCGTCATCACCGACTGGGAAGATCAGGAAGCGGCGTTACTCCTAAAGACGGCGCGGGACCTCAAAGCGGCGCAGCGACCGCTCACGCTCGCGATCGTCAGCGCTGACGGCAAGATGCCGGAGGCCTTGCAGGCCGGCGCGAATTCGGTTCTGGTTCGGCCGATTCGTCCCGCGCAGGTGCGCGATACGCTGAGCACAGCCTGCGAATTGCTTAAATCGAAGTTACGGTCCGCGCCTCCCGCGGCTCCGGCCCTAAGTTCGAAGCCCAGCTTCTTTCCGGCGTCCGCTGCCACATCTGCCGCGGCGGCTCCCGCCCCCGCGCGAATCCGGCAAGCGCCCGAGCAAAGCTTCCGGGCGGGAGAATTTCTGCAGTCGGCTCCATCGGCGCCCGGAGCGCAATTCGACACCGACTCCGACGTCGAGAAATCGATGGAGCAGGCCACCGCCCCAGAACTCGAAGCCCTCACCGAACTGGAGCCGATGGCGGCCGCGGTAAAAGACGCGCCCACCCCGCCCGCGGCTCCCGCCGAACGGCTCACCGGCTGGGCGTCTCTGCAGTCGCGACTCGCCCAATCTCCGCCGCCGCCACCCGCCACGGTCAATTTCTCCCCCAAGAGCGAATTGCTTTCCTTTGGGGAAAACCCGGAACTCTCCGCGCCCGTCGCCGCCGAAGTTGCGGCCAACCATAAAAAGACATCGCAAAAGGAAGCCGACGCCGAAGCGGCCTTGTTCGCGTATATGTCGGGGGAGCCGAAAGAGGCGGCGGCGCCGAAGCAGACGCCTCCCCCCAAGCGCTTCGGCATCTTCTTGCTTGCAGCCTTCGCCCTTATCGGCATGGTTCTTGCGGCGCTGCCTCAAACCCGGGAAAGCTTGTTCAAGCTATATCGCGGTGCCACCCATGCGGGAAAAAATTGGCTCACGCCGCCACCGGCTCCGGTGCCGGCCGCTGTAAAGCAGCATGAAAGCTTTGGCCAGGCGGGCGACGAGTACAAGCTTCCCGTCGCACCCGGCATTCCGGATGCAACCACCGACCCTTCGCAAATCCGCGTGCTTCCGGTGATCGATCCCACCGCGAAACCGGGCAAGGGAGCGGCTGCCAACAGCCAGCCCCAGGCGAACGTGGAGGATAACAACTCCGCCGATCCCAGCCCGAGCGGGCAAAATTCAGCCGGTCCAAATCAAAACGACCCGCGGCAGGCTGAAAACGGGACGGGGCAGCCCCCAGCTGACTCTACCGAGAAAGCATCGCTGCCCGCGATTCAAACTCAGCCGGCACCGGGTATCTCAATACCCGCGCGCACTCAAGCCGCACCCGTGCAGAATTCCAAGCCGGCGGTCGCTGCCGCGGGAAATGGTTCCATTCCCTCCAGCCTGAAGTCGCAGATGGCCTCCATGACTCCCGAGGCCAGCGGGACCAAACCGGTGGAGGCGGCAATGTCCTCGATTGAGCCGGTGATTTTGCCGGAGCCGGTGGCATGGGATTTGCTCGATCAAAACGTAGATCCTATCTATCCCGATGCGGCGAAAGCCAGTGAACAGAAGGGCAGCGTGATCCTGCAAGTGCTGATCGCGCGCGACGGCACGGTGCAGGAGGCAAAATTCCTGCAAGGCTCTTTCGTTTTCGCCCGCGCCGCCATCGATGCCGTCAAGCAGTGGCACTTCAAACCCTATCTTCTGAACGGCCGGCCGGTTTCGGTGCAAAGCACGATCACCCTGAACTTTAAGCCGCCGGCTTAACGGATGGGTACAAACTCCCGCATCGTTCGTCTAAGAATCAGCCACGCGGGAATTGGGCGGCCGTTACCCTGGGGCAGAAACGGGACAGCCAGCCGGTGAGAATCGGCATCTACCGGATATAATAGAAGAATTGAGTGGGGAAGCTATCCTCTCCAGGAAAACGAAGAATTCGATGTCCATGAAAATTAAAGCTGCGATTCTGGTTTCGTCTTTTGCGGTGTTGTTGTTTGTCGTGGTCGGCTCCCTGGGAGGCGTGCATGCCTCCTCGGGCGACGGCTCCTACCGGCAGATGCAGGTTTACAGCGAAGTGCTGTCGCGCGTGCAGAGCGAATATGTGGAAGACCCCAACATCCCCAAGGTGACCGACGGCGCACTGCACGGGCTGGTCGAGTCCCTGGACGCGAACTCCAGTTACCTCACCCCCGCGGCCTATAAAGCCTTCAAAGCTCACAGGGCGGAAGCGAGAGGTGAGATCGGCGCGACCATTTCGAAGCGCTTCGGATACGCGGACGTCGTGTCCGTGTTGCCGGGATCGCCGGCCGACAAAGCCGGGATTGAATCCACAGACATCTTCGAATCGATCGAAGGCCAAAGCACCCGCGATATGTCACTGCCCGAAATTCGCGCTGCGTTGAGCGGAACCCCCGGCTCGACCGTAAACGTATCGGTGGTGCGAGCCCGCCGAGCCGAGCCGCAGAAGGTCGTGATCACCCGCGACGTGATCAGCATCCCGCCCGTCGCCGACAAGATGCTGGAAGATGGCATCGGTTACATCAAGGTGGACGCACTCACCAAAGGCAAATCGCAGGAAATCGCAACCAAGATCAAATCGCTCGAAAAGTCGGGAGCGAAAAAGCTGGTCCTCGATCTAAGAAACACATCGGACGGAGAAGAAAGTGAAGGCGTCGCCACCGCCAACCTCTTCCTGAATCATGGGACCATTACCTATCTGCAAGGGCAGAAGCATCCCCGGGAGGCGTTCAACGCCGATCCCGCGAAGGCGGTCACGTCGCTTCCTTTAGCGGTTCTGGTGAATAAGGGCACGGCGGGGCCGGCGGAAATTGTGGCTGCTGCGGTCCTCGAAAATGCCCGCGGCGATGTGGTTGGGGATAAGACTTTCGGCGACGGCTCGGTGCAGGAAACCATCGACCTGAAAGATGGGGGCGCGCTCATCCTTTCTGTAGCGAAATACTATTCGCCCAGCGGCAAGGCGATTCAGGAAACTGCGGTGACCCCGAACGTGCTGGTAGCGGATGACACCGATAACGTGATCTCCGACGACGACGAACAGGAACCATCCGCTACCGAACCGGAAGCCAAACCCAAGAGTACCCAGGACGATCAGTTGCACAAAGCGGTGGAAGTGCTGAAGAGTCGCAGCAGCTAGATTTTCTTTCGCAGGCTTTTGTTGAATCTGTGGCGTCGCGCACTGTAAGGTGCGCGATTTCTTTTGTTTTCCAAGTGTTCTCTATCATCCCGGCACCGTCGCGCCGTGACGCGCGCTCGTAACTTCCGACCCGATTGCATGCCCTGCTATCCTGAACCTACTCCGCCATGAAGGCGCTCTATCAAGATCTTCCCCCGGTGGAAGTTGCCGGCCGGAAGTTAGTGGGCCGCGTGCTCTTCGGCTTGCTGGTGCTGGTCTCCGCCCTGGTGGGCGCGACCGCGGGATTGCTGCTCGTCTACACCACAAATCTGCCGCAGGTGGAAGCTCTCGAGGCCTACCGCCCCAGCTCGATTACGGAGTTGTATGACGATCAAGGGCGCGTCATCGGCTCCTTCGCGCTGCAGCGCCGCGTGGTCGCGAGCTACGACGATTTCGCCCCGGTGCTGCGCGACGCTCTGATTTCGATCGAAGACAAGGATTTCTATCGCCATTCCGGCATCAACTTCTGGCGCATCGTGGGCGCAGCCTACCGCGACATGGAATCCGGGGGCAGAGTGCAGGGCGCATCCACCTTGACCATGCAACTTGCCCGCAATCTTTTTCTTTCGCCCGACCGCTCCTTCCATCGCAAAGTGCAGGAGGCCATGCTCGCGATTCAGATCGAGCGCCGCTTCACCAAACCCCAGATCTTCACGCTCTACGCCAACCAGATTTTTCTGGGCCACGGAGTCTACGGCTTCGAAGCGGCTTCGGAGTTCTACTTCAACAAGCCCGCCAGAAGACTTACCCTGGAGGAAGCTGCCCTGCTCGCCGGCCTGCCCAAAGGCCCGGGAGTTTATTCGCCGATCAACCATCCCGACCGTGCCTTGAAGCGCCGCAACCTGGTGATCAACGCGATGCTCGAAGACGGGAAAATTACCACGACCCAGGCCGCCGACGCGCGCGCGCTTCCTCTGCTCCTGCATCTGCAAAACGATCCCAACTCGCTGGCGCCGTATTTCGTGGAGGAGATTCGGCGTTATCTCGAAACCAAATACGGTGCCGACCAGGTGCATGAAGGCGGCCTCAAAGTCTACACCTCGCTCGATGTGGACCTGCAGAAAACCGCGAACCAGGCGGTGCTCGATGGTCTCGCCACCTACGAACGCCGCCACGGATGGAAGGGGCATCTGGATAATATCGTCGCCGAAGGAAGTTCGACCGAAACCTATGTACACCCCGATTGGGAGGAAGAGCCGCGCGTGAACGGTTATGTTCACGCGGTTGTGACTTCCTCCGGCATTGGAATCGCCACGGTGAAGTTCGGGCGCTACTCCGCCGCGCTCGGCCAGGCGGATTTGGCCTGGACGCAGGGCAAAATTCAAGACCTGTTGCGCGCGGGCGACATTTGTTACGTCAAAATCTTGGGGCTGTATCCTAACGGCGCCGCTCGCGTATCGCTGGAGCAAGACTCCGGCGCGCAGGGCGCCCTGGTGGCCATCGACAACGCGACCGGCGGAATTAAAGCGCTCGTAGGCGGAAGAAACTTCACGGAATCGAAATTCGACCGCGCCACGCAAGCCCTGCGGCAAGTAGGATCGTCGTTCAAACCGTATGTTTACACCACTGTGATCGATCTTGGCGCCAGCCCCGACGACACCATTCTGGATGAGCCGGTGAGCTTTGAAACCGCTTCGGGTCCATATTCGCCGCACAATTACGACGAAAAATTCGAAGGCATCATCACCCTGCGGCGGGCGCTGGCGCAATCGCGAAATATTCCCGCGCTAAAACTCGCCAGCAAGGTCGGGATTAAAACCGTGATCGACTACGCCGAGCGCTTCGGCATCACCGCCCGGCTGCCGCCGTATTTGCCGGTAGCGCTGGGGGCGGCCGAGATCACGCTCATGGAACAGACGTCCGCCTACAGCGTGTTCCCCAACGACGGCGTGCGCGTAACGCCGCGCTACATCACAAAAGTGACCGATTACGAAGGGCGCGTGCTGGAGGAGGATTATCCGGAGGTAAAAGACGTGATCAGCGCACGCACCGCCCGCATTATGACCGCAATGCTGCACGAGGTAGTGCTGCACGGAACCGCCGCGGCGGCGGCGAAGATGCCATTCCCCATTGGCGGCAAGACCGGCACCACCAACAACTTCACGGACGCGTGGTTCGTGGGTTTTTCGCCGGCCATGACCTGTGGAGTGTGGGTGGGGTTCGATGAAAAGCGAAGCCTGGGCGCCAAGGAAACCGGGGCGCACGCCGCCTTGCCCATCTGGATGAATTTTATGAGTGCCGCCTTGGCGGGCAAAGAGGCCGGGCAGTTCCAGCCACCGCCCGAGGCAGCAGGGTCGGCAGCGCAGAAGATCGACACGCCCGACAGTTCGCCCGGCGAAGATGAGACGCATTAGAATAGAGTGATATTTTTTCTATGAAGCCCGTGCTCCGATTCGCGATGCTGGCGCTCGTTCTAGTGGTAGTAGCCCTTGCGTCGGCGGTGACGGCCATGCGCTTTGCCATTCACGGGCAGGAAGTCGCGGTCCCCACGCTGGTCGGCCTCTCACCCTCGGACGCCGAACGTTCCCTGGCCCCACTCGGCCTGCAGATCGACGTGGAGCGGCAATACTACAGTCCCCAGATCCCCGAAGGAAAAATCATGTCGCAACTGCCGGTGCCCGGTGCCAAGGTGCGGCGAGGCTGGCAAGTGCGCGTGGCCCAAAGCCTGGGCGCACAGCGGGTCGTGATTCCGGATGTGACCCAACAGAGTGAGCGGGCGGCGGAATGGAACATCCGGCGGCGCGGGCTCGACCTAACCTCGACCGCCGAAATTCAATGGCCGGACCTGCCCCCTGACCAGGTCATCGCCCAGAGTCCGCCCGCCAGCGCAAGCCAGGTGTCGGCCCCGAAAACCAGCCTGTTGATTACGGCAGCGGCCGACCCGCCCGCTTACGTGATGCCCAATTTTGTTGGGCAACCCCTGGGCAGCGTAAACCGCACCCTGCAGGATGCAGGCTTTAAACTTGGAAGCGTGGGCGCAGCGCCTCCGGCGAGCACGCCCGCGCCGAATACTCCAACGCTTGTCACCCTCGCAGCCCCAGCGCAGCCTTCCCCTGCCAGCACGATCCTCGTACAGGTCCCGCCGGCGGGGCAGAAAATTCTCGCCGGAGCCGCCGTCAACTTCGAAGTGCGCTAAGATTCCGGTTCTGCTAACTCCTTTTCTAAGATGGCCGCGAAGAAACCATCGCAGGGATGCACTCCGGGCAGCGTGCGCAGATAAGGGCCGCGCGTGAGGGAAGAAATGTCCGAGTAAACCAACTCACCTTTTTCCTTGAGATGTTCGATCTCTGCGCCGCAGTTCAGCAAGCGAAACCCCGAGTCCGGTCCCGCGTGTTCCGGCGCCAGAGCGGCCTCAATCACCTCTTCGTTCTCTTCGCTCTCCAAAGAACAAGTCGAATAAATCAGCCGGCCGCCGGCGGCGACTCGCTCCATTGCCGATCGCAGGATTGCAATTTGCCGGCCTTGCAAATCGGTAAGATCCTCGGGCACGAGTCGCCACTTGATCTCCGGATTGCGCGAGAGCGTACCCGTGCCCGAGCACGGAACGTCGGCCAGCACGCGATCGAACTGCACCGCCAAAGGCAGATCGCGCGCATCGGCTGCGGCGATGAATATTTTGCCCGCCTGGCCCTGAACCTTATCGCCGGGATTTAATAATCTTCGCAGCATTCCCGCACGATGCGAGTGCAACTCGACGGCGACAATTTTGGCTTGCGGATTGCCATCCGCGATCGCCGCTGTCTTTCCTCCCGGGGCGGCGCAGCAGTCCAGAACCCGCGCCCCGTGTCCAACCAGGGCTGCGACAAGTTGCGAGGCCTCGCCTTGAATCGCGCAGAGACCGGCGCGAAAAGCAGCAGTGCCGCTGACGTCTCCGCGCAGCACTCGCCGCGCCGAAGCCAGCAGAGCGCCGGGAGCCACATCGATCCCCTCCCGGCGGAGTTCGTCCTCCGCCTCCGGTCGGCGCAAGCGTATCGCGGTGACCGGAATCGTCTGGTCTTGCCGGCAAACTTGCGCAGCCGATTCCAGGCCAAAGGCGCGAGCCCAGCGTTCGACCAGCCACAGCGGATGTGCGCTGCTGGTAGCAAGAACCTCGGGCGACGAGTCGGCGATCTCGTGTAAAACATCCGCATGCTTCCCAGCAAGCTTGCGCAGCACGGCATTCACAAAGCCGGCGGCGGAGCGCTTACGAGCGCGCTTCACCAACTCCACGCTCTCATGCAGCGCCGCCCGCGCCGGAATCCGCGTAAGCCATCCCAGTTGATAAACCGCGAGCCGAAGTGCGCTAAGAATTTCGAGATCAAGTCTGGCGAGGGGCTGAGAAGAACATTTCGCGATCTCCGAATCCAGCCAAGAGCGCCAGCGCAAAACGCCCATCACCAGTTCGGTGGCCAACGCGTGATCGCCTGCATCGAGCCGATCGTAGATTCTGGAATGAAGCAGCTCCGATGCGTAGGCGCCGTCGCGCTCCACCCGGAGCAGAATGTCGAAGGCCGCCGCGCGCGCCGCGGAAACCACAGGCTGCAACTTCTTGTTCTCGGATTTCACTATTGCCAGTATGACGGAACGGGAGATCGGCAAGAAGAAAATCGATGAATCGATGTCAGGGTGGCGCTGTATTTCAGGTCGAACAACGGCGTGCTGACTGGAGATCCCTCGGCGCGCTGGTGAAAGCGCCGGCCTTCGGGATGACGCCGGAAGGGATAGAATACTGGTTTTTTAAGGCTGCACCACTTCCGATTGTCAGCTCAGGCCCAGCTTCTCTCCGGATGAAACTCGATAGCCGCGCAAGAAATCAGCGGCCGAGCTTCGCTTTTTGCCTTCCAGCTGAAGTTCTAAAATTTCGATGCCCGTATCTGCGCCGCAACCGACGAAAATATGATCCCCTTCCACCTTCAATTCAGCCACGGGCAGCGACCGTTCGACTGCCGCTGCCTGCCATACCTGCAAGGTCTTTCCGCGAAATTTTGTATAGGCCCCCGGCCAGGGTTGAAAGCCGCGCATGCGATTCAAAATCTCGCCTGCAGGCCGGGAAAAGTCGATGAGGCCATCTTCCTTTCTCAAGATAGGAGCAAGCGTCGCCTGCGCGTGATTTTGCTGATGGGAGCGAATTGTGCCGGCTTGTAATCCTCGCAGGGTCGTAACCATCAGATCTGCGCCCATCGCGGCCAGCTTCGGAAAAAGCGTTTCCGCCGTGTCGCTGGCACCGATGGGCATTTCCTGCTGCAGAAGAATGTCGCCGGTGTCAAGGCCAGCGTCGATCTTCATGGTGGTGACGCCAGTTACGGCTTCTCCGCGGGCAATCGCCCACTGAATGGGCGCGGCCCCGCGATACTTGGGCAGCAGCGAAGCGTGCAGGTTGATGTTGCCGAGCGGGGGAAGGTCGAGCATCCATGGCGGAATAATGCGGCCATATCCGACTACGATGATTGCCTCGGGTTTGAGATCGGCGAGTTGCGCCCGGAAGCCTTCGTTGTTCTTAATGCCCGGAGGCTGTGAGACCGCTAAACCCAATGGCACGGCGCGTCGTTTTACAGGCGAAGAAATCACTTCGAGGCCGCGCCCCTTGGGTCGGTCCGGTTGCGTGACCACGAGAGCAACTCGGAACCCAGCTTCCACAAGCCGGTCGAGAGTAGGCACCGCAAAGGCAGGCGTTCCACAAAATACGAGATTGAGCGCCGCAGGCATTAGGAATCGAGTGATTTTGTGATTGAGTCATGGAGTGATTTGCCCAGGCACTACGAGGTTCTGCAAATCACCAAATCACTCAATTCTTACCACTCTCCCGCCTTCGCCAGCTTGCGAATCTTGCGCTTGATCAGATCGCGTTTCAGCGCGCTGATGTGGCTGATGTAGAGCTTGCCGTTGAGATGATCGGTCTCGTGCTGAAATGCGCGGGCCAGAAGGTCGTCGCCAGATTTTTCAAAACACTTTCCCGACAAATCCTGGGCGCGGATGGTCACTTCTTTCGCGCGCGAGACGTTCTCCCGGAAATCGGGAATGCTGAGGCAGCCCTCGCTCTGCGAGTGCCGACCCGCCTTATGAATAATCTCCGGGTTGATGAGGACGATTCTTGCCTCGGGATCTTCTTTGAAGGTGATGTCTACCACCGCGATCCGCCGCGAGATCCCGATCTGCGGCGCTGCCAGGCCCACTCCGCGCGCGGCATACATCGATTCGAACATATCCTCGACCAGCTTCTTGAGCTCCTCGTCGAAGGCCGTAACTTTCTCGGCGGCCTTCTCGAGGATGGAATTCCCGAACTTTACGATGGGATAGATCATCGGTGCCGGATCGCGTTGCCAATCCTGCTAAGAGATTATCAATAATTCTTCAATTGCAAACAGTAGCCCTGGAAGTTCCGCAACGTCTCACCCATGGAATCGCCGCCGAATTTATCCAGGGCGCAGCGCGCCAGGGTAAGCGCGACCATGGCTTCGGCAGCCACTCCGGCGGCCGGGACCACGCAAACGTCGGAGCGCTCATAGGCCGCGCTCACCGGTTCGCGCGTCGAAAAATCCACCGACTGCAAGGGGCGGCGCAAGGTCGAAATCGGCTTGAGGTAACCACGCAGGCGAATTTCTTCCCCGTTCGAAACCCCTCCTTCGATTCCACCCGCGTGATTGCGGCTGCGGGTGAACGCCGTAAACTTCGCGGGTTCGCCGTAGCCGATTTCGTCGTGCACGGCCGATCCCGGAGACGCAGCGGCGGCGATGCCATTGCCGATCTCCACAGCCTTCACCGCCTGGAGCGACATCACGGCGCCGGCCAGCAGTGCATCCAGCCGCTCATCCCACTGAGCATACGTGCCCAGCCCCGGCGGAACGCCGTGCGCGACCGCCTCGAAAACTCCGCCCAACGAATCGCCATTCTTCAGAATTTTATCGACTTCGCTTTTCATCCGCTGTTCCGTTTCCCGGTGGGCGCAGTTCAGCAGGATTTCGTCTTGACCGTAAAGCGATTCGATTTCTTTCCAGGGGACCTCGTGTGCCAGAGTCACGTTGCCGACCGCGATCACGTGACTCAGGACTTCGATGCCCAGCTCACGCAGGAATATCTTGGCGAGCGCCCCAATGGCCACACGCGCCGCCGACTCGCGGGCCGAAGCTCGCTCGAGGACGTAACGAGCTTCCGAAAAATTATATTTCAGAGCGCCCGCCAGGTCGGCGTGCCCCGGCCGTGGAGACGCCACCCGCTTGTGCCGCGCGGGATCGCCTTCGCCGACCGGCAACGCCTCCTGCCAGTTTTTCCAATCTTTATTCTCCAGTTGGACGGAAATCGGCGAACCAATCGTAATGCCGTGATGCACTCCGGAAAGTATGTGAGCCGCATCCCGCTCGATCTTCATGCGCCCGCCGCGGCCGTAGCCCTGCTGCCGGCGCCACAGCTCGCGGTTCACAAACGCTTGATCTACCTTAAGCCCGGCGGGCAACCCCGACAGAAAGGCGACGAGTGCTTCGCCGTGCGACTCCCCCGCTGTGAAGTAACGCAGCATTCGTGCTCGATTTTACCTGATGCGCCGCGCTTGCCACTGAGCGGACGAGAAACCAAACTCAAAATAAAAACGGAAAGTGCAAAAAAGCGCCACTTTCTTGCGCTTCAGCCGACACAGCAGCAAGAATGATTGCTACAATAGAGGGGTCATAAATGCTTGTTACTATTGGTGGTTGGTTCGACCGCCCCCGTCACTTGGCAAGACTCTGGCCATAAATTTCTGACTGAATCAAGGAGGTACGTGTGCCCCCGCGCGCGGAACCAAGGGAAACACTTTTTGCCCGCGGCACTGGCAAGATTTGCTGTGTGCTGGTCCACGACCACGTTCTGTTTCGTCAAGGTTTGCGACGTTTGTTGGAAGATGCCGCCATCGAGGTAGTCGGGGAAGCTGGCAATGCGGCCGAGTGTCTGCGCAAAGTTTACGAGCTTCGCCCCGATGTTCTGGTCGCCGATGCCGCGACCTTCGGCTTGCCCGCGCCCGAAGCGGAGTTGTGCGTCGCCCGCGAATCTGCCCGAACCAAAATTGTATTTTTAAACATGCAGGAACAGCCCGCCGGGTCGCGCTTCGGCGGGGTGCGCACCGCGACGGCTGGCTGCGCCGTCAGGCATACCTCGGCAGAAGAGTTGGTCAGGATGGTGCGGAATTGCTGCGGCGGCGAAAGTGGCGATCAGGAATCGCCCGCCCGCCGCTATCCCCAGCGTTATTCGGACGCCGCATTCCCTCAAGAGCGAGCGCTGACGGCTCGGGAACGCGAAGTGCTCAAGCTGCTGGCCGAAGGCAGGACGGTGCGAGCGGCCGCAACAGTCTTGGGTTTGAGCAGTAAAACCGTCGATGCCCACAAGTTCAATCTGATGCGCAAACTCGGCATCCACAATAAGGCCGAGCTGGTCATGTGGGCGATTCAAATGAAAGTCGTCAAGGTCCCGGCAAACTTTTAGCTAAAAATGTTCTCTACCGGCTGTCGAGGCCGCAGGCGGCGGCCAGCTCCGCAAGACTCGCAACTTCCAAGTCCGGACGCCCTTTCGCCGCCTTCACCGCTCCCACCCCTCCGCGCGCCGAAGGACGATTCACCCAAACCGTGGCCAAGCCCAGCGCCTGCGCGGGAACAACGTCATGGTAAACACTTTGGCCCACATGCAGCACACGGTGCGTCGGCACCCCCACGCGGTTCAACGCGAGTTCAAATATCTTCAGCGACGGCTTGTAGGCGCGCGCCTGCTGCGCGGTAATCACCTGGGAAAACTCCACTCCGAGCTTCGGCCGCGTCGAGGCGAACAGATCGTCATCCACATTCGAAATCACGCCCAGTCGAAAGCGGCTGCGAAGCTGTTGCAGCGCGGCCACCGTATCGGGCCACGGCCTCCACTCGGGCAAAGAGTCGGGCAGTGAACGGGCCTCCACGTCGGTCGCCACAAAATCCAGCCGCTCCCCAAATTGCCGCACCACCGACTCCAAAACCTCGCGATACCGCCGATATTCCCCCTGCTCGCCGTTCGCCTCAAAATCACCGTAAAGCTGCAGGATCTGAGCGTCGTCAACGCTTTTCCCATGCGCAGCCAGGATTCCGCGCAGGCAGTGAAGAATCCCCTGCTCCCAATCGATAAGCGTTCCGTAGCAATCGAAGGTGAGAATTTCGAAGCGGTTGAAGTCAAGCATGAGCCAGAGAGTTTTCCGAGATATTTTAGGATGCGAACCCGGGAAGAGTGGGCGCTTCCTCGGGCAGCTCCGCCGCGTTCTCCTCCTCCGCAACTGGAGAAGGCTCGGCAATGGCAGCCTCCAGCGGAGGATTCGCTTTCTGGATGAGAAACTTGCCGCTGTTCAACAGCGGGCGCCCGAGGGATGCGTTATAGCTTGTCCACGGGCCTTCCGATTCGGCCTCGCGCTCGAAGTGCGCCCGCACCGACTCCATCTTCGAATCCAGATCGTCCATGTAGTGCAGCAGCAAAGCCTCCGGAAACATGGGCAGCTTGGGCGAACCGAATTCATACTCGCCGTGATGGCTGATGATCAGATGCTCCAGCAGAGTTTTCATCTCCGCGGGGAAGTCCGGCACCAGCGCAAGCTTCGCCTGCAGCATCTCCAGTTCGATAATCATGTGGCCGAGAAGTTGCCCGCGCGTGGTGTAGGAAAAAGACCGGTTATAAGTAAGCTCGTGAATTTTGCCGATGTCGTGCAGGAACACTCCGGTCAGCAACAAATCTCGATTGACCTGCGGATAGTTTCTGCTGACCAGGTCGCAGGAGCGCATGAGTGAAACCACGTGATCGAGCAGGCCGCCAATATAGGCATGGTGCAAAGTTTTGGCCGCGGGCGCATTGCGATACGCGGCGGCAATTTCCGCATCGGCCATGAAGGCCTGCACCAGCGATTTGAGATGAGCGTTCTGAAAGGACGCGACAAAATTCGCCAGCGCCTGCCAGAGTTCGTCGATATCCTTGGTGGTTTTCGGAAGATAGTCGGAGAACTCAATTTCCGAATCGCCCAGCTTGCGCAGCTTGTGAATCGTCAGCTGAAAACGGTTCTTATACTTGTTGACCAGGCCCTTGACCTTCAGGAAGTCGTCCTGCTCAAAGGCATTCAGCACTTCGTCGACGTTATCCCACATCTTGGCATCGAGCTGCCCGCTGCGATCTCCGAGAATCAAGGCAAGATAAGGCTCTCCGGTTTTCTTGGGCTTGATTTGTTTGCTGACCACCACGAAGTTGGATGTGATGATCTTATTTTCCTGGCGGGTGCAATCGCAGATGTAAAACTCTTTCATGCGCACTATCAGTGTAAATCAGATCGGAGAGAAGGCAGGCAGTGGGAGCGAGAAAAATTGAGGAATCGGGGAATTTAGCAGTGGAGGAATCTCAAAACCGGTTCAGCGCCGGTTTTCGAACGACGCAATTGCCCAATTCCCCAATTCCTACTTCTCACAGAAAGCCCAGCTTCTTTTTCTTCTTGAGCTTTTTGGTGTCCGCTTCCTTGGCGGCGGCGGTTTCCACCGGCTCGGTCTGATTCGGGCTGCGGCCGGAGTCGACGTATCCTTCTTTGACAAAGATCGAGGCCTCTTCGCGCAGCTTGGTCAGATAGGCGCGCAGCGCGGGCTGCAGCTTCTGGTAGTACAAAGCGTCCTGAATCTTCGGCTCGATATCTTTGAGCGGGGGAATTCCGGCCTTCTGGTGGTCGGTCACTTTCAGGATAATGTAGCCCTGCTTGGCGCGGATCACGTCCGTGAGCTCGCCACCCTTCATGGCGAAGGTTTTGTCTTCAAGCTCCTTCGCCAGGGCCCCGCGTTTGAACACTCCAAGATCGCCGCCTTGTGATGCCGAAGGCCCTTCCGAATATTTCTTCGCAATGTCCTCGAACTTCGCGCCGGCCTTGATCTGTTTGAGCAGATCGTTGGCCTTCGCCTCGGCCGCCGCGTCTGCCGCCTGTTTTGCGGCGAGAGCTTCGGCGTTGGCACTCTCGCCGCCTGCTGCGGAGGCATCCGCCGGTGCGCCCTCCGTTGCTTTACTGGCAGGCTTGTCCACCGCAGGCTTCTGGGGCGCAATCAGAATCTCGCTCAGCCGGATCGATTCCGGCTGCTCCATCTCACTCTTATGCTCTTCGTAAAACTTCTGCTCTTCGTCTTTCGTGATGCTCAGATGCGAGCCGACTTCTTCGCCGATTACCTTTTGCGTGATGATTTGGTTGCGCATATTCTGCTTGAAGTCTTCGTAGGAGATGCCCTGCGCCGTGGCCGCCTTTTCCAGTTCTTCCATGGTGTCGAGCTTCATGTCCTTGCGCATTTGGTCCAGGCGCTTGATCAGATCGGTATCGCCAGTGATGTCGAGATCCTTCCCCTTCGCCAGCAGAAGCTGCTGATCGATCAGGTCGCGCAGCACGTCTTTTTCTTTTTCGGTGTAGACCTTGTCGGCGTTGGCCGGGTCCTGCTGCTTGACGTCGTCCCTGAGCTGATCTTTGCTGCGGACGAACTCGGAGCGAGTGATGATCTGATTGTTCACGCGCGCGATAATTTCTTCGACGACCTGACTGTCGCCAAAAAGTGGCAGACACGCCACGCCTGCGCATGCCATTGCAAAAAGAATCAAATACAGTTTCTTCATAAGGATTTCTTGTGGGCCGCCACGCCGGGCTTCCGAAAGCTGGCTTTCGGGATAGTTTACTACTTTCGGCCCGGCCGGGCTTGCCGTGAGAACTAACTCGCCCGTACAAACACCAGCGCGGTCATGTCGTCAGGCATCACGGGCACGCACATGAATTCGCCAACTTTATTCAAGATGGCAGCGCTCAGCTCTTGAGGACTATGGGAAACATCGGCCAGAAATCGCTCCTTCACCTGCTCCAATCCGTATTTCAGATCTTCAGCGTCATCCGGCTTGCAGCTGCCCTCCACCACTCCCCGCGAAACCAGCAAGAGAGCTGCGCCTTTCTCGATCGCGATGATGGGCGCATCGCTGGTGGCATGCGAGAACAAACCCAGCGGCAGCCCCGTCGACGCGAGTTCGACGACCCCGGAACTATCGCGTAGAAGTCCGGGCGTGTGCCCCGCGTTGGTGTAGCAGAGCGTTCCGAATTCCTCGTGGTAGCAGCCAATAAAAGCCGGGCAGGAGCGAACTCCCTTCGCGGCTTCCATGATGCCGCGGTTCATGCTTACGCAAAGCTCCACCATGGCGTCGGCTTCGTTAATGTCGGGAGCCGAAAACAAGTCGGCTCCCAGATTGCGAAAAATGGTTTGCGCCGCCGCCAGGATTGGCTGGTTCGTCTCGCGGCGCCCGGCTACGTCCAGCAGGCCAAAAAGAATTCGCTCCGGGCTGACGCGCAGGGAATCGTAGAAATCTCCGGCGACACGTTTCCCGTAAGTGGCGGCGGCAAGCGCGGCGCCATCGACCTCCGGGAACTCGCCCGGAGCGGGCTCCACGCCTGGCAAAACCTCGGGCGCGCGCCGTTTGAATAGGGAGCACATCAAGGGCTAGACCAAACCGAAGCTAGCACAAGCGCTGGCAGGGAGCAAATCGGCGCGAAGATTTCCCAGGTATTCTAGATCACTGGTGGCGTCAGGGCATGAGAGGCAGCGCCCAGGCTTAATACGAATGCGTGAGGGTCCTCTCTGAATCGGAGTTTTTCGACGACCTCAAGGCGATCGATGTCCCCGTGCTGGTGATGCATGGTGAGGATGATCAAATCTGCCTCTTGGAGAGCAGGGGGGCAAAGTCAGTGAAGCTCTTGCCGCAGGTCTCACTCAAAACGTATCCGGGATTCCCCCACGGTATGCCGACCAGATCCATGCTGACCTGCGGGTGTTCTTCAGAGAGTCTGTTGCTATCGCCGCTTAAACCTATTCCCGGCCTTCACTCAAGCGGAGGCCGGGATTCAATCCCACAATCCGCGCTGCCTACCCACCTACTCCCCGTACTTATCGATTAGGTATTTGGCGAGATCGGTCTCGAGCTGCCCGTAGTCGGAGTGAATCGTCGCCCGCAGCGCCGCTTCTGTGGAGCTCCCTTGACTCAGAAGTTGCAAAATGCGCTGAATATCGCCCATGCCATAAGAATCGTTGATATAAGAAACCGCAGCCAGCGACTCGGCGTACGCCACATACGCTTCCCCACCGGAGAAGCGCTGAAAGCTGCCTTCGAGCGCGTTCATCGGGATGTCGCGCTGCGCCTTGAAAAGCTGCGCCAGTTGGCGTCCATCGCCGCTCAGCGATTTTGGTTCCAGCAACTGCGCGATCCCCTCATGCAGCCAGGGCGGACATCGTCCAGCGGATAGCTGATTGATAAAAGAGTGGGCCAGTTCGTGTTTGAGCACTCGGGCCAACTCCGGCGTCATCGAGCCGAGGCCGCTGATCGGAATGCGCAGCTTGCCGTCGTTAATCGCTCCCGCCCAGGAGGGCGCGCGGGTCACGTCAAAAAAAGCCTGCTCGGTGTAGAGCGTGACCAGAATATTATCGTGCGGCGGTGTGCCCAGATCGCGCGAGAGATCGTCGTAGTCGGCTTCCAGGGAGGCGAGAATTTGCCCGCGAAAATTCTCCGAAGTCTGCTTACCTTCGTAATGCAGCACGAAGTGGCTGCTCTCGCGTTGTGCGAAATCGCCCTCCGCATTCTGCTCGCGCTGGGCCTTGGCCAGGAATTGCTGCACCGTCGCGTCGGGACGAAGTTCCAGGGAATGCCTCCATGAAACCACCGCATCCCGCGTGCGATCCGATGCCTGCTGCGCATACCCAAGCACGGTATAGGCGTCGGGCGAACTCGGCGCCGCGGCCACGGCGCGTTGCGAATAAGTAAGAGCCTGCGCAGGGTTCCCCGTGCGCACCAGCAGCACCGAGTAGTAAATCAATACGGTCGCATTCTCAGGCTGAAAGCGCAGAGCGCTGTCAAAATACCGCCGCGCCTGGCCCAGATTGCCATGCTCGGATTCAAACTTGCCCGCGATAAAATCTGCGGTCGCGCTCAATTCGGCGTTTCCTTTGGCTTCTAGCTTCGCCAAGGCATCGGGGTCTACCTTGCCTTCCTTGATGATGGTTTGCGGAAGATCGCCTTCATTGGCCAGGCTGTCCATCGGAGGGAACGAGGGCAAATCCGCCGCCCGGGCGGCGCCTCCGCCGGACGAAGCGAGCACGCCCCCCAATTCCACTCGCTCGACCGAGCTTTTCGGAAGCGCGTAACTGTCGTCGCCGATATCGTATTCGTAGCGAGCGCCGTTTTCGCGCACATGATCGGCGAGAATCGTGCGCCCATTCTTCAGATGAATGGTGTCCGCCGACGCTGGCATGCCCAGCAGCAGTAGCGTGCAGATTATTCCGAAAATAGTGACACGGCAGCGCATTGAAGCGCATTCTAGCAACAGCAGCCGCGCATACCTACGTGACCAAAGTACCGCTCACAACCCGCAAATCCCGGCTCGCGCCGGTTTTGTTACTGGCGAGCCTTATCGTCTTAGGAAACGAAGCTCTAGGAAGCGACGCCGCGGCCAACACCGCTGAAGACGGCGAGGGTGCTCCCGCCAGGTCGCTCTACCTGCAACTCAACGCTGTCGGACTCGACCCCACGCGGGTTTTTCGCGTCCGCGAAATCTCCTTGGATCGACCTGCGATTCACATCACCCTCGAAGACGGCACCATCGCCTTCACCCAGGACGTAATGGGAAAAATCACCGGCGCATTTTTTGCAGGCGAGGGCGAAGTCCTGCTCGTCCCGCCTAACGACGTCGAACGAAGATCGATGAGCCTATTCACCGGGATGGCAATCCTCGAAGAGCGCTTCAACACCGCCTACTTCCGCTTCAATGACGCCACTGCCGCCAAGCTGGAACCAGGCCTCAGAGCGCCCGAGGATGCCGCGGAATTTGTGGCGCGCTGGAACGACACCGCGCGCACTCTGGCTCACGCCGATGCCATGAGGCTGCTTTCCACTTTCAGCCGAATGCTCCCGCCCGCCGACGCGGGCGCATTCAAGCCCTCGGCCGCCGCTGCCAGCGATCCCGCCGATCGCCTGTTCCATGCCCGACTGCAAGGCAACAAGCTCGGCGCTTTCGACATTTTCTTTGACGCCACCGCCGGCGAGCAGGTAGAGGCAGGGCAAGCCAAACGTACGCAAGACGGCAATCTCTATTTCAACGTCTGGACTTCGTTCGCGATCGAGGACGCTCAAAAACCCAAAGCTGCCGAGGACTCACCTCCCACGCGAATGGCAGAAAGTGCGCCGGGAGAAGATCCCGTTCGAGTGCGCAGTTATGCGATCAACGCCCGAGTCAAGCCTCCCAAAGAGCTGGATGCTGAAGTGCAGTTGCATATCGACGTGCTGCACAGCGGCGCGCGCAGCCTGGTGTTCGAACTCTCTCGCTACCTGCAGATTCAAAAGGTAGAGTCGGAGGGCAAAGCCCTAGAGTTCATTCAAAACCCGGCCGTGGAGGGCACCGAGCTCGCCCGCAACGGCAACGACCTCGTAGCCGTAATTCTGCCTGCGCCTGCGCACCAGGGGCATGAGATCAATCTGCGCTTCGTTTACGCCGGGGAAGTGCTGGCCGAGGCTGGCCCCGGCCTGCTCTACGTAGGGGCCCGCGGAAACTGGTATCCCAATCGGGGCCTGGTCATGGCGGACTTCGATCTCACCTTCCACTACCCGCCGGGCTGGACTCTGGTCGCCACCGGCAAGCCGGCATCCGTATCCACGCCGAAGGCAGGCGACGATCAGGCATCCCGCTGGGTTTCGGAGCGGCCGGTTCCGGTCGCGGGATTCGATCTCGGCAAGTATGTACGCGCGACCGCCTCTGCGGGCAACGTGGTGGTGGAAGCCTACGCAACGGCGGGCGTCGAACGCGACTTTCCCAAACCTTCCCCACAACCCAGCCCTCTTCCCGACCCCGCTCTGCGTCCCGGCATCGTCAATCCCACGCCCGTGCCACCGCTTTTTCCTTCCCCGGCGCGCAACGCCGCGGATGTGGCCGATGCCGCCGCTCGCGCTCTTGGCTACTACGCCGACCGTTTCGGTCCCTTCCCTTATAGCAAGCTCGCTTTGACCCAGCTGCCCGGCCGCGAGAGCCAGGGCTGGCCCGGCCTGATATTTTTGTCCTCCTACGCCTTCCTCACCACGGAAGAGAGCGAAAGTCTGCACGCCAGCCCTTCGCACGCTTTGCTCGATCGCCAGGTTCCCGCTCATGAGGCGGCCCATCAGTGGTGGGGAGATCTCGTCACCTGGAGTTCCTATCGCGATCAGTGGTTTTCCGAAGGCTTGGCCAACTACTGCTCGCTGATGATGCTGCAAGAAAAAAATCCCGCCGCCTTCCGCGAGATCATGGATAAGTACCGCCGCGATTTGGTCGAGAAGGATTCGGTCGAGAAAAACTTAATCGGGAAAGATTTGATCGGAAAAGATCAGGCCGAGACCGATTTGGCGAATACAGATTTAAAAAAAACAGATTTGCTAGAAACAGATTTGCCAAAAAATGATTTGCCAAAAAACGATCAGTCCGGCAATCTTCCCAAAGACGCAGGGCCGGTTACCCTGGGTAGTCGCCTGCTTTCGTCCGAGTTTCCCAAAGCCTATCAAGTGGTCACCTACGGCCGCGGAACCTGGCTCTTCCACATGTTGCGTTCCATGCTGCAGGATGCCGGCGCGCGGGAGCCACATGGTTCAAAGCAGGCCGCCGGGGACGATCCCTTCTTGAAATCTCTGCGCAAGGTGCGCGAGCGCTACCAGGGAAAAACCATCAGCACTCGCGAACTGCTGGATGTTTTTGCGGAGGACCTGCCGCGATCCTTGCGCTACGAAGGCAAGGCTTCGCTCGACTGGTTCCTCGAAGGCTGGGTGAATGGCACCTCTCTACCCAGGCTCGAATTGCAATCTGTAAAGTTTACGCCAAAGGAGAAAGAAGCGGTCGTGACCGGAGTGATTCGCCAAAAAGATGCGCCCGAAGACCTGGTCACGTCGGTTCCGATCTACGCCGTGATTTCGGGCCGGTCGCCGGTTTTGCTGGGCAGGGTCTTTGCTGCAGGAGCCGAGTCGCCGTTCACTTTGTCGGCCCCGCTCGGCGCTCACAAGCTGTTGCTCGATCCCAATGGCACGATCCTCACTCATCCCAGGTGAAGGTCCTATTTTCTCCGATTCGGAACTCATTCCCGCGCCAGTCTCGTAATGGGTTTCTCTCTGTGTCAGAAAAGACTAATTCGGCTTCAGCAGGGTCCGTCCTGGCAATTGTTTTCACGCGATTGCAGAAGATCGGGCGCAAGGAACCGGATGGCGTCAAAGCTGCTTACAGAATCTCGAACTCCGAATTCCAGAGCAGCGAAGTTCGTCCAGACTAAGACGCCAAAGACTAAAGCGGCTAGGAGCAGAACGCCAAGGAGAAAATGGACAGGGAGGAAACCACTCGAGTCAGCGAAGCAGAGATTGTGCCTGCCATCGCCTCCGCTGAACTAGCCGAAGCGATACTTGGCACAGAGTTTTCTTCCTCCGTTGCAGCCGGAGGCAGCGAGAGCATTCTACTGGTCGAAGATGAAGCCTTTGTCCGCACGGTGACCGCCGAAGTTTTGCAGTCGGCTGGCTACCGAGTCACGTTGGCGGCGACTGCGGCAGAAGCCCTGCGGTCGTTGGAAATGCAGCAGCAGGACTCGGAGTTTGTGGATCTGCTGCTGGTCGATGTGGTGCTGCCAGGGAAGAGCGGCTACGAAATCTCCACGGTATTCGCGGCCTTGTGTCCCGGGGGGAAAATTCTGCTGATGACCGGCCACGCCGAACACCTGGCCAGCTGCGATCGGTTTACCGCCGACCAAGCCTACCTGGCCAAGCCTTTCACCGCGGAAACCCTCTTGCGAAAAGTACGGGCCGCGCTGCATTGAAATTCGCAGGCTTGAGGTTGGCTTGCTCACGCGCGGTAAATCGTCCGGACCAGGCTATGCACCTCTTCGAGGTACGCCTCCAGTTCAAACGTGAGCCGCGCCCAATCGAAGTGTCTTAGCGAGCTTGAATTTCCCGCCAGAAAAGTAAATCCAGCATCTTCGTACAGGGTAAGTTGCCGCTCTTCCACGAAGCCGTAGTTCAGCCCGCTCATGCGGCAAAGCAAGTCCGCGATGTGCACCACCGCAACCAACTCTTGGTGCTGCGTCGAGTTCTCCGGCGCGTGGTGATAAGTCACGACCTCGGTCAAATCCTCAGCCAGCCCCCAGCGCTCGGCCAGCAGGCGCCCGCTCTCGCAGTGCGTGAAGCCGAGAGTTCGTTGTTCCGCTTCGTGCAGCGGGATCGCCTCGGCCTTGGCGAGTTCGAAACTCGCGCGAAACTCTTCGGGCAGCACCCAGAGGTTCACGATGATTCCCAAGTCGTGCAGCAAGCCGGCCAGATAGGCCTTTCCCGGATCCCCCAGTGTGAGCTGCCGCGCCAGATGCCGGCTCACCAGGGCGCAGCCCAGCGAATGCTCCCAGAAAAACACCGGGTCCATGCCGGCTTTGCCTTTCGGCAGGAGATTCAGCACGCTGCACGACATCGCGATGTCGCCCACACGATGAAGTCCCAGGCTCACCACGGCCGCGCGCAGCGATTCCACTTTTTGCCAGCGCCCGAAGAGCGGCGAATTCGCCATGTGCAGGCACTGCGCCGCCAGCGATTCATCCTGCTCCAGCAGATGCGTGATGGTGTTTACGTCGACCTGCTCAATGGGTTTGTGCAATTGGCGAAGCAAAGGCCCAAGCACCGCGGGCACGGTTGGAATCTGGCGCAAATCTTCCAGCCGGTGCAGCAGGACCCGCTTGCTTACGGCGGCGGTGGTCACTTCGATTCGCCTCCCGCCGCCGCGCTTTCGCTTTTCTTGTAGGCCGTAGTCCCAGGCAAATGAACCAGTTGAAAATCGTCGCTCACTCCGTAAAGCGATTCGGCTTGGCCCAGAAAGAGGTATCCATGCGGCAAAAGATTCTGGAAGAAGCGCTGAATCACCCGCCGCTTCGAGGCCAGATCGAAATAAATCAGCACATTGCAGCAGAAGATGGCGTCCAGCCCTTTCATGAAACTCATGCGGGCATCGTCGGACAAGTTCAGCCGGGCGAAATTGACGTCAGCACGCCCACGCGAATTCACTTCCAGTTCCTTGCCGTGCGGCAGAAAATATTTGGTCCGGTAGTCCGACGTGAGATTGCGCGTGCTGTACTTGTCGTACACAGCCTCTTTGGCGTGGGCCAGCGAGCGTTGGTTGAGATCCGTGGCCAGAATTTCGACCGACCAATCCTTCAGCCGGTCCTCCTCGTCTTCGTGCAATAGCATTCGAAGCGTGTAGGGCTCTTCTCCCGTAGAGCAGCCCGCGCTCCAGATGCGCAACTCGCGATTCGCGGAATGTAACGTGGAAAGCCGCGCCCTGGCCTGGATAATCTTTGGAATCACGATCCGGCGTAAGGCGTTCAGTTGCGGTTGATTGCGGAAAAAGCATGTTTCCCCGATGGTGATCTCGTTCAGCAGAGCCATCAGCTCCGCCTGCCGCATCGGGCCGCCACGGAGGCAGGCGAAATATTCGCGCAGGGTTGCCACTTGTAACTCTTTCATGCGGCGCCCACAACGCTCCTGCAGGAGCTTGAGTTTGTTGTCCGGGTGAAAGATCCCCGCCGCCCGGTAGACCAGCTCGCGGATCCCCACCAGATCGGGATCCGGTGGCCCCGCAAAGTTAGGAGCCGCTTGCGGCCAAGACGCAGAAGTCACGCGCATGCCTTTCAAATCGTCGGCCTAACCGAAATTCATGCATGCGTCGATCTCCGGGCAAGCGCGCTGAGCTATGGAGCTTATCGGCAAGACTCCTGAATACTTTAAGATCGCAGAGAAGGTGACTCGAATCAGGGTGCGCCTTCAGGCGTACCGTAAAGGCCGCATTATCGGGTGCGCCTTCAGGCGCAACCGGGATTCATTGCCGCAAGGCCGAAGGCTTTTCCCCAATCGGCTCCTCCGCTTTGGTAGGCGCGAGACGGATCGAGGCCGCCGCCGGCTGCGCCCCCAAAATAACAATATCCACGCGCCGGTTTTGCGCCCGCCCCTGCGCCGTGGCATTGCTGGCGATGGGGTGGTACTGGGCGTAGCCCGCCGCCGACAACCGCTCTGGTGCAAAACGATAGCGAACAATAAGGACGCGTACCAGTTCGGTCGCCCGCGCCGTCGAAAGCTCCCAATTCGATCCCAGTTGCGCCGTGTGGATGGGAACGTTGTCGGTGTGGCCCTCGATGCGCAAGCGGCAAATGCGAATCGCGAGGATGGAAGCGATCCGATCCAAGGCCGGCAAAGACTCCGGTTTCAGCGCTACCGAACCACTGTCAAAGAAACCGAACTCTTTCAGGCTCACCACCAGCCCTTCGGCTTCGCGGTGTAACGATATTTCATGTAACGCAATCTCGTTGTGCAACGCGTCCTGCAACTCTTTCTGCAAAGTGGCGAGGTCACTCTCATCGGCAGGATCGGAATCGGACTCGCCCGGCAGCAAATCCTTCGGTGTAGTATTCATTCCAAGCTGAGCCTTCCGCTTCGCCTCCTCGATTGCCTCGACCGTACTCAAAGGCAAAGGCTCGTTGCTGTCGATCGGAATGCGCAAGGCGTTGGGCGAAAATACGCCTAACTCTTGAAAGGCCACTTGAATCGCTACCGCAAGCTTGCCCACTTTGCGATGATCCACCTGCGACGAGGCATAAAGCACTACGAAGAAGGCGAATAATAAGGTGATGAAATCGGCATAGGATACCAGCCAGCGCTCGTGGTTGGTGTGGGCTCGCGCGCGCCTGCGTCGCCGGCTCATTCGGCCGCCTCTTCTGCCTGCTCCGCTGCTTTCGTGGCTTTGTCGCCAGGCTCCTCGGTTTCCACCAGAAATCCCAACAGCTTGGTCTGTAACATGCGCGGATTCATGCCCTCGAGAATCGAGGCCACTCCCTCGAGGATCATCTCGCGCCTGATCTGCTCTTCGCGGATGCGGATCTTCATCTTGCCCGCGATCGGCAGATAAACAAGATTGGCCGAGCCCACTCCGTAGATCGTCGCCACGAAGGCGACCGCGATACCCTTGCCCACTTCGTCGATCTTGTCCAGATGCTGCATCACCTGGATCAATCCCAGCACGGCTCCGATGATGCCCACAGTCGGAGCGAAGCCGCCCGCGGATTCGAACACTTGCGGCGCCTGCTCTTCGTACTCCGACTGATTGTCCAGCTCGAGTTCCATAATCTTGCGCAGCTCCTGCGGCTCGGTGCCGTCCACCGCCATCATCAACGATCGCTGCAAAAAAGGGTCAGCAATCTCTGGCAACTCACCATCGAGAGAGATAATGCCCTCGCGCCGCGCCTTCTTGGCGAACTCCACTAACTGGTGAATTTGCGCCTCTTGTCCTCCCGCCGTATTGACGAACACCGAACCCAGCTGCCGCACCGCCAGAAAGATGATGGACAAAGGAAATTGCAGCAGCACTGCTCCCAGCGTTCCCCCGAAGACGATCATCGCCGCCGTCGGCTGCACAATCTGCCGCAGATTCCCGCCTTCGAGCAGCAGCCCGGCAAGAATTCCTCCCGCCGCCAAAAAAATCCCGCCGACGCTGGCTTTATCGATTCGCATCGCGCTTCACTTCCCCGGCACGCGCCGGCCGGCAGCGGCAGGCGGCAAGACGTGCGCCCCGGAACTGTCCCAGGAACTATCCCAGGTTAACGACAGGCCCTGTAACACTGAGCGCCGGAAGAGGATCAGCAGCGCCAGCACTTCGTCGGGCGTCTCCTGCACCACAATTTTTTCTCCTGTGATCAATGTGATCAGCGTGTCCGGGGACTGCTCCACAAACTTGATGAGGTCGGAGTTCACAATCAGGGGCTGACGGTTCAGTCGCGTGAGCCGGATCATATTGTTCTCTCCATATGTAGATATGTGGTTCTCGCAGTGATCGCTCGGCGAGCACAGAGGCCTCTACGTCTAGATATCGGCGAAGCGCAGTTAAGCCTTGCGCGGAGCACGGGGCCGCTCCCTTACGAAAGAGCTGCGACCTTCAGCGCTTGACTCGGGAACTCATACTAAAGGGAAAGGGTCAACTGCCGATGGACAAGCAGTTGTAATTCGGGTTCCGTAAGCAAGAAGAGGGACGGGAAACTCCGCCAAGATGCAAGCGCGGAGGCGGTCCCAGGTAGGCGGGACTAACTCAACTAAGGAGAAACACAATGCCTCTGGGTATCCTGTTTAACATTCCGTCCCTCGCGGCGGAAGACCAGTTGAATACGACCTCAAACGCCCTGGACAGCACCCTGGAAGAATTGTCTTCAGGGTCGGCCATCAACACCGGCTCGGACAATGCTGCCGGACTGGCCATCGCCAACGGGTTGCAGGCCAACGTCAGCGCCCTGACCCAATCCGTCAGCAACGCCAACGATGGCATCGGCGAACTGCAACTAGCCGATGGCGCTCTTGCCCAGGTTACCACTCTGCTCAACCGCGCCATTACGCTGGCCACCGAATCGGGCACGGGCACCGTCTCCAACTCGCAACGAACCGCGATTCAAGCCGAATACGCATCCATCCTCACCGAAATTAATTCCATCGGCACCAGTACCACCTACAACGGCCAGGCCATATTCCAGGGTGGTTCCACGCCCGACACCAATGCGGTGGACAGCCCCGGCAGCGGCACGCTACAACTCAACGAAGGCCTGACGGCGGGAACCACAACCACGGTCTCAGCGGGCGGCGCTACCTTCAGCTTCACGGCTGCCACCACCGGCCAAGTACCCACGAATCAAATCAACAGCGCCACCACCAACCTGTCGGCCTCTACCGCTCTGGCTTCGGGCTCTATCCTCACCGTAACCCGCGCCGGCGGCACCACCATCTATACCGCGACCGCCGCCACCACCGTAGGCGCATTGGAAAACGTGATCAACGGAGGCGTCGCCATCACCGGCACCCCGATCACGGTCAC